>Ga0335076_10000433_pt1 | contig 38266 bp, 44 predicted proteins | sample Lox_Sample_25_FD_206717 | JGI IMG/M metagenome (GOLD analysis project Ga0335076, IMG submission 206717) | Soil microbial communities from Loxahatchee National Wildlife Refuge, Florida, United States - Lox_Sample_2.5 | ecosystem: Environmental > Terrestrial > Soil > Wetlands | place: USA...
GGTCCGCGGCGCCGGTCTCCAATGGCAGGCTTTGCCGGTCCGGGGGTCAGTCGGCCTGCGTCTCCTCCGCTTTCTCCGAGGTCTCGTGCGCCTCGCGGGGCTCGTGCGCCTCGCGGGGCTCGTGCGCCTCGCGGGGCTCGTGCGCCTCGCAGGGCTCGTGCGGCCCGGAGGTCTCGTCTGCCTCGGAGGTCTCGTCTGCCCCGGAGGTCTCGTCCGCCTCGGAGGGCTCGTCTGCCCCGGAGGTCTCGTCCGCTTTCTCTCTCTGCCGAGCGCGGTGCTTCCAGACCCGGTGCGCGATCCATGCGACGATGACGATCCCGACCACGATCCCGAAGATCGCCTCGTACCTCGTCGCAGCGTTGTAGATGCTGTCGATGTTGCTGCCCGAGAAGTAGCCGATCGAGACCCACAGCCCGACCCACAGCGCCGCGCCGAGCATGTTGAACGGGAGGAACTTGCTCCAGTGCATACCGGTGATCCCGGCGATGATCCCGTTGGCCTGGCGGAGCCCCTCGACGAACCGCGCGATCACGATCACCTTGCCGCCGTGGCGGTCGAAGAACGTGGCGGTCTTATCGAGCCGCTCGGGCGTCAGGAAGATGTACTTGCCGTAACGCTCGGCCAGCGGCCGGCCGCCGAAATGGCCGATCCCGAACCCGACGTTGTCTCCGAGGATCGCGGCGACGAACGCGATCAGCGCGACGAGCCAGATGTTCAGCCGTCCCGTGCCCGCGTAGATGGCGGAGATGATCAGCACGGTCTCGCCGGGCACCGGAACGCCGAAGTCCTCGAGGAACACCAGCCCCAGCGCGAGATAGCCGAAGCGATTGAGCGTCGGCTCGAGGCTGTGGAGAACACCGGGCAGGTGCTCCGGGGGGGAAGAGGCCGCAAACAGGAGAAGGGCGAGCACGGTGAAGACCCTACCCGCGGGCTTTGCCATGATCGCGATATGACCGCCGTCAAGCTCACCTCGCTCTCGCACGGGGCCGGCTGCGCCTGCAAGGTGCCGGCCGCGCTGCTCGCACCGCTGGTCCAGTCGCTCCCGCAGCCGACGGACCCGAACCTGCTCGTCGGCGTCTCGACCAGCGACGACGCCGGCGTGTACCGGCTGCGCGAGGATCTCGCGCTCGTCCAGACCGTCGATTTCTTCACGCCGATCGTCGACGACCCCTACGACTTCGGGCGGATCGCCGCCACCAACGCGCTCTCAGACGTCTACGCGATGGGCGGCCGGCCGCTGAGCGCGCTGAACCTGGTGGCGTGGTCGGTGCAGGACCTTGGCGCCGAGATGCTCGGCGAGGTGTTGCGCGGTGGCGCGGACGTCGCGCGGGCGGCGGGAGCGACGATCGTCGGCGGCCACACGATCGACGACCCCGAGCCGAAGTACGGACTCGCGGTGACCGGCGTGATCCACCCTGACGAGGTGATCACGAACGCGGGCGGCCGCGCCGGCGATGCGCTCGTGCTGACCAAACCGGTCGGCGCCGGAGCCGTCACCACATCGCTGAAGAAGGGACTCGTCAGCGACGCGGTCCTGGCCGGCGCGATCGAGGTCATGACCGAGCTCAACGCCGCGGCCGCCGAGGCGGCGCGGGCGGCCGGCGCCCACGCGATGACCGACGTCACCGGCTTCGGGCTGCTGGGCCACCTGCACGAGCTGACGCTGGCGAGCGGGCTGTCGGCCGAGATCGATGCGATGGCCGTGCCCGCGATCCCTGGGGCGCTCGAATTACTGCAAGACGATCGCGCGGTGGCGGGAGGTAGCCGCAACAACCGCCGCTACGCCCAGGAATTCGCCTCTTTCGAGCCGACCGTCGACGAAGTCAGCCAGCGGCTCGTAACGGACGCGATGACCTCGGGAGGACTCCTGATCGCGCTTGACCCTGGAAGAACCGGCATGGTCCCCGGAGCCGTGATCGGTCGGCTCGTGGCCGGCGAGCCGGGCACGATCAGCGTCCGCTGACTACCCCGCGCGTTCCAGATCCTCGCGCGACGCGACCCCCAACACCCTTCCCTCGGGCGTGGTGATGATCGCCCAGCGCAGTTCCTTGTCGGCCAGCACCCCGGCCACCTTGTCCGCCGACACGTGCGGACGGAACGTCTTCGGCCCGGGCTCCGCGATATCCCCGACACGCTCCTCAGGATTGGCGTCCAGGGCGCTCCGAGGAACCCGCCCGAGCACCGTGCCGTCCTCGCTGGTGACCAGCGCGAACGGGTAGGGCGAGCGCTCGATCAACTCGCGTACGTCGCTCGCGCGATCGGTCGGCGCGGAGCGGACCACGTCGTCTCGCATGACGCTCCCCGCGGTCGGCCGGTCGGCCTCGTCCCCCTCGACCTCGAGGTTGTGAGCGAGCCAGTCGACCTTCCCATTCACGTAGTCGTAGACGTCCGTGAACCCGAAGCTCTCGAGCCGGCACGCGGCTCGTGGACTCAAGTCTCAGAGCGAGTCCCAGCAATACACGACCACCGGGCGCGTCCGATCGAGCACCGAGGCCTGCTGCTTGTCGAGCGTCCGCAGCGGCAAGTTGAGGGCGCCTGGAAGATGTGCCGGGGCGTAGTCGTCCGCCGGCAGTACCTCGACCACCTGCGCACCGTGGGCGATCAGCTCCTCGAGTTGCTCCAGCCAGATCCGCGTTGCCATGCCGGTGTCACGGTAGCTGAGCGATGGCCTCGGCGAGGATCGCCTGCGTGGCCTCGAGCGCCTGCGGGATCACGTGTGTGTCGGCCAGCAGCGGCATGAAGTTCGTGTCGCCGTTCCACCGCGGGACCACGTGCAGATGCAGGTGATCGGCGATACCCGCTCCGGCGATCTTGCCGAGATTCAGCCCGACGTTGAACCCGTCCGGGCTCATCGCCTTTCGGATGGCGAGGATCGAACGGCGCGCCAGGCGCATCGTGTCGAGCATCTCCTGCTCATCGAGATCCTCGAACGCGGCGACGTGGCGCACCGGCGCGACCATCACGTGGCCGGGCGCGTACGGGTACGCGTTGAGGATCGTGATGCATCGTTCGGTGCGATCGATCGGCGCGTGCGCGGGGTCGGTGTTGTCCGAGGACGCGGCGGCGCAGAAGATGCACTCGCCGTCCTTGGGACCGGTGATGTACTCGATGCGCCACGGTGCCCACAGCGGCCGCTCGGTCATGACGGGGCAGCGTAGCGGCGCACGGCGTGCAAGCCTTCGTTCGTCGTGTTCCACGTCGAGCTGCGCCAGTTCCCCCACCAGACCCGCGCGTTCAATCTCACCCGCGAGGAGCTCGACGATCGAATTCTCGAACCCTGGATGGCGCGTGAGCCGATCGAGCTGAACGAGTACCGATGGCTCCCCGACCGGGCGACGCTGACCGTGTACGAGGGGCCTGAGCTCAGCCTCGCCGACATGGGGCTCGGGCGCGGATGGCAGAACGTGACCCGCCAGGGGAGGGACGTGACCCAGGAGGTGCTGATCGAGGCCCGGGACGACAGCGGCCCGATGCCCACGGCCGATGACTTCAAGGCGGAGGTCGCCGCGCGGTCCGCCGCCGGCGCGATTCCGATCACCGGGCTCGTTGAGCTCGCCGGCGAGTGGTATCCGCACTCCCGCGTGAGCGAGCGGATCGCCCTGTGCGAGGGAGTCGTGTGGGAGCTGCTCCACTCCGTCCCGGTCACGCTGTCCCGCCGGGGCGAGTCGGTGCCGGCGTACGAGTGGCAAGAGCTACTCCTGAGCTGGCCGACGTGGACCGACAACGGCCCCGACGCGATCTCGGTCGGGCCGCTGTAACGAGGGCTACGCGACCAGGTCCTCGATCAGCCGCTCGCGCTCGGCGGCCGACGCGAACAGGTAGCGGTGGACCCGCGCCAGGCCGTCGACGTCGTGGACGTCGTCGTCGAGCTGCGGCACGAGCAGCAGCCGGCGGGAGTCGAGCTGCGCTTCGAGGCGCGAGAGGTTGTAAGCGTCGCGGGTCGCGAGCACGTGGTAATCGCGGAAGTTCTCGGCGACGCGCGCGGCGAGCGGGCCGGGGAGCGTCTTGGCAAGCGACCGTCTGACCTCGCGCGGCTCCCGATCGCCGAGGAGGTCGTGATGCACGCGGTTCACGATCACGCCGGCGAACGGCAGGCCGTCGTTCGCAAGCCGCTCGCCGAACCAGATCGCCTCGTCGACCGCTTCACGCGCGGCCGAGCTGACGAGCACGAACGCCGTCGTGTCCGCCCGGAGCAGCTGCTCGACCTGGGCCGCGCGCTGGCTGAAGTCGTTCGTCATGTCGCCGAGCAGCCCGAAGAACACGGTCAGGTCGGTGATCAGGTCGATCCCGGTGATGCGCCGGAGCCCGCCGAGCAACGGCAGCGCGCCGCGGCCAAGGGTGCGGAAGCCGAAGCCCGTCGGTTTCATGAATGCCTTCAGCGCGCGCCCCTCGAGGAACGAGTTGATCCGGTTCGGGGCGTCGAGGAACTCGAGCGCGTTGCGCGACGGCGGCGTGTCGAGCACCAGCAGGTCGAACTCGTGCTCCTGGTCCAGCTCGTAGAGCTTGGCGATCGCGGTGAGCTCCTGAGATCCCGACACCGCGGTCGACAGCTCACGGTAAACGCGGTTGGCCTTGATCTCCTGTGCCCGTCCGGGGTCCGGAGCGATCCGGTCGATCAGCTCGTCGAACGTCCGCTTGGGGTCGAGCATCATCGCCCACAGCTCGCCGTCGACCTCGAGCGGCCCGGCGGCGAGACGATCTGGCGAGACCCGGCGCGGCTCGTTCTCGAGCTGCTCGAGGCCGAGCGCGTTGGCCAGGCGCTTGGCTGGATCGATCGTCACCACCGCGACCTTGGCGCCCCGCGCCGCCATCCCGAGCGCGACCGCTGCCGAGGTGGTCGTCTTCCCGACGCCGCCCGACCCGCAGCAAACGCACACGCGCTTGCCCTCGAGCATCTCGGCAACGTTCACGGCAGTGAGCCCTCCAGGGCGCCGGCGAGCACCTCGAGCTCGGCGACGCCGACGTGCTCGGCGAACACGTACGGCAGCTCGACCAGCCGCCCATCCACGTGTTCCCGCAGCCGATCGCGCTGGGCGCGCTGGGTGGCCGCCCGCGCGTGCTCCGACAGCGCCGCCCTGAGCGCGGACCGCGCGAGCGGCGAGCGCGTGCGCTCAAGCGCGCCGATGAGCTCGTCGATCTCGGACGACTCGAACCGGGCCGGGTACAGCGCGTTGACGATAACCAGATCGAGCGTGAGCTCGTCCCGGGCCAGCTCGTCGGCAAGCGTCAGCGTCTCGTTGACCGGCATTTCCTCGGGCGTCGCGACCGCGATCACGCCGGTGAACTCGGAGTCGGCGATCGTGTCGGCGATCGTCCGGCCCTGATGAGCGATCGGGCCGACCCGCGCGATGTCGGCGAACGTCTTCGGCGTGCGCAGCAGCCCGACGCCGTGACCGGTCGCCGGGGCGTCGACGATCACCAGGTCGTACGGAGCGGCGCCGCGGGTCCGCCGGTCGAGCTGCGCGAGCTCCCAGACCTTGCCGATGCTGAGCAGCTCGCGCATACCCGGCGTGGCCATCGCGAACGCCTGGAACAGCCGGCTCGAGCCCAGTGCCTGGCCGAGCGTGCCGGCCTTGACCTTCAGGTACTCCTCCATCGCCTGCTGGGGGTCGATCGAGATCGTGAACAGCCCCTGTTCGAGCTCCATCTCGCGGAACTGCTCGCGCTCGGCTGTTTCGGAGAACAGGCCCTGGACGCGTTCCTGGCTGGCCAGCTCGGCCACGATCGTGCGCAGGCCGCGCCGGGCCGCGAGCAGCCCGAGCGCGATCGCCACGGTGGACTTGCCGACGCCCCCCTTGCCGGTGACGAACACCAGGCGTTTGTCGAGCAGTGCGGGCACCGCACTCGAAAATAGCGGGGCGACCCGAGAGGATTCCGCTCGGCTTCTACGAATACTCCGGCGATATGAGCCACGTGATCGCGTTCGCCAACCAGAAGGGTGGCGTCGCCAAGACCACGACTACGCTCAACCTCGCGGTGGCGTTCGCCGAGGAAGGGCATCGGGTCCTGTGCGTCGACATGGATCCCCAGGGCAACCTGACGATGTCTCAGGGCATCGACCCTGACACGCTCGAGAAATCGATGTACGACGTGCTCGTGCATCACATCTCGATTCGCGAGGTGATCCGCAAGCGCGAGGTAGACGTCGCCTGCTCCTCGATCGATCTCGCCGGCGCGGAGATCGCGATGTCGACGATGATCGGCCGCGAGCGCTCTTTGCAGAAGGCATTGAAGCCCGTCGAAGACGACTACGACTTCGTATTCATCGACACGCCGCCGAGCCTGGGGCTGCTCACGATCAACGCACTCACTGCAGCTCAGAAAGTAATCGTCCCCGTGCAGTGCGAATATCTGTCGATGCGCGGCCTGATCCAGTTGCAGAACACGCTGGCGATGATCCGCGAGAACCTGAACCCGGACGTCGACATCGAGGGCATCCTCCCGACGCTCGTCGACACTCGAACGTTGCACGCCAAGGAGGCGATCGAGCTGCTGGAAGAGAACTTCGGGGACCGTGTATTCGCATCGCGGATCCGTAAGACGATCCGTTTCGCCGAGGCCCCTGTGAAAGGGATGTCGGTCCTGAAGTACGATCCGGACGGTTTGGCTGCACACGCCTATCGGCAGCTCGCGAAGGAGGTCCTGTCCCATGCCAAGCGGTAAGCGCGCGAGTATGCGCGAGGGACCATTAGCGGCCCTGTTCCGGAAGACCGCTCAGGACACCGAGGATCACGGCGCGCAGGAGGCGCTGCCGCCGGCACAGGCGGCCGAGCGCGGGTCCTCGGCGACGGCCGACGAGCAGCCCGCACCAGCGGCTCCACCCGAGCCTGAGATCGAGGAACCGCGGATTCCGCTTCCGCACGAGCGCCTGCGCCATGCGTTCTCGGCCGACATCCCGGACAACGTTCTCGAACGGCCGGCACCGGCATCCGCGGCCGAGGAGCGCGCAATGAGCGAGCCCGAGCACGACGTCTACGCGCGGGTGACGCGCGACGAGCCGATCGTCGAGCCGGGAGCCGGCGGTCCGGTGATCCGTGTGGTCGGGGTCGGTGGCGCCGGCGTGAACGCGATCAACCGGATGGTCGAGGCCGAGATCGAGGGCGTCGAGTTCCTCGCGATCAACACCGACCTTCAGTCGCTCCAGCAGTCGGCCGCGCACGAGACGCTCCACATCGGCGACTCGATCACGCACGGGCTAGGGTCGGGATCGAACCCCGAGCTCGGGCGCGCAGCGGCGCGCGAGGAGTACGACCGGATCAAGGCGATGCTGCGCGGCTCGGACATGGTGTTCATCGCCGCCGGCGCCGGCGGCGGAACGGGTACGGGCGCGGCGCCGATCGTCGCGCAGATTGCGCGCGAGCTCGGTGCGCTGACCGTCGGGATCGTCACCCGTCCGTTCCAATTCGAGGGGACCCGCCGCCGCGACCAGGCCGAGGCGGGGATCGCCGACCTGGGAGAAGAGGTCGACACGCTGATCGTCGTTCCCAACAACCGGTTGCTCTCAGTGCTCGAGCGCAACGTGTCGATGGTCGAGGCGTTCCGCGTTGCCGACGACGTGCTCCGCCAGGGGGTGCAGGGCATCTCCGATCTGGTGACGCTCCCCGGGCTGATCAACCTCGACTTCGCCGACGTTCGGACGATCATGTCCGGCGCGGGCACGGCGCTGCTCGGGATCGGCATGGGAACCGGCGACCGGCGCGCGATCGAGGCGGCCGAGCGGGCCGTGGCCTCGCCACTGCTCGAGACGAGCATGGAGGGTGCTCGCTCGATCCTGCTGTCGATCACCGGCGGCCCGGACCTGTCGCTGTGGGAGGTCAACGAATCGGCCAAAGCGGTTGCGGAGGCAGCCCATCCGGACGCGAACATCATCTTCGGCGCGATGCTCGACGAGAAGCTCGCCGACCACGTGTGGGTGACGGTCGTCGCCACCGGCTATGGCGACTCGCGCCTGCGCCCGCGCGAGCTGGGTCGTGAGACTGCGGACCGGGACGCCGACCGTCGGCCGTCGCTGCGCGAGCCCGTGGGCGAGCCGCGCGTGAGTCGGGTGCGCCAGCGCTCCGGGACGCTCGACCTCGACGTCCCAGAGTTCATCCCGCGTAGATAAGGCGGCGCGGCGTGGCCGAGCCGCTCGGCGTTATCGCCGCCGGCCATCCGCTGTGCGCGCAGGCCGGTGCCGACGCGATGCGCGGCGGTGGGAACGCGGTCGACTGCGCGCTCGCGGCGATGCTCACCTCATACGCGTGCGAGCCGCTGCTGACGAGCCTCGGCGCCGGCGGCCACATGCTGGTGGTCGAGCCGGGCAAGGATCCGGTACTGCTCGACTTCTTCGTCGAGGCGCCCGGCCGCGGCGTCGACCCCGCCGCGCGGGCGACGTTAGTGCCGGTGAGCGTTTCGTTCGGCGACGCGGTCCAAGTGTTCAACATCGGCCCGGCTTCCGTGGGAACCTACGGGATGGCGGCGGGAGTCTGCGAGGCGTCGTCGCGGTTCGGCCGGATCCCGCTGGCCGAGCTCGTCCGGCCGGCGGCGAAGCTCGCCCGCGGCGGCGTCGAGCTCAACGGGCCGCAGGCGTACGTGATCGAGATCCTGGCCGGGATCGTGACCTCGACGCCGGAGTGCGCCGCGCTGTTCGCGCCCGACGGCCGCGTCGTGCGAGCCGGAGACATCGTCCGTCAGCCCGAGCTGGCCGACGCGCTCGAGCGGCTCGGGAGCGAGGGGGCGGCGCCGTTCTTCACCGGCGACATCGCCGCGGCGATCGTCGACTGGCTGTCCTCGCGCGGCGGGATGGTCAGCGCCGAGGACCTCGCGGCCTACGAGGTCGTATCGCGGACGCCGATCCGGGTCTCGTATCGCGGGCGAGAGGTGGTGACGAACCCGCCGCCGTCGGCCGGTGGGATCCTGATCGCGCACGCGCTTGCGCTGCTCGACGCGGAAACCGGACCCACCCACCCGCCCGAGCTCGCGAACGTCGTCGGCACCATGGAGCGGACGCAGGCCGAGCGCACGCCCGAGTTCATCGAAGGGCTCGACGATCCGGAGTTCGTGAAGCGGTTCCTCGAGCGGCGCTCTCCGCTCGGGTCGACGACGCACATCGCCGTTCTCGACCGCGAGGGCTGGGCGTGCTCGGTGACGTGCTCGAATGGCTCGTGCTCGGGCGTGGTCGTGCCCGGCACCGGCGTGCATCTGAACAACATGCTCGGAGAGCAGGATCTCAACCCGCTCGGCTTCCACCGCCATCCGCCCGGACGCCGGATGCCGAGCATGATGTCGCCGACGGTCGTGCTGCGAGACGGCGCGCCCGAACTGGTGCTGGGTAGCGCGGGCTCGAACCGTATCCGCTCGGCGATCCTCCAGACGATCATCCGGGTGATCGACGACGGCATGGAGGCGGGCGAGGCCGTCCGGGCGCCGCGGGTCCACTTCGAGGACGGCATCGTGTACGCCGAGCCGGGGATCGACACGGCCGCGCTCGAGCGCGCCGGCCGGACGGTCGGCCGGTTCAGGGAGCTCAACCTGTTCTTCGGCGGCGTACAGGCCGCCGCGCGCGACCTGAACGGCCGGTTCTCCGGCGGCGGCGACCCCCGGCGCGGAGGAGCCGCGCTGGTAGTTTCGGCTGGATGAGGCTTCGCGCAGCGGTCGTGCTCGTCCTCGCTGCGCTCGTGACCGGGTGCGGCTTCGAAGTCGAGGAGCCCGATCTGTTCGTGGTCACGCGCACCGGCGCGCACGGTCAGAGGCTGTCGCTGCTCGTCAACGACGGGGGCACGATCAGGTGCGACGGGAGCAAGCCGAAGAACCTGCCAGACCCGCTGCTCCTGCAGGCGCGCGATCTGGCCACCAAGCTCAACACCGACGTGAGTTCCAAGCTGCGATTCGGAACGAGTGCCCGTAGCGTGTACTCGTACACGGTGAAAGTGCAGAACGGCACTATGTCTTTTCCGGACACGGCCGCGCTGTCGCACAAGGAATTGTCGGATCTGGAGTTATTTGTTGTACAGGCCGCCACCAATCCCTGCGGCCTAAGTTCTTGAAGAACTTCTTAGCCTTACCCCCCGGTTAGAACGACCGCTACCGTCCACGCTCGTGATCAACCTCGCCACAACCACTGCGCACATGACGACGTTTCAGGCGATCGTGCTTGGCGTCCTCCAGGGCGTGACCGAGCTGTTCCCGATCTCCAGCCTCGGCCACACGGTCATCTTCCCTCACCTGTTCGGGTGGAACAACATCGTCTCCTGGCAGTCCGAATCCGAGTCGCCATGGTTGGCGTTCGTGGTGATGCTGCACGTCGGCAGTGCGGTCGGGCTGCTGATCTACTTCTGGAAGACCTGGATCGAGGTCATCGGAGCGTTCTTCGCGACCATACGCAAACGTAGGGTCGAGACCTCGACCGAAAGGCTCGCCTGGTTGATCATCATCGCGACGATCCCGGTGGGAATCCTCGGGTTTCTGCTCGAGCACCCGATCCGGGTCGCGCTCGCCAAGCCGCTGGCGGCGTCGATCTTTCTGGTCATCAACGGCTTAATCCTGCTCGGCGCGGAGCGGTTCCGCCGGCGCGCGGAGGTGCGCGCGCTCGCCGCCCGCGAGGGTATGAAACGCGACGGCGGCCGGCGGCTCGAAACCCTGGAGTACAAGGAAGCAGGCGTGATCGGCTTCTTCCAGAGCTTCGCCCTGATCGCTGGACTCAGCCGCGACGGCATCTGCATGGCGACGGGGTTGGTGCGCGGCCTCGACAACGAGGACGCCGCTCGGTTCGCCTTTCTGCTCGCCACGCCGCCGATCCTGGCCGCCGGTCTGTTTAAGTTCAGCGATCTCACGGGATCGCTCGGAGCCGGCATCCGCGGCGACGCAATCATCGCCGCAATCTCGGCGGCGATCGCCGCGGTCTTCACCGTGCACTTTCTGATGCGCTATTTCAAGACACGCACGCTGACCCCGTTCGGGATCTACTGCATCGTGTTCGGCGCGGCGATGGTGATATACAACGCGTGACGCGCCGGGCGCCGTCAGCTGGCGCCGAAGCGAACCTTGCCGTTCGACCGGGCGCGCTCCTGCACCTTGTCGACGAGCTCGAGCCGCTTGATCGCGGCGCGGAACAACCGGGTCACAAGGCGCAGCCGGGCATTCTCCGAGCGCATGTCGAGCAGGCCCTGCTTGGCGTCGAGGCCGAAGTCGACCGTGGCCGCCATCGCGTACGCCGTCATCCCCGACAGCTCCTCCGGGTCGGGGTCGCGGTCGGTGGCTCGCTTGAACAGCTCGGCGTAGGCCTCGTGCGCGACCTTCGCGAGGTCCGCGTCGACCACGTCGTCCCGGTCCTCGACGAACTCGATCACCCCGGCCGGGTAGGCGAGGTGGCCCTGGCGTTCGAGCACGCGGAACGGACGCGTCCCGCGGACGATGAGGTTCATCTTGCCGTCCTCCATCCGCTCGAGAACCTGGTCGATCGCGCATGCGCACCCCACCTCGCGCAGACCGTCGTCGGACATCCACACGATCCCGAACTCGCGCTCTGACCCGATGCACTCGTCGATCATCGTCTTGTATCGCTCCTCGAAGATGTGGAGCGGGATCAGTTCGCCGGGCAGCGCCACGATTCCGAGCGGAAACAGCGGGAACTCCGACGACGGGCCTTCGGGCACTGCCCGTGAGTCTAGGCCCGACGTGCGCTGAGCAGAAGGTTGTAGAAGATCGACGGCGGGAGGTGCGGCTCGAGCAGCCGCTGATCGACCTGCTGGAGGAGCAGGTAACCGCGGAACGCATACTGGCGCCACAGCATCGGAACGTCGGCCGGGTTGGCGGTCGCCTCGAGCGCGCGGTTGAACCAGCCGAACCAGTTCGCGAGCAGTTCCTCACCCCGCACACGGACATCGTCGAACCCCGCGGCGCGCGCCAGCCGCGCCAGATCGTCGGGCGCAAACGCGTGGATGTCGACGACCTGTTCGAGCCAGTGATCGCCGCCATTGTCGGACCCGAAGTCAGCCGGCGGCGGCGGTGGCCCGGCTCGCAGCGCGCGTCGCCATGCCGGCGCAAGCGCGATCGCGCCCCGCTTGGGGATCGCCGCGAGACGGTCGCCGACGCGCGAGGGCTCGCCGGCGAACACGATCCGCCCGCCGGGCATCAGCACGCGATGGAACTCCGAGAATGCGCGCTCGAGATCGGGGAGGTGATGCAGCACCGCATGGCCGAGCACGAGGTCGAAGCTGCCGGCCGCGAACGGCAGCGACTCCGCGTCGGCCCGGAGGCTCTTGACGCTCAGTCCCAGCCGCTCGGCGTTCGTGGCGAGCGTGCGCACCATGCCCGGCGAGATGTCCGTGCACGTCACGTCGCGAACGACTCCGGCCCTTAGCAGGTTGAGGCTGAAATAGCCGGTGCCGGCGCCGACCTCGAGCGAGCGGTCGAACCCACGCGTAAGCGTCCCCGAGCCGAGCAGCTTGCGGAGCTTGCCGACGACCTGGCCCTGGCCGACCTCGCCGAAATCGATCCCCCACTTGGAGTCGTAGCTGTCGGCGGCGACATCGTGGTAGCGGGTATTCACGTCGCGGATATCGTCCGCAGTCCGCAGTGCCTCCATGGCGCGAGGACATTACCCTAGGGTCGGCGCCGGTGAGCCTCTACGTTCAGCAGAACCAACCTCCGGGAGTCCCTCCGCTCGAGCTGACGGGTGAGCGAACGCTCCCCGACGTGCCGGCCGAGAACTACTGGTACCGACGGCATCTGGCGGTGTACGAATGGATCGCCGCGCGGGTTGCCGGCGGAGTCGTGCTCGACATGGCGTGCGGCGAGGGCTACGGGTCGGCCGTGCTGTCCCGGAGAGCCGCCCGTGTCCTCGGCGTCGACGGCAACCCCGACGCGCACGAGCACGCGCGCCTCAGGTACACCGGGGCCAATATCACCTTCGAGTGGGGCGCGGTCGAGTCGTACGGCGAGCCGGACACGTACGACGCCGTCGTGTTCCTCCAGACGATCGAGCACGTGATCGATCCGCCCGCGGTGCTCGCCCACTTCAGGAGGATCCTCAAGCCCGGTGGCGCCGCCTACGTGTCGACGCCGAACGTGCTGAAGCTGGCACCCGCGGGGCAGGCGAAGTCGGACAACCCGTGGCACTTGCGGGAGTACCGGGCTTCCGAGTTCGAAAACCTGTGCCGCGGCGAGTTCGCGCGCGTCGAGATCCTCGGGCTGTTCCACGCCCGCAAGCTCCGCGTCCACGAGGCGGCGCTCGCGCTCGGGTGGGATGCGGTCCACAAGCGCCTCGGAGTCACCGACGCGTTCTACAACCGCTTCACCCCGGCGATCGCCACCAGCGACTTTGCGCTCAAAGCCGATCGGCTCGACGAGGCGCTCGACTTCCTTGCGGTGTGCCGATCCGGCTGACCCGGCGCATGGATGGCGGCAGGCTGGGTAGCTCGCGCGTGCTCGCGTGGCTGAAGCGCGGTGGCGCGAACGTGATCGAGACCGCCGGCGCTCGTAACGACTTCGAGATTTCGGCGACCGTCAAGCAGGTCGACAGCCTCTTCCAAACCAGCGTCAGTCGGTACTCGGCGCACGGAACGCAGTTCCTGGCCAACGCGACGGCGCCGAGTGTCCCGGCGCACCTCGAGTGCTGACAATCGTCGGGCTGAACACGCTCGATCATCCGACGACACCGCTGCTAGACGCCCACCGCGGCGCCCCGCGCCAGCGTCCTCGGTGCTCGGACTGTCGACGGCGCCCGCGTCGCTCCCGTCGATCCCGGCCGAGCTGAGCCCGCAGGACATATGGTCGATCTACGACATGCCTCAGGACAACATGGGCCAGGGGCAGTCGATCGCGATCTTGGGCCCGGGCGACTCGAGCACCACGGTCAAAGACCTGGCGATCTTCGAGTCCGATTTCGTCAAATGGATCGACGACCCGAGCGGTCCGAAGGGGCGGACCTTGTTCGCAGCCACCGGAGACACTGGCTCCTCGTGTCCGGTCCTGGTACTGGGGGCGGACGCGGGAGCCGGCAACGGGGTGGCCAACCAGGGCGTCCCGATCGTCAACTACCCGGCGGCGAGTCCGTACGTTGTGGCGGTCGGCGGGACCGTCCTGTATCCGGACGGCGGCAATCCGCCTGAGCGGGCGCTCGAATATCCGTGGCCGTACAGCGGTGGCGGGCAGAGCTTCCTCATCGCCGAGCCGGCGTTCCAGCAGCGCGACTCGGCGGTCAACCGGCCGTGCCTGTCCGATTTGAACGGCAACCCGAACACGTCCGGCGCCACCCGTCGCGGGATCCCCGACGTGGCCGACGAGTCGGGCGACATCGCGACGAGCTCGTACGACAATCTACAGCGACGAGCTCGGTGGCGCCTCGGGCGAGGGCGGGACCAGCCTGTCCTCGCCGCTGATGGTCGGGATGTGGACCCGGATCCAGGCGGCCTTGAAGCACGGCACGGGATTCGCCGACCCGGAGATCTACCGGATCGCGGAGAACGCGACCGATTTCGCCCGGGTTGGGACTACGTTTCGGGCTGGGGTACGCCGGTGTTGACTCCGTTCCTGACAGACGTGGACGGAAGAACAGCACCGGTCCGCTAAGGGGGAACCGGCTCGAGAAAGCGTCCTCCAGGTTCGCTTTCTCGAGCCGGCCTATTGCCAGCGGAACGTTCGCGGCGCCTTTCGCATCCGGATCAAACGCGCCGGGACCCCAGCCACGATGGCGTTGTCGGACACATCCCGGGTCACGACCGCGCTGGTCCCGATGACAGCGTTATTGCCCACCCGAACGCCTCGCAGGACACACGCGCCGTACCCAATCCAGACGTTGTGGCCGACGTCCACATTGCGCTTGTAGATCCCCTGCTCGCGGATTGGCCGCTCGACCTCGACCATCCCGTGGTCGAAGTCGATCATCATCACGCGGTCGGCGATGATGCACTCGCGCCCGACCTGAATGTGCTGGTAGGCCGAGATCGTGCACTCCTGGCCGAGTACGGATTTGGCGCCGATCGACAGCTCGCCCTCGTGCACGCGGATCTTGCACCCGTGCCCGATCCACGACCACCTGCCCAGCGAGACCGACGCATCTCGGCCGATCTCGAACTTAACGCCAGGGCACACGAAGCACAGGCCGTCGGTCTTCAACCGCCCGCGCCACCGGAGCTTCAGCCACAGCCAGCGAGCGATGAGGCGGGCGTACCCGAGGCTGAGCATGTGGTTCTTGCGAGCGAAGCGTAGGAACGTCAGCGGGCCGCCATGCAGCGGCGGCGGACCGGAGCGGACGAACGGCGGCGTTGAAATTGGATCCCGCCGGCCCAGCGTCCGCTCGAGCTGCTCGGTGCTCACCGACTGCACCGCAGGATCGTACCCCTGACATGATTGCCGGGCGATGGCAGGCGCCGACGAACCACTCGCCCAACGCCTCCTCGCCGGCGACCGCCGGGCGCTTGCGCGTGGCATCTCGCTGGTCGAGAACGACGACCCCGAGGGCTGGGCGCTGGTCAAGGAGGTCTATCCGAAGACCGGGCGCGCGGCGGTGATCGGGTTCACCGGCCCGCCGGGGGCGGGGAAGTCGACGCTGCTCGGCGCGCTGACCAAGCTCGAGCGAGCCCGCGACCGGACCGTCGCCGTGCTGTCGATCGACCCGACCTCGCCGTTCACGCACGGAGCGCTGCTCGGCGACCGGATCCGCCTGTCCGACCACTTCCTCGATCCGGGCGTGTACATCCGCTCGATGGCGAGCCGCGGCGCGCTCGGCGGGCTGAGCGAGGCGTCGCTCCAGGCGGCGTTGCTGATGGACGCCTCGGGTCGCGACGTGATCCTGCTCGAGACGGTCGGCGTCGGTCAGGCCGAAGTCGACGTCATCGACCACGCCGATACGGTCGTGCTCGTGTTAATGCCTGGGTCGGGCGACTCGATCCAGGCGCTCAAGGCGGGCGTGATGGAGATTCCGGACATCATCGTGATCAACAAGGCCGACCATCCGTTAACTGACACGATGGTGCGCGAGATCAGGAACGTCCTTGCGCTCGGGCCACAGGACGGCTGGAAGGTTCCGATCATCAAGACCGAAGCGGTTCGGGGCCTGGGCGTCGAGGAGCTGGCGGAGAAGCTCGCCGAGCATCACGAGTACGTGGAGGCCGAGGGAACTCTGTCCGAGCGCCGGCGCCGCAACCTCATGAACGAGGTGCTGGCGCTCGCGACCTACCGGATGCGCCGCGAGCTCGAGGCCTCGCTACGCGAGGATCCCGAGGTGCAGGAGCTGCTCGACCGCGTGGTGGCGCGCGAGATCGACCCCGCCAGCGCAGCCACCACCGTGCTCGAACGCCGCGCCGGGGAGCTCGCGCAATGAGCGCCGCGCTGGCGCCGCCGTTCATCGTCGCGGCGCTGGTGCTGTGCGTGGCGGGGGTGATGAAGCTGCGCTCCTCGACGGTGCCGATGCGCGCGCTCGGAGTCGGCGAGGTGGCGCTCGGCGTCGCCTGCGTGGTGAGTCCGACCTCGCCGCTGGCGGTGGCGCTCGCGCTCGTATACGCATCGTTCGCCGCGGTGGCCGTCGTCCTGAAGCGTCGCCGCCTGGCGTGCGGTTGTTTTGGAGATAACGACTTTCCGGTATCGCTGGGCCACGTGATCGCCAGCGAGTTGCTGGGGCTGCTGGCGCTGGCCGCGGCCGTGGCCGGTCCGCGGGGACTCGGCTGGGTGCTGGACCAGCACGCGACGACCGCGGTGGCGCTGACCATCGGCGTGGTGGGCGCGGCGTACGCGGTCGTGCTCGTCTACACCGTCGTGCCGCGCGCATGGACCGCCTGGAGCGCGGGATGAGCATCTTAGCCCGGATCGGAGAAGCACTCGAGCGCCGGACGTCGCGGCGCGGGGCGCTGGCGCGCGCTGCCGTCGCGGGCTCCGCGTTCGCGGTGGCGCCGGTCCGCTACCTGATCCGACCCGGCACCGCATGGGCGGTGCTCGCGCCCGAGCACTGCCCGCACGGCAGCAAGTGCCGGGACGGGTACACGGCTTTTTGCTGCGAGATCCAGAACGGCAACAACGTCTGCCCGCCCGACACGTACATCGCGGGCTGGTGGAAGTGCACGAGCTACCGCGGTCACGGCCTCTGCCACGAGGAGGGCGTGCGCTACTACATCGACTGCAACCGGATCCCGGGCACCGCGTACCCCGGCGGCTGTCAATGCGCCCACGGCGACTGCCGCCACCGCGCGGTCGACTGCAACCACTTCCGCTACGGGCAGTGCAACACGCAGATCGCGGGCAAGACCGAGGTGGTGTGCCGGCTCGTCGTGTGCCGGAACCCCGCCACCGTGCCCGCAATGAACTGCAACGGGACCGAGATGGTCGACAACCGGACGTGCACCCACAACAACCCCTGCCTCGAGGGCCTGGCGGCGCAGCTCCCGGGAGGAGGCGGGGCATAGTGGTCGCCCCCGCGAGCACGCCCGCATTCGAGTCGCCCCCGGCGGCGGCTCGCTACGCCCTCGGACCTCGACGTGGCAGGGCAACGCCGTCGGTTCTGCGTCCTTGCGATCCATCCGCCGGTGACTCCTCTCGGTGCGACCGTGCCCACGAGGGAGACCACTAGGTGGTCGCGCTGGTGTCGGCCGAGACTGTGCTGCTGGTCCTGTTGATCGTGCTCGTGGCGGCGCTGCTGCGCAGCCACGCCGAGCTCCTGCGCCGGCTCGGCCCCGACGACGCCTCGTCGAGCATCCCGGACCCGCCGGGCGCCGTCCGGGCCGACACGGCTGCCCCCGAGCTCGCGGGCGTCACCCCCACCGGCGACGCGGTCAAGCTGGCCTTCCACGGGACGCCGACGCTGCTGGCGTTCCTCTCGAGCGGCTGCACGAGCTGTGGCGCGTTCTGGGAGCAGCTCGGCGACAGCCGGCCGGCGCCGGGCCTGCGCACGGTGATCGTGACCCGCGGAGCCGACCGCGAACAGCCCGCGAAGTTGCGGCGGCTCGCCCCCGACGGCGTGCCGGTCGTGATGTCTTCGCAAGCATGGGCCCACTACCACGTCCCGGGCACCCCATACTTCGCGCTCGTCGAGGACGGCGAGATTAGGGGCGAGGGCGTCGCCACCACGTGGAGCGGGCTGGCATCGCTTCTCGGCGACGCGATCGAGGACCAAAGGGGACTTGACGAGCGCCTGGCGGCGGCGGGCATCGGCCCCGAGCATCCGAGCCTGTACCCGGGGAGCCCGCGCTGAGCGCACTGCTGATCCTCGGTTGCGCGGCCGCGATCACGGCAGCGGTCGCGTCCGCCTGGTCTCCCTGAGGAGAGTCGATGCTCGCGAGCATCACCCCGCTCGGAGAGCGGGGCCGGCATTCGAACTGGTGGGTGACGGTGACCGCGTTCCTGATCAGCTCGACCGCAGCGGCGGCCGGCGTGGGTGCGGTCCTCGGGGCGCTCGGCTCGGTGGTGCTGCCGGCGCATCCCCTGCTGGCGGTGCTGTTGGCGGCGATCGCGGTCGCGGCCGTCCTGGACGGCATGCCGCGCGCGGTTCCCGGCCCCCGGCGGCAGGTAGACGAGCGATGGCTCGACCGTTACCGCGGCTGGGTCTACGGGGCCGGATTCGGTGCGCAGCTTGGCGTAGGTGTGACCACGATCGTGTCGAGCGCTGCGACGTACGTGGCGCTGCTCGCCGCGTTCCTGACGGCGAGCGCTCCGGCCGGCGCGATCGTCCTCGGCTGCTTCGGCGCAGTGCGTGGCCTCACCCCGCTGGCCGCCGCCGGCGTGCGCAGCCAGCGCCGGCTATTCGAGTTCCACCGCGCGCTGGCGCGCACCCGCGCCCCGGCGCGCTGGGGCGCGGTCGGGGTGCAAGCCGGAATGCTCGTGCTCGCGCTCGCGTTGTCGTGACCACGCTCGAAGCGCACGGGCTGCGGATCGAGCTGCCCCGGGGCTGGAGCGGGCGAGCGTTCAAACGCTCCGCGGGCGGCGCCACGCTCCACGCCGGCGACTTCGATCTTCCGCTCGACGATGGCGAGTTCGGCGATCAGAGCACCGCTGTGATGCCGTCCGGCGCGACGTTCCTCGCCCTCACCGAGTACCGGGCCGGCGGCGGCCTCGAGCCAGGCAAAGGCCTGTTCGCTCCCCGGCGTATCCCGACCACGCTCGACCCGACCAGCTTCAGTCCGCGCACGATGGCCCATCCGCGCCCCGGGCGGGTCGGAGCCCAGCAGTTCTTCACCGCCGCGACCCGGCCGTTCTGCCTGTATGTGGTGGTCTCTGGCGTCCGAACCGAGCGACGCCGTCAACTCGCGACCCTGGGCGTCGTCCTGGGGTCGCTCCGGATCAGCTAGTGGTCGTGTCGGTGCCCGTGTAGCGCGCGGAGTCGTGCCCGAGGACGATCACGCACCTCGTCAGGTTCCGGCGGGATCTGTTCACGTACGTAGCGGTGATCTGCTGCGCGAGCACGGTGCCGTCCGGGGCGGTCGTGGTCGCGATGATCTGGACGTTGATCCGGTACGGGACCTCCTCGCCCATGCTGTACACCGCACCCCCGCATTTGAGCGGCGCGAAGAACCGGCCCGAGCCCGAGTAGTGGTCCGGCGCGGTCTGGGTCAGGATCAGCGTGTCGGTGTCGTTTGCCCGCCCCCGGAACAGGCGGACCTGCGCGCACGGTCCGCTGACACACAGGGGGGTGAACGTCCACGTCCGCCGCACGACCTCGCCGACGTGTTCGCCGCGGACGTACCGCTCGGCGGTCACGCGGCCGGTCATCTGGTACGTCCCGGCCAGGCGCGGCGGGACCGCCGGAGGCTGCGCGGCCGCCGTCGTCGCCCCGGCGCCGAGCGCCACCGCCGCGGCGAGCGGCACTCCGAGCCGCGCCGCCCTCATGCTCCCAGTGCGCGCGCGATCACCATCTCCTGTACCTCGTCGGTGCCTTCGCCGATCGTAAGGATCTTCGCGTCGCGATAGAAGCGGCACACCGGGTACTCCTCGATGTAGCCATACCCACCGTGGATCTGGACCGCCTCGTCGGCGGCGCGCACCGCGAGCCGCCCGCTCTTCAGCTTCGCCTGGGCGGCGGTCAGCGTGAAGTTCGCGCCCTTGTCCTTCAGATAGGCGGATTTGTGGACGAGCAGCCGCGTCGCCTCGATCTCGGTCGCCATGTTCGCGAGCTTGCTCTGGATCGCTTGGAACTTCGAGATCGGGCGCCCGAACGCGCGGCGCTCCTTGGCGTAGGCGAGCGCCTGGTCGAGCGCGCCCTGCGCGAGGCCGACGCCCATCGCCGCCACGCCGATCCGCCCGATATCGAGCACGTGTAGGAACTGACGGAAGCCGCCGCCACGCGGGCCGAGCATGTTCTCTTCGGGGACACGGCAATCGGCGAACGTCAGCGGGCGCGTATCCGAGGCGTTCCAGCCCATCTTCCGGTACGGCTCGCCGGGCTCGTACCCGGGGGTGCCGTTCGGCACGATCAGGTTCGAGATCTCGCGCTCGCCCGGAGTCCGCTCGCCGCCGCGGCCATCTTCCCCGCGCCCGGTGCCCGTGACCGCGGTGATCACGACGACGCCCGAGATGTCCGTGCCGGCGTTGGTGATGAACTGCTTGGCGCCGTTGATCACCCACTCGCCGTCCTCGAGTGCGGCGCGAGTTCGCACGTTGCCCGCGTCCGAGCCGGCCTCGGGCTCGGTCAGCCCGAACGCGCCGAGGCGCTCGCCGCTGCACAGGCGGGGAAGCCACTCCTGCTTCTGCGCCTCGGAGCCGAACAAATAGATCGGCTGGGTCCCGAGCGAGGTGTGGGCGCAGACGGTGATCGCCACCGACGAGTCGACGCGCGCCAGCTCCTCCACCGCGAGCGCATAGGCGAGCGAGTCACTCCCGGCGCCGCCGTACTCCTCGGGGAACGGGATCCCCATCAGATCCAGCTCGCCGAGCCGGCGGACGATGTCGTACGGAAAGGCGTGCGTCCGGTCGAGATCCTCCGCCACGGGCGCGATTTCCTGCTCTGCGAACTCGCGAACGGTCCGCTGAAGCAGGCGGTGATGGTCGGGTAGGTCGAACTCCATGCCTTCGGATTCTCACAGTACCTACGATCAGCGGGTGTCCACGGAGGGCCAAGACAGTCCGGAGGTCCGGCTCGGCGCCCTCCGCGAGGGTGGGCTGGCGCCGGCGATCATGGTCATCGTCGAGCGCGGAGTGCAGCGCCGCCCCGATCAGGCGCGCGCGCTCCGGCTCGAAGTCGAGCTGCGGATGGAGGAGGCGTACCCGCCGATCCGGATCGTGTTCGGCGACGACGGCGTGCTCGTCGAGGATGGGCCCGCGGTCGCTCCGGGGCTGCGCATCAGCGGGACGCTGCCTGATCTGGTGGCGCTGATGACCGCGCCGACCGTCCGGGGCATGCCGAGCCCGATGGACGCCCGCGGCCGTGCCGCGCTCGGTCTGTTCGCCTCGCGGCGAGTCCGGATCCAGGGCCGCGTCGGCGCGCTGCGCGACTTCGTGAGCGTGATCCGGCTCTAAACGCCGCCGTTGCCGCCGCGCACCGCGTCGACGAGCAGCCGAACGCCGAAGCCGGTGGCGCCCTTGTCGGCGAAGTAGGGCCGGCGCACGTCGTACGCGGTGCCGGCGATGTCGACGTGTGCCCACGGCACGTCGCCCGCGAAGTGATGCAGGAACTCGCCGGCGGTGAGCGCGGTGGCGTCCCGCTTGGCCGTCGTGTTCGCGATCTCGCCGTAGCGGCCCTTGATCATCTCGGCGTAGTCGCGGTGGAGCGGCATCCGCCAGACGAGCTCTCCCGTCCGCTGCGCCGCCTCCTCCACCTGTGCGGCCCACGCGTCGTCGTTGCTCATCAGGCCCGCATACGTCGACCCAAGCGCGACGACGATCCCACCCGTAAGCGTCGCGACGTCGACGAGCCGCTCGGCCCCCTCGCCGCGGGCGTACGAGATGCAGTCGGCGAGCACGAGCCGGCCCTCGGCGTCGGTGTTGTTGACCTCAACCGTCGTCCCGTCGAGCGCGCGGATGATGTCGCCCGGCTTGACCGCGGTGCCGCTCGGGAGGTTCTCGGTCGCGCCGATCAAGCCGATCACGCGCACCGGCGCCTTCAGCTCCGCGAGCGCGCCGATCGCCTCGATCACGGCCGCGCCGCCACACATGTCGAACTTCATCTCGTACATCGCCGTCGCCGGCTTGAGCGAGATCCCTCCCGAGTCGAACGTAACCGCCTTACCGATCAGCGCGATCAGGGGCGCGCTTGCGTCACCCGAGCCGACGCCGTTGTACTCGAGGCGGATCAGCTGGGCCTGCTCCTCGGAGCCCTGAGCGACCGCGGCGAATGCGCCCATGCCCGCGTCGCGGATAGCGGTCTCGTTGAGCACCCGCACCTCGAGGCCGAGCCGGGCGGCGAGCTCCTGCGCGTAGTCGGCGAGCGCCTCCGGCGGCAGGTCGTTGGCCGGAGTGTTCCCGAGGTCGCGCGCCCGGTTCTGGGCGTTCGTGAGGATCGTCGCCGTCCGCACCGGTTCCGCAACGTCGTGATGGGCGCTCACAAGCAGCGTCTGGACCTGGCGCTCGCGCGCTTCCTCCGAGTTCGGCTTGTAGCGCTCGAACCGATACGCGTGCAGCAGCGTTCCCTGGACAAGCGCCTCGACGACGTCGTCGCCGACGTGGTGGGGGACCTCCCAGCACATCGTGGTCGCACCGATCTCGCGTGCCCGCCGGTGCGCCACCGCCGCCGCGACACGCGCTCGCTCGCCGTCGAACTTGTTGCGGTTGCCGAGGCCGATCAGGATCGCGCGAGTCCCGCCCGAGTGCGTCACCGCGAGCCGCTTGAACTCCCTTTGCGCCTCGCCCGAGGCGAGAAGCGTCGCGAGCGCGCCTCCGGGTAGATCGTGGGCGATGTCTTCACCCTCGAACACTCCCACCACGATCGTGTCCGCGCCGGAGTCGAGCGGCCCGGCGGTCGTCGCTTCGACTTGCACACGGCGAAACGTACCAGTGCGTCTAGGATGATTGCTTACCCCTCGAACCCCTCGGAGAGAGAGACAAGATGCCCAAGACCGTGATCCTCTCGGCCGCGCGCACGCCGATCGGCAAGCTCGGCGGCGGCCTGTCGACTGTCGACGCGACCGACCTCGGCGGAACCGCTATCCAGGCGGCGCTCGAGCGTGCCGACGTCTCGCCCGATCAGGTCCAGCACGTCGTGTTCGGCCAGGTCCTCCAGGCCGGGCAGGGACAGATCCCGTCGCGACAGGCCCAGATCAAGGGAGGGATCCCCAAGGAGGTCTCCTCGGAGACGATCAACAAGGTCTGCGCCTCGGGGATTCGATCGGCCTGCCTGCTCGACAACGCGATCCGGGTGGGGGACCTCGATGTCGGGGTCGCCGGCGGCATGGAGTCGATGTCGAAGGCTCCGTACATGCTCAAGGAGGCCCGGTTTGGCTTCCGTATGGGTGACGGGAAGGCGATCGACGCGATGATCAGCGATGGTCTCACGAATCCGTTCTCGGGCAAGCACATGGCGCAGGAGGCGAGCGAAGTCGGCGCCGAGCTCGAGCTGAGCCGTGTCGACCTCGACCGCTGGTCGCTCCGCTCGCATCAGCTCGCGGTCAAAGCGACCGATGAAGGCCGGCTCCCCGAGGAGATCGTGCCGGTGACGATCAAGGGCAAGAAGGGCGACACGGTGGTCGAAATCGACGAGGCGCCACGGCGTGACGCGAGCCTCGAGGCGCTCGCCAAGCTGCCCCCGATCTTCATGAAGGACGGCACACACACCGCCGGCAACTCCCCGGGCGTCAACGACGGCGCGGGCGCGCTTGTCGTGGCGAGCGACGAGTGGGCCAAGGCCAACGGCAAGGCTGCGCTGGCCCGGATCGTCGCGCACGCTCAGGTCGCCGACGACTTCCCGTATCTCGCCCGGACTCCCGCGAACGCCGCCAAGAACGCGCTAGAAAAGGCCGGGCTCAAGGTCGACGACATCGACCTGTGGGAGATCAACGAGGCGTTCGCGTCGGTCACGCTCAACTCGATCCGGATGCTCGGCATCGATGAGGACAAGGTCAACGTGAACGGTGGCGCGGTCGCGCTCGGCCATCCGATCGGCGCATCGGGCGCCCGCATCCTCGGCTCACTGATGCTCGAGCTGCGACGCCGCGGTGGCGGCCTCGGCTGCGCCGCGATCTGCTCGGGCGGCGGCCAGGGCGACGCGGTGATCATCGAGGTCAATGGCGGCTGACGGCGCGCCTGCCGCCTTTTTCGACCTCGACCGAACGCTCATGGAGGGCTCGTCGGCCTTCCAGTTCGGTCGTGCGGCGTATCGGGCGGGGCTGCTGAGCCGGCGCCAGCTGGTCGCCGACGGATGGGCCAACCTGATGTTCCGGCTGCGCGGCGCGACCGACGAGTCCTCGCACGAGCTGCGAAACCGGATCTCGGAGTCGCTCGCGGGCACCCGGGTGCGGGATCTGGACCGGCTCGGGGTCGATGTGCTCGCGGGCGTCCTGCCGCGAATCTACCCGCAAGTGCTCGAGCTCGCGTACGCGCATCAGGACGAGGGGCGGCGCGTGTACATCGTCACCGCCGCCTCGCAGGACCTCGCCGAAATGCTCGCCCGGGTGCTGACGTTCGACGGCGCGATCGGCTCGCAGTTCTCCGAGGTCGTCGACGGCGTGTACACCGGCCGCCCCGCGGGCCTGTTCGTCTACGGCCGCGAGAAGGCGCGCGCGATCGAGCAGCTCGCGGCGCGCGAGGGGCTCGATCTCGAAAGCTCCTACGCCTATTCCGACTCCGCCTCGGACCTGCCGATGCTGCGCCTCGTCGGCCATCCCGTCGCGGTCAACCCGGACAAGGCGCTGACCAAGGCCGCGCGCGAGGAGCGGTGGGAGGTGCTCCGCTTCGACCGCCTCGGGCGCCGCTTGAAGGCCGCGGTCGGGCTCGTGGGCGCCGCGGTCGCCGGCGGTGCCGGGTCGGCGGCGCTAGCGGCCCGCGCCCGCCACCGGCGGGGGCTTGTAGCCAAACTGAGGTAAGTCCACCTAGACTTGGGGCATGACGACCGGCGAGCGACTTTCCGAACTGGATCGCTGGGAGCGCGACACGTTCAGCCGGGCAGCGGAGCGCGACGCGCCGTTCTCGACGATCTCCGGCGAGCCGATCAAGCCGCTGTATACCGAGGCGGATCTGCCCGCCGACCCGGACGCCGCGATCGGGTTTCCGGGCGAGTTTCCCTACACCCGCGGCGTATACGGCTCGATGTACCGCGGCCGTCTGTGGACGATGCGCCAGTTCGCCGGGTTCGGCACGGCGACCGAGACCAACGCCCGGTTCCGGTATCTGCTCGACCACGGGCAGACGGGGCTGTCGACGGCGTTCGACATGCCGTCGCTGATGGGGCTCGATTCCGATCATCCGCGGTCGGAGGGGGAGGTCGGGCGCGAGGGAGTCGCGGTTGACTCGCTCGACGACATGGAGACGCTGTTCGATGGGATTCCGCTCGACCAGGTGACCGTCTCGATGACGATCAACGCGCCGGCGGCGATCATGCTGGCGTTCTACGTGGTCGCGGCGGAGCGGCGGGGGATCGGTCCGGAGGCGCTCGGGGGGACGATCCAGACCGACATCCTCAAGGAGTACATCGCGCAGAAAGAGTGGTGCTTCCCGGTCGATCCGGCGATGCGGCTGGTCGGGGACATGATCGAGTGGTGCTCGAAGCACATGCCTCGCTGGCACCCGATCAGCATCAGCGGTTACCACATCCGCGAGGCCGGCTCGACGGCGGCCCAGGAGCTTGCGTTCACGCTCAAGGACGGTCTGACATATGTCGAGCAGGCGGTGGCGAGGGGGCTCGATGTGGACGACTTCGCGCCACGGTTGTCGTTCTTCTTCAACGCGCACATCGACTTCTTCGAGGAGATCGCGAAGTACCGCGCGGCCCGGCGGATTTGGGCGCGAGAGCTCCGGGACACGTTCGGCGCCCGCAAGCCCGAGTCTTGGCGGATGCGGTTCCACACGCAGACCGCCGGCGTGTCGCTGACCGCGCAGCAGCCGCTCAACAACATCGTCCGCACCGCGATCGAAGCGCTCGCCGGCGTGCTCGGTGGCACGCAGTCGCTGCACACTAATTCGTTCGACGAGGCGCTCGCGCTGCCGACCGAGCAGGCCGTGCGCGTGGCGCTGCGGACGCAGCAGATCATCGCCGAGGAGACCGGGGTGGCGAACTCGATCGATCCGCTCGGCGGCTCCTATCTGGTCGAGGCGCTCACCGACCGGATGGAGGAGCAGGCGTACGAGTACTTCGAGAAGATCGATCAGCTCGGGGGGATGGTCGAGGCGGTCAAGCGCGGTTTCCCGCAGCGTGAGATCGCGGATGCGGCGTTCCGCTATCAGCAGGAGGTCGAGGCCGGCGAGCGCCGCGTGGTCGGCGTGAACGCGTACACCGAGGGCGACGACCTCGCCACCCCGATCCTTCGCATCGACCCAGAGCTCGAGGTCGAGCAGATCCGCCGTGTCGAGGCCGTCAGGGGGCGGCGCGACGCCGATGCCGTCGCGCGCGTGCTCGAGCAACTCGTCGAGGCCGCGCACGATGACGGGGAGAACCTGATGCCACTGCTGCTCGAGGCGGCACGCGTCGAGGCGACAGAGGGCGAGATCGTCAACGCGCTCCAGACCGTGTTTGGCAGCTACAGCGAAGCGCCGGTCTTTTAGGGGACGTCTTACACTCCACGTCCCCTTCATGGCCACCTCCACTGAGAAGAAGATCCGGGTCGTCGTCGCCAAGCCTGGCCTCGACGGGCACGATCGCGGTGCGAAGATCATCGCCCGTGCGCTCCGCGACGCGGGGATGGAGGTGATCTACACGGGCCTCCACCAGACGCCCGAGCAGATCGTCGAGACCGTGATTCAGGAGGACGCCGACGCGGTCGGTCTGTCGATCCTTTCGGGGGCGCACATGACGCTGGTGCCGCGGGTGCTCCAGCTGCTCAAGGAGCAGGGCGCGGACGACGTGATCGTCACGCTCGGCGGAACGATTCCGTCGGACGACGTCAAAGAGCTGAAGGATCTCGGCGTCGCTGAGGTGTTCACGCCCGGTGCCTCGACTCAGCAGGCCGTCGACTTCATCCGCGGCGCTGTACGCGCCTGACCCTACCGCTGCTTCCGGGCTGATTGACTCGTCAGTCAACCGGGTAATATGCGACCCCTCTGAACTTTTAGGAGGCTCCACTTGAAAATTTGCGTCCTCGTCAAAGAGGTGCCGGACGCCGCCGTCGAGAAGCGCATCAACCCCTCGACGGGCCGGCTGGACCGCTCAGGGGAGAAGAACCTCAACCCCTACGACACTCACGCCATCGAAGCGGCGATGCAGATCCGGGAGGGGGGCACGGTCGAGGTCGATGAGATCGTGGCCGTGACGATGGGGCCGGAGTCGGCGATGCGCGCGCTCCACAAGGCGGTGTCGCTCGGCGCGGACCGATCGCTGCACCTCAGCGATGACACGCTCGAGGGCTCGGATGTCGCGGCGACCGGCTACTCGCTGTCCAAGGTGCTCGAGAAGGAGCAGCCCGACCTGGTTCTGCTGGGCCAGCAGTCAGACGACGGCGAGTGCTACACGATCGGTGCCGTCGTCGCCGACCACCTGAAGATGCCGTCGCTCACCCAGGTCATCAAGATGGACGTCACCGATAGCGGCCTGCGGTGTGAGCGCCAGGCCGAATACGGCTACGACACCGTCGAGATCCGGTTGCCTGCGGTGATCTCCGTCGGCGACGCGATCAACGAGCCTCGCTACCCGTCGCTCAAGGCGATCATGGGCGCGCGCAAGAAGCCGCTCGAGAAGGTCGCGACCGGCGATGTCGGGATCGACGCGTCGATGGTCGGGGTCGAAGGGTCCCGCGTCGAGTGTGGCGACTTCCACGCGCCCGAGGCCAAGCCGGCAGGCCAGATCATCGAGGACGAGGACACGAACGAGACCGTCGAGAAGATCGTTGCGTGGCTCGAGGAAAGGAAGCTGATCTAGACATGGCTGATGTCCTGACCTACGTCCTCCACTACGAGGGCGCGTTCAACAAGAATTCGCTCGGGGCGGTGTCCGAGGGCACGGCGCGCGCCAAGGAGATCGGCGGGGAGTGCCACGCGGTGGTCGTCGGCGGCGATGACCTGACCGACGAGCTGTGCCAGTCGCTCGGCGCCTACGGCGCCACCAAGGTATTCCGCGCGAAGGGCGAAGAGGGCCTCGCCCAGCCGGTGGTCGACGTGATGGCCAAGGTGATCGACGACCACGGCCACTCGTACGCGCTGTTCGGCGGCGGGCTGCTCGGATTCGAGATCGGCGCCGGCCTGGCCGCGCGCAAGCACGCCGGTGTGACGATGGAGGTCATCTCGGTCCGAGCCGACGACGGCAAACTCGTCGCCGAGCGCCCGATCCTCCAGGACTCGCAGATCTCGGTGTCCAAGTACAGAGGCGACCTCGGGATCATCATCGGCCGGATCAACGCGTTCGAGGCCGTGTCCTCGAACGGTGCCTCGGCCGAAGTGGTCGACGTCGACATTGACTACTCGCCGTGGTCGACGCAGGCGAAGATGGTCCAGCGCGGCGAGCAGCGCGGCGCGGACGTAGACATCGAGGGCGCCGACATCCTGGTCGCCGGCGGCCGCGGCCTCGGCAAGGCCGAGGGGTTCAAGCTCGCCGAGGATCTCGCCGCCGCGTTCGGCGGCAACAGCGCGGTCGCGGCAACCCGTGCGGTCGTCGACGCCGGCTGGTATCCGTACGCCGCCCAGATCGGTCAGACGGGTAAGACGGTCGCCCCCAAGCTGTACCTCGCGGCGGGCATCTCCGGCGCGATTCAACACAAGGTCGGGATGCAGTCCTCGGAGAACATCGTCGCGATCAACAAGGACGCGAACGCCCCGATCTTCGAGTTCTCCGACCTCGGGATCGTCGGCGACCTCAACAAGATCCTGCCCAAGCTGACCGAGGCGATCAAGGCGAAGAAGGGCTGATCGCGTGGCGTCGCAGAACGGTGCCGTAGCCCCAAGCCAATTCCCGCCCCCGGTCGACTCCGTCGGCGAGTTCGTCAAGCGCGAGCTCGATCCCGAGGACGAGCGGATCGACGTCGGCGTCGTGATCGTCGGCGGCGGCCCCGCGGGCCTCGCGTGCGCCAACCGGCTGCTCCAGCTGCTCGCGGACGAACCAGAGCTGATGGAGAAGCTCGGCGAGGTGCCGGTCGCGGTGGTCGAGAAGGGGAAGGCGTGCGGAGCGCACAACCTGTCGGGCGCGATGATGCGCCCGTCCGGACTGAAGGCGCTGTTCCCCGACGTCCCCGAGTCCGAGTGGCCCTCGCACGGGACCGTGGCCAAGGACAGCGTCTACTGGATGCTCGGCCCCGACCGGAAGCTGCCGCTCAAGCCGACGCCACCGCCGTTCCGAAACCACGGCAATCACATGGTCAGCGTGGCCGAGCTGTCGCGCTGGCTGGCGAACCGCGCTGAGGAAGCGGGCGCGTACATCCTCACCGAGACGAGCGCGCAGCAGCTGCTCGTCACCGACGGAGTCGTCCGCGGGATCCGCTCGGGCGACAAGGGCCGGGGCAAGGAGGGCGAGGAGCTCTCGAACTTCGAGCCCGGGTCGGACGTGACCGCCCGTGCCACCGTGCTTGCCGAAGGCACGTGGGGCCACCTGACCGGACCCGCGATCAAGGAGTTCGGGCTGGCCGAGAACCGCGAGCCGCAGGTGTGGGCGCTCGGAGTCAAGGAGGTGTGGGAGGTCGCGAAGCCACTCGACCGCGTCATCCACACGCTCGGCTGGCCGCTCCGCTACGGCGCCAAGTGGCACGAGTTCGGCGGGTCGTGGATCTACCCGCAAGGGGACAATCGCGTGTCGATCGGGTTCGTGGTCGGGCTCGACTACACCGACGCCACCGTCTCGCCCCACGACATCCTCCAGCAGTTCAAGACCTCGAAGCTGGTGCGCGGCATCCTCGAGGGCGGCAAGCGCGTCGCCTGGGGTGCCAAGGCGATTCCCGAGGGCGGCTACTGGGCGATGCCTAAGCCCTCGGCGCCGGGGATGGTGATCTGTGGCGACAGCGCCGGGATGGTCAACGTCCCGATCCTCAAGGGGATCCACTACGCGATCCACTCCGGGATCATGGCCGCGGAGACGATCTTCGAGCAGCTGAAGGCCGGCGGCACGGACCTGTCTGGCTACGACCAGCGGGTCGAGGACTCGCTGATCGGCAAGGAGCTCTACCAGTCGCGGAACATGAAGCAGCCGTTCGCCAAGGGGTTCTTCGTCGGCGGCGCGATCACCAACGCGATGGTGATCAGCAAGGGCCGCTTCCCGGGCGGCCGGTGGTCCAACCACCGCGACGCCGAGGCCGGGATGTCGATCGAATCGAAGAAGGACGCCTACCCGAAGCCCGACGGGAAGTACACGTTCGACAAGCTGTCCTCGGTGTACGTGTCGGGCAACGCGACGCGTGACGACGCACCCAACCACATCCGGGTCCGCAAGCAGGTGCCGCGCGCGGTCGCCGAGACGTGGCAGTGGATGTGCCCGGCCGGCGTGTACGAGATCCCCGACGACGCCCCCGAGTCCGGAACCGTCGACGTGGTGGTCAATTACACCAACTGCGTGCAGTGCGGCGCGATCACCGCGAAGGGCGGCCGGCTGACGCCGCCCGAGGGTGGCGACGGCCCGCTCTACACCGTCACGTAACACCGGCGAGTCTCACGGGCCGCGACTTTCGGCCCCTCGATTTGTTCGTATTTGCGCATGTCCAGCAAGCGCCTAGTTGGGGTCGGCGCGGTCGCCGCGTGTGCGCTGGCGATCGGGTCCGCAACGGCATCGGCTCAGTCTTCGCCCACGCCCCGGAACGATCAGCTGCGCTCGTTCGTGTGCCAGAAGGCGCTCGACCCGCCGGCCCGCGCGGTGTCGGTGCAGGCCGTGATGCGGCCGGTCGCCGGGACGTCGAAGATGCAGATGAAGTTCCAGCTGATGCGCCAGAACAAGCCACACGCGCGCTTCGTGGCCGTCAAGGGACGGGGGCTGGGCAGCTGGATATCGCCCAGCGATCCGACTCTCGGCCAACGGTCCGGCGACGTATGGATCCTCAATCATCCGGTCGTCAATCTGGCGGCCCCCGCCACGTACAAGTTCAAGGTCACGTTCGAGTGGATCGGGGCTCAGGGTCAGACGCTCGACACCGAAACGCAGGCGAGTCCCCCGTGCTATCAGCCCGAGTTGCGGGCGGACCTCCTCGTGCGCTCGCTGACGGTCACGCCGATCACCTCGGGCGCAGCGGCAGGCCAATGGGCCTACACCGCCCAGATCGCCAACCGAGGACTGAGCGGAGCGGGACCGGTCGAGGTCGTGTTCACCTCCGGCAACGGCGCTCCGGTACCCGCGACGGTCGCGTGGGTCGGGGCGAGGTCGTCGGCGCGCCAGCGGTTCGCGGCGGCGCCTTGCACGGCCGGGACCCCGCTGACCGTGACCGTCGACCCGACGCATAGCATCGACGAGTACGACTTCGCGAACAACGCGCTGACGATGGAGTGCCCGGCCACGCCGTCGAGCTAACGCATCGCCCGCGGCCGACCGATACATAGGCGAGTGCGGACCTCAGGCGGCCGCTAAACTCGAACGTGAAATGAAGACCGGAGTTCACCCCGAATATCAAGATGCGCATGTGCGCTGCACGTGCGGCAACGAGTTCATGACCCGTTCGACGAAGCCGGAGATCCACGTCGAGATCTGCTCCGCCTGCCATCCGTTCTACACGGGCCGGCAGAAGCTGGTCGACACCGGCGGACGGGTCGAGCGCTTCCAGCGGCGGGTCGCCAAGGGCCGGCGCGCCGCACGCGCGACCGCGCCTGCGGGCTCGTAGCCGGCGGCGGCGTCTCATGAGCGCGGCCGCCGTCCAGGAGGGGCGCCTGACGGCGTCGCGCGACGCCCCGTTGGGGGGTCAGGCCGTGCTCGAAGGCGTGATGATGCGTGGCGTCAACACGTGGGCGGTGGCCGTCCGCAAGCCGCCCGAGGAACAGCGCGAGCTCGGCGACATCGCCATCCAGACGTTCCCGATCGAGTCATGGAACCGGCGCAAGCGGGTCTACCGCTGGCCGGTGATCCGCGGCGTGGTCGCACTCGTCGAGTCGCTCGCGATCGGAATTCGTGCACTCGGGATCTCGGCCAACGCGCAGCTCCCGGGGGAGGAGCAGGAGATCTCGGGAGGCGCCTGGATCGGTACCGTGGCCGTCGCCGCCATCTTTGCGATCGGGCTTTTCTTCGTCGTGCCGGTCGGGGTCACCAGCCTCGTCAAGCACCAGCTCGGATCCTCGGTGGCGTTCTGGGCCGTCGAGGGGGTGCTGCGCACCGCGATCTTCCTCGGCTACCTGCTGCTGCTCTCGCGCGTGAAGGACTTGAGGCGCGTGTTCGAGTACCACGGCGCCGAGCACAAGGTGATCTCCTGTTACGAGGCCTCGGACGAGCTGACTCCCGAGCGCGCCAAGCTCTACTCGCGATTCCACCCCCGTTGCGGCACCAGCTTCCTGCTGATCGTGATGATCATGGCGATCTTCGTGTTCGCTCCGATCGGGTTGCCGGCGTGGTGGATCCTCGTGATCACCCGGATCGTCGGCGTGCCGCTGATCGCCGGCCTGTCGTTCGAGGTGATCAAGTGGGCGGGCCGCAACCGGCGGCGCGGCTGGGTGCGCGCGATCATGTATCCGGGCATGCAGCTCCAGCGCCTGACCACGGCCGAGCCCGACCTCGCCCAACTGGCGGTCTCGATCGCCTCGCTGAAGGCCGTGCTGGCAAAGCAGGAAGGCGTGGACGTCTCGCCCGAGGATCTTGTAGGTCTCGAAGTCGTCGCGTAGCGTCCCGGCCGCATGCCCGCGGACCGTTCAGTCAGGGTTGTGATCGTGGGCGCGGGCATCGGCGGCATCGCGGCGGCGATCGAGCTGCGCCGGCACGGCTTCGACGACGTGACGGTGCTCGAGCGGGGCTCGCGGCTGGGCGGCACGTGGCACTACAACGACTACCCGGGGTGCGCGTGCGACGTCCCGAGCCACCTGTACTCGTTCTCATTCGCGCAGCGGCGTGACTGGTCGCGGCTGTGCTCGCCCCAGGTGGAGATCCTCGAGTATCTGACCGCGGTGGCACGTGATCAGGGGGTGGACTCGCTGGTCGAGTACGGAGCCGATGTCTCCTCGTGCGAGTGGGACGGCAGCTGGACGGTGTCGTGCTCGGACGGGCGCGTCTGGAAGGCGGACGCGCTGCTGATCGCCACCGGCCAGCTGCACCAACCGGCGATCCCGGCGATCCCGGGTCGTTTCGACGGGCGCAGCTTTCACTCCTCGCGGTGGGACCACTCCTTGGACCTGCGCGGCAAGCGAGTGGCGGTGATCGGAACCGGCGCCAGCGCCGTCCAGTTCGTCCCCCGGGTCGCCGGCCAGGTGGAGCGGCTGTACGTGTTCCAGCGGACGGGCAACTGGTTCTGGCCCCGGGCAATCGGCCGTACCCGGCATGGCTGCGGACGCTCATGCGGCGTGTACCGGCGGTGCAGGCGGGGATTCTGTTTAGCTCGCACTACCTGCCTGCCCTTCAGCGGCCGAATGTCGAACTGGTGCCCGAGCCGATCGCACGGTTCGAGCCGGCGGGCGTGGTCACCGCGGATGGCGTTCTGCGCGAGGTCGATTGCGTGATCTACGGCACGGGGTTCAAGACGACGTCGTTCATGCTCCCGATGCGGGTCGTCGGGGCTGGCGGCCGCACGTTGTCGGACGCGTGGGTCGATGGCGCGCACGCCCACTTCGGCATGTGCGTGCCCGGATTCCCCTCGCTGTTCCTGGTTTACGGGCCGAACACCAACACCTCCGGGGGGTCGATCATCGCCTACGAGGAAGCGCAGGTCTCCTATGTCCGGCAGGCGCTGGCGTTGGTGCGCGCCCGCGGCGCCACGGCGATCGAGGTGCGGCCCGAGGTGGAGGCCGCCAGCGATCGCGAGGTCCAGTCCCGGTTCGTCGGCACTGCCTGGACCGAGTGCGACTCGTGGTATCGCGACGACAACGGTCGAATCGTGACCAACTGGCCGGGCTACATGGACGAGTACGTCCGTCGCGTCCGTGTGCTGGACCCCAGCGAGTACGAGTTCGCGGGCCTACACTCGGTTGGACATGATCGATGAACTCGTCTCACAGATCGAGGCTCGGTTCGCCGAGCTCCAGGAGGAGCTGTCCGACCCGGAGGTGATCGGCGACCGCGCCCGGTTCACGGCCGCGAGCCGCGCCTACCGCGAGCTCGAGCCGGCCGCTCGCCTCGCCGCCGAATACCGCCGGGCCGCGGACGACGCCGAGGGCGCCCGAGAGCTGCTCGCCGAGGACGGCGACGACCCCGAGCTGCGCGCGCTGCTCGAGTCCTCGCGGGCGCGCCTGGACGAGCTCGAGGACGAGATCCGGCTGGTCATGGTTGAGCGTGACCCGAACGACGACAAGAACGTGATCGTCGAGATCCGCCCTGGCGCGGGCGGCGACGAGGCCGGGCTCTGGGCCGGGGACCTGTACCGGATGCTCACCCGCTACGCCGAGCGGCTCGGGTTCCAAACCGAGCCACTCTCGATCGGCGATGGCACGTACACGTTCGCGATCAAGGGGGACGGCGCGTACTCGGTGTTCAAGTTCGAGGGCGGCACGCATCGTGTGCAGCGAGTCCCTGAGACCGAGTCCCAGGGGCGCATCCACACTTCGACGGCGACCGTCGCGGTGCTCCCCGAAGCCGAGGAAGTCGAGGTCGATATCGACCCTGGGGACCTGCAAATCGACGTGTACCGCAGCTCCGGACCGGGTGGCCAGTCGGTCAACACGACCGACTCGGCGGTGCGCATCACCCACAAGCCGTCGGGGATCGTCGTCTCGATGCAGGACGAGAAGTCCCAGCTTCAGAACCGCGAGCGCGCGATGCGCGTGCTCCGGGCGCGGCTGTACGAACGCGCGCTGGCCGAGCAGCAGGCCGAGGTCGCCGCGTCGCGCGCGGCGCAGGTCGGGACCGGCGAGCGGGCGGAGAAGATCCGTACCTACAACTACGGCGAGCGCAGGGTCAAGGACCATCGGATCAACCTGCTCGTCCACAACCTCGACGCGATCCTGATGGGCGAGCTCGACGAACTGACGGCCGCGCTCCAGGACGACGAGAAGCGCCGGCGGCTCGAGGAGAAGGCCGTTGCCTGAGGCCGTGGTCGGCACCGGTAAATCGGTCTCGCGGGCGCTGTCGGACGCGACCGCGGCGCTGGCCGCGGCAGGCTGCGACACGCCGCGCCTCGACGCCGAAGTGCTGCTGTCGTTCGTGCTCGGGGTCGGGCGCGAGCGGCTCGTGATCGATGCCGGCAGCGAGCTCGACGGTCAGACGCTCGCGGGGTTCGCGGCGGTGGTGGCGCGGCGCGAGGCGCGGGAGCCCGTCGCGTACATCCTCGGGCGCAAGCCCTTTCGCCGGATCTCGGTGGTGGTCGACCGGCGGGTGCTGATCCCGCGGCCCGAGACCGAGCTGCTCGTCGAGGTCGCTTTGTCGCTGGGTCGCGGCGCTCGGGTCGCGGATGTCGGGACCGGCAGCGGCGCGGTGGCGCTCGCCCTGAAGGAGGAGCGGCCCGACCTGTCTGTCGTCGGCGTCGACGTGAGCGCCGACGCGCTCGAGGTGGCTCGCGCGAACGCTGCCGAGCTCGGCCTCGACGTGGAGTTCATACGCGCGGACCTGCTCGAAGGGGTCACCCGGCGGTTCGACGCGGTGGTGTCAAATCTCCCGTACGTGGCCGAGGGATCCGCGCTCCCGCCCGAGATCGAGCTCTACGAGCCGCCGCTGGCGCTGTTCGGCGGACCCGACGGGATGGACATGGTCCGGCGCCTGCTGCCGATGGTGGCGGATGTTCCGCTGATCGCGCTCGAGGTCGGCTTGGGCGAGGCCGTCGCCTCCCTCGTTGCCGATGCCGGCTTTTCGTCGGTCGAAATCCTGCGAGATCTCGCCGGCCACGAACGGGTGGTCGTCGGCCGCCGGTGAGCGACGCCGAGGCGTTCGAGCGCTGCCTCGCCGTCGGGGGCGTCGTTCTGTTCCCCGCGGACACCGTGTACGGGCTGGGGTGCGACCCGCACGATCGGTTCGCGGTCGAGCGCCTCTATCTGCTCAAGCGGCGAACGCTGGATAAACCCTCGGCGGTCATGTTCTTTTCCTTGGACCGGGCGTTCGAGGCGGTGCCCGAGATCGGGGAGCGGACGCGGGGCGCGATGGCCCGGTTGATGCCCGGCGGCGTGACCGTGCTCCTGCCGAACCCATCGGGGCGATTTGCATTGGCGTGCGGAGGTGATCTAGGGACGCTGGGTATCCGGGTGCCTCTCGTCCCCGCGCTGGCCGGCGTTCGCCGGCCCGTGCTCCAGTCGAGCGCGAATCGCGCGGGCGGCGCTGATCCGAGGACGCTCGACGAGGTCCCGACACTGCTGCGCGCGGCGGTCGACCTGGTGATCGACGGGGGCGAGCTGCCCGGAACCCCCTCGACCGTGGTCGACCTGCGTCGCTACGAGGTCGACGGTGAGTGGCGGGTGATCCGGGAGGGCGCCGTCGCGGAGCGCGAGCTGACCGAAGCGCTCCACTGGCAGTACCACTTCGACGCGGCCAGTTATGCGGCCGAGATCCGGGCGGACCTGCCCGCGTACGACTCGCTTCAGGATGAGGTGGCCGGCGCGAGCGGATCCGGAGCACGGCGGATCCTCGAGCTCGGGACCGGCACGGGGGAGACGGCCCGGCGGCTCCTGGCGCGCCACCCAGGGGCGTTGCTGGTAGGCATCGACGAGAACGAGCAGATGCTCGCGGTGGCGGGCGAGTCGTTGCCCGCTTCGCGGGTCTCGTTGCTCGAGGCCCGGATCGAGGATCCGCTCCCTCCCGGTCCGTTTGACCTGGTCGCCACCGCGCTGTGCGTGCACCATCTCGACGGCATGGCGAAGGCCGAGCTGTTCGGGCGGGTGCACGATGCGCTCGCGCCGGACGGATTGTTCGTGATGGGTGACGTGGTCGTGCCGGTCGACCCCGCGGCTGCGACGACGCCACTGACGCCCGGGTACGACCGGCCGAGCCCGCTGGCCGACCAGCTGCGGTGGTTGATCGAGGCGGGACTCGAGCCGCGGGTGGCGTGGGAGCAGGGCGATTTGGCAGTGGTTGCGGCGCGGCGAATCTGACAACAACACTGACCGTTTCCGTTGCTAGGCTCGTAACTTCGTGAGCGCCGCCGATCTGCCTGCCGATTTCTTCAACCGGCCACTGGCCGAGGTCGATCCGGAGATCGCCGAGGTGCTCGCATTGGAGCTGGAGCGCCAGCAGCGGACGCTCGAAATGATCGCGTCCGAGAACTTCGTCCCGATGGCGGTTTTGGAGTGCCAGGGGTCGGTGTTGACGAATAAGTACGCGGAGGGATATCCCGGCAAGCGGTATTACGGCGGGTGCGAGTACGTCGACATCGCCGAGTCGTTGGCGATTCGCCGGGCCGTGGAGTTGTTCGGGGCCGAGCATGCGAACGTCCAGCCGCATTCGGGCGCGCAGGCGAACATCGCCGTCTACCACGCGCTGCTGAACCCCGGTGACACCGTGATGGGGTTGGAGCTGGCGCACGGCGGCCATCTCACGCACGGCATGCGGATCAACGTGTCGGGCCGCCTGTATGACATCGCGCCATATCACGTGGATCGTGAGTCGGGCCGGATCGACATGGACGAGGTCGAGCGGATCGCCTTGGAACGTCGGCCCAAGTTGATCCTCGCGGGGTGGTCGGCGTACCCGCGCTTCTTGGATTTCGAGCGGTTCCGCGCGATCGCGGATGAGGTGGGTGCGCACCTGGTCGTGGACATGGCGCACTTCGCGGGCCTGGTCGCCGCGGGGCTGCACCCGAGCCCGATCCCATACGCCGATGTCGTCACCACCACGATCCACAAGACGATCGGCGGCGGCCGCGGCGGGATGATCCTGTGCACCGAGGAGCTCGCCAAGCGGATCGACTCCGCGGTATTCCCGGGGCAGCAGGGAGGGCCTTTGGAGCACGTGATCGCGGGCAAGGCGGTGGCGCTGCGGATCGCCCAGTCCGAGGCGTTCCGGGAGCGCCAGGAGCGGACCGTCGCCGGTGCCCGCGCGGTCGCGGCGGAATTGTTGGGTGCCGGCGGTGGTGTGAGCGTGCTGACCGGCGGGACCGACGTGCACCTGGTCTTGTGCGATCTCCGCGAGTCGGAGCTCGACGGCAAGCAGGCCGAGGATCGGCTGGCGTCGGTCGGGATTACCGTCAACCGCAACGCGGTCCCGTTCGACCCCCGTCCGCCGGCCGTCTCAAGCGGACTGCGGATCGGGACGCCGGCGCTCGCCACC
>Ga0335076_10000436_pt1 | contig 38170 bp, 25 predicted proteins | sample Lox_Sample_25_FD_206717 | JGI IMG/M metagenome (GOLD analysis project Ga0335076, IMG submission 206717) | Soil microbial communities from Loxahatchee National Wildlife Refuge, Florida, United States - Lox_Sample_2.5 | ecosystem: Environmental > Terrestrial > Soil > Wetlands | place: USA...
CAGCGTTCAGATAGCAGTAGTGAGCTGCTGCAACAGTAACGGTGGAAGGCTGTCCGCAATAGGGGAGAGGCTTCGGACCGGCGCTGCTGGTCGGAGAATACAGTTTCGCGATGAAATTTTGCAGAGCGGTCGGGAGGGTTGCTTGATCGGCCAAGCCGGGGACGATGCTCTGTCCACTACCATAAACCGTGGCGTGGAAGGCAGTACCCGGGCAGCCGGCAGAACCGGACAGGCAAACTGGATAGTTAGACGCGCCCGTGAACGCGGGTACGCCGCCGGCGGCGAGATTCTTGTTGTAGGCGAAAAAGTCTTTCACGCCGACGCCGGAGTCAATGTTGTAATCAACCCAGAGATAGCAGTCGGAGCTGGCAGTGGTGTCAGCGGGCATCCATACGACCCACATATTGACGGCGTCTTGGGGCGAAGCAGTCGTGGACGTTCCGTTCGGCGTGCCGAAGCGCGTGTCCTGGAAATAGAGCGTCGATACGGTCGAGCCCTTGCCGTTCTTGGCGCTCCAAATCTCTGGTGCTACGCCGGTGAGACTGTGCTGCGTCGCGAGCGCATTTCCGTAGTCGATCGCGGCATAGGCGAATGTGTTGAACTGCGCAGACGATCCCGCACCCATGAACTCTACCAAGTTACCGGTGAAGCTGGAACAGGTATAGTCCTGGGCGAAGGCGCCTGTCGCCAGCAGCGCAAAACACGCAAGCGCGCCAGCTACGACGAGAATTCTCTTCGTCATTTGCATTTCTCCTTCGAGGTTGTGTTCGTTTGTTAGTGGGTCGTGATATAGCTTGCGAAGCAAACAGAAACAGCCCGAACCATGATGGAGAGGCGCGAGGAAACGACTGCCCGAATGCGCACGCAATACTGGGATTGCGCACGCTGCGCCCCGATCATGCGCACAAAATATCTCTGAAGCCTGTTACTGGGAGATGAGGAGAAAGTTAATGGAATATAAATTTCCCGCCGCAGAGGTATTAATTCTTGTGGAAAAGGCGGGCTTAATTCGCTGAAATGACGCAGGTTTGCACATGTTGATCGAACTGGTTGCAAGGGGTTCGTTTTTCCTTGCTGTTACCGGAAATTAACCTCTCCTTCATCTGGCTGTAACAAGTGATCGCTAACGTTTTCGCGTCCGCTCGCCGGAGCTCCTAAGCAATTCAGCTGTTCTTGTAACAGTTCTCCCGGGTACGGAGAATCAGTCACCGCTGGAGTGTGTCCTGTGAAAATCAAATACCGTTTCTCCTTTATTGCAATCTTTTTTTTCGCAATTTGGATACAGGCTGTGGCGCAATCGGGGGCAAGTTTGCACGGTACGGTCATTCTTTCTTCAGGCCTCCCGATTCCGAATGCGAGTGTCACGCTGGAAGGAAATGCCGGAGGACAAGCCGCGACCACAAATCAGGACGGGAAATACACGATGCGGGATTTGTCGCCGGGAGATTACCGGCTGGTAGTAGCGCTACAGGGATTTGTACCTTTCGAAGTAAAGGTGACCGTCAAAGCAGGCAGCGATCAGGAAATCTCTGCCGTACTGACGACCGTTAAAGTGCCCGAGCCGACGCCTGCGGCGGAAACGCCAGCGGCAGCGACGCAAGAACAACAGCTTTCGAGCGCTCCCCAGGCGCAGCCTGCTCCCGCGCAACAGACGATGACCGCGCAAACCCTTTCGGTCACGGCGCCCAAAGGAAAAGCAGCACTGTACGGCATTGCCACCGACCAGTCGGGCGCCGTGGTGCAAGGCGCAGTCGCAACCGCGACGGGACCTTCCGGGACCGTTACAGTCAACGCCAATACATTAGGGCAGTACGTTTTGAACGGCCTTCAGCCAGGAGCGTACAAGCTGACGGTTTCCGCAAGCGGATTTGCGCCCTTCCAGACGGATGTGACGGTGGCGTCCGATCAGGCTCTTGAACTCGATGCTCCCCTGTCGCCGAAGGGCACCGGCGAAAAGATTGAAGTGACGAGCAAGGAAGGTCCGGCAGAAGTTCAGACGGATACCTCGAATCTCGAAGGTACGATCACTCAGAAAGAAGTGCTGCAGACGGGCTTGAACGGCCGCAACTTCACGCAGTTGATCGCACTCGCTCCGGGCGTCAGCAATCAGACCCAACAAGACGAGGCCCTGGTGGGCGTAAAAGGCAGCGTGAAATACAGCGTCAACGGCGGGCGAGTCGAATACAACAATTTCGATGTGGACGGCAGCGACGTGCTCAATGCCGGATTGAATGGCGCCGAGAGCACGTTGATGGTGTATCCGAGCCTGGACGCGATTCAGGAAGTCAAGGTGCTGACCTCGAACTACGGTGCGCAATACGGCCGCAGCGCTTCAGGAACCGTGCTGGTCACCACGAAGTCGGGCACGCCCAGCATTCATGGCGGCGTTTACGATTTCGTGCGCAACGAGTTTTTCAATGCGCGCAATTATTTCGATCAGACCACCAAGGCGCCGCTGTATCGCCGGCAGGATTTCGGCGGGAGCGTTGGCGGGCCGCTGTTTATTCCCGGCGTCTTCAATACGAAAAAGGACAAGACATTTTTCTTCTGGTCAGAAGAATTCCGGTTGGAGAAAACGCCGCAGGAATTCAACCAGGCCGTGCCCACACTGGCGGAGCGCGGGGTCGGAGTGCCGTGCGTGGCCGGGAGCACCTGCGCCGACTTCAGCGATGTATGCCCGCCCGCGGGATCGGCCACAAACCGCGCCTTGTATCCTGACTGCGGGTCGGTGGGAATCATCAATCCGACGGCGCAGGCGATCCTGAATACCGGTGTCATTCCTCTGCCGAATTCAACGCTCGGCTGCAATTCCAGCCTGGCCGGGACCGTTAATCCAATTTCGAACGTGGCGAACGTGCCATGTTACACGTCGGTCGTCTCACCGCCGACTTACTGGCGCGAGGAATTGGCGCGCATCGATCAGAACTTTACTGCGGATGGCCGGCACCGCCTGTCATTTCGCTACATCCATGATTCCTGGGATACAACCGAAGCCACACCGTTATGGGGCAACGTCATAAACAGTTTTCCGACGGTGCAGAATCGCTTGAATGGCCCGGGAACAAACCTGGTGGTGCGCTTAACGAACACCATCACGCCAACGTTGCTGAACGAGTTTGTTGTGAGCTACGCGGACTCGCACATTACGTTGAAGACGGCGAATGGTCCTGGAGCGAATCTTGCGCCGGTTCCGCAGTGCGTGTCGGGTTCCACCACGCCGTGCATGAATTACATCTTCAACAATGGATTTGGCGGTAAGCCGCCCGGACTCGTGATTGCAGGGACGAATGCCGACTACGGCGGTAACGGGTTCATTGTCGATCCGTCTTACGCGCCGTGGGATCACACGAGTCCCACTTACAGCCTGAGCGACAACGTGAGCAAGGCGTTGGGCAAGCACACGCTGCAGTTCGGAATCCAGGTCGTGGATGCGCGGCGCCGCGAGATCAACGGCGCCATCGGAGCGGCGACGGGCGACGTGCAAGGCATTCTCACCTTCAGCAATCAGAACAGCCTGCTCACATCAGGCAACGCGTTTGCTGACTTTGAAGAAGGGCCGAGCACCGGAAACGTAACGCCGATCAAGAGCTTCGAACAAGACAGCACACAGCGTGAGTATTACAACAACTACCGCATCGCGGAGCCCTACATCCAGGATGACTGGCATGTGAGCCGGCGCCTGACTGTCAATCTCGGCTTGCGCGCGAGTCTGTTCTGGAATTACCACGAAACGAACTTGAATGCGTGGGACTGGCTACCGAGCGCGTACGATCCGCAAAATACTCTCTACAACGGCAAGCCCGTAACCTATGCGGTTTCGATCAACAGCCAAGGATCGAATGGCGGGTACTTCCAGGATTTTGCCGGCAATCCGATTCCATACAGTTTCAATCCCAACGATCCAGTCGGAAGTCTTCCGAGCTTTTTGAAGAATGGACTCGTGCAGTGCGGCAAGACACCGGGCATACCAGCGAGCTGCATGAACGATCACGTCTTTAATCCGTCGCCACGCGTGGGTTTTGCCTTCGATCCGAAGGGAGATGGAAAGACGTCCATTAGAGGCGGGTACGGAATCTTCTTCGAACACGGCACCGCGAAGGAAGCGAACACGGGTTCTTTGGAAGGAAATGCGCCACTCGTGCTGACCATGACCGACCAGTTGCCCACTTCGTACCAGATCGTGGGGACGTCAGCTTTAAACTCGACGGCGCCACAGATTCCGGTGGCATTTCCGTTGGATGTAACTTCGATTCCAACGAAGACTGTGTGGCCGTATGTGCAGCAGTGGAGCTTGAGCATTCAGAGGCAGTTTCCGAAAGACACGGTCGCGACGATCGCGTACGTGGGCAGCCGGGGCGTGCATCTTAGTGCGGAGTTGCAGCTCAACCAATTACCCGTGCCGCCCACCGGTCCGGATGGTGGAATCTTTCCCATGGGCAATCCATTCCAATCCGGACAACCAATTACCACGGCCGATTGTTTCTACGCTCCCGGTGCGGTGACCGTGAACAACCCGTACGGCTTCGGCAATTTTGTTGGACCCGACGGGCATTCAGGCATCAACGGAATCGTGGTTACACCCGGACAACCTGCATGGAGCAACCTGGTGGCGGCCTGCTACGGAGCGAAAGACCCGAGTACGGGAGCGCCGTTCGTGGGTATTCCGGACCCGAACCTGCTGCGGCCATACTTCGGCTTCCGGCGGATTCTCGGGTTGGAGGATGTAGCGGATTCGAATTATCACGCGTTGCAGGCTACGTTGCGCCGGACGCGTGGCCCGGTCACGGTTGGAGTTTCCTACACCTATAGCCACTCTCGCGACGACGCATCCGACCGGTCCGATGCTTCTTTCGTAAACTCGGCGAGTATCCGGTCGGCGTGGGCGAGTTCCAGCTTCGATCAGCGGCACCTGCTGAATCTGAATTACGTTTACGATCTGCCGAAGATTTCTCGCGCCTTCGCCAGCATGGTGAAGGATTCGGACCCTGTCAGCGAGGGGGATGCTCCGGTGCCACCTGCGAAGAATGTTGGTGCAGCATTCTTTCACGCTTTGCTGGACGAATGGCAGATTTCCGGGGTCACACTATTCCAGTCAGGAATCCCGTTCACCGTTATCAATAACGGGAGCAACGTCGGATTCGGTCTCAGCGACAACGGCGGCGTCGCCAACGGAGCGGGAGTTGGTTCTTATCCTGACGTCATTGGAGATCCGAAAGCGAAGTTGCCGGTGGGCGTGAATCGCCTGAACCCGCAGAGCGTTGGACCTTTGCTTTTCAATCCTGCTGCGTTCGCGGCTCCGCAAGGGCTGACGTTTGGCAATGCCGGCCGCAACTTCCTGAACAATCCCTCGCGGCTTAACTTCGATCTTTCGCTGTTCAAGAATTTCAGTTTCAGCGAGGGACGCAAGCTTGAGTTCCGCATGGAAGCGTTCAACGTTTTCAACCACACACAATTCCGTATTTTCAACCCCAGCATCGGCAATATGGCGAACAATACGATCAGTTGCTACGGCGGAGGAGTGCAGGGTCCGGTCACAGCCGCAGGCGGTTTGACGCAACTGGAAGGAATCCAGGCACCGCAGCCGGTCGATTGCACGTCAGGAAGCGCGTTCTTGCATCCCATCGATGCGCACCGGCCACGCACGATTCAGGTTGGGCTGAAGTTCAGCTTTTAGACGGGAATTGGCTTAAAGATGCGGGAACAAACGAGCAGGACGCGCAGCGTGAGGAAGTCTCATCAAGTGAGAGGGGAGCGAGGATATGTGTTGCTCGCCCTACTGTTGATATTTGCTCTCATGGCCATTGCCGCAGCGGTGATCGTCCCAACGATCACTTTCGAAGTCCGGCGGGATCGAGAGGAAGAGCTCATCCACCGGGGAATTCAATATACCCGCGCCATAAGGACCTACTCGGCCAAAACCGGCCGCTTCCCGCTGAAGCTTGAGGATTTGCAAGACGCCAATGGCGTGAGATATATCCGGAAGCTATACAAGGATCCGATTACGAAAGAAGATTTCAAACTTCTTCACATTGCCGATATGGCTGGTGTCGGGATCGCATCGGCCTCCCTCCCCGTGGCGCAAAATCCTTCGTTGTTTCAGAAGAGCAGTACGATTCAGATCGGCGCGTCTTCGGCTCAAACTCCAGCGTCACAAACTCAAGCACAGCCTGCGAGTGATGATAGCGCCGCGGCAAATCCTGATAACACGGCGCAGGGGAGCTCTCCAAATCCTCCAGCGGCGGCGCCAGGCGCGAATAATCAGGCGGGTGCAGGAGGTGTACCGAGTGGTTGGGGAACCGGGGGAGCGATTTTTGGGGTTGCGAGCAAGAGCAAAGATCAGACGATTCGGGAATTCAACCACAAGAATCACTACAACGACTGGCTGTTCTTTTACTATCCGCCGTACGGCGGGGGTGAATTCTTTGGCCCTACTTCTCTCACGATGACGGGAAACAGTCTCTCGAACGGGATAGGACAAGTTGCGCCGCAGCAGCCGGGACAAAATCCAGGATCGCCGCAGGGACAAATACAAGTTCCCGTTTCACCGCAGGGGCAAAATCCAGCCTCGCCGCCAGAGCAGTAGCAACAGGCGGCTAGCGTTGCACGTCTGTGCTGATGCTCTGCAACGCGCTTTGAGCCTCCGACAGCTTCGGATTAATTTTCAGAGCGATCTGAAACGAAGCGCGCGCTTCCTGCAGGTGACTGGCGGCCTGCTGCAGTTGGCCAAGCTGCAAATAGGCTTCGGCGGTCGGATGGGCTGAAGCAGAGGCAGCGAGGTGACTGATGCGCTCGTCCATGGCCAGCTTGCCTAGGTTCGTGAACACGACGCGGTTGCCTGGTTCCACCTGCAAGACCTTGCGATAGTAATCCCTCGCGGTGGCATAGTCTCCCATCTGATGATAGGCCGCGCCCAGATCGATCCATGATTTCGCGGTGAGGTGCGGATCGCGAGTCAATTCCAACACTTTCTGATATTGCTCGATCGCTTCTTGGAACTTTCCCCGCTCATGCAAGTACGCGCCGAAATTCAGATGGCTGATGGCGTCCGAGGGATTGATGCGCACGGCGTTTCGGAAGTGAACCGCGGCTTCCTCGGAGTAGCGCTGGCCGGTCGCTTCGTACACCTGATTCAATATGGCGGTCCCGACGTAGTCCTCGGCGATATAGTTGTCGCGGGTCACCTGGAGAGCGTGATTCCAGAGATCGAAGCTGGTGCGCCAGTACCCAATTTGACGCCAGGTCAACGAAACACATACCAGTAAAACTGCCAGGCAGGGAATCGCGAGAAGCCGGGGACTGAGATTTTTCTCGGCGGCGAAATCTGCAATCGTCCAAACGAAGATCCAGAAAATCCCGATGAGGGGCAGATACGCGTAGCGATCGGCCATGGCCTGATTTCCGACTTGAACGATTCCGATCATTGGGACCAGAGTCCCTAGAAACCAGAACCAGCCTACCGGAGCGTAGAGGGACGTTCGACGGCGCCAAATCCAATAACACGCGGCAACCAGCAATACCAGGGAAAATGTAAACAAGCCCATCTGCATCCGCATGCCTTCATACGGATAAAAAGCTGCCAGGTGAATGGGGAGCAGAGCTTTGGTGATGTACGCCGGATAGGCGTAGATGGAATTCAAAATGCGCGCCAGAAAGGCGAGGCTTTGATTGGGGGCGATGGCCGCCTGCTGCGCGACCATTGTCATGAAACTGCTGCCGGCGGAGAGAAGCAGAAAAGGCAGCTTTTCGAGGACCAACCGCTGGATGCCAAATTGCGGTACGGGGAACTCGGTCGATGCCGCCATGCCCTCGGCGCGGCGCAGCGGCCAGATATCCAGAAGCAGGAGCGCGAATGGAAGAGTCACGATCATGGGCTTTGCCATCAGGCCCAAGGCGAAAAAGATCGCAACCAGCGAGTAGCGCCCGATTCGGGGCTTTTTGACGTACCAGCCGTACGCTCCCACGGCAAGTAGCAGAAAAAACATGGAGAGAACGCTTTTGCGCTCGGCGATCCAGGCCACGCTCTCGACGTTCATCGGGTGAAGCGCGAAGAGCGCAGCCACGGCGAGGCTGCGATACATCTTACCTGTGCCAATGGCCATCATCAGGAACAACAATCCAACGTTCAAAGTGTGCAAAATTATGCTGGTAAGGTGGTGACCAGCTGGCTTCAGTCCGTAGAGTTGGCAGTCAAGTGCATGAGATAGCCAAGTCAGCGGATGCCAGTTCACGGCATCCGTGGTCGTGAAAGCCCAGCGGATGGTGGCCGCGGTCAGGCCTTCCTGAACATGTGTGTTCTCGTAAACGTACTCCTGATCGTCGAAATTGATGAAGGGGTTAACAATTGCGCGTAGGTAGACGGCAAAGGTAAGCGCCATCAAGGCGGCGCAGAGAACAAGCCGAAGATTCGATTGACGCCGATTGGCAGGGATCTGAATTGGCTCTGCGATCGCCTGCGGCGCCGCGACGGCGATGCCCACTCGCGGGTCTACCGCTGCCACTGGCTTGGTTTTGAGAGCATTCTGCGAACGTGAAACTCCACGTGACTTGGATTTTGCTTTTTTGCCCATACTCGGAAGTCGCTACATTGAGGCTACTGGCAGGATGAAGTACATAGAGTACCGCAAAATTGCACGAGGAAAAGGGCCTGAGGCGGCCGTCGCGAAATATTAACCTGACTGTAACGAAGCGCAATTCTTGCTTATTTTTTAGGGCCAACTGAAATCGACGGATCAATCTGCCGGGCCATCGCAAATGCTTTTTGCGCCTCGTCATGATCCGCTACCAGGTTCAAGAGCGTGCCCAAACGAACGTATCCGTTTGCGCTGGGCTGCGCTGACAACATCTGGGCGAACTGCTGAAGCATTTGGTTGATGGCCTCGGAATTGGTGGCAAGCGCATTTCGGGAATTCTCTGCGGCTTTACTCCCTAGCCCGAGTTGTTCATAGGTCAGAGCGAGATTGAGATATGTCACTGCGAGCAACCTCGAGTCCAATCCGCGAGCTCCGTTCCGTTGCATAATCGCCGATGCCCGGATGGCCGCTTCATATTCCCGAGCAGCATCGTTGAGCTGTCCGTGATCCTGAAAATCTGCTGCGACTTTCATGTGCGCCTCTGGGTCTAGCGGCTCGAGCGACGCGTATTTACGCAGGTGTACCATCGCTTCTTCGTAACGGCCGGCTCTGATCAAGTCGTTGGCTAGAGAATTTTCAGCGATAGAATTGTTGGTGGTTACTGCCAAGGCGTGCTCCCAGAGATCGATCCCGTCTCTCCAATAGTTGATTTGGCGCCAGGTCAACGCGCTGAGCGCTAACAGGATCACAGATGCGGCCACCGCTCGCGGTGCAGTGCCGACGTTGGCCTCATCCAGAAGTGATGATGCGTACCAGGTGATCATCAGAAACAGTCCGATCAGCGGGACGTACGCGTACCGATTGGCAATCACCTGCGCGCCTACTTGCACGATCCCGATGATCGGTACGGCCGTGCCAAGGTACCAGAGCCATCCGACGATCAGGTAAGGACGCGAAGCGCGATTCTTCCACGCGACGATACTGACGAAAACGATCAGTAAGGCACTCATGAGCGGCTTCCAGACGGGAAGCGTGCGGCCAGGATGCGGGTAGATCAGCGCCAGATTCAGGGGCCAGACCATCTGCCAAATGTACATACCGTAGGCGTAAACAGCCGACGGCAATCGCACCCCGAACGGCAAGGCGTTTGTAGCCACTTCGCTGACGGTTTGCGCGAACATTGTGATTGCGGCGCTGCCGGCGGACAGAAGCAAGAGAGGAGCCTTCTCGAGGATCAGCTTCGAGATCGGCATCTGCTGTAAGGGGAACGTCTGCGAGGGCTCCGTCCAATCCTCAATGCGCTGGAGCGGCCAATAGTCGAGTAACAGCAGCACGAATGGGAGAGCGATCACCATCGGCTTTGACGCGAGCCCGAGCGCGAACAGGACGGCGAGCAGGAAATATCGCCGAAGGTCGGGTTTCCGCGCATACCAACTGTAGACGCCGAGAGAAAGCAAGAAGAACATTGTGCTTAAGACGTTCTTGCGCTCAGCGATCCACGCGACTGATTCAACGTTCAGGGGATGGAGCGCGAACAACGCCGCTACGAAAAAGCTGCTCCAATTTCGTGCGGTTACTCGTTGGAGGAGGAGGAACAGCAAAACTACATTCAAAACGTGAATCAGGAGACTGGTCCAGTGATGTCCCGATGCGTTCAAGCCGAAAAGCTGGCAATCCACGGCGTGCGAGAGCCAGGTCACGGGGTGCCAGTTGCTCGCTTCGGTTGACTTCACGGCCCAGTTGACTGTGTCCCAACTCAGGCCGTTTCTTACGTGGAGATTATTGGTGACGTAGGAGTCGTCGTCGTAGTCGACGAATGGAAGCCGGCCGACCTGGCTGTATATGACGATTGTGAGCAGCGCTAGCAGAAGAGACAAACTCCAGGTGAGTCGCGGTGACGCCAGCGCCGGAAGTTTCGTGGCAGACGGACGGGTAATCTTCGTTCGATTTGCTTTTCGAGCGGCCGTCTTCTCGCGGCGCAAAGCGGTTTGTGAAGCGCGTGTCATAAGCCCTATGAAATATGAAAACAGCGAACATTCAGACTAGTTGAAAGACGAGTTGCGATTCCGGACGATCCGAAATTTCTTGTGAAAGCACAAAGTGCCGCTTTCAGCGCCGGCGAAGTTTGATAGTTTGCCCTCAACGGCCGCCACCCAGAGATTCCAGAGCATTTCGAGCCGTTACGGACCGAGGGTCAAGACTGAGAGCTTTTTGAAATGAGGCTCGAGCATCTTGGGAGTAGCCCAGCTTTTGCTGCAACGTTCCGAGTTGAAGATACGCCGCTGCGGTGGGACGGCTCTGAGCTGAATTTGACAGTTCCGCGAGCTGCTCGTCAGCGTCGAGATGCGTAAGCCCGGCACGAATCTGTTGATCGGCAGGATGCACCTTGAGCCCTTGCTCGTAACTCTCACGCGACGATTTGAAGTCGCCCAGGCTGTCGTACACGGCGCCCAGATTAAGGTACGCTCTGGCTCGCAAGTATTTGTTCGGCGCATACTGCAGGGCGGTCTTGTATTCCTCAAGGGCCTTTTGCAGATGACCGCGAGACTGATTGCAAAAGCCGACGTCGAGGTGTCCCAGGGAATCTTGTGGGTTGATACTCACCGCTCTCTCGAAGTGTTGCAAAGCTTCATCGGAACAGCTTTGGCCGGTCGTGTTAAATGCTTCGTTCAGCAGTGCCGCGCCAACGAAATCCTCAGCAACGTAGTTCTCGCTGGTGACCTCGAGAGAATGCGTCCATAAGGAAAAGCTGCTTTCCCAAGTTTGCAATTGACGCCGGCCTAGCAGCGCGAATGCAAAGAGGACTGCAGCGGCGGCACCTGCGATGAATGAAGAGCCGATGTTCGCCATCGCCGCCAGATCTGCCATGGCCCATACGCAGGCCACGAAAATTCCGATCAGTGGGAGATACGCGTACCGGTCGGCCATTCCTTGCTCTCCGGCTTGCACGAGCCCGATCATCGGCACCAGCGTTCCCAGATACCAAAGCCATCCCACCACGAGATACTTGCGGCTGCGAGCCTTCCACACGAGTGCGGACACAGTGACAAGAAATGCCAGGCACAATCCGGCCTGCAACGCCGAGAGAGTCGCTCCACGCGGCGCATAGAAGACGCCGAGATGCAGCGGCCAGACCGCCTTCCAGAGATACGCGCAGTAGGAGAAGGCGGCGTTGATCAGGCGTTGACCGAAGGGAACAGCAGCGGTCGTTTTAATCGCACGCTTCTGGGCGACGATCGTGATCACGCAACTCGCGATGGCCAGCGCCAGGAAAGGCAACTTCTCAACCGCGAGTGCTCTCCAGGAATACCGGGGAAGACCCATCTCATTCGTCGGAGCAGTGCCGGTCCTCACTCTCTGTAACGGCCAAAAATCCAGCAGCAGCAAAACGAATGGTATGGTGACGACCATGGGCTTTGACGCCAGCGCCATCAGCGACAGCAAAAAGACTGCGGAGTAGCGCTTGAGATTGGGAGCCTTTGCATACCAGCCGTAGGCAGCAAATGCGAGCAGGAAGAAGAACATGCTCAGCACGCTCTTTCGCTCGGCGACCCATGCCACACATTCCACGTTAAGCGGATGCAGGGCAAAAATCGCGGCGACCAGGAGGCTGCGCCACGGGAATCCGCTGGCTTGCTCAAGAATCAGGAACAAGATGGCGGCGTTTAGCGCATGAAACAAAATGCTGGTGAAATGATGTCCCGCCGCGTCGAGCCCGAAAAGATCACAATCGAAAGCGTGAGAGAGCCAAGTGAGTGGATGCCAGTTCGCCTGCTCTGTCGATGACAATGCCCATTGCAACGTGGCGAGGCTCAGCCCCTGCTGCACATGGCGGTTTTCTGTGACGTAGTCGGGGTCATCGTAGTTTACGAAGGGATGGTTGATGGCCGGGTAGTAAACGGCGAATGTGACGGCGACTAGTACGGCGACCGGGAGCCATCGTCTGCGGATGGGAGAAAGGATCTCACTCGGTCTGATTTGATTCTGTTGAGGAGAACTTCGTGAACGGCCTCTTCGGCGGGATCCGGGGGGCATAACCGTACTACTGCGCCTTTCGCCGGAAAAGATAAATTCTGGCAACAGGACCGGTCATATGCTTGGCTGTTCCGGGAATGTCAACCTGTGCTGCCTTCACGTACTGCGTGTTGATGAGCATCTGGACCCATTGAAAAAATGCGTCCTGCGAGCCTCCGCGCTGCCAGAGCCAGGATAGGTCAGCATCGACGAAGGCGACGTATTCCGGACGGGCGTTCGTAACTTCATGGATCATTTCCTGTTGCATCTGTCCCGCATACGCCTGATCTTCCATGAGTCCGTAGGTATAGATGTAGCCGGTAACCGAGTGACGTTGCGAGTAGAAGTAAATTTCCGGTTCCGATCCAAGCACCGCCAGGCGCGCATCCGGAGAGGAATTTGATTTCAGATATTCCGCGATCTGCTGGGCTTCGGGGAACGGATTGTTGCGGTACATCCGGTGGCAGGCTTCGATTGAGTTCGCGGAAAAGAGCACGGGCGCGTCGCGGTAAACAGAAGCCACGATCGCGAGTCCAAATATGATCGTGAGGATCGGAAGGACGAGTGGGCCGAACTGGCGCTGCTGCAGGGCTTGAACGGCGTACTCGATCGCTACCCCGGTGAGAAGAGCGACCACGGGCAGCAAGAGGACGAAATAGTGGTTTCGAAAATAGAACCCGGCTGAGACGCCGACGAATGAAAAAAACAGTAATCCCAGCACGAACGAACGCAGCGCAGCCATGTCGCGCCTTCTGAAAATCATGATCAGCCCGGCCAGGGCGAGGATTCCGATTCCATTACTTAAGGGAAAAATTCCACGAAGGGAACCCAGCAGGTATTCGAGTCCTTCGACGAAGCGAACCTCGGAACCGTAAGCGCGGGCGTAAGAAAACGTCCAGAACCAGAATTTGGAAAAAACGCCGGCACTGTAGAGCAGCAGGCAGGTGAGAGCGAACGGCCAGACAACCCCGGCAAAGAGTATGCCTCCACGGCTTCCAAGGTACTGCCAATCGATGGGTTGCTTCCAACTTCGATAGATGAAATAGAAAAATGCAAAGGCGGCGAACGCGATGCCCGGCTGCTTCATCAAGAAGGCGAGGCCGAGCAAGGTTCCGCTACAGAAGAAGAGCAGTCTGCGGTCGGCTTCAATCGCGTAAAGCAGAATCAGAATTCCCGCTAGCGCAGGAAAGATGACGAAGTGCTCCGCGTGGGCGACGATTCCAAACATCGACGGACTTATGGATAGCAGCGCGTAAGTAATTCCGGAAACAACCGCCGCGGTCTTGCCGAACAGCTTCTTGCCTAAAGCAAAGACGAGCACCGACGTGGCGGCATTGATCAGCAGCAGGCCGAGACGAATTCCGCTCGAGGTTTGTCCGAAGATTGCCATGCTGAGGGCATACGCTGCATAGGTGCCTGGGAGCTTCATATTGTAAGCAAGCTGGTAGGGCGGTACGCCCTGCAACATCAACTGGCCTGAGTACGCGTATTCACCTTCGTCCCGTTCTAACGGCATATCGCGCAAGCGAAAACGGAGAGTCGCGAAGAAAATGATTACGGCCAGAAACAACCAGGTGGTCCAGGGCAAGGCGCGCAAGCGGCCAAGGAACGTCTGCTGCCGCTTTTTCGACGTTTTCTGCCGGCGTGTCTTGGTCTTGACTTCGACCGCCTGAACTTGCACTTGACCCTCTCCTAATGCGTTGTTTCGCCGCCTCGGTTATCGACTGGCGGTAGCGGCTGTTTGGTCGTGAGAACTGAACCAGTGCCGCAGCACGTAATATTCGTTGATCGGCCGATCGTCGGTGAGCATCGGAGTTTCCGGCGACATCGCAATCAGGCGCTCAGGATTCACTTCGCGGCTGAGGAGCGCACCGAATTGCTGCAAAGCCGCAGCACGCGGCGGAACGCCAGGCTGAGCCCACTCCGTAAAGTCGGTAATAGCCGCATCGGGCATGCGCTGAAGCAGGTCGTCAGGTGTCCGGTTGGGCAAGGGATGATCGCTGCAGAGAAAATGAACCCCGAATTGATCGGCAAAGGCTCTTACATAGGGGAACGAATCGTGAACGGACCGCGTGATGGCGGATATTTCCTCGGCATCCGCACCGCTGGCCGGCAGCCATTGCTGCAGAATGCCGCCTGGCCGCAACCGCTTCTTCGCAACCTCGTAGAACTCGGTGGAGTAGAGCAGGCTGGAACCGGCCGCTTCAATCGGCGGCGGTGGATCAATCGTAATCAGGTCGTATTGATTCTGTGTGCGCTCCAGATAACGGCGGCCGTCATCGATGATGACATGGGCCAACGGCGAAGCCATAATGGCGGCGCCGTCAGCGTGGTAGTAGTCGAACAATCGCGGAACACTTGGGACTAGTTCCACCGCGGTGACTGGTATTCCCCAGGATCGCAGCGCGCGGAAAGTGGTTCCCATGCCGAAGCAGATCGCGAGCGCGTCTTGTGGTTTCCGGTCAAGAAAAGACAGCGGGAGATGAGCCATCACTTTGGTGATGGGAGTGAGAATCGTCATGCCATACCCGTTCACCAGTAGTTGCTTACTCATTCCGTTGCCAGTCGCGATCACCGTGGCCGTAGGATCGCGGAGCACCCTTCGTTCGGGAAAACTCTGGTCGTAGTCTTTGCTCGCGGCAATCAATGCCAGCACAAGTACGGGGGACGCATAAACCAGCCAGCGCTCTGCATGACCAGAGTTCCTGAGACCCGGCAACGAGGCCAGAGCCACGAGAGCCCAAGGAGCCATAAGCAAGACGAGCGCCCAGCGCTCGCTGATGAAGGGAAGCATTGCGAAGCCTGCCAAAAGCGGCCCCAAAATACAGCCGACCACGTTGACGGCGTAAGCCACGCCAGCTTTTCCGGGATCGCCCGCAGAAAATCGATCGACCAGCATCGGTGTGATGAAACCGACGAGTCCGGTGAACGGGACAAGTCCTATCACGAGCCTTATCCATGCCGGCAGACCCACTCCCGGATTGGCTGCAAACAGCGGAAGAAGGGAGAACCACGCAAGGGAAATCCAGACTGCCGGTCTTTCGTACAAAGAGCCGAAACTCTGCCGGCGATATACAACGGACCCGATGAAAGTGGCCAACAAGTAAACCATCAGGATGGAGGCGAAGGCATAAACAACAGTTCCGAGATACGGCGTATAGCTCCGGACCCAGACGACCTCCATTCCCATGCAGGTAAGGCCACTGAGAAAAAGCAGGAGGAGGATTCGTGTTCCCGATGAGGCTGGAGCCGGAGATTGAGATGGGACGCGGCTTTTCACAGACTTCGCTATAGCTGCGCTGCCTTTGCCACTTCTGGCAAAGACTATGGTCGCAATCAGAACGTTGCAGACGACGGCGACAGAGAGTGTTCCGTGAAAACCGAGCAGCTCGATCAGCAAGAGAGGAACAATCGTACCCGCCACGGCACCCGCGACGTTAGCAGTGTAGAGATAGCTAAAGGAAGGGGACGATTCCAGCGGCACCATCTGCGCAATGGCACGCATTCCGACGGGAAGAGTGGCTCCCATCAAGATGCACCCAGGCAGCAGGATGGCGGCGACCCAAAGGCCGGTGCCGAAGTAATAAGAAAATGATGTGGTCAGGCTGGTGTTCTCGAGTACACGATGGCCGAGCAGAAGTCCGTAGGGCGCCGCGTAGCCACAAACTCCGATCAGCAATTCGATCGATCCATAAATGCGCAGCGCGGGGAACTGGCGCCGGTCCGCAAGATAGCGCAAGAGAATTCCACTTGCCCAGGAGCCAATCCCGAGTCCAGCCATGAAAACGGAGAGGACGATGGAAACCATGGCGGTCGTCACGCCGAACTGCGCCATCGACAATCGCAGCCAGACCAATTCGTACAAGACGCTGCAGAATCCGGAGACGAAGAAAAAGAAGAAAAACCAGCTCATAGGGCCGAGTAACTTCCCGGCCTCCACTGCTGGCGCTTTTACCGCGGTGGCTGGCACGCTGGACCTCGCTCTCCAACCCAGCTTGCGGAGCCGGATCGATCAGTGCTGAGAACACTCACTGGCCCCGAACAGTGGCAATCTGGTTCGCTATCGATTTCCATTTGCACGAAGCGCCTGGCGATGGCATCGATACGATCTTGACGCGGCCAGTCGCTGTTCTGAAGCACGAACTTGTCAATCAGTTTATGGTGTCCAAGAAAGGCGCCGAATCCAGAAGCGGTATTCTCGCAGGCGTCGCCCGGACATCCGTGAATTGCAGACGAGATTTTGAATCCGCCGAACGGAGCCCGATGTAGCACGAACTGCACATAAACCAAACGCAGGTTTCCTTGTTCCACGCCCCACAGAGCCTGCTCATGAACATCAAGTCCGTAGGCGTGTTCGAGCCAGAATTTTTTCTTTCCGAGTCTCTTCTGCTGCTCCCTCAACGCGGAGGGCAAGATCGCCATGGTTTTTGCCTGGATTTCAGAGACGATCGCATCGAGGTCATGCTCGTGATGAGAGGTAGCTTCGACGGCGACGCGATAAGAATCAAAATGGGTCGAATCGTCAAATGCTACTCCGGAGACGGCAGTCCAGTAATCCCTGGAAACCTGCACGATCTTGCAGGCTCGTATCGAGTCGCCCGAATCGAAACTAAATTCACTGTCAGCCGCAACCACAATGCGTGCGCCGTGCGGGGCCCGCAGAATAACAATTGAGGTCGCATTCGCCGTTGAAAAGGCGAGTGCGACGCAGGCGATAACGAGCACGACACGCCAAATCCAAAGACTTGATTGAAGATGCACTCGCATTAAGTTGAAATCTGCCCAGACACAGCACGCCGACTTCAGGCCACGTTGCTCATGCCATCGACCGGTTGAGCTCCCGGCAATTTGTGCAGAGGCATTGGAAAGACGGCTCATCCGCCCGAACCAGGTGTCGGCAACTTGTGCAATAGAAGGTTCCGCCGGTACCGGCGGTGAGATCAACCATGGTCCTGAACTCGTTATTTTGAACGCAAAATGGACAACGGACCGGATCCGCTCGCCAATATGTCCGTCGCATCCCGGGCCTCGTTTGATCGGTACCCTCGTTCATAGCCCGTGCGGAAGAGTAATTCATCATTGTTAATGCAAGGTAAAAACATTTGCCCGCGAGGACATGCTTTTCTATCGGGAATTTGCCGATGATTGCCTAGTTTTCGTGGCCTGGATCTCGCCAGGCGGGAGCGCGAACCGCTCAATTGGGCTTCCTCCGATACAAGTAAAGCCTGGGCGTGGTCCCGGCAAGCGTTTCAGAATGAATGTCGATGTGGTCAATTTGCTCGTATCCGGCGTTCAGAAACTGCTGGATCCATCGAAGAAATGCCTCGCGCGACTGTCCCGGCCGGAACAGCCATGAGAGCCCATCATCAACGAACACCGCGAACTCTGGATGTGACGCGGTGACTTCGTTGATCATCTGTTGTTGCATCTGAGTCGCGAAGGCCTGGTCCTCCATGAGGCTGTACATGTAGATATATCCAGTGGCCGAGCGGCGTTGAGCGTAGAAAAAGATTTCGGGTTCGGATCCGAAGACGGCGATCCGCGCATCTGGCGGGGAACTGGTCTTGAGAAGTTCCGCCAGTTGGCGCGCCTCGGGAAACGGGTTTCCTCGATACAGCCTGCGGCAGGCGGTCACAGAATCTGGCGCCAGAAGAATGGAACGGGCCTCGAAAACCGAAAGAAAAAACGCAAGCCCAAAAACTACGGCGGGAATTGCAACCACAAACGTGCCCAGGCCCTGCGTTTCCAGGGCTTGGGTCGTAGTCTCTACGGCGATGCCGACGAGTAACGACATCGCTGGCAGCAGCAAGATGAAGTAGTGCGGACGAAAGAAAAGTCCGGCGGATACTGCGGCAAATGAGAAGATCAGCAGCCCCGCGATAAATAGCCAGTGCCTGCGGGCTCGAACGTCACGAAACAGTAAAACAAAACCAAGTGCGGCTAAAAGATAGAATCCCGCATTTTCGGTGAAGATGGGTGCTCCGCTGTTCTGCAGTTCATGAAGGCCTTCATGGAGAGTGACGATGCCGCCGTACGCCCGCGCGTAAGAGAAGGTCCAGAACCAGAAACTTCGAAAAACGCCCATCCAGTACAAGACCAAGCAAGTCAGCGCGAAGGGCAATGCCATTCCGGCGGCGAGGATACTCGAGTGGGTTGCCATGGCCTTCCAGGGAAGAGTTGCCGTCCACTCTCGATAGATCAGATAGAGGAGGCCAAACGCACAGAAGAAGATGCCCGGCTGCTTCATCAGGAAGGCCAATCCCAAGCACAGACCGCTTGCCAACAGCAGCGTAGCGCGGCCATTTTCTACCGCATGAAGCAGCAATAGAAGTCCCGCAGCCGCGGCGATGACCACAAAATGGGTGGCGTGGCCGGCAATTCCGAAAAGTGCCGGGCTCGCCGAGAGCGCCGCATAAGAAACGCCAGCAAAAGCCGCGCAACGGTTTCCGAACAAGTTCTTCGCAATGCCAAAAACCAGCAGCGATGTTGCCGCATTGATGAAGATGAGGCCGAGGTGAATCCCAGCGCTGCTTTGCCCAAAAATCGCCAGAACCAGGGCGTAGGCTGCATAAGTGCCGGGCAGTTTCATGTTGTAAGCCTGCTGATAAGGCGGAATGCCTTTGAGAATGAGCTGCCCTGCATAGGCGTACTCGCCCTCATCCCGTTCCAGGGGGGCATCCCGTAGACGGAATCGAAGAGCTGCGAAAAACAGGATTGCGAGCAGAAGAAACCACGATGTCCACCGCAGGCGAGTCAGGCGAGAGATCGTTGCGCGAGAAATCGTAGCGAAAGAAGCGCGAGATGTTTCATTTTCTTCTTTCTTCATCAAGCTGCCGGTTTTAGACACACTCCCTCGCGCTCCCGTTGCGCTCCGAACGGTTGATCGGGATTATCGAACTGATCTGGCGTCAGAGGCCAGCAGAATCGGAATTGATGCCTTGTCGCCGGAGATTCGTGGTGTTTGGGGATTATTGCTATTTCTGAGGACTGCGCCGGTTCACATCACCGTGAGCAGCATGCGCACGACGAGTTCGGGCTGGCGGTGCGTATCGGTCTTCATGAAGATGCGCTTCAGGTGGGTACGGGCGGTGTGCGGGCTGATGAACAACTCCGTGGAAGCTTCCTCGATCGACTTACCTTCCACCAGCTTCGCCGCCAGTGCAGCCTCGCCGCGGGTGAGTCCATAGAGCGAAATCAGGGCCCGTTCGTCGACAGCCAAACCCAGGTCAGGATCGTACAGACGCAACAACGCCGTCCGTTGTTCTGGGCCGTTCCAGCAGTCGAGGCCGGGTCCGGGCACTACGCGCACGATCAGTGAACTGCGGGAGACTTTGCGTTCGAGAGTGATGGGAGAACCTTTGGGCTCTCCAGATTGGGGAGAGACGATCGCTTCCCGAAGCAATTGATGAAGAAGACGAGTGTCGGAAGCCCGATCAGCGACGAGTCCGGTGCGAGCCAGACTGATGCCGTCCCTTTTCTGGAGAATGGCCAGCGCAGTGCTGTTAAGTACTTGAGGATAACCGTCGGGAGCGACCAACATCGCTCCCTGCCGCACCAGTTCGAGGCCGTAGGTAAGTGCGATTACGACGTCTCGAGGTGGAGGAGCGCACTGGGTCTGCAGACTTCCAAGTAGTTTGTCGTCCGCCGCATGTGACTCCTGAGAAAGACGGACCTCTTCCTTCTCGCTCGGAGGTGGATGGGGGAATGGGTTATCCATCTCTGGATCCGAAATTATCTCCGTAGTAGGGTATGGAAACTTTAAGCGGGGCAAGTGTCCTCAATGTGTGTTTCGCCAAAATGACATGAAAGTTAACACAATATGAATTTTCTGTTGCGGATGCCTGTAAATGTGGAAATCGAATCGCTAACTCTCTCTACACCCGCGAATTCCCCGGTTTCGCCGTGCTCGTGAGCTCAAATTGGGCGCCAGAAGCGGCATGGACAGGGATTCTACCGTAAGAACCCGAGGAGTGCGGCCATAATCGTGTAATTTGTGCCAGAACTCCCGGTATAAGTGGAAGTTTCGTCTAAGGTGTTTACCTGAACGGCGCACATTGGTTCGACATCCGACAATATGGATGTTTGCAAAGTAGTACACCGTGCTGCTGGCGCCAGTCAGCGAGGGCGAAAGGCCGTTTTCGAGTGATCTCTGCCTGGCAATGGTCTCTGCGCAATTCGACCTGTACTCATGCGTATTCTGGCGCAGGGGCAGCCGTCAAGAAATCTTGGAGAGACGATTCCTAAATCCGGAAGTGCTGGAAAGTCATCGTAAGTGCCTGTGGAAAATACTGTTCGTGTGTCACAGCCAAGCACTGTCTCAAAGTGGCATTGTGGGTGCTATGAGGAATGGAAAGGTGCAACCGCGCGCCTCGTCGAGGCGGAGTCCAATAGGAAAGAGGGGAATCGCATGAGAGAGCAGAGCGTTCGACTCGGACCGCGCGAACAGCAGATCGTCGAATTGCTTTTGCAAGGCTGTGACAATGCCGAAATCGCCAAGCAGCTCAATATGGCACGGCGAACGGTGAAAGCGCATTTTAACCGGTTGTTTCTTCGTTTCGGGATCACCGGTGGAATCAAGCGAGTGAAACTCGCAACCCTGTTATATCGGAGGCAATCATGCACGCAGGCGGGAGATATGGAACCCGTGTCCCAAGTGAACGTGAGCAGCGAGTCATCCAGCTCGTGGCCCAAGGCTTAAAGAACCGGGAAGTGGCCGAGGCTATCGGGACGACTGAGCACGTGGTAAAAAATTACCTGCGGGTGATTTACGACAAGCTTGGACTCTGGAATAGAGTCGAACTGGCATTGTGGTATGAGTCACGCCGCACTACAGCCTTTGTCACACAGTAGGGAAAGCTCGCGGCGAGGACCTTTACTTTCAGGGTTCGTTGCTGACTGAGTGCTCTGAAGTAATCACTGACAACCAAAAGCTTGCATGTGACGGAGGCGCTCACTGGCGTCTTTCCGTCCCTTGCGAGCGGCCGCATCGAGAAGCACACGCGCCTGATCGCAGCTCTTCTGAATTCCGTCACCTCTAAGGTACAGATCCGACAGCAGCACGGTGGCCTCGGTATTCTGTTTGGCCACCGCCTTCCACAACCACTCGGCAGCTTGTGACGGATCACGCTTTTGACCAGCCTCTGTGCCGAGATATCGTTGAGCTAGGGCCAATTCTTCAATGCCGCCATCGGCAGGTCGCGCCGGCTCTTTTTCAGTTTGAGTTGATTCGGCACGGGTTGGCCTAAGCCGGGCAACCGGAGTTTGCGGGTTTTCTTCTGCCGACCGTGCGGCATCCGCGGTTTCGGCAGGTGCCGAAGTCTTGGTTGCTGGCGCGGAAGATCGAATGTCGTTTTGAGGAGTCCGTTCCGGATTTTCCGATTTTGTTTTTTCGCCTTTGCTCTCGGGTTGATCCGCTGCTGGGGGATTTTGCGTGCTTGCTGTGGGAACTGGCGCCGACTGCGAGAGGTTCGACACGCTCTGGCCGCTCCTGAAGGCCATATATCCGAGAGCGCCAATCAGCAGCGCCAATGCGAGTCCGATAAACACGCGATACGGGTACGAGAAGGACGACTCGGGCTCTGCGAAGAGCGAACTGGTGCCGCTATAGGCCCGATACCTGGCATAGGGATCGGAATCATCGGAATGCTCTTCTCTTGCCGGAGCAGGATCGAACGAGCGCAACTGCCTTTCCTCGTTCTGCTGCGCACGTGCAGAAGGTGCGAATGCAGGCTCGCGGATTTCCGTAATCGGAAAGCTAGGCTCCGGAGGCAGAGCTGAACCGTCTAAAGCTACGCCACACATTCCGCAAAATCTTTGATTCTCTGGATTCTCGTGTCCGCACGAGCGGCAAGCGACCTTCGTGAGGAGGGGCGGAGCGGTGGGAGAAAAGATGGCAGTGGGAGAAAAGGCGGCCTCAGAGGACTGCTGCTCGATGGTGGGTGGAATGCCGCGGGGAGCATCTGCTGGCCCATTGGCGTTTTCCGCTTCGAGTTCGCGCAAAAGATCGACCACGGCCTGTTCCCGCTTATCCGGAGCGCTTGTAAAATACACTTCTGCCCAGCGGCCCATGTTCTTGGCTAAAAGCGGATTCAACAGCGGGTTCAACTCGGGGTGGGGCAGGGTACTGGGTTGATCGGGTTCGTCTATTTGACGCGACAAGTGATTCTCCTGGGAACGAGGGCGCCATTATGATTGCACTCCGTCAGAACTGGCTTGTCAATCGGGGCAACTTCATTGGCAAGTCTTGCGGTAGGCCGGCTCAAACTGGTCAAGTTGCGCTTCCCGCTGGGTCTCGTATTTTCCCTTAGGTGTTTTTCCGTAGAGATCATTGGAAGGACAGTAGTAGAGGGCGGTATGGAGATCAACCCATACCCGAGTATCCGGGTTACCTTTGTTTTCCACGGGCGGTGGCGCTTCGGCTAAGCCGAGGCTGATCAGCATGCGGTCGAAGGCGGAAAGATCGGCATCCGGGGAGGCTTTCCCGTGGGTTGTGGCCACATTATTTCCGCCAGTCGCACCGACCGGGCTGCTAGACCAGATTCCCCAACGAATGACGATGGCGACGAGAAGCACTGCGAGGCCAAGGTAGATATCGCCGCGCCTTGAATTCCAGAGTGCGGCCAGGGTGCTGGCGGGCTCTTTGGGGGCTGACTCCTCGAGATAGGCGCGCGCTGCCACAGCAGAACTCCAGGTGGGCGTGGCTTTCACGAGGGCGTTTTCCTTGACTTCGTCTTCGACCACCTCCTCTTTGTCCTCGTCCTCCTGCGGAGCGGTCGCGATCTGAGCTGAAATTTCAGGAGTCTCTGTTCCTGCTACCGGTGCGATGAAATCATCGAGCTTGCTTGGTTGTTGAGAGGGCTCTGCGAACAGCTCGGGCATTTCCTCTTCTATCGAGTCGGCCAGCGGTTTTTCGGGGAGCAGCGAAGCGGCGGGTTCCTTGGCGTCAGGCTTCCACCCGTTCCCCTCTTCTTCGATCGCCGCAGAAATCTCATTCCCCGCCTGCATTTGCCATACAGCTGCGAGCTTTGTCTGGGTTGTGGAGGGATCGTACTCGCCATTCCTTGGTGTTCCACATTTGCCGCAAAACTGTTCTGCGCCGATCAGGGTGTGTCCGCATTTGCCGCAATGCGTGACATCCGCGTTGCCGTTGGCGCTGCCGGCAGGGGCCGATCGTTGCGAAGTGCTTTGAGCGTTTCCGTTACTCAACGCGGCAAGATTCGGCTTCAGTTTCTCGAGCGCGGCCAGCATCACTGCACGCTCATCGGCCAGCGATCTCTTCAGCGACATCTCCTTGCTGCGCACCAAGGCCTCGGTCACGAGGCCTGCCATCAGCTGACAGGTGTGTACGTCTTGTTCCGTGAACGCCTGAATCGAGGAATAGTAGAGTTCGAGACCGCCGGCAACGCCGCCTTCGTAATAAATCGGGACGGCGATCATCGATTGAATTTCCCGCCGCTGGCATTCCTCGACGTCGACAAGAAATTCAGCATTGATATTCGAACAGCGAATGACCTGTCCGGTTCGTAGGCTCGCGACGCAAAGAGCTTTTTCTAACGCGACCTCAGCGTCCAAAGCCGGCGCCATCGAACCTGAGACAGCAACGTACCGGACTTTCTTTCCCTCCACCATGCCGATGGCTGCGCCCCCAGCATTCGCGATCTGCGTGACGCGTTCGGCGACGAGGGCTATCGCGTCATCCGATCCCATTCGCCGGGAATGAATCTGATGCTGGAGATCGACGATTTGCGCGAGCGTTGGCGTGTAATCGTCCTTTGACGCTTGAGTCTGTGACGCTTGAGCCTGCGGTGTCGAAGGGGGAGCTAAAGAGGACTCTTGCTGCGCTTGGACTTGATCCCGTTGCAATTCAAGGTTCAGTTCGAGTTTCTTGAGGGAGCGGTTCTGCTGCTGCAACACGTATGCCGCTTCCAGCAACTTTGCCAGCGTTTGCTCGTCGAAAGTTGGTTTGTCTCTTTCTTCGTCCACGTTTGCCGGCGGAACAGATGAATGTATGCCCGGCATCGAATGTGACCGGGGTTTGGGCCTATTCTATTGCAAGTACCACGCCAGCGAGGAGTAACAAGACACTTCCATGGGGGGCGAACGGGTCTGTGGGGAACTGCCTCGACTCCTGGGGGAGCTTCGCTGCCTCGAACTGTCAGTAGTTTACAGAAAGATTCCCCCGGGAGCGAATGATTCGTACAGGCGCGAAGCTGGTGCTGGTCATTGGGCGGCCAAGGTGACTACGGTAACGCCTGCAAAACTCTGCAAATCCAACGTACACGCGTTCCCCTGGCCTGCTGGCTCCCCGGCGGGTGGGCTTCAATTGTGGCGTTCGGATCGGCCTAGATAGTAGTGCACCGCTGGCGTGATGAGCAGAGAGAGAACCATCGAGATCAGCACTCCGCCGATGACCGAAATCGCCAAGGGCTGAAGCATTTGAGAACCAGCGCCGATGGCAAACGCCAGGGGTAGCATGCCGGCGACGGTAGCCAGGGCAGTCATCACGATAGGCCGCAGGCGGCGTCTTCCGGCCTGCAGAATAGCGTCCTCGATACCGAGGCCGGCGCCCCGCATTTTCTGATCGGCATCGAGAAGCAGGATGCCATTCTTGGCCACGATGCCGATGACCATGATCATTCCCATGAACGAGGAAATGTTGAAGGTCGTGCGCGTGATCAGCAGTGCGATGAATACCCCTGATGTTGACAGAAGGGCGGACGAGAGGATGGCAACTGGTGCGGCGAAGCTCCCGAACTCGAATAACAAGACGGTGAAAAGCAGCAAGACGGCAAGAATGAGAACCAGAACTAAATCGTGGAATGATTGCTGCTGCTCCTGGTAGGTCCCTCCATACTCGACCCGAATGCTCGACGGAATATGCAACCCGGCTACAACTCGTTGGACCTCCGCCATTCCGCTGCCCAGGCTTCGACCTTCGAGTCGTGCCGTGACTGCGACATCCCGTTGCAGGTTCTCCCTGCGGATCTCAGTTTGCCCGGGGTTCTCAACAATTGTGGCAAGCGCACCCAGGGTTGCGGTATGTCCGGTGCTGCTTACCAGAAGAGTGTCGCGCATAGCCTCGAGCGATGAGCGATTCTGTGCGGGAAAGCGTACCCGCAGTGTATAGGCGCGGTCGTTGGCAATCACGGGAGTTGGTGCCGGTTCGCCTTCGAGAATGGCGGAGGCGTCGAGGGCGATTTCTTCCGCGCTGAATCCAGCCCGGGCTGCAACGCTGGGATCAACCTGAAACGTCACCGCAGGCCCGCTGATGGTGTTGTCGATCCCATTCAGGATGTCGACGACACCCTCCACCTTCGAGATAGCGTCGGCAACTTTGGAAGCCCACTCGTCCAACTGCTTGGGGTCTTGTGAGAAGAGCTTGATTTGGATCGGCTCCGGCGCGGATGTCAGGTCGCCAATCATGTCTTGCAGAACCTGAATACATTCCACATCCAGCGCTGGTTCCTGCTGCTTGACCTGAGCCCGCACGTCGGCAATGATCTCTTCAATGTCACGGTCGCGCTTGGCCTTCAGCTTGACCAGGACATCCCCGGTATTGGCTTCGGTCACTGCGGCCAGACCGAGTTGCAATCCAGTTCGGCGCGAAGTGCTTTCCACTTCGGGCATTTCGCGCAGCATGCGCTCCACATGCCCGACGACACGATTGGTCTCTGCCAGGGAACTGCCAGCGGGCATGATGTAGTCGACGACGAACCCGCCCTCGTCCATCTCGGGCAGCAGATCTGATCCTGAAAAGGTGTAACAGAGGTAGGAAACTACGATCAGGGCTACGCTGAAGAGAGCAAGCGCGCCCGGCCTTTGCAACGCGCGACGCAACCATCGCTCATGGAAATTCACCACCCGCAGGAAGAAACCGCCCAGGTGCTTTTCCTCGGCCTCCAGTAGCTTCCGCGGATCGTCTGGTTGTTCAGAGGCTTTCACGGCTTGATCTTGGGAATTTTCGCCGGGATCCGTTTGGTCCCCCGCAACCTTCTTATTCTTGATGAAGAACTGACTGAGATTAGGGGTCCAGCTCAACGCGAGCGCTAGCGAAGTGAGCAACGACACCGACATCGTGACCGCGAGTGCGCGGAAAAAGACGCCAGTCACCCCGCTAATCACAATCAGTGGAATGAACACGACAACAGGTGTGATCGTTGAAAAGAACAGCGGAACCGTGATCTCTTTTAAGGCTCGGCGTATCGCCTCGACCCGTGGTTGGCCTGCGTCGCGGTGCAGGACAATATTCTCCACCACGACGATCGCGTCATCGATCACCAGCCCGACCGCCGCGGCGAGTCCGCCCAATGTCATCAGGTTGAAGGTCTCTCCCATGATCTTCAGGGCAATGAAAGTGACCATCACAGTGACGGGGATTACAAGTCCGGCAACGAGAGATGTTCCCCAGTCGCGAAGGAAGACTACGAGAATCACGGAAGCGAGAATTAGGCCGATCAGGATGGCATCGCGAACACTCTTGATCGACTCGGTGACGATGATCGATTGATCGTAGAAGGGCTCGATCCGAACTCCCGGCGGAAGCGTTTGGCGAATATTCTCAATCTCGTTGTGCACTTCGTTGGCAACGGCGACCGTGTTGCCGTCGGGCTGCCGGTTGATGTTCAGCAGAACCGCGGGTTTTCCGTTTGCCGTCACGACGGTGTACAAGGGCTTCACCGCCGGAGTAACCGAGCCAATATCGCCAATTCGCACGGGAATACCAGCCGGAGTGTTCTTGATCACCTCATTCGCGATTTCTTCCGGCGTGCGTACCTGCCCATTGACCAGGCCCAAATAGAGTTGATGATTTCTCTCGAGCAATCCGGGTGAGTCGACCAGGTTTGTGCGGCGGACTGTTTCGAGAATGTCCGAGACAGTCACCCCCGTGTTCAGCAAATTGGCGGGATCGGGAACGATATGAAATTCGGGTTCCTGACCACCCTGAATGATCACGGTTGAGACACCGTCAAGGCGGTTCAGTCGCGGCTTCATCTCATACGTCGCCATCTCCCACAACCTGGTTTGCGGCAACGTGTCGGAAGTAACGCTGTAGCCAATGATCGGGAAAGCGGCGAAGGTGAGGCGATGTGCCTCGATTTTGGCCGTGGCTGGAAGTTCCGGCTGGACGCGCGAGATGGCTGCATTTACATACTGCAGCGTCTGGAACATGTCGACATCCCAACGGAAGTAAAGGTCGATTTCAGCGCTGCCGCGACTGGTGACTGAGCGGACGGTAAGCAATCCGGGAACGCTGTTCACAGCCTCTTCCAGGGGACGGGTCACGGTGACCATCATCTGATCGATTGGCATGACGCCGTTGTCAACACCGATCAGCACGCGGGGGAAATCCGTGGACGGAAACACTGAGACTGGGATGGTGAAAGCCAGAAACATCCCTAACAGGGCAAGAGTTACGATGAGAAAGATGACAGGCCGGGAGTGCCGCGTAATCCAGAGTTGCCCCTCAGTGCTTTCAGAGTTCTGGCGCGTCACGAGCAGGCTCCACGGCGATTATTTGTCACCGGATTCCTCACTCGCGGGCTTCGCACCTGATTTGTCGTCTGTTTTTGACCCGGCGGAGCCTTCCGTCGGGGTCTCGGGCGTTTCAACTTTGATCCTGGTCTTGTCGGGCAGGCCATAGGCTCCATTTACTACGACCTTGTCGGCTGCGCTTACGCCCTCGAGGATTTGTGCGTCGTCGGCGTTGCGAATTCCAACTTTCACGCTTTTCTGATGGGCGCGCCCGTCAGGGCCGGCCAGCATGACGGATGCCGTGCCGACTGGTGCGGCGATGATGGAACTGGCGGGCACTACCAGCGCGTCCTTCACTGTCTGAGCCGTTATGGAGAGTTGTACGCTCGTGCCTGGCTTCAACTCGTGTTTTGGATTTTTCGCTTCCAGCCATACTTCGACCGTCGTGCTATTGGGATCGAGCGCCGGACTGATGACGGTGACCTTGCCTTCGATGGCTGTTTCCAAGCCCGGGGCGCTGATCGTACCTTTGTCGTTCAACTTGAGCGCAGCGGCGTCGCTTTGGGGGATGTGCGCCTTGGCGATCACAGACGACAGGTCCATGACGGTCAGCAATGGCGTGCCTGCGGCCGCCATTTCTCCCGGATACAGAGGCCGATCTGTGATCACGCCATCGATCGGACTGCGGATCTCGGAATAGCTCAGCTGAGCCTCGGCTCCGAGGTATTTGCCCTTGGCCGACTCGAGTTGTCCGGCAGCTCCCTTGAGGGTCTGCTGCTTCCCAATCGCGAGCAGCGAATCCAGATGTTTTTTCGCAATCGCGTTCTGGTTGCGGGCTGCAGTCAAATCGACGCGCGACTGATCGAGCTCCTTCCGGGGCAAGGCTCCCTGGTCGAAGAGTTGCTGACGGCTCTGAAAAACTTTTTCCTGCGCATCGAGTGCTTGTTGCGCCTGCTGGGCATCGGCTTCAGCCTTTTGAATCTCTTCGGGCAGGCTGGCGGCTGTCGTTGTTTCATACGAAGCCTGCTGTTGCTCGTATGCACCCTTGGTGTCTTGCACGGTGGCCGCAAGATCACGATTCTCGAGGACGGCAAGCAGTTCTCCCGCGTGGACGGCACTTCCTCGTTTCACGAGAAACTTCTGGACCGGGGCGCTGATTTTGGGAACGATGGCGGCTTGCTGTCGAGGAAATAAAATGGCCTGCGCGGAGATGGTGCGTTCAATCGTAGTCTTCTCAACGGGAGCCACTTGAACCGAGACGACCGGCTCCTTGTCACCTTTCTCGGAAGAACAGCCGAGACCAGGCCAGACCGCGGCCAGCATCGTACCCGCGATCAAAAGGCTGGCAATGCGGGGCATGGCAAGGCAGGCGTTGTGAGAGACACGAGGATGTATTGAGTTCATCCGTTAAAAAGGTCCCGTTAGAGTTTGCAGATTCGCAATCGCAACGCGATATCGAGACTGCCCGTCATCGTATGCGTTCCGCGCCTGAGTGAGAGTGTTTTGGGCGTCGACGATTTCCAGCACAGTGGATTCACCGGCCTGATAGCGCATGTTTGTCAACCGAAGGCTGTCGGCGGCGAACTCGGCGGAACTCGCAAGTGATTCCATCTCCGCACGTGCAGTCTCTGCCTCGCGATAATACTCCCGGAGATGGCTCAGCAGGGTTTTCTGAGCGTATGTCAATTCAACGTGTGCCTGATCGCGGCGCAATTCCGCCTGCTTGAGTTTGCTGCGGTCGGCACCCCAGCTGAAGATCGGAATCTGCAGCGTCGCGACTGCTGAGTACCCCAAGTTCCGTACCCCATCGGTGCGGATTGCGAACTGGTTGGAATCGATGCCGTAGAAATAATCGAGACTGAGATTCGGCAGAAGTCCTCCCCATGCAGCCGCGACTTGGTGGTTCGCGACGTCGAAGGCAGACAGTGCCGCGCGCATGTCCGGATTGTTCTTCTTGCCCGCAAGTTCGACTTCAGGGAATGTTGGCAGGGGTTCCGGGGTTTGCAAGTCATCGACGACAACAAAGTCCTGGTTGAAATCCTGAAATAGCAATACGGCAAGATCGAGGCGGCTGCGTTCCATTGCCAACTGAGCTTCCTGGAGATCGCGAGTCTGTTGTTGGGACTGAATCCGCGCCTTGATCACGTCCGAGTGCGCGACTTCTCCACCGTTCTCCAGTTTCTGGCTGATATCGAGAAAGCGGGAAGCCTCCTGGGCAGCGCGTTGTGCGGTCGCGTATTTTCGTTGCGCCACCACGAATCCGTAATAAGCCTGCGTTACGGTGACAACCAAGCCGCGTGTTGCAATTTCTGCCTTTGCTCGGGCTTGGGCCAGTGCAGCAGAGGAGCGGCGATAATCGGCTAAATTCGTCAGCGAGAGTGCCTGATGCACGTCGGCCTGGCTGATGTATTCATGTACACCGTTGTTCGCGATAAACCGAAAAGTAGGACAGCCGGCCGGCGTGTTGACGCAATTCACGCCTACCGCCCCCGTTCCCTGGGTGTAGATGAAAGAGTTGTTGTAGCTGAGGTTTGGCAACAAACCGGCGCGACTTTGTACTCGATCCTCGCGCGCGAGGCCGAGGTCGGTGACGGCTGAACGGTATTGAGGATCATTCAACCGGGCGCGCTGCAGCGCATCCTGAAGAGTGATGGTGATCGGTGCGCCGAGTTGAGCGGAGCTTGTGGCGCTGGTTTGCGCAGATAACTCCTGAATCTGTGCAAAACCCTGAGCAACAAACGTGAGCAGAATCAAAAAGGGAACCCAGATCCAGCAGCCGTTTCCAGATCGGGAATCAGGCTCCCAGCCGGTTGCGCAATCTCTGAAATATTTCTTCAACTGTCACCTCGCGCGAGATCCCGATCTCACAATTGCGGGAAACATCTCAAGATAAAGACTTTTCGTGGTTGAAGCCGGAAGCGCCTACCGCAACGCTGGCCAGCAAATCACCTCCAGACCGGTGCAGCAGACGACGGCTGGTCTCGCGAGGGTCAACTCTCAGGCGGCGCCACAAGACCAAATCGGAACGCGCTCAGCCTACCACGGCTCGTCTGAAAGTCACATGAAAGGGGATAGTGACCTGAAGTGAGTACGAACAAAGGGCTTAGGTGAAGAGAATCTAAGGCGGGAGAGTTGGCCTGCACCGTGCATGGAGAGAAGCGGGCGGTTCGGAAGAGCAGCCTGACGAGGAGGAGATGATGATAGATCTTGGTCAAGTCAAAGTCACACCCCGTGACCAGCAAGTATTGAATTTGCTCGTCCAGGGGTGCAGCAATAAGGAAATCGCTGGGCAACTCAACATTAGCCCGCGAACGGTGAAGCAACACCTGCGTACGTTGTTCCTGCGGGCTGGCATTCGAGAAGGCCGCAAGCGAGTCAAGCTGGCAATCGCGATCTATGGGAAGGAGGAAACACAATCATGATGCCCCGAGAGCGTCTCACACCCAAGGAGGTTCAGGTAGCGATCCTGGTTTGGGAGGGTCTTACAAACCGTGAAATCGGAAAGATCGTTGGTACCACGGAACAGGTCATAAAAAATCATCTACGCAGCACATTCGACAAGCTGGGGGTCTGGAGTCGCCTGGAACTTGCGATGTACGTGGCCAGTCACGGCGGGCGGAACTGGCCACCAGACAGCGAACGAATTCCAAACACCTGCGATCAAGAAGCAGTGGTTTACTAGTCGCGCCACGTTGCAAGAACCTGCACAACCGCAGGTCTTGTCCAAGAGCAAATTCGAAACAGAATCTCGAGAGCACGCAAAGTCAAAGGTGGAAGTCTGGGCATTTTAGAGTCGCCCGTGCGTACGAAGTTCTGCAAAAGGTTTCACGATGTCCGCGGCCCGCAGTCGTCACGAAGCGAATAAGTCCGCCGGACTCATGCGGTTAACTTTTGCGACGGCTCGGCCCATAAATTGCACTTTCAGGCTCGATTTGAAATAGCGGGCTCAGCAGCAGCCACGAGCCGGCTTCGCAACCCGGGGCGAAACCAGCAATGGCGTACAAAGAAACCTTTTGGATGGCGTGTGACTCCACCGAGCAGCTGAGGGCGGAGTACGGACCCTTTCACACCCGCGCAGAAGCCGAATCTGAGGCGAGAAAACTCGGCTTCGGTTATTTGCTTCGATACGAACACATTCTGGGAGTAAATGAAGAAATCGAGGAGGTTCGCTGTGTGTTTGTAGAACTTCCCGGAGCGGTACCGGTCGGAATGGACGCGGCTCCGGTCACTCTACATACGCGATGCGCGACTTGTGGGGAGTCCGCTGCACACGAGAAGGGTTGGCAGGCGGAAGTCTGGGCCGACATTCATGAGTTCGAACATTCCCGTCACCGCGTTCGTCTTTTCGAACATGCACGCGGCAAGGGATTAAAAGAAATCGGTGATTGGCGTGATTAAGCTAGTCTCTGCAGCTTCTGACTTCACCTTCTAACGTCAGGGGATAGCTCACTGGCGGCGGCGCGATCTACCAGCCATATCAGTTTTCCATCCTTCGGCTGAACCAACTTCGCGGGAATTGTTGCCCAGGTCCATCTGCCTCTAGGACCGCTCGCAAAGCCGGCGCCTTATCGGTGCCGCTTACCAGGAACAAAACACAACGTGCCGCGTCCAAAAGCGGCAGGGTGAAGGTGATGCGGTCTGTTTGAAACTTTTCCACCCAGTTCGCGATTACCAGCCGCGATTGCTCTTGCAAACCCTTCGAGCCCGGAAAAAGGGAAGCGGTGTGCCCATCGGGGCCCATGCCTAGCAGAATCAAGTCGAACTTAGGCACTGCCCCCGCTTTGGCAGCAAAGACCTTGCGGATCTCGGCCTCGTAAGCTTCGGCGACGGCCGATGCATCGGGATTTTCCGCTGGAACGCGGAAGACATTCCCGGGGGGGACAGGCACTTTCGACAGCATGGCCTCGTTGGCCATGCGGTAATTGCTGTCGGGATCAGTTGGCGGAACGTGGCGCTCATCACTCCAAAAAAAGTAAATCTGTTCCCAGGGCAAGGAAGAGCGGGCATTGGTGGCAAGCAGGTGGAAAAGACTTTTCGGCGTTGAGCCGCCGGACAGGGCGATGGTGAAGCATCCTCGTTCCTGAACAGCGGTCTTTGCGGCTTGAACGACTTCTTCGGCGGCAGCAGCGAAAAGCTCCTGCGGGGTCGTCAAGACGCGTACTTCAGAAGTTGAGCTCACGACGTACTCCCGCAGTTCAGCCCTTGCCGCGGACTGCAGCACAGCGCGCAGCTCCTAGAAGGCCGGCTTTATCGTTGGTGACCACGTAAACCGGCATCGACTCCACAAGTGGGGTCAATCGGCCCTTATCGACGAAAGTCTTCATGAACAGCGGGTCTTTCAACTTGGGAAGAATCTTGGGAGAGATCCCGCCCGCGAGGAAGATACCTCCGGTCGACATAATCTTCAGAGCCAGATTAGCTGCCTCGGCTCCATACACGGAGATCCAAACGTCGAGAGCCCTTGCAGCCAGCGGACAGGAGTGATCCAGCGCGGCGCGAGAAATCGTGGCAGCCGGGTCCCCAGTCTTCATTTTTTCGACCAACTCCGGAGATTCCTTCTCATAGCCGCTGTCGCGAAGAAATTCATACACATTGACGAGTCCCGGACCGGACAAAACGCGTTCGTAACTCACATGACCAAACCGGGTCCTGAGAAAGCGAAGCAGCTCGATCTGCAGCTCGTCTTGGGGAGCAAAATCAGTGTGGCCGCCTTCACAGGCGAACACGTGATGGCGGGAGCCGTCCCAAAACAAACCAGCCTGGCCCAAACCCGTGCCGGGGGCGATTACAGCCTGATTCCCGACGGCGACGCCTTTCACGCTGTTCAAAGGCACAAGATCGGCAGGCGTGAGACCGCCGATGCCCCACGCACTCGCTTCCAGATCGTTGATCAGAAGAGTGGCAGGAAGATGGATTTGCTTCGCCAGACGAGATTGTTCGATGACCCAGGGAAGATTGGACGTTTCCACCCGGCCGTTGCGAACGGGCCCAGCTATTCCGAAACATGCTACTTCTGGTTGAGTATGAGATTCGTCGAGGAATTTAACGACGATCTCACCCAATTCGGAGTGTTCGCGGCTTGGGAATACGCGCTCTTCTACGAGCTTGAGATGTCCATTCTGGGATTGAAAATAAGCCAGCCTAGCATTGGTCCCACCAATATCGCCGGCCAAAATCATTTTTCGAAATTCCTCCAGCGGCGGCCGTCACGTTCCAGCAACTCGTCGGCGTCTTTCGGGCCCCAGGTGCCAGACGCATAATTGGGGAAATTACGCGGCGGCAGGGCCTTCCAAAGATCCAGTACCGGATTTACGACAGACCAGCCCGCTTCGACCATGTCTGCACGTTGAAACAGCGTTTGATCGCCGATCATGCAGTCGTGAAGCAACCGTTCGTAACCCGTGCTGGGCTGCTTCCCAAAGTATTCCTGATACTCGAAGTTCATGTCCACCGTGCCCAGGCGCATCACAGGCCCTGGAACTTTGGCTGCGAACTGCAGCGAAATTCCTTCTTCGGGCTGGATATGCAGCACTAACTGGTTCGGCATCAGGTGCTCGACCGGCGTATCGCGGAAAAGCACAAAAGGTGCACGACGAAACTGTATCACGATGTGGGTATTGCGCACCGGCATCCGCTTTCCTGTCCGCAGGTAGAAAGGAACGTCGGCCCACCGCCAATTATCAATTTGCAGCTTCATGGCCACGAAAGTTTCGGTGCGGGATTCGGGCGCGACATCGGACTCAGCGCGATACGCCGGAACCCGCTTCCCATCTTCCGTGCCGTCGCCGTATTGCCCACGGACGCTGCGGCTCAAGACCTCTTCATCGGTCATGGGCTGGATGGCATGAAGAATTTTTGCCTGCTCGTCACGTACTGCGTTCGCATCGAAAGAAATCGGCGGTTCCATCGCTGTGAGCGAGATCAACTGCATGATGTGGTTGGGCACCATGTCGCGCAACGATCCGGCATGATCGAAGTAGCTTCCGCGGCCTTCTACGCCGACAGTTTCAGCGACTGAAATCTGCACATGATCGATGTAGCGCCGATTCCATACCGGCTCGAAGATACCGTTGGCGAAGCGGAACGCCATGATATTTTGTACGGTTTCTTTTCCGAGGTAGTGGTCAATGCGGTAGATCTGAGTTTCATCGGCCAGCTTGAGCAATTGCTGGTTGAGAGTCTTGGCCGACTCCAGATCGTGGCCAAAAGGCTTCTCGACCACCACCCTTCGCCAGTGATCGCTGCTTTGATCCATGAGTCCGGCTTTGGAGAGTTGTTCAACGATTGGACCAAAGAAGCTGGGCGCGGTGGCCAGATAGTAGAAGAAATTCTGATGAGTGGAATGTTCCTGATCGATCTTGTTCAGGAAATCTTTGAGCTGAGGATAGAGATTGTTATCGTTGAAATCTCCAGCATAGTAATAGAAGCGGCGAGAAAATGACTCCCAAAGATCGTCATCCACGCATTCGCCGCAGTACGTCTTGATGTCCTCGTAAATCCGCTTGCGGAATTCGTCATGCGACATCTGTGTTCTGGCGACGCCGACGACCGCGAACTCACGCGACAGCAACTGCGCGCGTGCCAGGTTGTAAAGCGCCGGCACCAGCAATCGTCCCGTCAAGTCTCCGGCAGCACCGAAGATCACCATGACACAGGGATCGCCCTGCTTCCCGATGCGGGGCGGGGTCGCCGTAGGCTGTTCCGCGAGTTGAGCCATATCAAACTTCTCCTGTTTGCGAAGACGATTTCAGGCCGTTTTTTGTTTTTTTGCTGCGCCTGCCTCAATATGCCCGCCAAACTTCTGTCGCATGGCAGACAACATTTTCTCAGCAAATGTGTGTTGCTGGCGCGAACGGAAGCGCACGTACAATGCTGCGGTGAGAACATCCGCCGGGACCGCTTCCTCAAGCGCCGCCTGAATCGTCCAGCGCCCCTCACCCGAATCCTGCACAAAGCCTTCGTACTCGGAAAGGGTTGGATTCTCGGTCAGGGCCATCGCTGTGAGGTCAAGCAGCCACGAACTGACTACGCTTCCTCGCCGCCAGACTTCCGCGATGTCCGGCAGGTTCAGGTCGAAGCGGATGTCTTCCGGCAGTTCTTTACTGGTCGCGTTCTTGAAAATATCAAAGCCTTCCGCATACGCCTGCATGATGCCGTACTCAATTCCATTGTGCACCATTTTGACGAAGTGACCCGATCCCGTGGGTCCACAGTGGATATAACCGTCCTCCGCCGTTCCGGCTAGCTTTTCCCGGCCCGGGGTCCGGGGAATGTCGCCTCGGCCGGGCGCGAGAGTTTTGAAAATGGGATCGAGACGCTGCACGCTTTCCTTCGGACCGCCGATCATCATGCAATAGCCGCGGTCTAGACCCCAAACGCCGCCGCTCGTGCCCACATCGATGTAATGGATGCCCTTGCCGTGCAAGTCTTTCGCGCGCCGGACGTCATCTTTGAAATAGGAATTGCCACCATCGATGATGGCGTCGCCCGCCTGCAAATGCTGCGCAAGCTTTTGCACGGTTTGCTCGGTTGGACCGCCCGCCGGCACCATGATCCACACCGCACGCGGAGGATTGAGCTTTGCAATGAGATCCTCCAGCGATGAAGATCCCGTTGCGCCCTCGCCCGCAAGTTGCTTTACCGAGTCCGCGCTCAAGTCAGACACAACGAGTTGGTGCCCGTCACGCATCAAGCGCCGCGTCATATTGGCGCCCATGCGGCCCAACCCCACCATTCCGAGTTGCATGCTTGCTCCTTATGCTTGGCGCAGACCTCGGCGCCGTGTGGGTACGAGGGGACTTGGTCCCAAAAAAACCTTAACAGCTTCCCGGAAAACGGTCTGCTAAGTTGCCTTTTGCTGGGTATTCTTCGCCACAGCGGCAAGCAGCTTGTCAAAGGCTTCCGCGAAAAGCTTCACGCCGTCATCCGTCAGTTTGTCGGTAGCTTCTTTGATCGAGATGCCACTGCGCGCTAAATCATCCATCACTTTTTGTGCGCCGGCTACGTCCTCTGTCAAGCTATTGCGCAGCTTGCCGTGATCGCGAAACGCATCGACTGTTGCCGGAGGCATGGTGTTGACAGTATCGGGCCCGATTAATTCTTCAACGTAGATAACGTCGCGATAGTGGGGATTCTTCGTGCTCGTGCTTGCCCAAAGCACTCGCTGGGTCTGCGCCCCTTTGGCCGCCAGCGCTTCCCAACGGGGGCCGCTGAAGATGCGCTGATAGCGTTGATAGGTCAGTTTCCCGTTCGCGATCGCTACTTTTCCGAGCAGGCCGTTGAGTAACGATTGCTGAGCTGGATCGGAGGTCTTCTTGATCCGATCATTCAGCATCGAGTCCACCAGGGTGTCGATGCGGCTGATGAAAAAACTCGCAACGCTCGCGATCTTTTTCAGATTTCCGCCTCGCGAGGCATGATCTTCGAGTCCTGCGAGGTAGGCCTCGGCAACTTTCTCGTAGACCTCTTGCGCAAACAGCAACGTGATGTTGATGTTCAAGCCTTCACTAATCAGCTGCCGGATCGCTGGCAAGCCTTCCGCGGTGCCGGGGACCTTGATCATGACGTTTTCACGGCCAACATCTTTCCAGAGGCGTCGGGCTTCGTCGATCGTTTCTTGGGTCTTCCGCGCAAGGTAGGGTGAAACTTCAAGGCTCACGTACCCGTCGTGGAAGTTGGAATCGAGATATACGGAGCGGAGCGCGTCGGCCGCATCCTGAATGTCGCGAATCGCGATCTGTTCGAACCGGCCCGTCGCATCCAAGTCCTTCTTCGAGGCCAAGGCCTTGAGCGCATCGTCGTAGAGCGAGCTTTCAGCAATGGCTTTTTCAAAGATGGCGGGATTGGAAGTCATCCCGCGCAAGCCGTCGTCTTCAATCATCTGTTTCAGTTTTCCGGTGGTGAAGAGGTCGCGGCGGATGTAGTCGAGCCACATCGACTGTCCGTAACTCAATAATTCTTTAAGCGGATTCTTGGTTGCTTTCGAGGATTCCAGTACCCCAGTCGGTTGCATAAATACCTCCACTAAGAGTTGGATGACCGGAACAACAGAGTCGTTGGGTTGAGTTTGCGCTACTTCCCCGCCAACGCGGCGTGAGCTTCGGCGACAACGGTAT
>Ga0335076_10000437_pt1 | contig 38112 bp, 6 predicted proteins | sample Lox_Sample_25_FD_206717 | JGI IMG/M metagenome (GOLD analysis project Ga0335076, IMG submission 206717) | Soil microbial communities from Loxahatchee National Wildlife Refuge, Florida, United States - Lox_Sample_2.5 | ecosystem: Environmental > Terrestrial > Soil > Wetlands | place: USA: Florida...
CCGTCCTGATCCAGCTCGGCGGGGCTCACGTGAAGGTCAACGAGCAGACGCTGGGGCTGGTCACCGAGGCCAAGCGCTCCACGCGTGACCTGATCGGCTCGATCGCCAGTGCGCTCGGCTCATTCGCCCTGGCGTCGACGCTCTGGTACCTGTGGGGGAGCACGGTCTCGCGTGATCCGAACGTCAAGCTGCGGTTCATCGGGATCCTCGCGGTGCTCGGATGCGTGCTGTCCGGCGTGAGCGTGGTCGCGTACGTCGCCAATTACGGCATCCAGGCACACGACTTCGTCAACCACGGCAGCCAGACGTATCCGGAGGCCAACGCGCTGCTGACCAAGCCGTCCCTCGTGATCCCACAGATCACGAACGACTTCGGGCTGCTGCTGGTCGCGGTCGGCTACGTGATGGTGTCGCTCAGCGCGATGCGCGTCGGTTTGCTCACCAAGTTCCTCGGCTATCTCGGGATCATCGCGGGCGTCCTCACGATCATCCCGCTGGTGCCGATCCCGATCGTCGAGGCCTATTGGCTGCTGGCGCTCGCGTATCTGTTCAGCGGCCGCTGGCCGAGCGGCGTGCCGCCGGCGTGGTCCAGTGGCCGGGCCGAGCCGTGGCCACGAGCGCAGCGCGGTGAACGCCCAGCCCGGCAGCCGCTGTTCGGCCGCCGGGGCGCGCCGGCCCCCGAGCCTGCGCCGGAGCCGGTGGGCGCGCCGACGCCGGGCAGCACTCGGTCGACGACGCCCAAGCGCAAACGCAAGCGCCGCAAGTAGCACTCCCGCGCCAAGCGCGCCAAGATCAGACATCCGTCCGCGACCGGGCCCCTCACGCTCCGCCGGTCGGCCGCTTGCCGATCATAGATCTGGCTGTCCCGGCTCCTGTCCACGCCGGGAGTCGGGACAGGTTCGCTTCTGCCAGCCGTATCTGGAGGGGCGTAAACCAAACTCAGCTCTGGTCCGGTCCTGGGGCACCTCGCCTGGGGCGTCGGGAATCCGGATCTCGGGCTGTGCGGGCTCGAGTTGGTGATCGCCGGGCGGCCAAAACGCCGTCCGGCGGTCACCGTTCATCGTGCTCGTCCGACCGTTCGTAGCAAGAAGCCCGCCGCTCACCGATCTGCCTCTTGAGAAGCCCAGGAGGCGGGTGCAAACGTTCGCGCCGACTATCAACCCCTCAGTAGGAGGAATAGATGGAAGCCGCAAACATCGGTGCGCGGGAAGCAGATGTGGCGCCGGCCGAACCGGCCGGCGGTCGGGTGGGATGGACCCCCGCCGACCCAGGCCCGCTGGGCCTAGCTGCGTTCGCCGGGACGACGTTCATGCTGAGCCTGGTCAACTCCGGCCTGGTTGGCGACAAGAGCCTGGTCGGCGGCGGTCTGCTGCCGATGATCGCGGGCCTCGCGCTCGCCTACGGGGGTCTGGCTCAGTTCGTGGCGGGCCTGTGGGAGTTCCGGACGGGGAACACGTTCGGCGCGGTGGCGTTCTGCTCCTACGGCGCCTTCTGGATCTCGTTCTTCCTGATCGTCCAGCTCGGCGTGCCGGGCGTGGTCGCCTCCAAGGGCGCCGGGGAGATCTTCAGCGGCCTCGGTCTGTACCTGTGGACGTGGGGGATCTTCACCGCTTATATGTTCATTGCGTCGCTGCGGACGACGGGCGCAGTCGCGTTGGTGTTCCTGCTGCTCGCGATCACGTTCTTCGTCCTCGGGATCGGCAACTCGGCGCTGGCCGGCACGACCAACGTCACCAACGGCACGATCAAGCTGGGCGGCTACCTCGGCATCGCGACCGCGATCGTCGCGTGGTACACGTCGTTCGCCGCGGTGATCAACTCGACCTTCGGACGCATCGTCGCACCAGTCGTTCCGCTCAGCCGCTAGCAACGAGAAAAGCCCACCAATAAGCTGCTCTCGAGTAGAACTGGCGTCAGAGTCATCCAACAAATCGAAGAACCTTGGAGCGCCGGCGGCAACGCCGGCGCTCTGGGCTGTCAGCAAGCCGGCTGCCGCGGCACTGGAAGGAGAGAACTAAATGGCTGACACGACCAAGCCGTCGCCCGCCCAGGGGGACACCGCCGACGAGGTCTCCGAGGCCCAGATCGCTGTTCACTGGCGTGAGGAGGAGTACTTCGAGCCACCGGCCGCGTTCGCGGCCCAGGCGAACGCGAACGATCCGGCGATCCTCGAGCACTACAGTCCCGAGAACTTCCCGGAGTGCTTCGTCGAGTACGCCGACATGCTCACCTGGGACAAGAAGTGGGACACGTTGCTCGACACGAGCAATCCACCGTTCTTCAGGTGGTTCGTCGGCGGGCGCCTGAATGCGTCCACCAACTGCCTCGACCGGCACCTCGAAACCCGCGGGGACAAGAACGCGCTGATCTGGGTGCCCGAGCCCGAGGACGTCGAACCCGTGGAGATCACCTACGCGGAGCTTCATCGTCAGGTCAACGAGTTCGCGGCGCTGCTGCGTGACTTCGCCGGAGTCAAGGCCGGCGACCGGGTCACGTTCCACATGCCGATGGTGCCGGAGTTGCCGGTGGCGATGCTCGCGTGCGCGCGGCTCGGCGTTATCCACTCAGAGGTGTTCGGCGGCTTCAGCGGTGCCGCGTGCGGCCAGCGCATGGCCGACGCGAAGAGCACGATCCTCGTCACGATGGACGCCTACTACCGCAATGGCGACCTGATCGATCACAAGACGAAGGCCGATCAGGCGATCGTGGAGGCGCGCAAGGAGGGGATCGAGGTCGAGAAGGTGCTCGTGTGGAGGCGGAAGGCGGGCGAGTACCACTCGGAGAGCCCGATGGTCGACGGCCGCGACTACTTCGTCGACGAGCTGCTCGGCAACTACAGCGGGCAGCAGGTGGAGCCCGAGTCGCTGGCCGCCGACGACACGCTGTTCCTTATGTACACGAGCGGCACGACGGGCCGCCCGAAGGGAGCCCAGCACTCGATCGGCGGTTACCTCAGCTACGTCACCGGTACGTCGAAGTACTACCAGGACATCCATCCCGACGACACGTACTGGTGCTTCGCCGACATCGGTTGGATCACAGGTCACTCGTACATCGTGTACGGACCACTGGCGCTCGGCACCACCAGCGTCATGTATGAAGGGGTGCCGACGTATCCCGACCCGGGCCGCCCATGGCGGATTGCTGAGAAGCTCGGCGTGGACATCTTCCACACCGCGCCCACGACGATCCGGATGCTGCGCAAGGTCGGGCCGGAAGAGCCGGCGAAGTACAACTACCACTTCAAGACGATGACGACGGTCGGCGAGCCGATCGAGCCCGACGTGTGGCGCTGGTACTACCACTTCGTCGGCAAGGGCCAGGCGGCGATCACCGATACCTGGTGGATGACCGAGACCGGCGGCTTCCTCGGCAGCACGCTGCCGGGGCTCCAGCCGATGAAGCCCGGCAGCTGTGGCCCGGCGGCGCTCGGGATCCAGCTCGTGGTGTACGACGAGACCGGCGAGGAGATCCCGCGAGGCTCCGGCAAGGCGGGTTACATCTGCGTGCGCAATCCATGGCCGGGGAGGATGCTCACCGTGTGGGGACAGGACCAGCGGTTCATCGACACCTACTACGCGAAGTTCTCCCAGACCGACAGCAAGGACTGGCGCGACTGGCCGTTCATGTGCGGTGACGGCGCGGTCGAGGCCGCGGACGGCTACTTCCGGATCCTCGGGCGGATCGACGACGTGATCAACGTCGCCGGGCACCGGCTCGGGACGAAGGAGCTCGAGTCGGCCGCGATCACCGTCGACGAGGTGGCCGAGGCGGCCGCCGTGCCGGTCGTCGACGAGGTGCGCGGACGGATCGTCGAGATGTACATCTCGCTGAAGCCCGGGGTGCCGGTCGATGGCGGGATCGACAAGAAGGTGTCCGAAGCGATCGTCACCGAGATCGGGCCGATCGCGCGGCCCAAGAACGTGTGGATCGTCAAGGACATGCCGAAGACCCGTTCCGGGAAGATCATGCGGCGCGTGATCGCGGCGGTGTCGAACTTCTCCGACGTCGGTGACGTGACCACGCTGGCCAACCCCGAGATCGTCGAGGAGATCCGCCACCACGTGCAGTCCGAGAAGTCGGCCAAGGGCGAAGTCCCGCGCGAGCTCTCCGAGCAGGAGAAGGCTGAGATCGCCGCTTACGGACACGCGGAGTAACCACAGGCCGCCGGCCTGCCACAGTCGAAACCGCGCCCGGTTCTAGGACCGGGCGCGGCCCTTGTCGTGTGGGCGGTAGTCCGCACCCTCCCTGGGGTAGTAGACCCAGAGAGAGAACAAGGAAGGAGGGATGCCTGTGGCAGACACGGCAACGACCCATATGTCCGATCAGACCCTCGAGTCCAAGCTCGAGGAGATGCTCGAGATCGAGACGTTCGAGCCCCCCGAGGAGTTCGCCAAGCAGGCGCTGTTGAGCGATCCGTCGGTCTACGAAGACGCCGAGAAGGACTGGACGGGCTGGTGGATGAAGCAGGCGAAGGAGCTCCACTGGTTCAAGGAGCCCAGCCAGGACGTCGACGAGTCCGACCCGCCGTTCTACAAGTGGTTCGCCGACGGCAAGATCAACGCCTCGTACAACTGCCTCGACCGCCACGTCGAGGCTGGAAACGGCGACCGGGTGGCGTTCCACTGGCGAGGCGAGGAAGGCGAGGAGGAGGACCACACCTACGCCGCCCTGCACCGCGACGTGCAGAAGCTTGCCAACGCGCTGAAAGACCTTGGCATCAAGAAGGGCGACATCGTCGGGATCTTCCTGCCGATGATCCCCGAGGTGATCGTCGCGATGCTCGCGTGCGCGCGCATCGGCGCGCCGCACAACGTCGTGTTCGGAGGGTTCTCGGCCGGCTCGGTCCGTGAGCGGGTGGAGTTCTCCGAGGCCAAGGCGCTGATCACCGTCGACGGCGCGCGGCGCAAGGGCAAGACCGCCGGCATCAAGCAGGCGGTCGACGAGGAGATGGGCGACCTCGAGTCGCTCGAGCACATCGTCGTGGTCAAGAGAACCGGCGCCGACTGCGGGATGAAGGAAGGCCGCGACGTCTGGTACCACGAGATCCTCGAGAAGGCGGGAGACGAGTGTCCGGCCGAGGAGCTCGACGCCGAGCATCCGCTGTACGTCCTGTACACGAGCGGTTCGACCGCCAAGCCCAAGGGGGTGCTCCACACGACCGGCGGTTACCTCACCGGCGTCGCGTCCACGCATCGCTACGTGTTCGACCTGCACGAGGAGGAGGACGTCTACTGGTGCTCGGCCGACGTGGGATGGGTGACCGGCCACTCGTACATCGTGTACGGGCCGATGGTGAACGGCGCCACCAGCGTGATGTTCGAGGGCGCGCCGGATTACCCGCACAAGGGCATCTGGTGGGAGCTGTGCGAGCGCTACGGCGTGACGAAGTTCTACACCGCGCCCACGGCGATCCGGGCCTGCATGAAGTGGGGGGTCGAGCACGTCGAGAAGCATGACCTGTCGAAGCTGAAGCTCCTCGGGACGGTCGGCGAGCCGATCAATCCGAAGGCGTGGCTGTGGTACTACGTGGTCGTCGGCGGTGAGCGGTGCCCGATCGTCGACACCTGGTGGCAGACCGAGACCGGCGCGATCATGATCACGCCGCTGCCGGGGATCGTCGCGACGAAGCCGGGTTCCGCCACGCGGCCGTTCCCGGGCATCTCCGCGGACGTCGTCGACGAGCGCGAGGGCAAGACGCTCGACGAGGGCCAGGGATTGCTCGTCCTCAAGCGCCCGTGGCCGTCGATGCTGCGCACGCTGTACAAGGAGGACGACCGGTTCGTCGAGACGTACTTCGAGAAGTTCGGGAAGGAGACCTACCTGGTCGGCGATGCCGCGCGCAAGGACAAGGACGGCTACTTCTGGATCATCGGACGGACCGACGACGTCGTGAACGTGTCCGGGCACCGGATGTCCACGGCCGAGGTCGAGTCCGCGATCGTCGCCCACCCCAAGGTGGCGGAGGCCGCGGTCATCGGACAGGCCGACGAGGACACCGGCCAGGCGATCTGCGCGTTCGTGACGCTCGAGGGCGACGATCACGGCTCGGATGAGCTGATCGTCGAGATCCACGAGACCGTCGCCAAACGCATCGGGAAGCTGGCGAGGCCCAGACGGATCATCTGGGCTGACGACCTACCGAAGACGCGTTCCGGCAAGATCATGCGCCGCCTGCTCCGGGACATCGCCGAGGGCCAGGCCTTGGGTGACGTCACCACCCTTCGCGATCCGGATGTCATGAAGCAGCTCGAGGGGAAAGTGCAGGAGGAGCAAAAAGCCGAGGAGTCGTGAGTTGGTGAGGGGGTGAGGATGCGCTCGGAGGGTCCTCGCGCCCAGTACGGATCATCTGGCCGCGGAAGCGCACCGGACCCTCCCGCGCGCGCCGCACCCCCTCCTGATGCTCAGACTCCGAGGCGCCGGCTGAGATCGGTCACGTGGCGGCGCGCGACCGGGATCAACTGGCCGCCGGCGAACCCCAGCTCGGCCGTGCCGCCGAACAGAGGGCGCAGCTCGACCGCGCGCGCGAGGTTGGCGACGTACTGGCGGTGCACGCGCACGAAGTCGAACGGCTCCCACCGGTGCTCGACATCGTTGAGCGTGGTCCGCAGCAAGTAGCGCCCGTCGTCGGTGACGATGCGAACGAAATCGCCATGCGACTGGACGTATAGGATCGAGCCCCGGCTGATCAGCCGCGTGGATCCCGCACGGGCTCCTGAGACCGCGATCATCTCGCTCTCGGCTGCGGGCTGGGAGCGCGCTCGGCGACCGTTCCGGTCGGTCTGCGTCTCGGTCACCTCGACGGCGGCGGCGACCCGCTCGAGCGCCTCCTCGAGACGGCGCCGGCTGACGGGCTTGCGCAGGTAGTCGACCGCGCGGAGCTCGAACGCGTCGACCGCCGCGCCGTCATGCGCGCTCACGAACACGAGCTGCGGCGGAGAGGCGAACCGTCGCAGCACCCGACCCAGCTCGACTCCGTCGAGGTCCGGCATCCGGACGTCGAGGAAGATCGCGTCGTAGGCCTGGGTCGAGGCCTTCAGCAGCGCGTCGTGGCCGCCGAAGGCGCACTCCACCTCGTGCACGGTCGAGAAGCTGCGCAGCAGCCTCGCCAGATCCGCCAGCGGCGTGTGCTCGTCGTCGACGGCGAGGATCGTCAGTCCGTCCGAGCTCATGCCGACCAGGCGAGCTGGGGATCCGGGACCTCGCCGCGGAGGTTCGGGACGGTCATGACCGCGGTCGTCCCCTCCTTCACGGCGGATTCGATCTTGAGCGCGTAGCGCTCGCCGAACGTGGCTCGGAGCCTTGCGTCGACGTTCGAGACGCCGATGCCTCCGCCGGCGCCGGCCAGCACCGACTCCAGTCGCTCGGGTTCGATCCCGACGCCGTCATCGCAGACGCGGAGCTCGACGTCCCCTCCGACGATCTGGGCGGAGATCGTCACCCGCCCCGGGCCCGCTCCCCGTTCGACCCCGTGGCGGACTGCGTTCTCGACGAGCGGCTGCACCGACATCGCGGGCACGACCGTCCCTCGGGTCGACTCCGGGACGTCGATCGTCACCTGCAGGATCTCGCGGAACCGCGCTTGCTCGAGGCGAAGGTAGCGCTCCACGTGCTCGATCTCCTCCCCGAGCGTCACGTAGGACCGGCCGTCACGGAACAGGTAGCGCGTGAACTCGGCGAAATCGATCAACAGGTCCCGGGCCTCTTCCGGCCGGGCGTGGATATCGCCGGCGACCGCGGCGAGCGCGTTGTAGATGAAGTGCGGAGAGATCTGTGCGCGCAAAGCTCGCAACTCGGCCTGGGCGAGGCGCTCTTCCTGCGCCGCCACCAGCGACAGCTCGACCTGCGCGGAGACGAGACTCGCAGCCTCCTGGACGACCCGCAACTCGTGGTGGCTCGGGCGTCCGACCGACCTGTAGAACGCGATCAGCGTGCCGATTCGCTGGTCCTGGGCCACGAGCGGCGCCAGTACTGCGGATTTGAGCGGGCAGGTGGGATCCGAGGACACCAGCCGCGGGACGATGTGAAGCCGGTTATCGCGGGCGCGCTCGAGCAGCCGCGAGAGCAGATCGCCCGGTCTCACCTGCTCGCGCCCTTCGCCCTCGATCGCCAGCACGGCTCTCCGGTCGGCCAGAGCGATCGCAGCGGCGCCGGTGAGCGCGCGTAGGTGGGGGACGGCGCGCTCGGCCGTGCGGCTGTTCAGGCCCCGCCGCAGGTGAGGGAGCGTGGAGGTGGCGGCGTGGAGGGCGCTCTGCATCGCGTCCTCGGGGAGACCCGCCCTGCGGGTACCGCGCATCGCTCTCCACACCGCGGCCAGCGCTGCGGCTATCCCGATGCCAAGTACTGCGCCCAGAGCCAGATCCATGGTGAGCCTTTAATAGGTTAGCGTCGCTTGTGACGCTTGTTACTCGATCGGTCCGCGATCTGACGTTAGCCGCCCAGGCGGACCGCATACCGGCCTTGTGCGGTGTACAGCCGGGCGCGATGATGCGGGCATGAGCTCGACCACCACTTTTTCCTCCTATGAGCAGGCATGCGAGCAGCACCGCTGGCAAGTGCCCGAGCGGTACAACATCGCGGTCGACGTGTGCGATCGCCATCCGCGCGACAAGCTGGCGATGATCCACGAGGACTTCCGCGGGCGGATCCAGGAGATCAGCTGGGGCGAGCTCCAGGACGATTCCAACCGGTTCGCAAACGTCCTGCGCGCTCACGGCGTGGAGCCCGGCGACCGCGTCGCGATGCTGCTGCCGCCGACGCCGCAGACCGCGGCCGCGTTCTTCGGCGTGTGGAAGGCGGGCGCGATCCTGCTGTCGATGTCCGTGCTTTACGGCGACGAGGGCATCCGCCACCGGGTCGGCGATTCCAAGCCGAAGGTGCTGCTCACGAACGCCGAGAACGCAGGCCGCATCGACCGGTCGATGGTCGAGCACCTTCTGATCCTCGACGAGGAGTTGCTGGGGCGCGGCTCGGCCGCGTTCGCGTCGGTCGACACGGCCGCCGACGACCCGGCCCAGCTGTACTACTCGTCGGGCACGACCGGGCTGGCCAAGGGCATCCTCCACGCCCACCGGTACATACTCGCGCACGAGGAGTTCATCTACTGCCACGACCTGCACGACGGAGAGGTGTTCCACGGCATGGGGGAGTGGGCGTGGGCGGCGGGCATCTGTCCGCTGATCGGCCCGTGGCGCCTCGGCGCGGTACAGGCCGTTTACCAGCGCGAGGGCGGGTTCGATCCGCACAAGCAGCTCGACTTCCTCTCACGGCACGGGGTCGCGAACGTGTTCGGGACGCCGACCGCGATCCGCTCGATGATGTCGATCTCCGACGCCGGCACGCGCTACCCGCAGAAGTTCCGGATCGTCTGCTCGGCCGGCGAGCCGCTCAACCCCGAGGCGATCCGCTGGTTCCGTGAGCAGTACGGGGTCACCGTGCTCGACTATTACGGCCTGACCGAGTCGTACCCGCTGTGCGCGAACTATCCGTTCATGGAAGTGCGCGAGGGCTCGATGGGGCGGCCGATGCCCGGGTGGGCGGTAGCGATCCTCGACGAGGACGAGCGGCCGGTGGCGCAAGGCGAGCGCGGCGAGATCTGCCTGAAGGCCCGCTCGAACCCGCACTACCCGCTCGGGTACTGGAACCGCCTGCCCGAGGACTCCGAGGAGGTGTTCGGCGGCGACTGGTTCCACTCCAAGGACGCGGCCCGGGCCGACGAGGACGGCTACTACTGGTACGAGGGGCGCGCCGACGACGTGATCATCTCGGCCGGCTACCGCATCGGCCCGTTCGAGGTCGAGTCGGCCTGCCTCGAGCACCCGGCTGTGGCCGAGGCGGCGGCCGTCGCCTCACCCGACGAGCGGCGCGGCTACGTGGTCAAGGCGTTCGTCGTGCTGGCCTCGGGAAACGACCCTTCCGACGAGCTCGCCGAGGAGATCAAGTCGTTCGTGCGCGACCATCACTCCGCCTATGCCTACCCGCGCGTGATCGAATTCGTACCCGACCTGCCCAAGACCCTTACGGGGAAGATCCGCCGGATCGAGCTTCGCCAGCGCGAGCAGGAGCGCGCGAGCGGCGGGCAGGGGTGAACGGCGGCGCCAAGTCTCAGCCTCACCGTCGACATCTGCAGAAGGGCCAGCCGCCCAAGGCACCAGCGGGATTGGGCCCTGTGAGGGCAGCCCGAAGCAGGAACATGTGCGTTTCTTGACGAGGGATGACGATCGTTCACAAGCCTTGCTTAAACCTCGATAAGAGGTTGAGATAAGTCCGAATTCGGGCTGAGATGAGTCCGAATTCGGGCTGAGATGAGTCCGAATTCGGATACCGGGGCCGGGTGTGGTTGACACCGTCCGGGCGATCTGCAAATGTGCCGCCGTCGGCTGTGGGGAGGCCGAAACGGAGGTGGGCCCGGGCGGGGGGTCTAGCGGTGGCGCTGGGTCGTGCATTTGTGTGGGGTCAAGATCGGTCTTGTTTGTGACGGGCGCCGCGACCGGAGGGTTGCGGACGCTGCGCCCCGATGTCGCTCGGTACTCGTGATCGGTTGAGAATTAGGCCAGCATATGCCGGCCCCTCGTACGGGGGGTCTCGCGCCTCGGCGGGTTGGGGCGTATTCGGCTCGCGCCGGAACCGGTTCTGGTTTGGCGTCCTCGGGCTGGTGGCGCTGGTGCTGCCGTACGGCGCCATGCTCGGGGCCTCGGTCAGGTCGATCGTCAACCCGCCTGCGACCGTCGTGCCGGTGCCGGAAGTCGTGGTTCCTGCTGCACGGTTCCCCGTCCTGGAGGTTCCCAAGCTCGTTGCTCCCGCAGTCGCCCCCGCGCCGGCCGCGGCCGCCTCACCGTCTGCCGGCTCGAGCCGGGTCGTTCCAGCCGCTGGGACCCGGCCGGTGCGCGGGATGGTCGGGCAGCGCACGGTTCGCCGGCAAATCGTCAGCCGCCCGGGCGCCGCGACCATCGGCGGCACCCAGGTACCGGTCATCCGCCACACGTACTCCCTGCTGCCGCCGGCGCCGAAGAAGTCGGCTCACTCGTATCCGAGCTCGGGCACGATCAGCGCCCTTGCCCAGGCGCTCGCCGAGGCGCCCGTCGTGACGAACACTGCGCCGCCGCCCCCGCCGCTGAGCACACCACCGCCGGTCGCTACGACGCTGCCCACCGACACGACGCCGACCACGCCGGCGGGCACCGAGCCGACGGTCAGCGTGACCACCGGGACCAGTCAGCAGAGCTATGCGCGCGAGCCCGCTCGCGGCTCCCACGCCGTCGGCCGCGCGGCGGAGGCCTCCCTGAGGTCGAGCGAACGAGCGACCACCGACGCGAACAGCGCGGCGACCCCCCCGGCGAGTAGTGCGGCGGCTCCCGCGGCGACTGGTGCGGCGGCTCCCGCGGCGAGTGGTGCGGCGGCTCCGGCGGCGAGTGGTGCGGCGGCTCCGGCGGCGAGTGGCGCGGCGGCTCCGGCCATGAGTACTGCGGCGGCTCCCGCCACGAGCAGTGCCGCGGCTCCGGCCACGAGCACCGTGACCACCAGCGACGCGGCCACCGCGGCGGCCACGACCGGCACGACCGCCCAAACGGCCACCGACACGACCTCGGCGTCCACCGAAACAGCGAGCACGGCGCCCACCGACTCCACCAGCGCAGCGCCCGTCGACTCCACCAGCGCAGCGCCCGTCGACAGCGCCACGGCCGCGCCTAGCCCGCAGGGCGCTCAGATCGCCGGACCGTCCACTGACGGCACACAGGCCGCGCCGTCGTCGCCGGTTGCACCGGAGCCCGCGAGTCTCGGCTTGAGCAGCGTCGCGCCCCCGGCCCCACAATCCACCGCCGACACGTCGAGCGTCGCACCGGCATCCACCGCTCTGACCGGATCCACCGCGCCCGCCGGCACATCGACTCAGGGCAGCGGCGCCTCCGCCCCCGCCGTTTCTCAGCAGGTGGAAGGCGTCGACTCGGCCAGCGCCCCCGACGCGCTGCAGGGGGCGCCCACCGGCTCCGAGATCGCGTCCTCGACGGTCCAGGATCTCCAGAGCGCCGAAGGCAACGTCGGTGCTCCGCAGACGATCGTCAGCGAGACGATCGCACCCGAGGCCCCGATCGTCGCCCCGAACCTGGCGGTCGCCAGCGACCCAACTATGGCGGTCGCCGGTCCGGTGGCGGCCATCGTGTCCGCGAGTGGCACCAGCTCAACCGCGGGCGGCTCCGGCTCCATCTCGCTGAGCGCCGTCGACACGCCCACGGGCACGGTCACGCTGACTGACTCGTCGCAGAACGGTACGCCGCAACTTGTTGCGGGCTCCGACTCGACCAGCGCCGTCGCGGCGACCAGCCAGAGCGCCACGGGGGCGACCACATCGTCGAACGGCGCACCCGGCAGCGATCTCGCCTCGGTCGCCAGCCCGTCGGATACGACCCCGCTGGCACTCACCGCACCGCAAGCCGACGCCTCGACCGTCACCGGAACCCTCGGTGCGCGGGGACCCCCGTTCACCTATGGACCCGAATTGATTCTTGCCGCGACCGGTGGTTCGATCACCGCGGGCGACGCGACCTTGACGTTCGCGCCCTACAGCCTGCCGCACGATGCCTACATCACCGTGACCGTGACGACCGCCCCCACGGACGGCCTCGTCGACTACTCCGCCGCATACAACCTGACGGCCGTCAACACGGCAACCGGCGAATTGATAGAGCAGTTCGCCTCCCAACCACAGCTCACGATCAACGTGGGCGCAGCCGGGCTCGAGGCACCCACGATCTACTATCTGGACCCGGCCGGCGATCCAGTGCCGATCTCGTCCAGCTTCGATCCCGCCACGGGCACGGTGTCCGCCGGACTGCCGCACTTCTCGACATACGTGGCTGCGTCGCAGGTGAGCGACTTCCTGGCGATGGTCGAGTCCGTGCTGACGTCGTTCGTTGGCCAGACCGGGCCGATCAGCAAGACGGTGTCGCCCGGCAACCTTCGCATCGGCGGCGTCGTGGAGATCGACTCCCCGTCGCTGTCGTTCAGCATCACCTCGGTCACGGGGACCGGCACCTCAGCTCAGTTCACGGGCTCGGTGACGGTCAGCGCCGCTTCCGGCGGGATCGCCGTGGGTGACTTCAACGCCAGCTTCGGGTCGGTGACCGGCTGGTACATGCTCACCGGCCAGACGGCGGGTGCCGGCACGGTCGGCGTGACGATCGCGAACCCGCAGATCACGGTCGCAAGCTTCGTCACGCTGGGCGCCGCCTCGATCGCGGTCACCTCCCAGGACAACGGCACGACGACCCAGACCGAGTTGGGGGCATCGGGCGTCACCGCCACCCTCACCGCTGGAACCGGACCCACCCTGACCGTCAGCAACGCGACGTTGGGCCTCGTCGCTCAGTTGGCCGATGCTGGCGGCACCTCACCCAAGTTCGCGCTGCTGAGCACCGGCAACGTGGGCCTCAGCGGCGCGGGACCCATAACGCTGACCGGAACGAACTGGCAGGTGGAGTACGACGCGCTCGGGGACCTGTCGGGCGCGAACTCCATCAGCGTCCCGACCGGATCCGGCACGCCGCCCGTGATCATCAACTTCCCGCAGCCCACGGGCGTGACCGGGAAGTGGACGTCGATCCAGGGCACCGCCAAACTGACGGTCGCCGGCGCTGCACTGAGCGGCCAGTTCGTCATCACCGCGAGCGCCTCCCAGCTCAGCATCTCCGCAAGTGGCGTCGGACTGTCGCTCGGCAGCTACGCGACCGTGACCGGCGGCAACGGCACGCTCGTCCTCAGCGCCGCGGGAGCGGTCGCCGATCTCGGCGTGAGCTCCGTCACCCTCAACCTCCCGGACCTCAGCCCGGCGAACCTCACAAACCTCTCGGTGCAGGTGAATACGGAGTCGACGGCAGTCGTCGACCCGACGACCAGCGACCCGTTGCCCGCCGGGCCGTACGTGCAGGTCGCGGTGACGATCCCGCAAACACCGGTCGTCGTCGACGGCACGACCCTCGGTCAGATCCAGGGGAACCTGCTGGTGCAGCAGCAGACCGCCGGCGGGGCCACGACGACGCTCGTCGCCCTGAGCGGCGCCTCGTTCTGGATCGGCTCGGCCACCAGTGCGTCGGTGTTCAACGGCCAGGGCGTGCTCATCGTCAGCCCCGCCGGGCTTGCCGGCTACGTCTCGGGCACGGCCCAGGTGAGTGGGGGAGGCGCCTCCGGAAGCGGCGACGTGCTCCTGCAGATCAACACGACCGGCGGGGCGGTGAACACATCCGTGATGCTCGGCGGCCAGCCGGTGACGATCAACTACAGCTCGAGTCAGGGGAACCTGTTTGCGCTGTCGATCTCCAACCTGGCGCTCAACATCGACAACATCGTCACGGTCGAGGGCACGATTAGCACCTCGACGTTCACCGATCCGACGAACAACATCGCCGGGCAGGACTTTGCCGGGGCCGGGTTGACGCTGTTCTTCGGCGATGGCCCCGCGGTGCTTGCTAACGGCTCACCGAATCCGCTCGCGGTCGGCGTCGAGATCACCAACGCGACGCTCGCGCTGTTCACGGACGGCAACGGCAACTACGCGCTCAGCGCCAACGGCACGGTCGCGCTCGTGGGCACCGGCTCGGTGACTGCGTCGGGCCAAGGCACGATCCTCGTCAACACGTTCCAGGACCAGTTCAACGACACGATCGCGATCGCGGGCAGCTCGCAGACCGTCCCGCTCGTGTTCGGCCCCAACCAGATGGCGCTGTCGGCGACCGCTCCGTTCTTCTCCGTGGGCGGATCGGGCATCAGCTTCAACATCCTCGGTCAGACGCTGAGCGGGAACGTCACGGTCACCGACCCAAGCGGCACGATCGAGGTCAACGTCTCGATGGCGCAGGTGTCGCTGTCGGATGGAAACGGATCGGTTAGCTCGCGTGGACCCCCAATCGCCCAGCTCACCAATGGCTCCGGCGAGATCGACATCTCAAGCGCCGGCGTCACCGGTGGCCTCGCCGGCACGGTCACCATCGCGCCCCCGGGCGCGACTCTCACCGGCACCTTCCAGCTGCTGGTCAACACAACCGCGCAGCCGTCGTCGGTGACCCTCTCAGGCCAGAGCACCTCGCTTCCGGCCGGCCCATACTTCGAGTTCGCGGCGCCCGGCACGGCGACGACAACGGGCGCAACGCTGACCATCGGCTCGCAGACCCTGACGGGCGACTTCACCCTGCAGCAGTCGACGGCCGGCGGAGTGACGACGACGATTGTGACGGTCTCCAGTGCGTCGCTCAGCATCGTCAGCGGCACGACGACACTCCTCGCGGTCTCGGGCGGTCAGGGCACGCTGACGGTGAGCACAGCCGGCGTCGTCGGGTCGCTGACCGCCAGCGTGAGCACCGCGCCGGCGGGCCCGCTCGGTGGACTGAGCGTCAACGCGCTGACGATTGCGGTCAACACCACCTCATCGCCGGCCTCGGGGCTGCCCGCCGGCCCGTTCTTCGGCATCGAGGCCGCTGGAGCCACGCTCACGGTCGCCGGACAGACGGTCACGGGCAACTTCGGCGTCGAGGTCAGCACCGCGGCGGGCAGCCCCGTCGTGATCGCGGCGGTGTCGAATGCGACCGCGTCCCTCGGCGGTGGTATCGCCGTGCTGTCCAACGGAAGCGGCGCACTGCTCGTATCCGGCGGCGGCGTCGCAGCCAGCTTTACCGGGACGTTCGCGATCAATGTCCCGGGAGTGTCGATCAGCGGCACGCTCGCGATCCAGGTCAACTCGACGAGCGCGACCGTCAACGCGACTTTCTCCGTCGGTGCGACCAGCACCACGCTCAACCTCCCCGGCGCGCCGGCGGGCTCGTCGACTCCCGCCCCGTACGTGCAGGTGTCGGGGACCGGCCTAACCCTGTCGATGGGGGGCCAGACGCTCGCCGGCGACTTCACGTTCACGTCGGCCTCGGGAGCGGTGACGATCACGCTCGCGAACGTCTCGCTCGGGCTCGGCAACGGGAACACGAACTTCGTCAACGTCTCGAACGGGAGCGGCTCGCTCACGCTTGTCGCGGGCGGTGTCTACGGCGAATTCGGCGCGAGCGTCGCCATCGACGTCCCCGGGGTCTCCTTCTCCGGCACGCTCCAGGTCGAGTTCAACACGACCGGCGCGTCGCAGACGGTCGGCGGCAGCCCGCTTGCCTCCGGGACCGTCGAGATCTCCGGCATGGGAGTCCAACTGACGGTCGCGGGCGTGAAGATGGGCGCGGACAGCTTCACGATCACGGTTACCCAGGCGACCGCGGCCGGTGGCGGCACCGGCACCGAGACCGCCGTCGAGATCTCCGTCACGAACCTCACACTCAGCTTCGGAACGTTCGTCAACGTCACGAGGTCCAATGGGCTCAGCGGCGCGATCATCGTCGACGGCAACGGCGTGGCGGCCGAGCTCTCGGTGACCAACATCGGATCGATCTTCATGGGACTTCCGAGCGGCGTCACGATCGGACAGGCGACCGGAACACCGACGCCGCCGCCGATGAGCGTCGCGCTCGAGATCAACACCGGCTCTGGTCCAGTCGACGAGACGATCGGCGGCCAGACGATCAACGTGCCCGTGGGGCCGTATCTCGAGGTGCTCGTGCTGAACGCCGCGGTCACGATCAACTCGAACGCCGTGAGCGGGAGCTTCGCGTTCGAGCAGCAGGGCAGCGGCGCCACCGCGGAGACGGTGCTCGCCGCGACAGGCGTCTCGGTGACGGTCGGCGCCGCATCGCTGTCCAACGGGCAGGGCGTGCTTGTGCTGACCTCGAAGGGGGTCGCAGGCTACGTGTCGGGGACTGGCGCGGGTACGTCGGGCGGCGTGAGCATCAGTGGCACGGTGCTGCTCCAGATCAACACGACGGGCGGGGCGGTGAACGCATCGGTCATGCTCGGCGGCCAGCCGGTGACGATCGACTACAGCGCCAGCCAGGGGAACCTCTTCAGCCTCTCGATCTCGAATCTGTCGCTAAACATCGACAACGTCGTGACGGTCGAGGGCACGATCAGCTACTCGACCGTCACCCTCAACGGCATTCCCGGCAAGGACTTCGCCGGGACCGGGCTCACCCTGTTCTTCGGCAACGGTCCTGCGCAGCTCTCCAACGGCGATCCGAACCCGCTCGCCGTCGGTCTCGAGATCACGAACGCGACCATCGCGCTTTTCACCGACGGCAACGGCAATTACGCGTTGAGCGCCACCGGCACCGTCCAGCTCGTCGGCACCGGCTCGGTTACGGCATCGGGCACGGGCACGATTGAAGTCAACACGTTCACCAGCGCCTTCACCAACATCACGATCGCGCTGCCCGGGAGCGGCGGGCAGTCGGTGCCGCTCAACTTGCCGGGGGCCCAAACTGCGACCGCTCCGTTCTTCTCGGTCGGGGCGCTCGGCCTCAACCTCAACATCTTCGGACAAACTCTGAGCGGCGACGTGACCGTCACAAATCCCAACGGGACGATCGAGGTGACTGTCTCGAACGCACAGGTGTCCCTGTCGGACGGCAACGGCAACGTCAGCTCCCGTGGACCGCCGTTCGCCCAGCTGACCAACGGATCCGGCGAGATCGACATCACGAGCGCCGGCGTCGCTGCCGCGGTCAGCGGCTCGGTCGCCTTCACGCTGCCGAGCGTGTCGCTGACCGGAACGTTCAGCCTGCAGGTGAACACCACTGCGCAGTCGGTAACGCTCGTCGGTACGCCGGGAACCACCCTCCCCGCCGGCCCCTACTTCCAGCTTGCCGCGATCGGAGCGGGCAGCACGCCGGGTGCGACGCTGACCGTCGCGGGTCAGACGCTGAGCGGCAACTTTACGATCACGCAGTCCACGGTTGCGGGCGCCACGACCACGACGGTGACCATCTCGAACGGCGCACTCAGCGTCGCGGCGGGCGGCACGACCTATCTCAGCCTGACCGGCGGCCGGGGGTCGCTGACGATCAGCCCGGCCGGCATCGTCGGGTCGCTCACCGCGACCGTCCAGACACAGGCCATTCCCGGCGTGAGTCTCAGCAGCGTTGCGATCGCGCTCAACACGACCTCGACGGCCGCCGCGGGCATTCCGGCCGGGCCGTTCTTCGGCGTCCAGGCGGACGGCGTCTCGGTATCGATCGCCGGGCAGTCGCTGACCGCCAACCTCGCCATCCAGGTAAGCACCGGGTCCGGCGGCGGCACGCTCGTCGCGATCGCGGTGACGAACGCATCAGCCTCGTTCGGGGGCGGGCTGGCGACGCTCACCGGCGGCAGCGGCGCGCTGCTGGTCTCCAGCGGAGGCGTGGCCGGCACACTCACAGGGACGATCGCCCTCAACGTCCCGGGCGTCTCGATCAGCGGCACGCTGTCGGTGCAGGTCAATACGGGCAGCCAGGCGATGCCCTCGACGCAGTTCACGGTCGGCGGCCAGAGTGTCGTCGTCAGCCTGCCGGCCGGTCCGTTCATCCAGGTCTCTGGGACCGGCGTGCAGATCTCCGTCCTCGGACAGATGCTGTCGGGCAACCTGACGCTGACCTCGGCGACCGGCACCACCACCCTGGCGGTGTCGAACGCCTCGCTGTCGCTGGCGGGCGGCGCGGTATCGGTGACCGGCGTCAGCGGCAACGTCACGCTCGACGCAGGCGGCGCCAAGGGGAACATCAGCGGCTCGCTCAGCATCGCCGTGCCCGGTGTGAGCGTGTCGGTCGCAAGCGTCGCGGTGAACTTCGACACCCATACCCCGTCGTCGTTCAGCGTGCTGGCGGGCGACGCGAGCGTGACGATCGCAGGTCAGACACTCGTCGGGAATCTGTCGTTCGCGCAGGGGACAGACTCGAGCGGCAATCCGGCGGTGCTGATCGCGTTCGAGAACGAGCCCGCGGACAACCTGGGCAACCTCCTCACGCTCGGGCCGTCAGGCGGGCCGGCGATCGTGACCATCGCCAACGGGAGCGGCGAGCTGCTGATCACCTCGCAGGGAGTGGCGGGCGATCTGCACCTGACCGGCGTGAACGTCGCGCTGCCGAGCCCCATGACGCTCGGCGCTGGCGCATTCGACCTGCAGCTGAGCACGCTGCCGACCGCCGTGAGCGAGCAGTTCACGGTCCCGGCGTCGTCGGGGACGGGCACGCAGACGGAGACGCTGTCCCTGCCGGCAGGGCCCTACGTGAGCGTGAGCATCGACGCCGTCGTCCTGACGATCAGCTCGAGCGCCTCACTGACGGGCAACTTCCTGTTCCAGGAGCAGGGCAGTGGCAGCTCGGCCGTGACCGTGATCGCTGTGTCCAATATCGGCGCGTCGGCCGGCGGCTTCACGCTGAGTCAAGGCCAGGGTGCGCTCGTCATCACCTCCGGCGGCGTCGCCGGGATCCTCTCCGGTCAAGTGTCGGGCGGCAGCGGCGGCGTCTCGGCCAGCGCGCAGGGGATCCTTCAGCTTGACACCAACGGCGCGGCCGTCGATCAGACGGTGACCGTCGGGGGCCAGTCGATCGAGATCAAGTTCGGGCAGTCGTCGTCGGCCGTCTTCAACATCTCGCTTAGCAACCTTTCAGTCAACATCGATAACTTCGTGTCGATCGCGGGGAACGTGAGCTTCGGCTCCGACCCGGCCGACGGAGCGGGGGCGGAGTCGTTCGCGGGCAACGGGCTCCAGGTGTTCCTCGGCCAGGGGCCCGCGACGCTGCCGGACGGCTCGATCAATCCGCTCGCCGTCGGCGTGCTGCTCTCCAATGCCCAGATCGGCCTCGTCGAGCTCACCAGCGCGTCACCGACCACATACGCGCTTGTCGCGTCCGGCACGGCGACGCTTGTCGGCGTGAACGGGATCACCGTGACCGGCACGGTCTCCGTGCAGTTCAACAACACCGGCAAGGACTTCAGCGAGACGCTCACGATCCCGGGCAGCACCAACCCGGGCGTCCAGCTCGATGTCGCCAACGGCGCCGCGTCGTTCGCCATCACCGGCGGCCAGCTCGGCGTTCTCGGGCAGACCCTGGGCGGGAACTTCGCTTTCTCGGACACGGCCGGCACCGTCGTCGTGGCCGCCAGCAACGTCAGCCTGTCGCTCGGCGGCGGCGTGCTGTCGATCACAAACGGCACTGGGGCGCTGCAGATCACGTCGGGCGGGGTGGCGGCGTCGATCTCCGGAACACTCGCGCTGACGCTGCCCGGCGTCAGCTTCGGCGGCGGCTTCGCGATCGGGATCAACACCGGCACGGCGGCGGTCTCGACGACGCTCTCGGTCGGCGGGCAGAACGTCGCGCTCGATCTTCCGGCCGGACCGTTCGTGCAGGTCTCGGCGACGAACACGACGCTCACGATCGCCGGCCAGATGCTCACCGGGAGCTTCTCCGTGCAGAGCTCGACCCTCGCCGACGGCACAAGCGCGCTCAGCATCGTGGCCTCCGGCGTGTCGCTCTCGCTCGCCGGCGGCGCGGTCACGCTGAGCGGCGGTCAGGGCGCGCTGCTCGTCACCTCGACAGGTGTTGCCGGCCAGCTGAGCGGCAGCATCGCGGTCTCGCTGGGCTCGAGCGTGTCGGTGAGCGGCGCCTTCAGCGTGGCGATCAACACCGGCACGAGCGCGGTGAACCAGACCTTCACGCTCGGCACGAGCAGCGTGACGCTCGACGTTCCCGGCGGCCCGTACCTCGAGGTGCAGGCGACCGGGGCGACGATCACCGTCCTGGGCCAGACGCTCAGCGGAAATCTCGCGATCGTGCAGGACGCCTCAGGCACGAAGCTCGAGGTCGGCATCTCGAACGGTGCGCTGTCGTTCGGCGGAAGCAGCCCGCTGCTGTCGCTCACTCAGATCACCGGGGCGCTGTTCCTGGAGCCGGGCGGACTCGCCGGCTCGCTGTCGGGCACCGTCGCATTCAACGTTCCCGGTGTCTCGATCGCGGGCAACCTGGCGCTCCAGATCAACACGAACACCGCCGCCGTGAACGACTCGATCACCGTCGGCGGGGTTGCGGTGGCGGTCAACGTGCCGGCCGGCCCGTTCGTGCAAGTGGCCGGCACCGGGGTGAAGGTGAGCGTGCTCGGGCAGACCATCGGCGGCGACGTGACGATCACCAGTCAGCCCGGCTCGCTGCAGATCCAGCTCGCCAACCTGACCGCGGCCTTCGGCGGCACCCCCGCCTCGCCCATCCTCACCGCTACCCAGGTCGGCACGGGCGGCTTCGTGATCACCTCGGCCGGTATTGCCGGCTCGATTGCCGTGAACCTCGCGCTCGCCAACGTGCCCGGGATCTCGCTGTCGGGCACGTTCTCGCTCGCGATCAACACGACGAACGCCGCGGCGCAAGGCCTCCCGGCAGGGCCATACGTCGAGGTCCAGGCGACGGGCGCGACGCTCACGATCCTCGGGCAAACGCTGAGCGGCAACATTGCCGTCCAGCAGGCGACGAACGCCTCGGGCGCGACGGTCATTAGCGTCGGCGTGTCGAACGGCTCGCTGAGCCTGGCGGGCGGCGTGCTGAGCGCGACGAACATCTCGGGGCTGCTCGACCTCGCCGGCGGCGGCGTCGCCGGCACCCTCACCGCGACGATCGCGCTCGACTCCAACCTCAGCTCCACCGTGTCGCTGGGCGGCACCTTCACGGTCTCGGTCAACACGGGCGCGAAGGCCGTCAGCGACAGCCTCGCTGTAGGCGGCGCGACGGTGTCGCTGAATGTGCCGGCCGGACCGTTCCTCAGCATCGTGGCGATCGGGGCGACACTCACCGTCGCCGGCCAGACGCTCTCGGGCAACTTCGCTCTGGAGGCGACCACGACCGGGACGGGCGCAAGCGGGGTCCCGGGAGCGCCGGGCACCCCGGTCGCGGTCAAGCTCTCGATCACGAACGGTTACCTCGGCCTGGGCGACGGCCAGGAGAAGTTCGTGACGCTCACGAACGTCAACGGCGACGTGCTGCTGATCGACGGGCCGCAGGGCGCGAGCACGAGCGCGACCACCGGAGTCGCAGCCCAGCTCAGCGCGACCGTCGCGATCCAGGGCGTCCCGGGCGTGTCGCTCTCCGGCACGCTCGCACTGCAGATCAACACGACCAACACGGCGATCAACGCCGTCTTCCAGGACCCGGGTCAGCCTACGTCGACCAGCCTGGTGTTGCCGGCGTCGCCGGCGGGCTCGACCACCGCGGGCACCTACGTGCAGGTGTCGGGGACCGGCGTCAACCTGACCGTCGCCGGCCAGACGCTGACGGGCGACATCACCTTCACCTCGGAAACCGGCCTCGTCATGATCACGCTCGCGAACGTGACGCTCGGCCTGGGCGACGGGACGACGAACTTCGTCAACGTCTCCAACGGGAACGGCAACCTGTCGATCGTCAGCAGCTCGTCGGCGAACAACAACCAGGGTGGTGTGTACGGCACGTTCGGCGGCAACGTCGCGATCGATGTCCCAGGGGTCTCGTTCGGGGGGACGCTCCAGGTGCAGTTCAACACCACCGGCGTCACGCAGGGCAGCCTGGCGGCGGGGACCACTCAGATCTCCGGCAGCGGTGTCCAGCTGACCGTCGCCGGCGTGCAGGTCGGGGCCCAGAGCTTCACGATCAGCATCGCGCAGGCAACCGCCGCCGGGGGCGGCACCGCCACCGAGACCGCGGTCGAGATCGCCGTCATGAACCTGTCGCTCAGCCTGGGCTCGTTCGTGAACATCACAAGCGGTGACGATCTGAGTGGTGCGATCCTCATCGACCGGAACGGCGTGGCCGCCGATTTCAGTGCCAACGTGCCGTCCACCGGCCCGCCCATCTTCTCGGTCCCGGGGGTGACGCTCGGTGCCGAGTCCGGCCAGACCCTCCAGTTCGCGCTTGAGATCAACACCGGCACGCAGGCCGTCAACGAGACGATCGGTGCACAGACGATCAACGTGCCGGCCGGCCCGTACGTCAAGGTCGTCCTCGAGAACGCGCAGCTCACGTTCGGGACCGGCGGACCGTCGATCAGCGGGAACTTTGCGTTCGACCAGAGCACCGAGGCCGGGTTCGGATCCGCGGTCGCCACCGCAGGCGGCTCGAGCAGCGGTCCGACGATCCCGGACGTGTCGGCCGCAGACGTGACCGCAGTCGCGATCGCGGACGTCAACGGCGACGGCTTCCCCGACATCGTGCTCGGCATCTCGGGTGCTCCCGACCAGCTCTGGCTCAACGCCGGCAAGGACTCGAGCGGCAACTGGCTCGGCTTCACACTGGCGCCGGCGGGTCTGCTCCCGGCGACGAGCGGCGTCACGGCCGTGTCGCTGACCGACGTCAACAACGACGGGCTGTCGGACCTAATCGTCAGCACCGGCGGCTCGGCCGGGACGACGAACATCTACCTAAACGAGGGCAAGCCCTCCACGACGCTCACTGCCGCGCTGCTGTCGGGCACGAGCACGGTGCAGGTCACCTCGACCGCCGGCTTCCTGCCGACCGGGACGCTCAGCATCTCGGGCCAGACGCTCGCCTACACGTCGCTCACCGCCACGACGTTCACGCTCACGACGGCGGCCACCACCACGTTCGCCAATGGCGCGGCGGTGACGCCGTCGGCGTGGCAGGGCTTCGCGAGCACGGCGGCGGCTTCGTGGAACACCCCGTATGCGACCGCAATCGCGACCGGCAATGTCAGAGGCACCGGCTTCAACGACATAGTGGTCGGCGCCAACGGCACGGGCGCGAGCCCCACCAACACCGCCCAGGATGAGCTGTTCGCCAACAACGGCGATCCGGCCGGCGTCTGGCAAGGCTTCGCGAGCACCGGCACGCCGATCGGATCCGTGGGCGCCGTCACAACCTCGCTCGCGCTCGGCGACGTCGACGGCTCGGGCCACGTCAGCCTCGTCGTCGGCAACGCGTCCGGCGGCGACCAGCTGTACCTCGGGAACGGCTCCTCCACCGGCACGCTCACGCTCGACTCGTCGGTGACGATCGGGAGCGCCGGCACCGACACGACCGCCGTCGGGCTAGTCGATCTCGCTAACACCAACCTGGCGGGCGACACCGTCCTTGACCTGATCGTCGCCAACGCAGGGACGACGAGCGACGTCTACCTCAACCTGGGCCTCCCGGCTGGATCGACCTCGGCACACTGGCAGGGATTCGGGACGCCGATCGCCGTGACGACGACGGCGGGCGCGACCTCGATCGCGCTCGGCGACGTCAACGGCGACGGCTACACCGACGTCGTGTTCGGCGAGACGGGCGCCGCGCCGCAGCTGTTCGAGAACCTCGGCGCGGCCGGCTCGGCGACGGCGATCTTCAAGCCCGGCGTGGCGGTCGGCACCTCCTCGGCGGCGACGAGCGTCGCGCTCGCGAGCTTCTCCGGTGGCAGCGGGCTCGATCTGCTCGTCGGCGCCAACACCGGCACGGCGCTGTACCCGGGCACCGCCACCCCGGTTACGCGGATCGGTTTCAGCAACGTCGGCGTGTCGCTGACGCCCACCGGCAGCAGCACCGGGCTGCAGCTGACCGGCGGTGAGGGCGCGTTCATTATCCTTCCGACCGGAATCGCCGGCACCTTCTCGGGAGCGATCTCCGTCGGCGGGGGAGGCTTCAACGCCGGCGCCACCGCATCGGTCGCCTTCAACTCGACGCCGTCCGCCATCGACGACACGGTCGTCGTCAACGGCATCTCGATCCCCGTCGTGTTCGACTCGACTCAGTGCGAGAAGCCGTCGTCGGGCTCGTCGTCGTGCACGGCGGCCAACGGGTCGCCGTATATCTCGGTCTCGGGCTCCGGTTCCATCAGCCTCGGCAACGCCATCGAGGTCGAGGGGTCGGTCAGCGCGGGCACGGGCTCCCCCGTCACTCTCACAAACGTCATCGTGTTCGTCGGCCAGGGACCCGCGTTCCTGAGCAACGGCACCACGATCAACCCGACGGCGATCGGCCTCTTGCTGAGCGGGGTATCGGGCCAGATCCAGAGCGGCAGCAGCAGCACCTACGCGGTGTACGGCTCCGGCACGGCGAGCCTCGTCGGGATCAGCGGCGTGACCCTCACCGGCACCGTCACGGTGGAGACGAACAACACAGGTGGGCCGGTGTCGCTCACGAGCAACAGCAACACGGTCAGCATCCCGAACAACACGTTCGACGTCACGGTGACCGGTGCGACGCTCAGCGTCGACGGCGTCACGCTGACCGGCAGCTTCGGCGTCAGCTACAGCAGCGCCACCCAGAGCCTCACCGTGACGATCACCGGCCTGACGCTGGACCTCGGCCCGGGCACGACGATGAGCGGCACGACGAGCTATCCGGTGTCGGTGTCGATCCCGTCCGGCTCGTTCACCGTCGGCAGCGCCGGCATCTACGGCGAGATCACGGGAGCTTCGGTAACCGTGAACCTGACCGGGGTCTCGAACGTCTCGATCGCGAGCGTCGACCTGACGATCAATACGACGAGTGCCGCCCAGACCGTCGGCACCGACACGATCGCGCCGGGCTCGGTGACGGCGACCGGCGCTGGGTCGGTCACCGTCGCCGGCCAGTCGATCTCGGGTAACTTCGGCTTCCAGCAGGCCACCTTGCCGGTCAGCCCGCAGGCCCCGGCCGGGTCAACGCCGACGACGCTCGTCGAGATCGCCGTCACCAACCTGAGCATCACGCTCGGATCTCCGACCGCGGGCGTCTCGATCTCGATGGGCAGCGGCCTGCTGCTCTCGACCGGGGGCGGCATCGCCGGCCAGTTCGCGGGTACGGTCACTTTCAACGGCCTGCCGTCCGGATCGGCGTTCACCGGCACATTCGGGCTGCAGGTGAACACCACGACCTCCGCGGTCTCGCAGCAGTTCCAGGTCGGCGGGACGAACGTGAGCCTGACTCTCCCGGCCGGCCCATACTTCCAGGTGACCGGGACCGGCGTGCAGCTCACGATCGCCGGCCAGAGCCTGAGCGGCAACTTCTCGGTGACCGACCAGAGCGGCACCGTCACCGTGGCGGCCAGCAACGTGAGCGCCTCGCTCGGCGATGGGGCCAGCGCCCTGCTCACCGTCTCCGGCGGCAACGGAATGCTCACGTTCGGGACCTCTGGCGGCCTGACGGGGAACCTCAACGCCAAGGTGTCGGTCTCGATCCCCGGCGTGACGCTCGTCGGCACGCTGGGCCTGTCGGTGACCACGACGGCCGCCAGCTCCCAGGTGAGCGTCACCGGGACGGGCGTCGCGCTCAGCTTCCTCGGCCAGACGCTGACCGGGAGCTTCAGCTTCCAGGAGACGACAATGGGAGCCAGCACGGTCGTCGAGGTGACGGTGACCAGCGCGACGATCCCGCTCGGCGGCTTCGGCACCGTGTCGATCTCCACCGGCTCGCTGTTGCTCGCCAACGGTGGCGTCGCCGGCGCGCTCGCGCTGAGCGCGAATCTGACGGCCGGGCCGGTCACCCTCGCGGGCAACCTCCAGCTGCAGATCAACACCACGACGGCGCCCGCCAACGTTCCCACCGGCACCACGACGACGGAGATCCCCGCCGGGCCTTACATGGAGGTCTCGGGCACGAACGAGTCGATCACAGTCGCGGGCGTCACCCTCCAGGGCTCGTTCGCGGTGCAGCAGAGCACCGCGGCCGGCCAGACCGAGGTGACGATTGCCGCCACCGGCGTCCAGCTCAGCATCGGCACGAGCCTGCCGAACGTCCTCACCGGCGGCCAGGGCCTATTCGTGGTGCTTCCGAGCGGGATCGCCGGCCAGCTCCAGGGCACCGTCAACGCGACCGGCCTCGTCCCCGGCCTGCAGTTCTCCGGCACGTTCGGGTTCGCCATCAACCAGACCGGATCCGCGGTCACGCAATCGGTATCGGTGGGCGGCCAGACGGTTAGCCTCAACCTGCCCGCGGGCAACTACGCCCAGGTCTCGGGCACCGGGGTGGTACTCAGCGTGCTCGGGCAGACGCTCACCGGGAACTTCGGCTTCCAGAGCTCGAACGGCACCGTACAGCTGACGGCGAGCAACGTCAGCATGAGCCTCGGCGACGGCACGACCAACTACCTGTCGCTGACGAACGGCCAGGGGAGCTTCACGGTCAACTCGGGCGCCAACGCCGGCGTGTTCGGCACCTTGAGCGGCACGGTCGGGGTCAACGTCCCCGGCATCGCCTCGCTGTCGGCGAACATGTCGCTCCAGCTCAACACGACCGGCGTCAGCCAGACGGTGAACCTGTCCGGCGGCGGGACGCTTGCCCTCGCGCCCGGGGTCGCCATAAGCGGCACCAACATCAGCTTGACGATCCTCGGCCAGTCGATCTCGGGCAACTTCAGCTTCTCCGACAGCGCCGGGGTCGTCTCGCTGGCGATTACCAACCTCAGCCTGTTCCTCGGCTCCGCGGGCTCGAGCACAGCCCCATGCCCGGCGGGCACGCCGGCCGCGACCGGCGCGATCGGCCTGTGCATCACGCAGGGAACCGGCCAGTCCGCGTCGTTGACGATCTCCAAGGCGGGCGTCAGCGGCGACATCGGCGCCACGGTCGGCTTCGATCTGCCGAGCACCGATATCAGCTTCGGCAACAACATCCCGATCGACGTCCAGTTCTCGCCCGGATCGCTGCTCGCCCAGATCGGCACCGTCGCGAATCCCGTCAGCGTGAGCGTCCTCGGGCAGTCGCTGACCGGCATCTTCTCCTTCCAGCGGGCGACGACCACCGGCGCGGCGAACACGTCGAGCAGCGGCACCGTGATCAAGATCGCCGCCTCCGACGTCAACCTGACCCTCGGCGAGGGCGGCATCGGAGTGCAGGTGACGGGTGGCTCGGGTCTGCTGCTGATCGAGCCCGATGGCGTCGCCGGACAGGTAAGCGCCGGCGTCATGATCAGCCTCGGCAGCGCCGCCAACGCGTTCGCCCAGTCGGTCACCGTCACCTTCAACACGCTGGCAAGCGCCGGCACGCCGGAGGCCGTCGACACGCAGTTCACGATCGGCGGCGCCACCCAAACGCTCGCACTGCCCGCCGGCCACTATCTCGACGCCGCCGTGCAGGGGGCGACGATCACGATCGCCGGCCAGACCCTGAGCGCCGACGTGACCGTCTCAGACAGCGCGAACCTCAACCCTGACGGCACGATCGGGACCGGCGACACGATCACGATCACGATCGCGAACGGCTCGGTGAAGCTCGGAACGACCAGCCGCACGTTCGTCGCGGTGACGAACATCGCCGGCACGCTTACGATCGTCTCGGGCACCAACGCGGGCGTTTACGGGAGCGTGACCGCGAACGTGGCTCTCAACATCCCGGGCATCACGCTGAGTGGCGCGTTCACGGTGTCGCTCAACACGACCGGCACGGGCCAGACCCTGACGCTTCCCGGCGGCGCGACCCTCGCGGTCGCCCCGGGGGTCGTCGTCGGTGGCAGCGCGATCTCGCTCGGGATCCTTGGCCAGACCCTCACCGGGAACGTCTCGTTCGGATATGACCCGATGAGCGACACCACTTACATCGCCGTCTCGAACCTGGCGCTGAGCCTCGGCGACGGCACGAATACGTTCGTCACCGCCACCGCGAGTGGCGCGATCATCCTCACGAACAGCGGCGTCGCGGCGCAGCTGACGGCGACGCTCACGCTCGGGCCGGCGCTCTCCACCTCGGATTTCTCGCTCTCGGGCGCATCGGTGACGATCGGGTTCAACAGCACGAACACCGCGGTCGACCAGACGTTCGCGGTCGGCGCGAACGGCAGCACCACCAACGTCACAGTCAACGTCCCCCAGGGCCCGTTCCTGCTCGTCGAAGCGGGCCACGAGGGGAGCCCGGTTTCGGTCTCACTGTACGGTCAGACGCTCACCGCGCACGTGTGGTTCGAGCAGGTGACCTCGACTTCCGGGGCGAAGGTCGTGACGATCGGGTTCGACGACGCGAGCATGACGCTCGGGACCAGCTCCGTCGGCGTCTCCGTCAGTGGCGCGTCCGGCCTGCTCGTGGTCTCGCCGGGTGTGGTTGCCGGGCAGCTGACCGGCACGCCGTCGATCACCGTCCCGAACCTCTCGCTGACATCGAACCTGACGGTCGAGTTCAACGACAGCGCGATGGCGGTTAACGACACCTACAGCTACACCGACACGAGCGGCAACGCCGTCACCCAGACGCTCAACCTCCAGGCCGGACCGTACCTGCGCATCTCCGCCTACGGGACGCAGCTGACGATCGACAACTCGATCATGCTCGGCGGAGACTTCTTCTTCCAGGATTCGACGCAGACGTCGAACGGGACGACGACGCACGAGATCGAGATCGGCTTCGCCAACATCACCTACGACGGCTCGTCCTCGTTCGGCTCGATCTCGGATGCCCGCGGCGCGCTGATCATCACGAGCAGCGGCTTCGCCGGCGTCCTGCTCGGCACGATCTCGGCCGGCGGCAGCGGGCTGTCGGTGAGCGCGAGCGCGGGCCTCGAAATCAACACCACGGGCGCGGCCGTCGACCAGACCGTCACGGTCAACGGAACCGCGATCACCGTCAACGTCCCGATACTGGCGTCGCCATTCATCGCGCTCGTCGCCCAGGACGTGAACATCAATCTCGACAACCTCGTCGAGATCGACGGCAACTTCACGCTCACGGCCGGCAGCTTCAGCGGCACCGGGCTGTCGCTGTTCGTCGGCAGCGGACCGTATGAGAACAGCGACGGGAGCATCAACGCCAATGCAATTGGCGTGCTCGTCAGCCAGGCCACCCTCTCGTTCATGGAGGCTCCCGGAGCGGACAAGAGCGCCGGCCAGTACGCGCTGACGGCGAGCGGCGCCCTCCAGCTTGTCGGGCTCGACGGACTGAACGTGTCGGGCATCGTGAGCTTCGAGATCAACACGACCTCGTCGACGCTCGACGGCGTCGGCCCCAACACGTTCGAGCTCACCGTCGCCAACGCCGACGTCAACGTGGCGGGCGTTGTCGACCTCAGCGGAACACTTGGGATCACGCGGGCGCCCGACGGCACGCTGACGCTCGCGATCGCGAACGCCAACCTGGCGATCACCGTCTCCGGCCAGCAGGTGTTCGCCATCGGCGGCAGCGCGACGTTCACGATCAGTCCCACGACCGGCTTCCACATGCAGTCCTTCTCGGTCGGCAGCTTCACGCTGTTCAACACGGTTGGCATCCCGGCGCCGAGCTCGGGTAGCAGCGGTCCGGTCGTCGCGCTATTCCCCACGGCCGATATCGCCAGCCCGGTTGCCGGTGCTGCCGTCGCCGTCGGAACGCAGATCAGCACGATCGACGTGACGTTCAACGACGTAAACAACGACGGCCTGAACATGAGCCAGATCCTCAGCTCGACCCAGAAGTTCCAGGTCGAGGTCAACGGGCAGGTCGATCAGAACATCACGGTCAACCCGACGCCCACGCTCGTCTCCGGCAACACGTATGCATTCGCGGTCAGCGGCCTCCCGACCAACACGCCTGCCGTCATCACGATCGTGTTCCTACCGGGCACGTTCTCCGACGGCAGCGGCGCGAACGCCGTCGAGAACCTCGGCTCCAGCGAACAGTTCTACATCGTTCCAGCCGGCCAGACTCAACCAGGCCCGACGGCGACTCTGGCGAATCCGGCGCCGGGTCAGCCGGTGACGGCGGCGACGCTCAACGCCGACGGCTACATCGACGTGACGTACACGAGCCACGACGGCAACGCGATCGACAAGACGACGTTGGGCAGCGTCACGGTGGCCCCGTTCACGCTGAGCGGAACTGGGCTCGGGAGCGTCGAGCTTCAGAACGGCGCGCCCGTCCTGCTCGGTACTCCGCAGCTGATGTCGGGGACCGAGGCGAACGCAACCTCCGTGACCTACCGGTACTACCTCCAGGCAACTCCGTCGAGTGGCTCGAGCACGACCACCTCGGCCGGCCTGTTCCAGAACGGGACCGTGACGCTCACCTTCGCGGCCGGCGCGTTCTCGGAGACGAACGGCACGACCGACGTGGCGTCCAACGCCGGCGGGCTCACGCAGACGTTCACGGTCAGCGCCTCCGCGTCGGGCGGGGCGACGACGGCGAAGACGATCTCGCTCGGCCCACTCAGCCTCCAGGGGCCGACGATCAGCGTCGGCAACTTCGGCTTCAAGGACGGCCTGCTCGACATGACGATCACGGTCGGCGCCAACCAGGCCGGCCTCAACTTCGGTGGCGGCTCTAGTGGCGGTAGCTCGAGCGGCGGGACGCAGTCCAGTAGCGGGATCAGCGTCAATCTCACCGGGATCGTCGGCACGCTCGAGGTCCAGGTCGATGCGCTCGGCCTGCTGAGCGGCAAGTTCCGCGTCAACGTCCCGGGCAACTTCAGCTTCCGCGTCGCGTCGCTCACCGTCACGGTGCCGGACGTCGTCAACGTGTCCGCGACGGGGATCGCGGTCACCTACAACCCCGCGGGCCCGAGCAATCAGACGCTCGTCGTGATCGACAGCGCAACGATCAGCTTCCCCGAGCTCAACCTGACCGGCACGATCGAGCCGGTCACCACGGCCAAGGGCCTGATCCCGGGCCTGACCGTGTACGAGAACGGTTTCACGCTCGGCGAGGCCGAGCTGATCTACGGCGTTGCCGGACAGACGAGCAGCCTGTCGACGATGAGCAGCTCGCCGACCATCTCGTTCGGCGGCCTCGTCACGTTCAACGACATCCGCATCGGTGTCCAGGACTTCTCGGTGACGTTCAGCCCGACCGTGTCCTTCAGCGGGTCGATCATCGTTGGCACCGGCGGGGCGACCTTCCTGCCGGGCAAGCCGGTGTCGGCGACGATCAGTCCCGCGCCTGGCGCGCAGGCCCAGAACGGCATCCCACCCGTCGCGATGCAAGCGACGGTGAGCTTTGACTCCAACGGCCAGTTCAGCTCGTTCCAGTTCTTCGTCGGGCAGATGACCGTGCAGCTGAGCTCGTACGTGACGCTGACGGCGACCAAGTTCAACCTCAATACGGGCGCCGGGCCCAACCAGCCGATCGTGTCGTTCAGCTCCGTCGGCGCGACCGTGAAGATCGGGTCGCTGTCGATCACCGGCACGGCGAACAACTTCGCGTTCCTCGGCGACGGGAGCTTCGAGACCCTGCCCGGCTTCGGCGTCGCTCTCACCGTTGGCTCCTCGACCGGGGGATCGTTCCAGTGGCCGAGCTTCCTGCCGATCCAGATCCAGTCGATTGGCATCACCTGGCCCGACATCCAGGACGACCCCGCGAACTTCACGCTGACGCTGTCGGCGAGCGTGACGAGCATCGGTGGACTCGCCGGCGTCAACATCACAGGCGCGATCCAGGGCATCCAGATCGATCCGTCCCTGCTCGCCCAGGGCGAGTTCCCGATCATCGGGATCAGCTCGATCGCGGTCACCGTCCAGGGCGACCTGTTCGGCGGCCAGATCGACGCGGGCCTGGTCGGCGGCATCCTCGACCTCGATAGCGGCTTCAACATCATCGCCCCAACCGACACGACGACCCCCGTCGCCCACCGGGTGTTCTATCTCGGGCTCGAGGGCGGGTTCACGATCGACGGCATGGCCGGGTTCCAGATCCAGCTCGGCCTGAGCCAGCTGGGCCCGCTCGACGCGTTCGTGTCGGTTGACGTTCCGGGCGGGATCCTGCTCGATCCCGATACCGGCCTGACCATCAACAACTTCGCCGGCGGCGTCGAGTTCTACAAGACGCTCCCGTCGATCACCGACCCGATGGCGCTCAACAGCCCGCAGTTCGCGGTGCCGACGCAGCTGACCGCGGCCCAGTGGCTGAGCAGCCTGCAGTCGCAGGTGGCGGCGCAAGCGCGGGCCACCAACGGCCAGGCGAACTTCCTGTCGGCGTTCACCTCGCCGATGACGATCATCGGCTCGGCCGAGATCTACTCGATCTACACCTCGCAGGCCCTGTTCAACGGGCAGGTGACGGTGGAGATCTCGACCGACGGGAAGTTCCTGATCGCCGGCCAGCTCAACTTCTTCAACAACAACGTGAGCATCAGCGGAAAGCTGTACGTCGATCTCTCTCAGGTCACAAGCGGGAGCGTCACGGTGCTGTTCCTCGCGAACGTCCCAACACAGGTGCAGTTGCTGACGCTCTACGGCAAGCTGCAGATGGGCTTCGAGAACGCCCAGGGTCAGCCGGTCACGTTCTCGGTCGCGGCGCCGCCGGTGTCGCCGACGGCCGCCAGCACGGCGCCGAGCGCGACGGTCACCGATCCTGCGCCTCCAGGAGGGTCGGCAGACGTCAATGCCGCCAACGGCGATACCGCTGACGCGAACTCCAGCGGCGCGACGTACGGCGTGGGTCTTAGCAACGTCGTCACCACCGACTCGGGGCAGGCCTACATCGACATCACGTACACCGCGGCCACGGGCGCGAACCTCGACTACACCGCAATAATGGGCGATGCCGGCACGATCAGCCTGAGCGGCAGCGGGGTCAGCGGGACGGTCACGATCACCGGGCCGATCCCGGTCCAGGCGATCACGCTCGCGACGGGCGTGCTCACCGTGCCGCTCGAGTACGACTCGACGTCGAACAGCATTTTCACCTACGGGCCGACCACCGAGACCGTCCTGACGGTCAGCGCTACCTCAAACGCCTCGCTCGCGGGCGATACCGACGCTCAGCTCATCCAATACATCGAGACGAACGCCAGCCAGTTCTCTCAGTTCACGCTGTTCGACCTCACCGTGCAGAGCCAGACCGTCAACAACCAGACCGTGCGCACCGTCACCGACCTCGCTCGGCAGACGGTCCTCGCCGGGTCCTCGTTCTCAAGTGGGATCACGGAGAGCCAGCTGTGGGCCGACGCGCTCAGCGACGTCGGCGTCACCGAGTTCCGCTACCTGCTCGGATCGGGCGTCACCTTCACGCCGGGCACGGTCGTCGTCACGATCGCCGCGGGGGCCGTGAACAACGCCGACACGACCGACTCGCAGGGCAACGTGACCACCGGCGCGTCGAATGTGGCGAGCACGAGCACCTTGACCATCGAAGGGCCGACCGCCGTGGTCGTCAACCCGGGCCAGGGCGGCACGATCGACGTCAACCTCCTCAACGGCCGTAACTGGATCGACATCGTGTTCGATCAGCCCGATTCGAGCACCGGGCTGACGATCGACCAGGCCTCGATCACTAACGGCATGCCGAAGTTCACGCTCGGCGGACCCGGCGCCGGGACGCTCGCGGTCGACACCTCGCAGACGCCAGTGCTGATGTCGTCCACCACCGGCCCGCTCACCTACCGCTTCTGGCTTACCGGTGCGCCGGCGGCCAGCGGCAACATCACGCTCACCTTCATCCCCAACAGCTGGACGTACACCAACGCTCCGGCACCGACGATCGCCTCGCAGCCGGTGACGTTCACTCCGATCACCGGTGGCGGCAGCGTGCAGAGCACGATCACCGTCACGGTGCCGAACATCACCGCGACCGGCGCCATGCTGTCCTACACGCCCGCGTCCCTTGACCTCACGACGATCACCGCATTCACCGTCACTGGCGCGAACGGCGCAATCGCGGCCTGCGGGAGCCAGGGCGCGAGCGCGACCACCTGCGTGACGGTCGCCATCCAGGGCGGCGCCGCGGCGACCCAGATGTCGCCCGGGACGTTCTCCATCCCGATCGTGATCGAGACCCTCAGCGGCTACACCGGCCCGACGACGATCAACGTCACGCCACAGTTCACGGCGCAGACCGTGGCTTACTTCGCGCCAGCCGGCTCGGCGCCCGCCGCCCAGGCCGCCTCCGAGTATGGCGGCCAGCTGACCGCCGCGAACTTCGCCAACCAGACCTACGTCGACGTCCAGTTCGCTCCGGTTTCGGGCGGTCAGCTCATGTCCGGCTCGATCACGAACAACGCGTTCGTGCTCGGCGGCGCGGGCGCGGCCGGCATCACGGGCTTCGCGAGCGGCCAGAACCCGATCGCGCTCGGCAACGGCGTGTACCGATTCCTGCTCCAGGGTTCGTTTGCGCTCGGTCAGGTCACCGTTACGTTCGCCGCTAACAGCTTCTCCTCGACCTCGGCGCGCGGGCCCCCGTTCCCGTCCTCCTACGGAAACCTCGCCACGAGCCAGAGCTTCTCGGTCATCGGACCGACCGCGGATCTCGTGCAGACGGTCCCGGGCTCGGGTGGCTCGCCCAGCACAGTCGTGTCGCTCGCGGGCAGTTCGATCGGCCTCGACGCGATCAACGCCCAGGGCTACATCGAGATCTCGTTCACTCCGACCTACGGAAACCAGATCGACCCGGCGACGATCAACGGCAACGAGATCCAGATCACCAACTCCGCCGGCACCGTCATCACGCTCAGTGGCGCTCCCGTCCGGGAGGGCACGAGCAACATCTGGCAGTACGGGTTCAATGGCCAGCTGGCCGTCGGGACCTACACGGTCACCTTCCTCCCGGGCTCGTTCGCTGACACCGGCGGCATCGTCGACCAGGGTTCGAGCGAGCAGTTCACGGTCGTCGCGGCGACCGCCTCGCTCTCTAACCCCTCGGGCGGCACCGTCCAGAACCAGGCCACCTTGAACGGCGGGATCTGGGTCGATGTGAACTTCCCCAACATCGGCGGCCTGCCGGTCGATCCCGCAACGCTGGCCTCCGGCACTCAGATCACGATCGCCGACACCGCCAACGACACGCTCGTCCTCGTCGGCACCCCCGTGGAGCTGCCCGCCCCGGCGAACGGCTCGGGCCCTGCCACCTTCCGCTACTTCTTCAGCGGCTACTCGGGAGCGACTACGACGAGCGGTGCGACCAACGCGATCACGGTCACGTTCAACCCCGGCACCTGGGGCAACAGCGGCGGCACCGCGTCGACGGCGGCCAATGCGCCGACCGACTGCGGCAGCGCCTCGGCGACCGACTGCGTGATCAGCACAGGCAGCTGGGTCGACGCGACGCTCACCCCGGCGCCGGGCCAGCAGGTCAACGTGGCGAGCGTCAACGGCCAGACGATGACGCTCAGCGGAGCGGGTCTATCAAGCGGCTTCGCCGCGTTCAGCGGCACCGATCCGATCGTCCAGGTCGGCCCCACGACGTTCCGCTTCCTATACACCGGCGGCTTTGCCCCCGGCCAGGTCACGGCCACGTTCGCCGCCCGCGGCTGGTCAGACACCGCCGGCAACGAGGGCCTCGCGTCGACGCAGAGCTTCACAGTCGTGCAGCCGGCGAAGAACTTCTTCATCGAGCTCTCCGGCGGGCTGATCCTCAACGCCGCGGGCTTCACGAGCTCGCCGCTGCTGCAGATAACGGCCGACGTGAAGCTCACGGTCGACACGACCAGCGATCCGGGTCACACCGTCTTCTCGCTCAGCTTCGGCGGCCAGATGAGCATCTATGGCCTCGGCACGGTCGGCGCGACGTCCGGGATCTTCGTGCTCGACCTGAGCAACAACTTCTCGAGCGTGCCGCAGCTGTGGGGCGCCGCGACGCTCGCGACCAACTTCAGCGGGCTGCAGAAGTACGGGATCACGATCGACGCGACGGGCACGCTCGAGATCAACACGACCGAGCAGGAGCACATGGAGACGCTGACGCTGCCCGGACTGGGACCGAACGGAAGCACCGAGACGCAGACGTTCGACCTCAAGCCGCTCAGCTTCGAGCTCGCGCTCGGCGGCATCCTCGCGATCCAGCCGCCCGGCAGCCCGGCGCCGCTGCTGTCGCTCAACGGCGCCCTGTTCATCAGCATCAACCCGTACACGTTCGAGATCTACGCGACCGCCTCGCTCCAGTACGGCGTCGGCGCCGCGACCATCAACTACGGGACCGCGACCGGGCTGCTGATCGTCCAGACCGGGCTGGCCCCGGGGACCAACCCGGGCGTCGCCGGTTACCTCAGCGTCGGCGCCGGCGCCAGCATCGGGATTCCCGACGTCGGCAGCATCTTCAGCATCAGCGGCACGGTCACCGTGGTGTTCAACACGACCCTGCAGCAGCAGCAGTTCACGGTGCCGAACGCGTTCCTGCCGCTGCTGACGGCCGGGCAGCCGAGCACGATCACGATCTACGCCTCGGCTCCGGGTCCGAACGGCGCTCCCAACCCGAACGCGCCCGCCGGCGGGCAGGTCTACCTCGCCGCGAACATCAACGCCCAGATCACGATCGGCGGCGTGATCACCCTCACCGGCTTCATCCAGATCGAGGTCGCGGCGGGCGCCACCGGCGGCGAGCTGTCGATCACCGGCGCGGTCGGCACGTCGATCGCCGACCTCGGCTCGCTCACGGGCCAGCTGAGCCTCACCGTGTTCATCGATCCGAACAATGCGGCCAACAACGGCATCGTAGGGCGCGTGTTCCTGACACTCAGCTCGAGTGGGATCCCGGGTGTGGCGCTCAACGGCGACTTCCTCCTCGAGATCAACACATTCAGCACGCAGCAGACGATCGACACGTTTGCCGTCAACGGCGTCACGTCCGACGGAAAAACGCCATGCACGCCCGGCCCGACGAACGGCAGCACGTGCTTCTTCGGCGGCTTCCAGCGCGACAGCGCCGGCAACCTCGTCACGACCCCGACGACGATCGCCGCCGGGCCTTACTTCCACTTCGAGATGTTCGGCACGCTGAGCGTCGCCAGCCTCGTCTCGATGCAGGTCAACGTCCAGTTCACGCTCGATCCCAGCGAGCTTCAGCTGCTGGTCGCGGGCAATATGTCGCTCGGGCCGCTGGGGATGGTCGATGTCGCCGGCTACCTGCTGGTCAACTCGCAGGGGTTGGTCGCATACGCCTCGGTCAGCCTCGGCGTCGGCACCGGCGGCTCGACTACCGCGAGCACCTGCTCCGGCACGTTCGGCTCCAGCGTCGGGCTGTGCTTCGCGGTGTCCGCGACCCTCGCGATCAACACCACGGGCCAGACCGCGTCGTTCACCGATCCGATCGGTGGGACCACCACGCAGATCGCGCCCGGCTTTGATCTCAAGCTCATGGGCACGGTCGACTTCCTTGGCTTCGCCCAGGCGAGCGGCTCCGCGGACATCATGATCGGGCCGAGCGGCTTCCAGATCATGTTCGCGCTGAGCTTCTCGCTCGGCCCGCTGACGTTCAGCGCCAACGGCGGCGCCGGCGTGTACTCGAACGGCATCGCGCTCGACCTACAGGTCAGCCTCAACGCCAACGCCACGGTGTTCAGCATCACCGCCTCGGGCACGCTCCAGATCAATACGACGAATCAGACCGAGCTCGGGATCGCGCCGGGATCGTTCTACCTCGCCGTCAGCGGGTCGGTCGACATCCTCAAGATATTCGA
>Ga0335076_10000439_pt1 | contig 38101 bp, 40 predicted proteins | sample Lox_Sample_25_FD_206717 | JGI IMG/M metagenome (GOLD analysis project Ga0335076, IMG submission 206717) | Soil microbial communities from Loxahatchee National Wildlife Refuge, Florida, United States - Lox_Sample_2.5 | ecosystem: Environmental > Terrestrial > Soil > Wetlands | place: USA...
GCAGTACGGCGCCTGAAGCGGGATGCCCCGGTAGGCCAGCGCCGACCCGATCTGGACGATCGTGCCTCGGTCGCGCGGCAGCATTCGCTGGAGCGCGGCCTTGGTGCCCCACACCGCTCCGAGGTAGATCACGCGAGTGGCGCGCTCGTATTCGCGCGGGTCGATGTCGTCGAGGAAGGCGAACACGGTCGTCATCGCGTTGTTGATCCAGACGTCGATCGGACCGAGACGCTCCTCGACCGCGTTAGCGGCCGCCTCGACAGCCGCGAAGTCGGAAACGTCGGTCTGATGGGCGTAGGCCACGCCGCCGAGCTCGGACACGTCCCGCGCCGTCGCATCGAGCCCGGCCCGTCCGTGCGCGAGCAGCCCGACGGCCGCGCCGTGCCGTGCGAACTCACGGGCGACGGCGCGTCCGACGCCGCCGGTCGCGCCGGTGACGACGACTACCTCGCGCTCAGCCATTTAGCCACCTGGCTCAGATCGGCGACGAACATGTCCATCGCCTGCTCACGGTCCTCATCCTCGGCGCGGAGGATCGCCGACGGGTGGGTGGTCAGCATGACCAGTTCGGCCAAGTCGGAATCGATCGGCCGTCCCCGATCGCGCCCGATCCGAATGTGCGATCCGAGCAGGGCCTGCGCGGCGGTGGCGCCGAGGCACATGAGCGCCGCGGGCTTGACTACCGCAAGCTCGGCCTTGAGCCAAGGAAGGCACGCGTTCGCCTGCCAGCGGTCGGGCGTCTGGTGGATCCGCCGCTTCCCCCGGAGCTTGTACCGGAAGTGCTTGACGGCGTTCGTCAGGTAAACATCATCACGCGAGATGCCGGCGCGCTCCAGGCCACGGTCGAGCACCCCTCCGGCGGGGCCGACGAACGGATGACCCTCGAGGTCCTCGCGATCTCCCGGCGTCTCCCCGACGAGCATCAGCTCGGCGTGCCGGGGGCCCTCGCCCATCACCGCCTGGGTGGCGGCCTCCCAGAGATCGCAGGCGCGGCACTCCTGGACGGCATCCCGGAGCTTCGTCAGCGACGGGTGCGGCGGGACTGGGGCGGATGGGTATTCGGCTTGTGCCATCGGGGTCATTCTCTACCGTCCCTACCCACCCGATGAAGCCGGTACGCATTGGCTGCTCGGGCTGGATGTACGACGACTGGCGCGGGAGGCTGTACCCCGAACGTACCCCCAAGCGCCGGTGGCTCGAGGTCTACGCCGAGCACTTCGACACCGTCGAGGTCAACTCGACCTTCTACCGGCTCGCGCGCCGCGACGCGGTGGCCGGCTGGGTGCGGCAGACCCCGGGCGGATTCCTGTTCGCGGTCAAGGCAAGCCGGTACCTGACCCACGTCAAGCGGCTGCTCGACATCGGCGATTCCGTAGCACGCTTCTACGAGCCACTGGAGCCGATGCGCGACGCCGGCAGGCTCGGTCCGGTGCTCTGGCAGCTCCCCGAGAACTTCCACCGCGACGACGCGCGTCTGAACGGCTGGCTCGAGCTGCTGCCACCTGGACGCCACACGATCGAGTTCCGCCATCCGAGTTGGTTCGCGCCGGAAGTGTTCGAGGCTTTGCGCACACGGGACGTCGCGCTCACGATCGGCGACCATCCCGAGCGACCGTTTCAGACATATGACGACACTGCCGATTGGCGGTTCGTCCGCTTTCACTACGGCTCGCGGGGTCGAGCCGGCAACTACTCGCAGTCCGAGATCGAGACCTGGACGCGGCGGATCGGGCAGTGGCGCCGGAGCGAAGACGTACACGCCTACTTCAACAATGACTGGCGCGGGTTCGCGCCCGCCAACGCCGAGCTCCTGCGGGCGCGGCTGGGAGGCGGTTAGACGACGGCGTGATCGACGTGGCGGCCGAAGCGCTCGGCGAGCTCGTGCCGATCGAGATCCTCGCGGTAGCGCTGATCCTTGCCAGCGTGGGAGAAGACCACGATCCGGTCGGCATCGAACGTCTTGAGCGCATCCTCGATCGCGCTATGAGGATCGGCCTCGCCCGTGTCGCCGGCGGCGGGGATCCCCGCCTCGCCAAGCTCCTCCACGCTCTCTCGCCGCACCGCGTCGGCCCGCGCGATCGCCTCGTCGGCGTCGGACATCCAGAACCTGAGCGCGCTCTTAGCAAACGCGGGTGCCACCACCATTACCTCGGCGTCGGCCGGATCGGTGTCGGTCGCGAGCGCGTCGCGGAGTTGTCCGCTGGTGATCGGTTCGCTGGTCATGACAAGAAGTCTCATGTCCTCGGGTGTACCCGGGACCGCGAGCGGTAAGCACCTTCCCCGGGTCAGGCGCGGTCGGCGAATCGCATGATCGCGTCGGTCATTTGACCGAGTCCCGCGATCGACGTGACCGGATCGCCCGGAACCTCCAGCGAATGATCCGCTTCCGGTAGCTCAACGAAGCTGATCTCGCGCCCGCGCGGCACCGCTTGCGGGCGCCACGTGGGGTCGGCGGTCCCGCCGACGAGCAGCGCGGGGCGCCGGGCGCCGGCGAGGCCCGCGATCACCGACGGCTCGTTAAGAAGCGGCGTAAGCCACACGGCGGGGAGGTCGCGGTCGCTGATCTCGGCCGCGAGCAGGCTGGCCAGCGACTTGCCGATCACGAGCACGCGCGCCGGGCTGGCGGTCTCGAGCGCGCGCTCGGCGCACCACCGCTCCCAGGTCAGCGGATCCTCGTGCTCGCCGGGCTCGCCCAGCACCTCGAGTGCGCTCCAACCGCGGGCCATCGCCGCCTCGCGCGCGAACCAAAGCGCCGGCGCCCGCGTCGGATAGAACTGACCCGGGAGGAGCACCGCGACGCGTTCGGGGTCACCCTCGTGGCGGACCGCCCGGCACGGACCAAGGTCGACGCGCTCCATCCTCGCGCAGGCTAGTAGCTCGCGACGCTAAAGAGCGCGCGAATCCGGGCGAGGAACCGACTGTGGGTAGGGTCATCACTGTCGCGACGGTCCTCGTCGCCCTGATCTTCACGCCGTCCGCGTCGGCGCTTACGCACGCAGGCGCCAGGCCCGGTCGCCTCCATGGCGTGCTCACGCCCGCAACCTGTCCCGAGGGCGTCCCCACGCAGGCGATCACGGTCGCCGATCAGGCGGGCGTCAAACCCGCCGTGCTCGCGGCGGTGAAGCGGGCGATCACCGCTCAGTCGATGCAGCTCCGCGCGGCCTGGGGCACGCCATGCGTGACATTCGGGCCCGGCGGGTGGCGTTTGTATCTCAAGGTCGGCAGCGAGCCTCACGGCGTCCACCTCTGGTACGGGCAGCCGTACGCCCTGGTCTGGACCGGTGGCGGCACGGTCGAGTCCTGGTCGCGGGACTTCTCCCACGAGATCCTCGAGATGCTCGTCGACCCCGAGACGAATCGGTCCGTGTACCACGATGGCGTCGGGCAGATCGTCGAGGTCGCCGACCCGGTCGAATGGGACGGCTACCGGCTGAACGGGGTGTTCGTCAGCGACTTCGTGCTGCCGGCCTGGTTCGCGGGCGCGACGACCGGCGAGCCCACGTGCATCGGTACCTCATGCTCTTTTCCCGGGCCGGAGCTGGCCTCGGTGGACTCCGCGGGCCCGTATGACGAGATGCACCTGCTCGCGGCGCCGTGGCGGGGCGCCGACTCGTCCTGACCGGCCAAAGCCCTGGTAGCGCAACTGCAGTAGCAAGCGTCGGGCTAGTGCATGGACTTGCGACCTAAAACCTGTGCCATTCGCACATGTGGGTGAAGTCGCAACGGTGGCGGACCGAGACACGGTCGAACCGTCAATCAGGTCGTGGGGCCTCCTGACGGCGCTCACGGCCCGTCCGTCCGATTGGGAGTTAGATGGAACACGCTGGCCGCTGCCGCGCGGCGAAGGCTCTGCAGCTGGATGCCGAGCGGCGTCGTCTCGTCGAGGCTCACGTTCGCCTTGCCGAAAAGATCGCGCTGAGGCGTTGCCGTTGGGGGTTGGAAGATCCCGATGACACGCGCTCGGACGCGTTGTGGGGCCTGATGCTCGCCGGGCGCGCGTTCGACCCGAGCCGCGGGAGCTTCGCCGCCTACGCCGCGTTGCGCATCGAGGGCGCGATCCGGCGCGGACGCCAGCTCCGGAGCGGCCTGTCCCGCACATTGTGGGAGCAGGGCGACCGTCCGACTCTCGTGTCGCTGAACATTCCGGTCGGCGACGGCGAGGCCGAACTGCTCGATCTGCTCCCGTCCCCGTCCGGCCCCGAGGACGAGTGGCTGGCCGACGCACTCCGGCGGCTCCCCGCGCTCGACTGCCTGGTACTCAGGCTCCGGTACTACCACGGTCTCCCGCAGTCGGATGTGGCGTCGATCATCGGGCGCAGCCAGATGCACGTCTCGCGGATCGAGCGGGCGGCCCTGGCGAAGCTCCGCGAGTTCGCGACCCTGGCCGCTTAAAGAGTTGGGGGCCGCGGCACGACGATGGTGTGCCACGGCCCCGGAGTGAGGAGAGTGTGTCTTTGTATCGGCACGGGTCGGCGGCGGCTTTAGGTCGGTCGGGTGGCGGTGTCAGTGTTCTAACATCACGCGCCGGTCACCGGGCCCGGCGACGCTCGGGTGGCACGGGGGTAAACGGATGTTCGACCTGTGTCGAGGGGTCAAACACGACGCTTATTCGATTGACTGCTCGGTGCTCGGAGTGAAAGGGTTCGGCGCACCGAGAGACGCGGTGTCGGGCCAAAGGGAGCCTCGGCGGCTCAGGAGATTTGGGGATCGCATGGGGGCTGGATTCGGTCAGGACCGACGCCGCGCTCGGTCCACTGACACTGATTGACCTTGGGGGCGGTTGCCCCTGCGTCGCGGCCCTTGCGTCGTCGAAGCCCCCTGCGGCTGCAAGCCGGCGCCCCGCCGATGCCCTAGGCGGGGCGCCTCCGCGACTCCGCCATCCAACGGCACTTCCTGTAGCGCGCCCGGCAGGATTTGAACCTGCGACCTTTCGCTCCGGAGGCGAACGCTCTATCCCCTGAGCTACGGGCGCTTTAGGTTCCGAGGACGATCTCAGAACAGGAGGAGCTTACCTTGCGGATCGCCGTCATCTCGGACACGCACCTGCCGCTCGGGGGCCGGCGGCTCCCGGAGGCGTGCGTGGAGCGGCTCCGGGCGGCCGATCTGATCCTCCACGCCGGCGACGTGATGCGCCTGCCGGCGCTGCGCGAGTTCGAGGCATATGGACCGCTGGTCGCCGTCCATGGCAACGTCGACGACGCTGACGTGCGGGCGGCGCTCCCGGCGATCGTTTCGGTCGACGCCGATGGGCGGACGATCGGGGTTGTTCACGACGCCGGCCCGGCGAAGGGAAGGCTGGCGCGGCTCCGCAGGCGCTTCCCGGCCGCCGACGCGGTCGTGTTCGGCCATTCGCACATACCGCTGCACGAGCAGGCCCGCGACGGATTTCAGATCTTCAACCCGGGGAGTCCGACCGAGCGCCGGCGTGCCCCCGCGCACACGATGGGGATCGCCACCGTGGCCGGCGGGCGGCTGACGTTCGAGCTGATCATCGTCGACTGACAGACTGGACCCGATGGACCTCTCGGTTTTCTTCGCCGGCACCGCCGGGTCGATCCCGACCGCTCGGCGCGGGTTGCCGGCGGTGCTGGTCCGCCGCGGCGGCGACCGCATCCTGTTCGACTGCGGGGAGGGGACGCAGCGGCAGCTCGTGCAGTCGGTCGGGCTGACCGAGCTGACCGAGGTGTTCCTGACCCACTTCCACGCCGACCACTGGCTCGGCCTCCCGGGGCTGCTCAAGACGTTCGACCTGCGCGCACGCCAGCGCTCGCTCGCGATCCACGGACCCCCGGGTCTGCGCGAGCTGCTCACGCTCGCCATGCGGGCCGCCGGCCGGGTCCGTTACGAGCTGAATCTCATCGAGCTCGCGCCCGGCGATTTGCTCGAGCGCGACGGCTACAAGATCGCGCCGGTCCCGGTCAACCACCGCGTCGGCAACGCGTTCGGGTACGTGCTCTACGAGGACACGCGCCCCGGGGAGTTCGACCCGGACGTCGCCACCGCGCTCGGGGTAATCCCGGGACCGGAGTTCGGTCGCCTGCAGCACGGCGAGACGATCAGGGGCGTGCGCCCGGAGCAGGTGCTCGGGCCGCCGCGGGCGGGACGCAAGCTCGTGATTTCCGGCGACACGTCGCCGAGCGAGACGCTCGCGGTCGCCAGCCACGAGGCCGACCTGCTGCTGCACGAGGCGACCTTTGCCGAGGACGAGCACGACCGTGCGGCCGAGACCGGCCACTCGACCGCCGCCCAGGCGGCCACGCTGGCGCGCGACGCGGGCGTGACCTTGCTCGCGTTGACGCACTTCTCGACCCGGTATCCGGTCAGCGTCCTGCGCGAAGAGGCGCGCGAGATCTTTCCCCGGACGGTGCTCCCGCGCGACTTCGACTCGATCGAGATCCCGTTCCCCGAACGGGGCGAGCCGGAGCTGGTCAGGTGGGAGGACCGCCAGGCGGCCGAGGATGAGGACGCCGAGGCGATCGCGGAGCGGGCCGGATGAGCACCGGCACGATCGACCGGTTCGAGACGGCCCGGTTGGTCTTGGAGCGCCTGCGTCCCGAGCACGCTCCCGAGGAGCGCCGGCTGCTGCTCGATCCCCGGGTCGGCGCCACGCTGTGGTCAAGGCCGGTGCCGCCAACCGAGGCGGAGATCCTCGACGGCCTCGCCGCCAAGACCGACCATTGGGATCGGCACGGGTTCGGCCTGTGGCTGTTGCGCGACCGGGAGACCGGCGTTGCCGTGGGGCGGGGCGGCCTGCAGTACACCTACACCGCCGGCCTTCACGACGTCGAGGCCGCCTGGGCGATCGTCCCCGAGCGATGGGGGCAGGGGCTCGCCACCGAGCTCGCGTTTGCGTGCGTCGAGGTCGGGTTCGAGCAGCTAGGGCTGCGCCAGATCGTCGCGTTCACGCTTCCCGACAACGTGGCGTCGCGGCGGGTGATGGAGAAGTCCGGGTTCGTGTACGAGCGGGACATCGTGCACGTGGGGCTGGCGCACGTGCTGTACGTACGGCGGGTCGTGGCGTAGGACGGGATTGACCGGCGCGAGACCGCCCCGCCCGGCCTGACTCTGCGCGCCCCGGCCGACCTGCCGATCACGACATTCGACGCGCAACTGGGTGACCGTGCCGCAGGATGCATCTGGGGCATGCGACCTCCGGCGAGGTCACGGATTGGCGCGTCCATTGTCGTGTTTTGCAGGTCGCCGCCGGCGCGGGGGCGCCGGCGCGCCCGCGGAGGCGAGGTCGGGAACCTGGACAACGCGACAATCGCCGGCGCCCCGCAGGACCGTGCCGAACCAGCCGTGACTATCGCGGGCAACTCGGCAAGGTGACGCCGGTCGGCGTCCGCTGTCGTGTTCTCCATTTCGGCGGGGCAGGTGGATCGCCGGCGGCGCACCCGGGCGCCCCAGCCCGCCCGCGATCCGCATCCACGAAAGCACCCCCAAACCCCCTCTTCAGGTGCCCGCCGTTCGCAGCGCGGGTCGGCCCCGGCGCCTAGCCCGGCACGCGCCCGGCACCGAAGCGCGGTCACGACTGCCACCGAAGCGCGGTCACGAGTGCCACCGAAGCGCGATCACGACCGCCACCGTCCGCCGAACCCCCTGTTACCCTCACTCGGGTCGGCCCCTTTAACCCGGTCCAGTGAGGCCAGGAAGGAGCGCGTAAAGATGGCAACGGTCGTGCTCGACCGCGATGACATGCGCCGCACGCTCGTGCGGATCGCACACGAGATTGTTGAGAAGAACCCGGACGGCGCGGTGGCGCTCGTCGGGATCCATCGGCGCGGAGCGGTGCTTGCCCAACGCCTCCAGGCGCTAACGAGCGAATTGCTCGCACCGAGAGTGCCGCTCGGAGATGTGGACATCTCCTTCTACCGCGACGACCTGGCGACGCGTCCCGGCGCGCCGATCGTCCACTCCACGCACCTCGAGTTCCCGGTCGACCACAAAACGATCGTGATCGTCGACGATGTCCTCTACACCGGCCGCACCGTGCGCGCCGCTATCGACGTGATCTTCGACTACGGCCGGCCGGCGCGGGTCCAGCTCGCCGTGCTGATCGATCGCGGTCACCGCGAGCTGCCGATCCGGCCCGACTACGTGGGCAAGAACATCCCGACCTCACAGCAGGAGCGGGTGTACGTGTGCGTCGACGAGGTCGACGGCGAGGACGAAGTGAAGATCGGACCAGCACCTGAACCGACAAAGGCGGCGGCATGAATCGAATCGGACGGCATCTGCTCTCGATCGACGATCTCGATCGCTCCTCGATCGAGCGGATCCTCGACCGCGCCGAGTCCTTCGATGAGGTCTCGGGCCGCGAGATCAAGAAGGTTCCCGCGCTCCGCGGCCGCACGATCGTGAACCTCTTCTACGAGTCCAGCACCCGCACGAGCTCGAGCTTCGAGCTTGCGGCCAAGCGCCTGAGCGCCGACGTCGTCTCGATCCGCTCGCAGGGATCGGCCGTAGACAAGGGCGAGTCGCTCAAGGACACGATTCAAACGCTGTCGGCGTACGACCCGGCGGCGATCGTGATCCGCTCGCCCCACGCCGGCGCGGCCGGCCTGGTGGCGCGCTGGACCCCCGCCGCGGTCATCAACGCCGGCGACGGCAAGCGCGAGCACCCGACGCAGGCGCTGCTCGACGTGTTCACGCTGCGCCGGCGGCTCGGGTCGCTCGACGGCGCCAAGATCTGGATCGTCGGCGACGTGCTCCACTCGCGCGTGGCGCGCTCGAACATCCTTGCGTTCACGCAGATGGGCGCGAGCGTCACCGTGTGCGGACCGCCCACGCTGATCCCAAGGGAAATCGAGGCGCTCGGCTGCGAGGCAGCCACGACGCTCGACCAACTCGAAACCGCCGACGTCGTGTATGTCCTGCGGATGCAGCACGAGCGGATGCGCGACTCGTTCGTGCCCTCGCTCCGCGAGTACGCCGACCGCTACCAGATCACCACCGCGCGCCTGCATCCCGGGCAGCTGCTGATGCATCCCGGGCCGGTCAACCGCGGCGTCGAGCTGTCGGGCGAGGCGATCGACTCGCCGCAGGCCCTGATCGGAGCGCAGGTGAGAGCCGGGGTGGCGGTCAGGATGGCGGTGCTGTACGAGTTACTGGTCGGAGCTCCGAGCCTGGCGGCGGTGGCGTGATGAGCGAGAACACTGACCGCCTCTTCCATCGCCCCGCCCAGCCGGCGGATCTCCTAATCACGGGCGCCCACGTCCTCGACCCCCGCACCGGACTCGACGAGCCACGCGACATCCTGATCAAGAACGGACAGATCGCCGAGCTTGGCGAGCCCGGGTCGCTCGAGGCCCCCGAGAACGGCGACCAGCTCGACGCCGAGGGCATCCACGCCTTCCCCGGGTTCGTCGACCCGCACGTACACCTGCGGACGCCCGGCCAGGAGTACAAGGAGAACCTCGAGACGGGCACGGCCGCCGCGGCCGCCGGCGGGTTCTGCGCGGTGATCGCGATGCCGAACACCGACCCGGTCGTCGACGACGCGGCGGTCCTCAGATCTCTGACCGAAGCCGCCACACGTCAGGCACAAATACCGGTCGGTTTCCTGGCCGCCATCACCAGAAACCTCAAGGGCGACGAACTGACTGAGATGGCCGAAATGCGCGATGCCGGTGCGCTCGGGTTCACCGACGACGGTAAGCCGGTCGTGCACGCCGGGACCTTGCGCAAGGCGCTTCAGTACCAGCGGCTGTGCGGCGGGGTGGTCGCGCTCCACGAGGAGGACCCCGGGCTCTCCGGCGACGGCGCCATGCACGAGGGCGCGGTGTCGGCGCGGCTCGGCATCGCCGGGATCCCGTCGCTTGCGGAGTCGACGATGGTTGCGCGCGACGCCGCGCTCGCCGGCTACGAGGACGCCCGGGTCCACTTCCAGCACCTCTCGTGCGTCGAGTCGGTCGAGGCCCTCGAGCACGCCAAGGCCAAGGGGATCCGGGTCAGCGCCGAGGTCTGCCCGCACCATCTGACGCTCACCGACGACATGGTCCGCACGCTCGACAGCCGGTTCAAGATGAACCCGCCGCTGCGCGCCGAGCGCGACCGCCGCGCGCTCGTGGCCGCGCTCCGCACAGGCCTGATCGACTGCGTTGCCACCGATCACGCGCCGCACGCGAGCCACGAGAAGGAGGTCCCGTTCGAGGAGGCTCCGATGGGGACCACCGGCCTCGAGACGGCGTTCGCCGCGCTGTTCACCGAGCTGGTGCTTCCCGGCGAGCTCGAGCTCGAGGTGATCGTCGAGCGGATGTCCGCCGGCGCCGCGCTGTACGGATTACAAGTTCCGCGGATCGAGCCGGGCCACCCCGCCAACCTCTGCCTGGTCGACCTCGACGCGCGCTTCGACGTCGGCGCCGACGGCTACTTCAGTCGCTCGGACAACTGCTGCTTCCACGGCCGGATGCTCCAGGGCAAGGTGCTGCTGACGCTGGCGGCGGGGACGGTGGCATTCAGGGACCGGACGCGAGCGCCCGCCGCGGCGGTTTCGTGACCGCCGCCACCGCCTACGTCCTGCTCGAGGACGGGACCCGCTTCGACGGGCTCGCGTGTGCCGCGCAAGGTCATGCGGTCGGCGAAATCGTGTTCACGACCTCGATGTCGGGCTACCAGGAGGCGATGACCGACCCGAGCTACGCCGGTCAGCTGATCACGTTCACCTACCCACAGGTCGGCAACTACGGGACCTCAGCCGAGGCGATGGAGTCAGACGGCGTCCACGCCCGTGCGGCGATCATGCGCGCGGCGGTGGACCACATCGATGCGCCGCGCGCGCCGGGCTGGCTCGGCTGGCTGACCGCAAGCGGCATCCCGGCGATCACCGACGTCGATACGCGAGCGCTCGTCCGGCACATCCGCGATCAGGGGGCGATGCGCGGCGGCGTGTTCCCGGCCTCGCTTGGAGAGCAACACGCGCGCGAGCTGATCGGCGCCGAGCCACACATGGCCGGCCGTGACCTCGTGCGCGACGTGACGCCCATGCAGCGGATCGTCGTCGGCAGCGAAAACGCCGGGCCGCGGATCGCGATGATCGACACCGGCGTGAAGAGCTCGATCGTCCGCAACCTGATCGAGCGCGGCGCGATCGTCGAGCTCCACCCCTGCACGGCCACCCCGAACGACCTTCTCGAGAACGACCCGGACGCGATCTTCCTGGCCAACGGCCCGGGCGACCCGGCGTCGCTCGACTACATCGTGCAAACCGTGCGCGAGGTGATCGGCAAGCGCCCGGTGTACGGCATCTGCCTTGGCCACCAGCTGCTGTGCCGCGCCGTCGGCCTCAACACCTACAAGCTGCCGTTCGGCCACCACGGCGCCAACCATCCGGTCAAGGACCTGACGACCGGAGTCGTCGAGATCACGAGCCAGAACCACGGCTTCGCGGTCCTCGGCCCGAACGGATCGAAGACGATCGACGAAGACGAGGCGGTGCGCTGGGACACCGACTTCGGTGCCGCCGAGCTGACCCACATCAATCTGTACGACCGCACCGTCGAGGGGCTCGTCCTCAAGGACGTCCAGGGCGCCACCGTCCAGTATCACCCGGAGGCCGGCCCCGGACCGAACGACGCGCTCCATCTGTTCGACCGCTTCGTAACCGAGATCCGAGCGGCGGCATAGAACGTGCCCCGCCGCGACGACATACACAAGATCCTCCTGATCGGCTCCGGGCCGATCGTGATCGGCCAGGCCGCGGAGTTCGACTACTCGGGCACCCAGGCGTGCCGTGTGCTGGTGGACGAGGGGTATGAGGTCGTGCTCGTCAATTCCAATCCGGCGACGATCATGACCGACCCCGAGGTGGCGACGACCACCTACATCGAGCCGCTGCTGGTCGGCCCGGTCCGCCAGGTCATCGAACGCGAGAAACCCGACGCGCTGTTGCCGACGCTCGGCGGCCAGACCGCGCTCAACCTGGCCAAGGCGCTGCACGAGGACGGCACGCTCGAGCGCAACGGCGTCGAGCTGATCGGCGCCGACTACGACGCGATCGAGCGCGCCGAGGACCGCGAGATCTTCCGCGAGACGATGCGCGACGCGGGCCTGCGCGTGCCCCGGAGCGCGATCGCCCACACCATCGAGGACGCAACGGCGGCGATCGCGCAGGTCGGGCTTCCATTCATCGTCCGGCCGGCGTTCACGCTCGGGGGCAAGGGCGGCGGCGTCGTCAGGACCGCAGACGACCTGGCACGCATAGTCGGCCGTGGGCTCAAAGCCTCCCCGATCTCGCAGGTCCTGCTCGAGCAGTCCGTGCTCGGGTGGGGCGAGTTCGAGCTCGAGGTGATGCGCGACCGGGCCGACAACGTCGTGATCGTCTGCTCGATCGAGAACCTCGACCCGATGGGCGTGCACACCGGCGACAGCGTGTGCGTCGCCCCGCAGCAGACCCTCACGGACAAGCAGTATCAAAAGCTCAGAGATCAGGCGATCGCGGCGATCCGCGCGGTCGGCGTCGAGACCGGCGGGTCCAACGTGCAGTTTGCGGTCAACCGCGCCACCGACGAGATCGTCGTGATCGAGATGAACCCGCGGGTGTCGCGCTCGAGCGCGCTCGCGAGCAAGGCGACCGGTTTCCCGATTGCGAAGATCGCGGCGCGCCTCGCGGTCGGCTACACGCTGCAAGAGATCCCGAACGACATCACGAAGGCGACGCCCGCCAGTTTCGAGCCGGCGATCGACTACTGCGTGGTCAAGTGGCCGCGGTTCGCGTTCGAGAAGTTCCCGGGCGCCGAAGCCGATCTCACGACCCACATGAAATCGGTCGGTGAGGCGATGGCGATCGGGCGGACGTTCAAGCAGGCGTTCGCCAAGGCGCTCCGCTCGCGCGAGCTCGACTCGGAGCCCCGCCACCCGGACGAAGAGGATGCCCTTCTGGACACCCTCGAGCAACCGGGGGCCGAGCGGTTCGACCACCTCCTCGAGGCGCTCCGCCGTGGCCTCCCGATAGGTGAGATCCACCGCCGCACGAGCATCGACCCGTGGTTCCTGCGCGAGCTTGGGGAGTTGGCTGGCGCCAACTCCCTTGCGGGTTCGCCTGACGGCGAACCCGGGAAGGTTCGGACGTACAAGTCGGTCGATACCTGCGCGGCCGAGTTTGCCGCCCGCACCCCGTATTACTACTCGGCGTGGGAGCGCGCTCGGGCCGACGAGGTCGACCGAGGCGAGCGACCGAGTGTCGTGATCCTCGGCTCGGGGCCGAACCGGATCGGCCAGGGCATCGAGTTCGACTACTGCTGCGTGCACGCCGCCGAGACGGTCCGCGAGCAGGCCCGCGACGCGGTCATGATCAACTGCAACCCCGAGACGGTCTCGACCGACTACGACACCTCCGACCGGCTGTACTTCGAGCCGCTGACGCTCGAGGACGTGCTCGCGGTGTGCGAGCAGGAAGACCCCGTGGGGGTGATCGTCCAGTTCGGCGGCCAGACCCCGCTGAAGCTCGCCGCCGGCCTCAAGCGGGCCGGCGTCCCGATCCTCGGCACGAGCGTCGAGGCGATCGACCTCGCCGAGGACCGCTCGCGGTTCGGGCCGCTGCTGGACCAACTCGGCTACAAGGCGCCCCCGTACGCGACCGCGACATCCCCGGACGATGCCCTCGACAAGGCGCAGGACGTCGGGTTCCCGCTGCTGGTCCGACCGAGCTACGTGCTCGGCGGCCGCGCGATGGAGATCGTCTACAGCACCGACGGCCTCGCCGACTACCTGAGCCGCGTCGCACCCGGGTCGGGCGGGACCGGGTCAACGATCTATCTCGACCGGTTCCTGGAGGACTCGATCGAGGTGGACGTCGACGCCCTCTGCGACGGGACCGACGTATGGATCGCCGGGATCATGCAGCACGTCGAGGAGGCCGGGATCCATTCGGGCGACTCGGCGTGCGTGCTCCCGCCACACACGCTCGGCAGCGACATGCTCCATCAGATCCGCGACCAGACCGGAGGCATCGCGAAGGCCCTGAACGTGGTCGGGTTGCTCAACGTCCAGTTCGCGATCCGCGAGGACGTCCTGTACGTGATCGAGGCGAACCCGCGGGCGTCCCGGACGGTGCCATTCGTGTCCAAGGCGATCGGGCTGCCGGTGGCGAAGCTCGCCTGCCGGCTTTTGCTCGGCGAGCGGCTGGCCGACCTCGACCTCCCGCCTGACACGACCAACGGCCACGTGTGCGTCAAGGAGGTCGTGCTCCCGTTCGACCGGTTTGCGGGCGCGGACTCGCTGCTCGGTCCCGAGATGCGGTCGACCGGGGAGGTGATGGGGATCGCGCGGGACTTCCCGACCGCGTTCGCCAAGGCGCAGGCAGCCGCCGGAGCCCAGCTCCCGGCTGGCGGCACGGCGTTCATCACGGTCGCCGACGGCGACAAGCCGGCCGCGACCGGCGTGGCCACGATCCTCCACGACCTCGGCTTCGAGATCGTCGCCACCCGCGGGACGGCCCAGGCGATCCGCAAGATGGGAATCCCGGCCGAGACCATCAACAAAATCGGCGAGGGTTCGCCCCACGTGGTCGACTGGATCGAGCGCGGTGAGGTCGATCTGGTGATCAACACGCCGGTCGGGACCGGCGCGCGCGCCGACGGCTGGGAGATCCGGTCGGCCGCGATCGCCCGCGGGATCCCGTGCGTCACGACGATGACCGGCGGGATGGCGGCTGCGCGCGCGATCGCCGCCGCGCGCCGCGGCGAGCCCGAGGTCCTCTCCCTCCAGGAGATCCACCACCAGCGTGCCAGCGAGGTGAAGTGACCCGCGTCACCGCACCGTTCGGCCGTCGCACGGCGACCGTCACGGCGCGGGACGAACACGGCGCCTACGTGGCCCTCCGTTGCCACGATCCGGGCGGTCCGACGCCGCGTGCCGGGCAGTTCTACATGCTCGCCTCCGCCGAGCGGTGGGGTGGTGGAGACGGCGAGCGGCCGTTCCTCCCGCGCGCGTTCAGCGTGCTCCGCGCGCGCGCCGGTGAACTCCAGTTCCTGATCGAGGACGTCGGTCCCGGCACCAACCGACTGTCGGAGCTCGGACCCGGCGACGGCCTCGCAATCGTTGGCCCTCTGGGCAACGGGTTCGCGGCCCCTCGCGAGAATCGGTTGCCGCTGCTGGTCGGTGGCGGCGTCGGGATCGCGCCGCTCGTGATCTGGCAGGACGAACTGGGCGGCGAAGCAACGGCGCTGCTGGGGTTCCGAGACCAGCCACATGCCCTCGGCGCGGCACTGCTGACGGCGGCCACGGTGGCCACCGACGACGGGAGCGTCGGCCACCATGGCCTCGTCACCGAGCTGCTCGAGGACGAGCTCGACGCCCGCGGCGACGAGGTCGAGGTATACGCGTGTGGCCCGCCTCTGATGCTCGAGGCGGTCAGGGAGCTCTGCAGCCGCCACCAGGTCCCGGCTCAGCTCGCGCTCGAGTCCGGCATGGCCTGCGGCTTCGGCGCCTGCTTCGGGTGTGTGGTCCCGACCATCGACGGCTACGTCAGGCTGTGCGTCGACGGCCCGGTCCTCGATGCCGCCAAGCTCGACACCGCACTCGTCGCCGGAGCGGGCCATTGACGGTCGACTTCTGCGGGATCGAGCTCGTCCACCCGATCATCAACGGATCGGGCACATTCGACGCGATCGCCGCCCACCGTGCATTCGGGGACGATCTGCTCGAGCGGTTCCCATTCGCCGCTTTCGTCTCAAAGACGGTCACGCTCGAGCCGCGTCAGGGCAACCCGCCGCCACGGCTGTGGGAGGTCGCCGGCGGGCTGATGAACTCGATCGGCCTGCCCAACAAGGGCCTCGACGGCTACCTGGAGCGCGACCTGCCGACGCTCGCCGCGCTCCCGGTCCCGCTGATCGTGAACGTGATGGGCTTCAGCCGCGATGAGGTCGCTCATCTCGTCGCGGCGTTCTCCGAGCGTCCCGAGGTCAGCGCGCTGGAGCTGAACGTATCGTGTCCGAACGTCGAGACCGGGCTCGTGATGGGCGCCGACCCCGACGAGACTGCCCGCCTCGTCCGACGGGTCAGACCTCTGACCGGTAAACCGCTGATCGTGAAACTCACCCCGAACGCGAGTGACGTCCCGAAGGTCGCCGCGGCCGCGGAGGACGCGGGCGCCGACGCTCTGTCGCTGATCAACACCCTCCGCGGGATGGCGCTCGACCCGCGCACCGGCAAGCCGTGGTTAGGCGGTGTCACCGGCGGCGTCTCCGGTCCGGCGGTGCGTGCAATAGCGCTGGCCCAGGTACACGCCGTCGCCCAGGTCGTCGAGGTCCCGATCGTCGGGATGGGCGGGGTCCAGAGCGGCCGCGACGCCCAAGACCTCATCGGGGCCGGAGCGACCCTTGTGGCGGTCGGCACCGAGAGCTTCCGCGATCCCGCCGCGGGTGGAAGGGTCGCCTTAGAGCTCGCGGAACTCCTCGCAAATACCGTCGTCTAGGAGCACACGGGAAGCGGTCCGGGGTTGGCCACCAACAGTGCGCTGTTCGCAGTGTGAACATTTTGGGTGCGGGTGAAAAACCCCCTGCAAACTTAGGGTATTCCCGAAACCATCCTCGACAATGCTCTAGCTCAGCTTGAGGTCGAGTCGAATATGGGCGATTTGGCTTGATCGCCATGCGCCAAGATGTATAGTCGCCGCCCATGCCGCCGGTCACCGAATCGCTCTCCAAGCCAACGGCAGCACCGGAGCGCTCTCTCGTGCAACGTATGGAGGCGCTTCAGCGCGCCAACGACATCCGTACTCGCCGCGCTCAGCTCAAGCGTGACCTGAAGGCCGGTCGCCAGCCGATCGACAGGTTGCTGCTCGAGCCGCCGGACTACCTCGCCACCGCCAAGGTGTTCGATCTCCTGCTGGCCGTGCCCAAGTACGGCCGCGTGAAGGTGAACAAGATCCTCGGCCAGTGCAAGATCTCGCCGAGCAAGACCGTCGGCGGACTGTCTGAGCGCCAGCGGCGGGAACTCGTCGCGCTCATGCGGCGGCGTTAAGGCCACTAGCGTCGCCGCTTGACCGACCGCCACCGGTGGCGAACCGTCCCAAGGTCTTCGTGATCACCGGGCCTTCCGGCGTCGGCAAGGGCACGTTGATCCGCGGCTTGCTCGAGCGGATGCCCGAGCTCGAGCTGTCGGTGTCGGCGACCACCCGCGCTCCACGCCCCGGCGAGCAGGACGCCGTCGACTACCACTTCCTCACCCCCGAGCAGTTCGAGGCGCGCGTCGCGGCGGGCGATTTCGTCGAGCACGCCAACTACTCCGGCAACCGCTACGGGACGCTCCGCTCCGACCTCGAGCACCGACTCGCCCAAGGAGCCGGCGTCGTCCTCGAGATCGAGGTTCAGGGGGCCCGCCAGGTGCGCAGCGCGATGCCCGAGGCCGTCGCGGTGTTCATCGCGCCGCCGTCGCGGGAGGCCTTGAGGGCCAGGCTGGTCGGCCGCGGGACCGACAGCTCCGAAGAAGTGGACGCGCGCATGCAGACCGCCGAGAACGAGCTCGAGGCCCAGCCCGAGTTCGGGCACGTCGTCGTCAACGACCGGCTCGAGCAGGCCACGGACGAACTGGTCTCGATCGTCCGCGCGGCGATGGACCCCCGCTAACCTGTGGCTAACACACTTCTGGGAAGGACGGACCAACCTTGATCTCACCCCGCATCGACAAGCTGCTCGAGCATGTCGACTCCGATTATGCGAGCGTGATCGTCGCCGCCAAGCGCGCGCGCCAGATCAACTCCTACTACCACAACCTGGGCGAGGGCACGTTCGACGAGTTCCCGCCGCCGATGGTCGAGACGCGGTCGAAGAACTATCTGACGATCGCGCTTGAAGAGGTCGCCCAGGGCAAGCTCAAGTATCACTACCGGTGAGGTCGGGCGGAGCCTGACCCTAAATGGCGCGGCTGCTCCTCGGCGTGAGTGGCGGGATTGCCGCCTACAAGGCGCTCGAGGCGGCGCGGCTCGCGGTCAAGCGTGGTCATGCGGTGCGGGTGATCCAGACGCCCGCGAGCGAGCAGTTCGTCGGCCGCACGTCGTTTGAGGGTGTCACCGGCGCGCCCGCGCTCACGAGCGAGTTCGAGCCCGACCCCGCGCGCGGCTCCTATCCCGGCGAGGCGCTGCCGGAACGGGCGCCGATCAGCCACCTCGCCCTCGTCGAGCGCGCCGACGTCTACCTGATCGCGCCCGCCACCGCGAATACGCTGGCCAAACTCGCGCACGGGCACGCTGAGGACCTCGTGAGCTCAGCGGCGCTCGCCGCCGCCTGTCCGGTCGCGGTCGCGCCCGCGATGAACAACCGGATGTACCTGAACCCGGCCACCCAGGCCAACCTCGAGCTGCTTCGCTCCCGCGGCATCACGGTCATCCCGCCCGGCGAAGGCGCCCTGGCCTCCCATGGCGAACACGGGATCGGACGCCTGGCCGAGCCGGCCGAGCTGCTCGAGGCGTGCGAGTCACTCCTCACGCCGCCGTCGCTGAAGGGGCTGCGCGTATTGGTGACGGCAGGAGGGACGCGAGAGCCGATCGACAGCGTCCGCTATATCGGCAACCGTTCCTCGGGTCGGATGGGGTTCGCGCTCGCGCGCGAGGCCGCGCGCCGGGGCGCCGAGGTGACGGTGATCGCCGCGAACGTGGCGCTCGAGCCGCCGCGCGGGGCTCGCATCGTCCCGGTCCGCACCGCTGCCGAGCTGGAGGCCGCGTGCCGGAGCGAGCTTGCCGGCTGCGACGTGCTGCTGATGAGCGCCGCCGTCGCCGACTTCCGGCCCGCGGGACCCGTGGACCGCAAGCTCAAGAAGGAGGACGGCGTCCCGAAGATCGAGCTCGAACCGACCGTGGACGTCTTGAGCGCGCTGGCCGAGCTCCGTCGCGACGATCAGACGCTCGTGGGGTTCGCCGCCGAGCACGGGGCGGGGGCGGTCGAGCGCGGGCGGGGCAAGCTCGAGCGCAAGCGACTCGATGCGGTGGTGATCAACGACATCGCCGACGCGGGCATCGGTTTTGAGTCGGACGACAACGAGGTCACGATCGTGATGGCCGGCGGGGCCGAGCGGCACGTACCGCGGGCCAGGAAGGAACGGATCGCTCAGACGGTCCTTGACGAAGTAGAGCGAATACGTACGACCAGGGGTGGGACGGATGGAGCCCGAGCAGACACCCGTAGCCCAGCACGAGTGTGAGACATACGCCGCGCTGGCGCGGCGGCTCGCGGGCAATATCGCGAACGCAGTACAGGTGCGGACCGAGACGCTCACGCATCTGATGGTGTCCCTGTTCGCCGAGGGTCACGTGTTGATCGAGGACTATCCGGGCGTCGGTAAGACCGCGCTGGCGCGCGCGCTCGCGCGGTCGATCGACTGCCAGTTCGCGCGCGTGCAGTGCACCTCGGACCTGCTCCCGGCCGACGTCGTCGGGACGAACGTGTACGACCAGCGTGAATCGCGGTTCGAGTTCCGGCCCGGTCCAGTGTTCGCGAACGTGGTGCTCGTCGACGAGATCAACCGCGCGTCGCCGAAGACGCAGTCGGGGTTGCTCGAGTGCATGCAGGAACGGCGCGTCACCGTCGACGTCCACACTCACGAGCTCGCGCGCCCGTTCATCGTGCTCGCCACCCAGAACCCGATCGAGTACGAGGGAACGTACCCACTGCCCGAGGCGCAGGTCGACCGGTTCATGATCCGGATCTCGCTCGGCTACCCATCGCGCGGCGCCGAGGCCGGGATGCTCGCCGACCACGAGGCCGGGGACCGCGTGCTGACGCTGGCGCCGGTCGCGACGGCGGCCGAGGTGCTGGCCGCCCAGGACGCGGCGAAGCGAGTCAAGGCGTCCGAGCCGCTACGCGACTACATAGTGCGGGTGCTGTGGCGCACCCGCGAGGATCCTCGCGTTGACCTCGGCGCGAGTCCCCGCGCGGGTTTGCTGCTCCTGCGGGCCGCCAAGGCGTACGCGATGATGCAGGGCCGCGACCACGCGCTGCCCGACGACGTGCAGGCACTCGCGTCGACCGTGCTGTCCCACCGGCTCGTGCTCGCCCCCGAATCAGCGCGACGGGCGGCGGCGGACGTCGTCAGCGATGCCGTCTCGTCGGTGAGAGCGTTGTGATCGCCGCGCTCGGTTCCGTCCACGCCCCGGCCGCGGAGGAGCGTCTGCGGTGAGACGGGCGGCGGCGGTCGTGGTCGCCGGGCTCGCGCTGATCCTGGTCGCGCTGCTATTCGACGCCGCTCCACTGTTCGTCCCCGGGGTCGCAATCATCCTGCTCGGGGTCGTCGCGCCCGTGTGGGTATTCATGGCCGCCCGGGGCGCGACGATCGAGCGCACGCTCGACTCCGAGCGGGTCATCGAGGACGAGCCGATCGAGGCGACGATCGAGGTCAAGCGCGGGCCATGGGGTCTGCCCGGTGCGGCGGTTCTGGACCCGCTCGCCGGCGAGCCGGTGTCGATCCGCTCGCCGATGTCGATCGTCTCCGGGTCCTCCAGTGCCAGCGTGCGGATCGTCGCCTCGTTCCCGCGACGAGGGATCCGGCGGATCGAACCGCCGACGCTCGTCGTGTCGGACGCGCTCGAGCTCGCCCGCGCCGTGCGCGAGAGCCCGTCGCCGGCGCAGGAGCTGCTGGTGCTGCCGCGCACCGAACGGGTGAAATGGGTCCCGGGGGCCGGGGAGAAGTGGCGCCGCGCCACCGGAGCGGCGCCGCTCGAGCCGTTCGGCGCGACCGAGGTCGACGGCCTGCGCCCCTACCGTCAGGGCACACCGGCGTCCCGGATCCACTGGCCCGCGCTCGCGCGCGGGGCCGGACTGCTCGAGCGACGACTCCGCGCCGACGCCGAGACGCGCCCGCTCGTGGTCGTCGACGCTCGCTGCGACGGGCCGCCCGAGCATCTCGACGCGGCGGTCAGGGCCGCCGCGTCGCTCGTGCTCGAGCTCGGCACTCGCACGGGCTGCGGCCTGCTGCTCCCGGGCGAGTTCCGTCCGCTCGAGGTCGAGCAGGACCTGATCGCGTGGCCTGTCGCCCACGCCAGGCTCGCGCTGGTCGAGGGCGGGCCGGGCACGCGGGCTCCCGGGCTCGCTCCGGGCGCCCGGTCCGCGCAGGTCCTGTACGTCGCGGCGACGCCGCACGCGCGCCTGCCCGCCGGGTTGGCGGGCGCCGGCGTCAGGGCCGCGATCCTGGTCCTGCCTAAGGCGCTGGCGACGCAGCCGCGTAACGAGGCGAGCTTCGAGGTCGCCGGCTGCCTCGGGTTCGTGGTCGGCGCCGGCCGCCGGGTGAGGGAGCGCGCGGCGTGACCACGAACACCCAGGTCGCGGTGCTCGCGCCGCTCCGCAAGGATGCGGGACCGCGCCGCCGTGGGGCCGCGGGGGCGACCGACCGGCCCGTGATCAGACTCGTCGCGTTCGGCGCGCTGGGCCTCTACGGCGTGATTCGCTGGGGCACGATGATGCAGCCGGCGCCGACGTGGCGCCTGCTGGGCCTGCTCGCGGTCGCGGTGCTCCTGGCGGGCCTGGCCCCGTTGCTGGTCGAGCGGGAGCGCAGGGTCGCCGCGGTCCAGGGCCGGGCGGAGCCGTTGACCTCCATCGGGGGGCCGCTGGTCCTGATCGCGATCCTGGTCGTGTTCCCGATCGCGGGGGTGCCGCTCGAGTGGATGACCCATCTGCGGGTGTCCCTAACCGCAAACGGAATCGGCGGTGGGCTCTCGGCGCTGCCCGGGATCCTCGTGCCGTACCGGGGGGCCAACGAGTGGGTCAGGACGGTGATACTGCTCGGCGCGGCGATCCTGCTGCTCGACGCCGCACTCCTGCTCGCGTTTGCGCCGGCCGCGCTCGGCGACATCCGCCGGGCCGGCGCCGCACTGCCGCTGATCGCGCTTGTGGTGGTGCCGGCGACGGTCGTCCATCCGAAGTTCCCGTATCTCCAGGGCCTGCTGCTGTTCGCGTTGCTGGCGTTCTTCATGTGGGGCGAGCGCGTGCCGTCGGATCGCCGCGGCGGCGTGCTGCTCGCGTGCGCGGCGGCCGGCGCGATCGCGATCGCGGTCGCCCCCGCGCTCGACCAGCACTCGCCCTGGATCAACTACGAGGCGCTGACTCGCGGCTTCACGCCTACGCACGTCGACCGTTTCGACTGGACGCAGCGGTACGGACCGTTGATCTGGCCGCGGACCGGCGACACTGTCCTCGACGTTCAAGCCTCCCCGAAGGCGTTCCCGGGCGAGTACTGGAAGGCGGAGAACCTCGACACGTTCGACGGGGTGGGCTGGGCCGCAGGTGGCGTCAGCACCGGCGGCGGGCTCGAGGGCGTGAGCGCTCGCACGATCACCCGCTACTCCCAGAACCTCACGATGACGATCGGCAAGATGGACACCACCCAGGTGATCGCCGCCGGGTACGCCGCGAGCTCGCCGAGCCACCTCGGGGCGACGCCTCAACCTGGAGATAGCGCGGGGACGTGGTCGACGGCGACTCCGCTCACTCCCGGCGACACCTACACGGTGTCGGTCTACGTCCCGCACCCGAAGTCCGGTCTGCTCCGCAAGGCGGGCACGAACTACCCGGTTGACATCGCGCAGTCAGATCTCGCGTTGACGCTTCCCCAGAACCCGCCCTCGGACGGCGTCGTGCCGCAAACGGTGCTGTTCCCGGCCTTCGGCAGCCACGCCACCGCGCAGGACCAGACCGACCCGACGAGCTTCACGGGCATCTCCGCGGTCCGGAGCTCTCCGTACTGGCAGGTGTACACGCTGGCTCAGTCGCTCGCGCGCAACGCCAAGACGCCGTACGCGTTCGTGGCGAACGTCATGCGCTACCTGTCGCCGTCCAACGGCTTCAGCTACAACGAGTTCCCGCCGCCCACCGCCGATCCGCTGGTCACGTTCCTGCTGCTGAACAAGCTCGGTTACTGCCAGCAGTTCGCCGGCGCGATGGCGCTGCTGCTGCGGATGGGCGGGGTCCCGGCGCGGGTCGCAACGGGGTTCACCACGGGCGCCTACGACAAGCCCGACAATCGCTGGCTCGTCACCGACGTCGACGCGCACGCGTGGGTCGAGGTGTGGTTCCCGCACTCCGGCTGGGTCACATTCGATCCGACGCCGGCGGCGGCGCCGGCGCTCGGCGGCACCCCTCCGGTCGACTCGATCGGGTCGTTCAACAGCGCGGGCGAGCTCCTGCACCAGAACCGGCACGTCGACTCCGCGGGTGGCGCCGTAAGCGGGAGCACCGCGACGAAGAGCTCGGGGTCGGGGGGCGTGTTCCTGCCGGTGACGCTCGGCGCGCTGGCCGTCCTGTTCGGAGCCGCGTTCCTCGCCTGGCGGCGCACCGCGCCGCTCGGGCCCGAAGGATTGCTGGGCGAGCTCGAGCGCGCGCTCGCGCGCAGCGGGCGCCCGATCACCGACGGTGTCACGCTCGCGGCGGTCGAGCGCCGGTTCCGCACCTCGCCGGAGGCCGCGGCGTACGTGCGCAAGCTGCGCCTCGCACGATACGGGGGCGGGAAGGAGATGCCGACGCTGGGGCAGCGGCGCGCGCTCCGCGCGCAGCTCCGCGCGGGGCTCGGGTTCGGCGGGGCATTACGCGCCCTGTGGGCGCTGCCGCCGCGTCCACAGTCGGGCCGGAAGCGGGGTCGGCGCGGTCGGGGGAGTCCGCCGCACCCGGACTAACATAAGAAGTCATGGACGACGTGTACGAGCTGTTCATTCGGGGCACGGAGCTTCTCGAAGCGGGGCACAACCACCAGGCCACAATCCCGCTCGAGCGCGCGCGCGACCTCGCGCCCGACAAGACCTCGATCCGCGAGGCGCTCGGCCGGGCGCTGTTCGGCGCCCAGCGCTACGAGGAGGCGGCGGACGAGTTCCAGGCGGTGATCGACCGCGCGCCCACGAACGACTACGCGCTGTTCTGCCTCGGCCGCTCGCTGCAGATGCTCGGCCGCCACGCCGAGGCGCGCCAGCCGCTGGCGCAGGCCGCCGGGATGCAGCCCGGCCGTCACGATTACCGCATCTACCGCGACCGCGCGCGGGCCCGCGCCGGCGACGGCTCCGCGGACGAATAAGGGGCCTCGCTTCGCTCGGCATCCGTGGGGCCGGTTACGCCGGGCATCCGTGCCCGGCGGCGTGATCGTCTACCGCCCGTGGGTCCCGCGGCCGGGGCCTGAAACGGCGGGGCGGGGCGGCTTCGTACGGAGCCCCGCCTCGGGTGGGTCGCAACCGCGCACTCACGACGGACCAGAAGCCGAATGTGCATTCGGGCACGCATACGGGTCAGATCCACACACTGAAGCGGCCGGCGGCGTCGAGTGTGGACTTGTGGCCCATCGATGGCGCCGCCCGCCACCGTCGTTTGATGCAACGGAGTGCGGGGGCGACGTACGTGACACTCGACAGCCGTCTCACGGCGAGTGCGCGAAACGCCGCCTACAGCACGGATTTCGCGCCACTCGGAGGCAGCGGATCGTCGAGCGTCACGTAACTCGCCCTCCCGAACCCTGGACCCCGGCCCCCGGACCCCGCCCGCCAGGCAGCCCCGGCGCCCCGCCAGCGGTCACGCCCCAACCACCTCCAGGTGCCCGCCGTGCCTTGCGCGGAACCGCGCTGCACGGCCACGCGCCATCGCGGGCCGGCCGGCGATGGCAACCGGCCCCAAGGACGCCGAGCGGAGCGAGGCCACCCCGGGCGAGCGCGCTCTCCGGGGGGCTGTCCAGGCCGCCGTAGCGGTGCTATCGTCAGATGTGAAGTTGAGCGCCGGGCACTTGCTCGGCGGCAGTACCCGAAGTGGGCGCTGGCCCGCTTTTTTTATGTGACGGAGGAGATCCGCAGTGCAGCCCGATGACAACCAGCTCCAGAAGGAGATCGAAGGCCGACTCGCCACCAGCGAGCCGGATGTCGAGGTGCTGCTCGCCGAGGTCGTCTCTCCCGCCACGCTGCGGCTGTTCATCGATCATCCCGAGGGCGTGTCGCTCAATCTGTGCGAGCGGGTCTCCGGGCTCCTGAACGACTACCGCGACCGCTACTCGCTCGAGGTGTCATCCCCGGGGCAGGACCGGCCGCTGACCAAGCCGCAGCACTACACCCGTTTCCTTGGCCGGCACGCGCGCGTGCGCTTGCGCGACGCCCGCGACGGCCACAAGAGCGTGACAGGGGAACTGGTCGGCGCATCGGACAACGACGTGACGATCGCGGCACCAGAGGGCGTGGTCACGATTCCCTACGAGCAAATCGCCCGCTCCAACCTCGTACCTGGAGACTGAAGCCATGTCGAGAGAGATCGTCGAGGCCGTTCGCGGCCTCGCCGCCGAAAAGAACATCTCGTCCGAGAAGCTGATGGAGGCGCTGGAAGACGCGCTCTTGTCGGCGTACAAGAAGACGCCTGAAGCGGCGCGCTACGCGAAGGTCGAAATGGATCGCGACAGCGGCGACTTCAAGGTCTGGGAACTGAAGATCCCGCCCGAGCTCGAGGAGCAGCTCCTGATCGATGCGACTCCGGACCAGCAGCCGACCGTCGACCCGGAGACCGGCGAGATGCGCGAGCCGCCCGAGCCCGAGATCGATCTCGAGAAGCTCAAGGAGTACGAGGACCAGATCGAGACCGAGGACGTCACCCCGCACGACTTCGGACGCATCGCGGCGCAGACCGCCAAGCAGGTGATCCTCCAGCGGATCCGCGAGGCCGAGCGCGACATGATGTTCGAGGAGTACCGCGACCGTGTCGGCGAGCTCATCACCGGCATCGTGCAGCAGTCCGACTCGCGCTACACGCTAGTGCAGCTGCGCGAGCGGGTCGAGGCGCTGCTCCCCAAGTCAGAGCAGGTCGAGGGCGAGCGCTACGACCACTCTCAGCGGATTAAGGCGGTCATCAAGGACGTCTCGAACTCGACCAAGGGCCCCAGCATCATCGTTTCCCGCCGCGACCCCGAGCTGATCAAGCAGCTGTTCGAGCTCGAGGTGCCGGAGATCGCCGACGGGCTCGTCGAGATCACCAACGTCGCCCGCGAGCCCGGCTACCGCTCGAAGATCGCGGTCGTCTCTCACGTCGACGGCGTCGACCCGGTCGGCGCCTGCGTCGGCCCGCGCGGCTCGCGGGTCCGGATGGTCGTGTCCGAGCTCCGCGGCGAGAAGATCGACATCATCCCCTACAACGACGAGCCGGCCCGGTTCGTGGCCAAGGCGCTGTCGCCCGCGCGCGTCCGCGAGGTGCTCGTTGACGATGCCGGCAAACAGGCGACCGTGATCGTCCCGGACGACCAGCTGTCGCTCGCGATCGGTCGCGAGGGCCAGAACGCGCGGCTCGCCGCTCGCCTGACTGGGTGGCGGATCGACATCCGCTCCGAGACCGAGTTCGCCGCCGAGGAGGCCGAGCACGGCTACGAGCAGGAGGAGGCGCAGGGCCGCTGCGCCGCGATTCTGTCCAACGGCCGCCGCTGCCCGAACGCGGCGCTGCCAGGCTCACGCTACTGCGGGATCGAGGCCCATCAGGCGCTCGAGGGCAAGGACACCAATCAGGTGCAGGCCGCTGCTAACGGTGGCGAGTAGCTCCTACACTGGTAGTAGATGAACAAGCGCGTCCATCAGATCGCCAAGGAGCACGGGCTAGCCACCAAGGATGTTCTCGCGCGGCTGCAGGCCGGCGGCCTGGAAGTGAAGGCCGCCTCCTCGTCGGTCGATGAGGATGCAGCGCGGCGTGTGCTCGCGGACGGCGACGGCGCCGCGCGCGAAACCGCTTCGGCTCCCCCGAAGCAGGCACCGCGTGACGGCGACGGCACGCGTGCCCGTTCGGGTGAAGGACCCGGACGCAAGCGGAACGAACCGCCGGCCCGCACGCGCAACGACGCGCCCGCGCCGACCCAGCGCGAGGCCAACGGCCAAAGCGCCGGCGGGAACGCGCAGGCACGCGGTGGCGACGGCCCGCGGAGCGGTGGCGATGGAGGTGCCTCGGGCGAGACCGCACACAAGCGACCGACGCGCGACTCACTCCAGGGCGAGCGTGCGCCCGGCAATGCCGGCGGCCGCCGGCGCGTCGTGATCGACTCACAGGCTTCCCGCCGCAACACCGGCGGACCCCCGGCTCAGACCAATCAGCCGCCGCGCCGTCAACGGCGCGGTCGCCGGCGGCGCGGCGTCTACGACGAGGAGGCGGAGTCGCGTCCGTCGACGTCGCCGACCGCGCTGGCCGTGCCCGACGCGATCGCGATCAACTCCGGGTCGACGGTCAAGGACGTCGCCGAATATCTCGACGTCCCGGTCCCCGAGATCATGAAGCAGCTGATGGCGCTCGGCGAGATGAAGACGCTGACCCAGACGCTGTCCGACGAGGCGATCCAGGTACTCGCGGCCGAGCTTGGCAAGACCGTCGAGATCGTCCACTCCGAGGACGAAACGATCGCCGAGCCCGTGTTCGACGACGCCGAGGAGACGCTCGTGGAGCGCGCCCCGGTCGTGACGATCATGGGCCACGTCGACCACGGCAAGACCTCGCTCCTCGACGCGATCCGCCAGACCCAGGTCGCTGCGGGCGAGGCCGGCGGCATCACCCAGCACATCGGCGCATACCAGGTCGAGCAGGACGGCAAGCAGATCACGTTCCTGGACACGCCGGGTCACGAAGCGTTCACCGCGATGCGCGCCCGCGGCGCGAAAGTCACCGACATCGCGGTGATCGTGGTCGCCGCCGATGATGGCGTGAAGCCGCAGACCCAGGAGGCGGTCGATCACGCTAAGGAAGCCGCCGTGCCGATGCTCGTCGCGGTCAACAAGATCGACAAGGAGGGCGCGCAGCCCGACCGGGTTCGCGCTGAGATGGCGCAGCTCGGGCTCCAGCCGGTGGAATGGGGCGGCGAGACCGAATTCGTGAACGTCTCGGCCAAGACCAGGGAGGGCCTCGAGGACCTGCTCGAGACGATCCTGGTGATGGCCGAGGTCGAGGAGCTCAGGGCCAATCCGGAGGCTCCGGCGTCGGGCACGGTGATCGAGTCCAAGCTCGACCCGGGACGCGGACCCGTGGTGACGATCCTGATCGGGCGCGGGACGCTCGAGGTCGGGGACTCGCTCGTCGCGGGTGCGCACTGGGGCCGGGTCCGGGCGATGAACGACTTCATGGGCCACCGCGTCGGCCATGCGCTGCCGGGAGAGCCGATTGAGGTGCTCGGGTTCGACGGCGTACCCGAGGCCGGCGAGCACGTGCGCGCGGTCGAGAACGAGCGGCGCGCCCGCCAGCTCGCCGGCGAGCGCGCCACCCGGCTCAAGGCGGAGGCGCTGGCCCGGCGCTCGGGCAAGAAGGTCTCGCTCGAGGACATCTTCAAGAGCGGCGTCCAGGAGCTCAACCTCGTGCTGAAGTCCGACGTGGCGGGATCGCTCGAGGCGATCGAGGACGAGATCGCGAAGCTCCCGCAGGATGAGGTCTCGGTCAACGTGATCCGCGGCGCGGTCGGGGCGGTGTCGGAGTCCGACGTGATGCTCGCCTCCGCTTCCGATGCGGTGATCCTCGCCTTCAACGTCCGGCCCGTCGGCGATGCCCGCGCGGTGGCCGAGCGCGAAGGCGTCGAGATCCGTCACTACGCGGTCATCTACCGCGCGATCGAGGAGCTCCGCGACGCGATGCAGGGAATGCTTGCGCCCGAGGAGGTCGAGGAAACACTCGGCTCGGTCGAGGTGCGCCAGATCTTCCGCGCGTCCCGCGTCGGCACGATCGCCGGATGCCACGTCACAGACGGCACGATCACACGCGGCTCGAAGGTGCGCCTGATCCGTGACGGGACGGTCGTCTACGACGGCCAGATCCAGAGCCTGCGCCGCTTCAACGAGGACGTGCGCGAGGTGTCCGCCGGCTATGACTGCGGCATCGTGCTCAGGGACTTTGCCGACGTCAAGGAAGGCGACGTGCTCGAGACCTACGCCACGCGCCAGGTCGAGCGCGAGCTCGTCTAGCAGTAGCTAGGGTGGTGCGCGATGTCGGACAGCGGCTTCGTCGCGGTGCTCGTGATCGATCTGCACTTCCCGGACGCCGGCAGCCTCAAAGGCAAGCGCAAGGAGCTCTCCTCGATCAAAGCCCAGCTCCACGGGCGGCTGGGCGCTGCCGTAGCGGAAGTCGACCACCAGGACCTGTGGCAGCGCGCGCGACTGACGGCGGCTTTGACCGGTGGCTCGCTCGCCGTGCTGAGCGCGGCGGCCGACAACGTCGAGCGGTGGCTCGAGGCCCGCTGGCCGGACAATGTCCAGGTACACACGATCCTCACCTCGGTGGGCGATCTGTGGGAGTGAGTGAGCGGCGTCTAATGACTCGACCCCGGGGGAGTGGGTAGGATGCCCGACGGCCGGATGCGTCGCGTCGATGAGGCCATGAGAGAGGTTCTCAGTGATGCGATCGCCAAGGATCTCCAGGATCCACGCGTTGGATTCGTGACCGTGACTGCAGTCAAGACCAGCCCCGATCTGCGCCATGCGCGTGTGTATGTCAGCGTCCTCGGGGACGAGCAGGCGCGTTTCGACACGCTCGATGGACTGCGGTCGGCGCACGGCTTCCTGCAGGGGCGTGTGGCGTCCGAGCTATCGCTCAAGAACACGCCCTCGATCACGTTCGAGTACGACGAGTCGATCGATCGGGGCATGCGGATCACACAGCTGATCGACCAGGGACTGGAGCCGGATGGGTGAGAACGGTGCGGGGGCCAACCGCGATGAAGTGCTGGCGGAGCTCCGCTCCGCTGAGAAGCTCATCGTCGTTACCCACGAGAATCCCGACGGCGACGCGCTCGGATCGCTGATAGCGACGCAGGGGATCCTGACTCTCGCGGGGAGTGATTGCCTGATGTTCATCGACGCGAGTGATCTGCCGCTGCCGCACGAGTACAGGTTCTTCGAGCTCTCGGGCCTGGTCAGCGCGCCGCCGGACGACCTCGACGAGCGCACGATCGTGTTCCTCGATTGCGGCAACCTCGAGCGCAACCCGGCGGAGGCGTTCCGCCGCCCGGGAAGTCACATCGTCAACATCGACCATCACCACGACAACACTCGGTTCGGCACGGTCAACTACGTGCTCCCCGAGGCGTCGTGCACGGCCGAGATCGTGTGGGACCTCATGCACGGGCTGGAGGTGAAGCCGACGCTCAACATCGCCGAGGCGTTGTACGTCGGGCTGATCACCGACACCGGGCGGTTCATGTACGAGAACACCGGGCCGCGCGCGCACGAGATGGCCGCCGACCTGATCGAGGCGGGCGTCGACGTCCACGAGATCTACCGGCGCGTGTACGAAGGGGTCCCGTATGGCAAGCTCGCGCTGCTCGCGCGCGGCCTGGCGAAGATCCACCGCTACGACGACGGCCGGCTGACCATCACCGAGCTCGACGCGCACGACTTCGCCGAGTCCGACGCCGAGGAGAGTTACTCCGAAGGCGTGATCGACCACCTGCGAGCGGTGGAGGGGACGGCGGTGGCGGCCCTGATCCGCGAGCGCACTGCCAACAACGACGGCGGCCGGGCCCGCAAGGTCTCGCTCCGGGCCAGCGACGACCGCGTCGACGTGTCCGCGATCGCGCGCGCCCAAGGCGGTGGAGGACATCGTCAGGCGGCGGGGTTCTCGACGTCGCTCGAGTGGGACGAGCTCGTCGCGTTCTTGCGAGAGGAAGTCGCGCAGCAGCTTTCGATGTGACGGACGGCATCGTTCTGTACGACAAGCCGGCCGGCATCACCTCCCATGATGCGGTGGCGCGCATGCGTCGCGAGCTCGGTCGGCGCAAGATCGGTCACGCCGGCACACTCGATCCGTTCGCGACGGGGCTGCTGCTGATCCTCGTCGGTCGCGCCACCCGCGTGCAGCGGTTCCTGATGGCGCTGCGCAAGACGTACGAGGCGACCGCGCGGTTCGGCGCGGTATCGAGCACTGGGGATCCCGAAGGGGAGATCGTGGCCACCGGAGTAGTCCCGTCTGGCGACCTCGAGCTGCCGACCGGCTCCGTTCGCCAGCGACCGCCGGCGTTCTCGGCGGTCAAGGTCGGCGGCCGGCGCGCGTACGCACTCGCCCGCGCCGGCGAGAAAGTCGAGCTCGCCGTGCGGGTCGTCGAGGTCCACCGGTTTGACGAGCGGTGGCGGGAGGAGGACCGGCGTGGATTCGTGATCGAGTGCTCATCGGGGACGTACGTCCGCAGCCTGATCGCTGACCTCGGCGACGCCTATTGCGAGGCGCTCCGGCGCACCGCAATCGGCCCATTCGACGTCGCCGACGCCGATCCGGGGCGGATCATCGGCATCTCGGACGCGCTGTCGTTCATGCCCGAGGTCCGGCTCGATCCCGACGACGCGCGGCGCGCCTCGCACGGTGGCGCGGTGGCGGGGGATGCCGGTGGCGCGGAGGTGGTTCGGCTCACCGACGATCGCGGACTGATCGCGCTGGCCGCGCCGCGGGGTGACGGGCTGCTCGGACCTGTCGTCGGCCTCCGGGGCCAGAGCTAGTTAGCCTTTCGCCCGCATGAAAGTCACGATGCTCTCCGAGGTCCGGGAGCGGCCGCGGCGAGTGGCGGTCGGCGAGTTCGACGGCGTCCACCTCGGGCACCGCGAGGTGATCCGCGGCAGCGACACGGTTCTCACGTTCGAGCCGCATCCCCTGCGGGTGGTCCGGCCGGAGGCCGCGCCGAAGCTGCTGACGAGCCTCGAGGCCAAGGCCGAGCTCATAGAGTCGCTCGGCGTCGACGAGCTCGTGGTGATCCCGTTCGACGATGGATTCGCTCACCAGACGGCCGAGGAGTTCATCGATCACGTGCTCGTCGAGCGGCTGCGCGCGACGCGCGTCTCGGTCGGGGAGAACTTCCGCTTCGGGCATCGCGCGGGGGGCGACCCGGCGATGCTGGCCGCGGATGGGCGGTTCGAGACGCGGGTGGTGCCGCTGGTCGAGGTCGATGGTGAGATCGTCTCCTCGAGCCACATCCGCGGGCTGGTGCTGGCCGGCGAGGTCGAGATCGCCACGCGGTTCCTCGGGGCGCCCTTCCAGCTCCGCGGCGAGGTCGTCAAGGGCGATCAGCGCGGGCGCACGCTCGGCTTCCCGACCGCCAACATCGTCCCCGACGAGGCGCTCGTGTGCCCGGGCCATGGGATCTACGCCGCCCGCACCGCCGAGGCGTGCGCGGCGGTCAGCATCGGGGTTCGGCCCACGTTCGGGACCGGTCGGGCGCTGCTCGTCGAGGCGTACCTGCTCGATTTCGACGGCGACCTCTACGGGTGGACACTGCGCATCGACTTCCTCGCGCGCCTGCGCGGAGAGCGCCGGTTCGAGTCGCCCGAGGCCCTGGTCGAGCAGATGCGCCAGGACATCGCGCACACGCGCGAGCTTTGTGAACGAGCGGCCTGCTAGCCTCATCGAGCCGATGGCTATCACCCAAGAGCGCAAGCAGGAGCTCACCGCCAAGTACGGCGACAACCCTGCCGACACCGGAAAGACCGAGGTCCAGATCGCGCTGATGACCGAGCGGATCAACGACCTCAACGTGCACCTGCGCGAGCACCGCAAGGATCACCACTCGCGTCGCGGCCTGCTGATGCTCGTGGGCCGCCGCCGCCGGCTGCTCAACTACCTGCGGCACGAGGACCTCGAGCGCTACCGCACGATCCTGCGCGAGCTCGGCCTTCGACGGTGAGCGAGCCCTCCGCCGACGGGCCGATCCAGGCGGGGACGCCGGCCCCGGAGTTCACGCTCATGCGCGAGGACGGCAGCGAGTTCACTCGCGCCGACCTCGAGGGCAACACAACCGTGCTCGTGTTCTATCCGTTCGCATTCAGCCCGGTGTGCAGCGACCAGATCGGGCTCTATGAGGAGGTCCTCAGCGACTTCCTGGCCAAGCGCGGCGCCACCATGTACGGCGTCTCGTGCGACGCACGCTGGTCGCAGACGGCGTTCCGCGAGAAGCTCGGCGTGACCACGATCCCGCAGCTGTCCGATTTCGAGCCAAAGGGGGCGGCGTGCCGCGCGTTCGGCGTGTATCACCCCGGCGGCTTCCCTCAGCGCGCGCTCGTGATCGTCGGACCCGACGCCGTGGTGGCGTGGAGCTACCAGGCGCCCTCGCCAACCGAGCTTCCCGGGGCCAACCTCATCTTCGACGGCCTCGACGCGGTCGCCGCCGGCTCCGGCAAGGCCTGACCGCCCGACCCGCTTAGGGCGTTGAGCGGCCTCAGCTCGGCTCCGCTTCCCGGACTGCTCGAACGGGACCACGTCAGAGGGCCCGACGACGCGCCGCTGGTGATCGTCTACGCCGACTTCGAGTGCCCGTACTGCGCCGCGGCGGAGGTCAGGCTCAGAGGCGCTCGGTTGCGGATCGCGTTCCGGCACTTTCCGGTTCGCTCGAGCCATCCCCGCGCCTGGCCCGCGGCCTGCGCGGCCGAGGCGGCCGCGCTCCAGGGTCGCTTCTGGGAGATGCATGACCTGCTGTTCGCCGACCAGGGACGCCTCGAGGACCCGCACCTGTGGGCGCGGGCGCGGACCGTTGGGCTTGACCTGGAGCGATTCGACGCCGACCGGCGCAGCCCGTCGGTCGCGGCTCGCATCCGGGGCGACTTCGAATCAGGGGTGAGGGGCGGCATCGTGACGACGCCGACGCTGGTCGCGAACGGCGCCCTCCACACCGGCCAGTTCGACGTCCACTCGCTCGAGCAGATCGGCGCCGGCGGGGGCTGAGCCGGGCCCGTTCGCGCCGGCCGGCGTGTCGTGCGATCCGACGGGGTGCTCGAATCCGGGCGCGAACGCCGGCAGCCGCAGAGCGAAGATCGAGCCGTGACCCGTGTTCTGCACGGTGCAGTTGCCCCCGTGGGCCTTCGCGATCGCGTCGACGATCGCCAGTCCCAGTCCGACGCCGCCCGCCGAGCGGGTACGTGCCGCGTCGGCCCGGGCGAAGCGGTCGAAGATCCGCTCGAGCGCATCCTCGTGCACGCCGCTGCCCTCATCCTCGACCTCGATCATCAGATGTCCGGCGCGGTCCCCGACCGCCCGGAGCTCGATCGCGTCGCCCTTGCGCGTGTACTTGATCGCGTTCTCGACGAGCGCGTCGAGCGCCGCTCGCAGCCGGTCCGGGTCGACTGCGACCGTCCCGCTCACGAGTTGGCCAAGGCGCCACGCCCGCGGAGCCACCTCGGACCACCGCATGAACACGTCCTCGAGGAACGGCTCGATCTCGACCTCCCCGACCTGCAGGAAGTCGGGCTGGTCGGCGGCTGCGAGCACCAGCAGGCGGTCGACGATCGCGTCGATCCGCGCGAGCTCATCGAGCGCGACCCCGAGCTCGGCGTCGGACCCGTTTCCGAGCAGCAGCTCGAGGTGGCCGCGGGCGATTGTCACCGGCGTGCGCAATTCGTGCGAGGCGTCGTGCATGAACCGCTCCTGGCGTTCGAGCATCGAGCGGCTTTGCTCGGCGCGTCCCTCGGCGATCCGCTGCGACTCCACGCGGCGTCTCGCGTGCCATACGATGGTCAGGAACAGCATCGCCATCAGCGGAACCCGAGCCAGCTTCTCCACCGCCTGTTGTCCGTCGAGAATATGCTCGATGTGCGGCAGACCGGTCAGCGCCACCGTCGCGATGAGCACGACCAGCGTCGGCCCGAGTGGCCAGACACGGATCCCGTAGAGCAGGATCAGGCTGATCCAGGTCAAGTAGAAGGGCACGGTCCCCCACGTGGGCCAGACCAGCATCGCCGCGTAGTTCGCGACGGCGAATGCCGCCCACAGCAACTCCAGCCGATAGCGCAGCACGAGCGTCCGCGCGTCGGAGGCGAAGACGGTCAGCGGGCGGCGGCCGACCCAGGCGCCCGTGTCAGGCAGCCGCACGGTAGCCCGCATTGCGCACCGTCTCGATTGGCGCATCCGGCCCCAACCGCCGACGCAGCCGCCGGACGCATACGTCGACGACATTCGATCGCGGATCGAAGTCGTACCCCCATACCTCCGCGAGCAGACGCTCCCGGCTGACCACCTGTCCGACGTGCTGCATCAGGAAGTGCAGCAGGCGGAACTCACGATCGGAGAGGTCGGCGACCGTGTCGCCGACACGGGCCTGACGGCGAGCGAGATCGAGCACCAGCGTGCCTACGCGGATCATCGTTCCGTCATCGGCCACGCGCGCGCGGCGGAGCTGGACCCGCGCCCGCGCCAGTAGCTCGTCGAGAGAGAACGGCTTGGCGACGTAGTCGACCGCACCAAGCTCGAAGCTCTGGAGCTTGATCGGAAGATCGCTGCGCGCCGACAAGATCAAGACCGGGAGATCCGACTTCTCGTGGTGGAGCTTCCTCAGGGCGTCGAGGCCACTGCGCCCCGGCAGCATCAGGTCAAGGATCACCAGGTCGTACTGGCCCGCGAGCGCGCGGGCAAGCCCGAGCTCGCCGTCGCCGACGACATCCACGCCGAATCCTTCGGCCTCGAACGCACGGGCCAGAAACGCCCGAATTCGCGCCTCATCCTCCACAATCAATATGCGCATTTGCTCTTTCGAGCCCCCACGTTTGCGCCGAGACGATACCTCTCAAAACATGACCTGTAAATGAGGGCCAGATGACATCGGCGTCATCTGCTCCCTGCCGATGCCCGGAAAGCTACAACACGACTCGAGGTCCTGCCGCGATGCGTACCGACGGCGGCCCGGGTCGCCTTGACGGTCTTGGGATCCATGGGCTATAAGTCCGGGCCCTTGGCGGGCGAGGCCGTCGGAGCCACCTGAGTTCGTAGGCGTGGTGGCATCGAGGCGGGCCCAACGAGAGTGAACGTGTTCTCATCATGAGCACCGATCCTTTGGCGACACTGAGGCCTACGGACTTCGCGCCCTGGACCCTGCGCGGTCTGATCGCGTCCCACAAGATGGCTTCGCTGGTCATCGCCGCCGTAGGCATCGCGACCGTCGCGGTGCTTCTGATGGTGGCTCTCGGCCCGAAGGCCGGCGCGGTGTCGGATAGCACGACGTGCTCGCAATGGGGCTCGACAAACGTGACCGCGCAGGGGGCGTACGCCAGGCTGTACATCAAGGAGCACGGCCCCGTTTCGCGGGCCTGGGGGCCCGGGGGTCAGGGTGTGATCAACGCGATCAACGCCGGCTGCTATGAGGCGTTCGGTGAGGACGTCTCGGATACGGCGACCGTTGTGCAGGCGATCGCGCGCAGCTTCTGAGCGGACCGGTGCCCGGCCCGAGCGGGCGCGGCGAACGGGCCGGAGATGACTTGCACATGACAGCTTGATGACATTGCCGTCATCTGCTCTCGCAGTCGCCGCCGGGCGATGTATAACACCGCGCCGAGGAGACCGATGTAGATGACTGCGGCTGCCAAGCGAATCATTGGAATCACGGTCGTCACGGCAATCGTTTGCGTCGCGATCGGCCTCTACATCGGGCTTTACCTCGTGAACGTGCCCGGCTCGGTGGCGGCGACGCAGACGTCCTCCGGGGCCTCGCTCTACCTGGCCACCGTGCCTGCCGCGGCTCTGACCGATTCGCACCCCACCTGGGTCTCCTACTACGCGGTCGAGCCCGGTGCGAAGAACTGGCAGCACAAGACGACGTACGTGCTGCCGGCGAACACGCTCGTGCACGTGACGATCTACAACTTCGACAGCGCTTCAGGGCTGCGCAACAACTGGTTCGGCCAGTCCACCGGAACGGTCGGCGGCGTGATCACGCTCAACGGCAAGACGACGCAGGGGATCGATCCCGATGACGCCTCGCACGTGTTCTCGATCCCGCAGATCGGCCTGGCGGTGCCGCTCGACGGCATCTCGGCCACCGCGAAGAACCCCTGCAGCAACGCGCCCTGCAGCCTCTCGTACGACCACACGGTCACCACATTCACGTTCCGCACGCCCGGCAAGGGCCTGTACCGCTGGCAGTGCTTCGTGCCGTGCGCCGCCGGATACATCGCGGGGTTTGGCGGACCGATGCAGACCGTCGGATACATGGACGGCTTCATCAAGGTCGTATGAGCGAGCCGGCTGGACGCTGAGCATGGACGAGACCAACCACTTCCGGAGGATCGTGCTGTTGTGGCTGTTGGCCAGCGTGATCATGGTGCCGATCGTGGTGTTCGTTTTCGGCCCCGGTCTTCCGCCCGGCAACGGGAGCGTCGAGGCGTCCGGGCAGACGACCGACAACACGGTTCTGCTGGCCATCGCCACGCCGGTGGCACTCGGGGTGCTGGTCTACCTGGGTTACGTGCTGTTTGCGTTTCGCGAGCACACGCCGGAGGTGGTGCTCGATGGACCGGCGATTCGTGGCAACTCGAGCGTGCAGTTCTGGTGGCTGGTCGTCACGACGACGCTCGTGCTTTTCCTGGCCGGCTATGGCACGGTCAGGCTGCTGGCCGACGGATCCGGCGGCGGTCAGGGCCCGAACCCGATCGCGGTTCCCGCGACGCCGAAGGGCGGGAGGTTGGTGGTGCAGGTGGTCGCGCAGCAGTGGCAGTTCAACTACCGCTTCCCAGGCTATGGGGGAGTCGAGACCAACCAGATCGAGCTGCCCGAGAACACGCTGATCCAGTTCAACGTGACCTCGCTCGACGTGATCCACTCGTTCTGGGCGTATGAGCTCGGGGTCAAGGCGGACGCGAACCCGGGCGTCAACAACGTCGCCTACGTCACGACGAAGGGGCCGCTGACCTTCCACGTGCGCTGCGCCGAGCTGTGTGGCCTGTGGCACGGCTACATGTTCAACCAGGGGCAGGTCGTCCCGAAGGCGCAGTTCGCCGCGTGGATCGCGCAGCAGAGGGTCAAGTTCGCGCCGGCGACCAAGACCCTGCCGCCCTACTCGAAGACCTATTTCCCACAAGCATTCAGGAGGGCCGGATGAGCGCGATTTCTGTGCCCGCGACCGCCCCTCGGTCCGGCTGGCGAAAGCTGATCGGCTTCAACATGCTGACGGGGATCCTGCTCGGGATCGTGGGGTGGCTCGTCGGACACTGGATCGGCGGTCGCTTCACCGGCGCGAACATCGCTTACTACTCAGCGGAGGCGGGCGAGAACGACATCGCGATCATGCTCGGCTACTTCCTCGGCGTGGTCGGCTTCCTCGTCGGCTTGGGCTTCGCCAACTACCCGGTGAAGCGGATGCTCGGCCATCCGCCGTCGCTGGCCGAGCGCGAGTCCGAGGAGGAGGGCCTCTTCCGGTACTTCACGCTGTCGACCGACCACAAGGTCGTCGCGAAGCAGTACATGGTGGG
>Ga0335076_10000440_pt1 | contig 38087 bp, 24 predicted proteins | sample Lox_Sample_25_FD_206717 | JGI IMG/M metagenome (GOLD analysis project Ga0335076, IMG submission 206717) | Soil microbial communities from Loxahatchee National Wildlife Refuge, Florida, United States - Lox_Sample_2.5 | ecosystem: Environmental > Terrestrial > Soil > Wetlands | place: USA...
CGAGGGCAGTCGGCGTGAGGCACTGCGCCTGGTCGAGAGCCTTGGCCTGCACAATCTCATCGTCGAGCACGTGAAGCTCGATGCGGATACGCTCAAGGAGACGCGCGCGCGCAGCCTCGGCCTGACGCTGGCGGATGCGCGTGCCGCTCGCGACGTGGTTCCGGGAGCGGGGCGCTATGCAGCGGAAAGGGAAGTCCGCGTGTACGCTGCGTTCAGCGACCACGCCGCGGGCGATGCCCAGGCCAGCGGCGTCAGCCCGGACTTCTTTCCGCTCGCGGCGCTGCGCGTCGAGCAGGGGCGGGCGCTGGACGCGCACGACGACGACACGCTCGCCGCGGTCGCCGTGATCGGACATCAGGTCGCGCACGACCTGTTTCCCGACGGCGACGCCGTCGGCAGCCTGATCAAGATCAACCACGTCTGGCTGCGCGTGGTCGGCGTGCTCGCCGACCGTGACCTCGGCGAGGAGAAGTTCGAGGGCGTCGCGCTGGGCGGCGAGAGCAACCGCGTGTTCCTGCCGCTTTCGAGCGCGCTGGCGCGGTTCCGTTTTCCGCCCATGGACGACGAGATCGACCGGCTCATCCTCAGCATCGACGATCCGGAGCACCTCGCGGCCGGCGCCCGCGTGCTCCACGCGGTCCTCGACCAGCGTCATGCCGGCGCGGCCGATTTCAGTCTGGTGGTGCCGCAGCAGCTGTATCAGCAGAATCAGAAGACGCAGCGCATCTTCAGCATCGTCATGGGCTCGATCGCGGGCGTCAGCCTGCTGGTCGGCGGCATCGGCATCATGAACATCATGCTGGCCAACGTGCTCGAGCGGCGGCGCGAGATCGGTCTGCTGCGCGCACTCGGCGCCCGGCGTCGCGACATCGTCGTGCGTTTCCTGCGCGAGGCGCTCGTGATCTGCACGACCGGAGCGCTGATCGGCCTGGTGTTCGGCGCCGCGCTCGCGTACCTGATCGCCGCGTTTGCGCACTGGCAGGTGGGCTGGTCGCCGCTGCTGACCCTGATCGCAGCCGCGCTGTGCGCACTCATCGGCATGGCGTTCGCCGTTTATCCGGCGCGCCAGGCTGCGGCGCTCGATCCAATCGCCGCGATCCGCGCCGAATGATGCGTCAGCCGCGCTCTTCGAGGTGAAAGGTGTGCAGGAAGCGGTGCACGAACCGGCGCAAACATGATGTCGGCAGCGACGATCGCCACGAGGCCGCAGTAGAGCGCGTACAGCTCCGCAGAGAATTTTCCCGGCAGGTGTTCGTACACGTCAGTCCTGGTCGACCGGCCCGCACCACCCCGGCAGGTAATTCGCGTCCATGCTCTTGGCGAACTTCATGGCGAGGGTAAGCGCGCCGTCGAAATCGGCTTCGACGAGCTTGTGCTTGATCCTGCGGCGCAGGAAATCGGCCCAGAGGAATTCGCTGAACGGCGTGGTGTCCTTGGCGAATCCGCCGAGGCGGCGCAGTTCGCCGGCCAGGCTGCGCATGGGATCGTCGAGCATGTCGGCGACGGACTTCGGCAAGTCCTCATAGCCGCGTCGCCGCCCGCCCGCGTCGAACGGGTGCATCCAGCCGCGATTGTCGAGAAAAACCCAGAATGCGTCGCGTTGGAGTCTTCTCAGATCGGCGACCACAGTTGTCGCAATTTCCTTCACACCCTCCTTGTGCAGCGCCAGCGACAGGTGGTGATGATCGATGATGTAGTAGCGTTCCTTGGGTCCCCACACTACCGGGATCATGTGCCTGCCGAGGAAGTCCGGCTTCTTGCGGTCGGGATGGTGGCGCCAGCTCTTCCGCTTGGCATCGACCTCGCGCATGCCGACGGTGATCTGGGTCGGGCGCAGGTCCTCGATCGGGACCGGATGAATGCGTGGTTCTCTGAGCACTGTCATGCCGCTGCTCCATCGACTGTCGTCGGCAGATGATACGCCGGACGTGGCAGGAGGGCGGCATGGGCGCTTGCCCGGCGGGGCGCCGGCCTACGACTTGCTGCCGCCGAAACGCACGTCGAACTGCAGCGAAATTGCTCTCCCGTACGGGTTGTAGTTGAACACGTTGTAGTACGGATAGTAGTTGTACGTTGAATCCTTCGCCGGAGCGGAGTTCTTGAGGTTGTTGACGATCAGGGAAAGGTTCATGTCGGCGGTGATCGCGTAGCGCACGTCGAGGTTGTAGACCATCCACGGCGCGACCGCGCCGTCGGAGTAACTCGCCCCGTAGGCGTAGTTGCCGCTCTTGCCGTAGCGCGTGCCGAACAACGTCGTGCTGAACGCACCGATGTCCCACGTCACCGTGCCGTTGAGCGTGTTCTTGAAGCCGTTGTACCAGGTGTTCTGCGCGCCGAGCTGGTCCTGAACCGCGCTCAGCGCGTCCTGCTGGAACGTGTGCTTGAGCGTGTCGAACCAGTTGAGTTCAAACAGGAAGCGGCCGTAGCGGCCGGCATCGATGCTGTAATTCCCCGTCGCGCTCACACCGTGCAGCGTCTCCTTGGCAATGTTGAGCGGATACGTCGTGATGTAGTTGATCGTGCCGTCCGGAAAGCGCGTCACCAGATTCACCCAGCTGGTCGGATTGCTCGGCGAGCAGTTGCTGTTGAACGGTTGGCCATCGCTGGTCGTGCCGATCAGGCACGCGGCCTCGAACTGCAGGACCTGGTCGCCGCTCAGGCTCTGCACCTCGTTCGTGATCTGCACGCCGGTGTAGTCGAGCTTGAGCGTGAGATGTTCCTGCGGCGACCACACCGCGCCGTAGCCGATCGAGTTCGCGGTGACGTACTTCAGATTCGGGTTGCCGCCCTGCAGGCCCTGCACGTACTGGTTGAAGTACGGACAGTTCGTCAGCGGCTGGTCGCCGAACTGCGTGCGGCACAGATAGTAGTCGGTGAGCTGCTCGTAGTAGCCGCTCGGTTGGGCGAACAGGTACGCCATCTGCGGCGCCTGGAACGCGGTGGCGTAGCTGCCGCGCAGCAGCAGGGTTTCCGTCGGCCGGTATTCCAGTCCGACCTTGTACGTGTTCTTGCCCGGCCGGTTGCCGGCGTAGATGTAACGGTCGAAGCGGTCGGACAGATCCAGCGTCAGCGTGGAGAAAACCGGAATGCGCAGTTCGCCGCCGATGGCGTAATTGCTCTGCTTGCCGCCGCCGGCGAGCGTGAGCAGGTCGAGAAACTCGCCATTGGAAATGTCCGGATCAGGCGGGTTGTTGAATTGCTGGTGGCCGGCCGTCGCGATCAGGGCCGCGCCGACCGCTCCGGCCGGCAGCGTGAACACCTCGGTGTTGTTCATCGTCGCCGTGACATTGTGCTGCCACGACACGGAAGCGATGTTCACGTGGCCGACGATCTGCTGAAACTCGGCCGGTGTCAGCGGCTGGTACAAGCGGTTGACGTCCGGCGCGTAGATCGGCAGTCCAGAATCGGGATCGGTGCCGAGCTGCGGGCCGAGGAAGAAGGTGTCGATGGTGGCGAACGGCCAGATGTAGCGCTGTTCGACGTCGAACTGCGAACGGTTGTAGTAGGCATCGTAGTTCCAGTTCGACTCGCCGAACGTGCCGTTCACGCCGGCATCGAAGTTGTACGTGTTCGAGTGCAGGAACGTGTTGCTGACGTCGCGGCCGCCTTGCTCCTCGGGCGAGAACGTGCGCTGCCAGCCTTCGATCTGGCCGGTGTCCTGGTTGAAGAACGTACCGCCGCCGGTCGAATTGGAGTACCAGTAGGGCGGATTGATGTTGAACTGCTGCGAACTCGTGGTGTAGAGCAGGTTCGTATAGAGCCGCGTGTTGCCGGAGATGTCCCAGCTCGCGCGCAGGTAGCCGGACGCCTGCTTGTTGCGGTTCATCAGCGTGAAGTACGACAGCGACTGCGGACTGCCGCAATAGTTGCCGAAGCCGTCGCGCGACGCGGGGCCTTCAGTGCCGCTGAACAGGTGCGACAGGGCCTGGCAGGCGCCCGCGGGTGGATCGAGATACGTTTCGTCGTAGGTGTTCGGGTCAAACTGGTAGCGCAGGAAGTCGAGACCGGGGAAGGTCGCGGTCGGATCCGGATTGTTGTAGGTGCTCGAGGAAATCTTGCGCTGGTAGGCCCAGATCGGCTGTTGCAGGGAGAATTCGGCGCCGTAGACGACGTTCACCTGGCCGATGCTCGCGCCGCTCATGAATTGCGCGCGCTGGTTCGCGCCGCCACCGTCGGTGTAGCCGCCGGCACGGTACTGGAAGTACGAGCCGTCCATCTTGTCCTTGAGCACGATGTTGACGACGCCGGCGATCGCGGCCGAGCCGTAGATCGCCGACTGGCCGCCGAGCAGCACATCGATATGGTCGACCATCGCCATCGGGATGCTGCTCAGATCCACGATGTTGCTCTCGGTGTTGTACGGCAGGGGGTAGGTCGTGACCGGATGGCCGTTGATCGTGGTCAGCGTGAATGCGGGATCGAGCCCGAGCAGGCTGATGGTGGTCGCGCCCTGAGTGGCGCCGCCGTTCCACTGCGCGCCCTCGACTGAGCCGGTCGCCTGCGGCAGCGCGTGCAGGGCATCGGAGACGGTGAGGAATCCCTGCCGCTCCATCTGCTCGTTCGTGATCGTGATCACCGGCGAGACGCCCTCGACCTGGGCCTGCGGGATCAGCGATCCCGTCACCGTGATTTCCTTCAGCTTGCTGGCGGATGTGCCCTGGTCGTCGCTGTCGGCGGCGTAGGCGCATGGCGCGCCGGGCAGCATCGCCATGGCGGCGAGCAGAACATGGCATGGTGCGATTGCGGTTTTCATTTCCCCTCCCAATCGGTGGCAGCGTTGCGGCTGTCCCTGCTGGTCCGGCATCCGGCCGGCTCCTGCCTTGCTCGTTATTTCATCGATCGGTTCGCAGGCACCTCGGTCACGCCCGCTCCAGCGCGAGCGCCAGGCCCTGGCCGACGCCCACGCACAGGCTGACGATCGCCCGGCGCTCGCCGTGTCGGCGCAGTGCATGCGCTGCAGTGGCGGCCAGGCGCGCGCCGCTGGCCCCGAGCGGGTGGCCGAGCGCGATGGCCCCGCCATTCGCGTTCACGTGGTCCGCAGCGTCCGCCAGGCCGAGGGCGCGCGTGCAGGCGAGCACCTGGGCGGCAAACGCCTCGTTGATCTCGATGCGGTCGGCGTCGCAGATCGACCAGCCGAGGCGCGCGAGCAGCTTGTGGATTGCCGGCACGGGACCGATGCCCATCGTACGCGGCTCGACGCCGCTCGCGACCATGCCGCGCACGCGCGCGATCGGCTCGAGCGCATGCCGGGCCACGGCGGGCGCCGAAGCGAGGAGGAGCGCGCACGCACCGTCGTTGATGCCGGAGGCGTTGCCCGCGGTGATCGTCGTATCGGCGCCGAGGATCGGTTTGAGCGCGGCCAGCTTTGCGGACGTGGTTTCCGGGCGCGGACCTTCGTCGACGGTGACCGTGTGCGTGTCGCGGCCGTGGCGCGTGACCACGGCGACGAGCTCGTCGGCGAACTCGTTGTCGCCCTGTGCCTTCGCCGCGCGCTGCTGGCTGCGCAGGGCGTAGGCATCCTGACTCTCGCGATCGATGCAGTGGCCGCGCGCGACGTGTTCGGCGGTCTGCGCCATCGAATCCGTGCCATACATTTCCTGCATGCGCGGATTGACGAAGCGCCAGCCGAGCGTCGTGTCCTCGAGCTTCTGCTCGCGTCCATAGCCGGATTCGGCCTTGGCCAGGACATACGGCGCACGCGACATGCTTTCGACGCCCCCCGCGATCACCAGGTCGGCCTCGCCGAGCGCGATCGCGCGCGCGGCCTGGCCGACGGCTTCGAGTCCGGACGCGCACAGGCGGTTCACGGTCACAGCGGGAACGCTCACCGGCAGGCCGGCGAGCAGCACGGCCATGCGCGCGACATTGCGGTTGTCCTCGCCGGCCTGGTTGGCGCAGCCGAGGATGACTTCGTCGAGTGCCGCCCCGTCGAGGTGGGCGTGCCGTGCCATCAGCGCGCGGATGGGCAGCGCGGCAAGATCGTCGGTGCGTACGCCGGCGAGCGCACCGCCATGACGCCCGAACGGCGTTCGCAGCGCCGCACAGATGAACACGTCATTGAGCATGCGCGCCGGGGAAAGTTCAGCCGTGCACGTCGACGAACGGCATCCAGCCGCTCTTCGCGATCGCACGTTCGATCGACGTCTGCGCTTCGCGCAGAGCCGGCAGCACGCGCTTGACGGCAAGCGGACGATTGCTGTCGGCATACGGCATGCTGACGTTGAGGCCGGCAATGGCGCGGCGATTGTTGTCGCGCACCGGCACAGCGATCGACAGCAGACCGAGTTCGAGTTCCTGCGCCACCATGGCATAGCCCTGCTCGCGCACGCGCGCGAGTTCTTCGCGCAGCGCCGCTGGCGTCGCCTTCGTGTGCGGCGTGATCGCGCGCAGGCGCGCGCCGCTCAGCCATTTTTCCAGCTGCTCCTCGGCGAAGTCCGCGAGCACGACGCGGCCCATCGACGTCGCGAACGCCGGCAGGCGTGCGCCGACGCTGAGCGCCATGTTCATGACCCGGCGCACCGGCACGCGCACGACGTAAACGATGTCGTGCGCATCCAGCACCGCCATCGAGCACGACTCGCCGATCTGGCGCGACAGGTCCTCCATCGAGCGCTGGGCAAGATCGGTGAGATCGAGCGAGGACAGGTAGCTGTAGCCGAGTTCGAGCACGCGCGGCAGCAGGAAGAAGCTGCGCCCGCGCGTACCGACATAGCCGAGGTGCTGCAGTGTCAGCAGGCAGCGCCGTGCAACGGCACGCGCGAGGCCCACACGCGCCGCGACCTCCGACAACGACAACGCCGGATGCTCGCGGTCGAACGCGCGCACGACACTCAGGCCGCGCGCGAGCGATTGCACGAAGTCGGGGCTTTCCTCGAACGGATTGTTCGCCGCGGGCGTCGCACGCTGCGGAGCGGCAGTGGCCGGAACGGGACGCAGATTGCGGCGGTCCGCAGACATCAATTCCTGTGGGTACGTCTTCAAAGCGGGTCTCGGAACAAACGCGATGCATCCATCGCGAGCGCCTCATTCCATTTCGCGGAGGCGCGGAACGCCGGTGCGGTCGTCGCGGGACGACCGCCTTGACAGCGCAGACTAAAGGCTCTCCAATATGTTCGCAAGCAGAATTTTCGTTCGATTATCGAACAGCTCGCGCCAAGGGCTCTGTCAACGCGAAGGCGGTAGGTTTCGCCGCCCCGTGCCAACGCGCGGAATCGGGGTGTGGTTCCGGTCGCTCGGCAGACCGGATCGGGGAGGCGTTTTCGGCTATGGCGCAGCGGGAATCGGCAGTGGCGAGCGACGAGCGGGCGACCGTCCTGCACAGCTGGTGTGTGCAGGCGCAGTGGGACGCGCCCACGATCGTCGGCGGCGAGGGCGCGCGCTTCTTCGACCGCGAAGGCCGCAGCTACCTCGACATGAGCAGCCTGGCCGAATGCAGCAACCTCGGCCATCAGCATCCCGGTGTCATCGCCGCGATTCGCGCGCAAGCCGAAAAGCTGTGCTTCGTCACCAATGCCTGGGGCGCACAGCCGCGTGCCGACCTCGCCGCGGCGCTGCTGGAAAAATCCGGCTTCAGCGGGGGACGCGTATTCTTCACGCTGGGCGGAGCCGACGCGAACGAAAACGCAGTCAAGTTCGCGCGCCAGGCGCGCGGGTTGGCCGATGGCCTCATCGTTTCGCGCGAGCGCTCCTACCACGGCGCCAGCTATGCGTGCATGGCGTGGTCGGGCGACTCCCGCACGAACTCTCCGGCATCGGCGCGCGCCTATCTCACGATCAAGGTTCCACCGCCGTACGCGTACCGCTGTCCCTTCGGCAGTTCGGCTCCGGAAGACTGCGCCAGGCGCTCGGTCCAGGCCGTCGCGCAGGCGATCGATCAGCAAGGGCCGGAACGCGTTGCGGCGGTCATCATGGAAGTCGGTGCCGGCACCAACGGGATCGTCGCGCCGGACAATTATTGGCCGGGTCTGCGCGCGGCGACGCGCGCGCGCGGGGTGTACCTCATTGCCGACGAGATCATGAGCGGTTTCGGCCGCTGCGGCGAATGGTTCGCCTGGCAGCGCTACGGTGAAGAGGGTCGCCCCGATCTCATGACGCTGGCCAAGGGTCTCACGGGCGCGCACCTGCCGCTCGGCGCTGTCGTCCTGAACCGGGAGATCGCGCTCGAGCTCGAGCACGAGATGCTGAACACGGGGCTCACGTACTGTGGTCATCCGCTGGCCTGCGCGGCGGGCCTCGCCGCACTCCGCGCCTACGACGATGAAAGGCTGATCGAACGCTCGCGCCGGCTCGGCGCGCAGATGTTTGCGACGCTGCAGGCCATGCAGGCGCGTGTCCCCGCCATCGGCGACGTGCGTGGCGGTCACGGCTTGTTCGCCGTGATCGAACTGGTGCGCGATCGCGCCACGCGCGAACCGCTCGCCGCGTGGCCGGAAACACCGCCTGCGCTCCGGGACCTCGTCGCGCGCGGACGCGCCGCCGGCGTGTCCTTCGCCACGCGCGGCAATCTCATCCTGCTCGCACCGCCGCTCGTGATCCGGGAAGACGACCTGGCCGACGCGCTGGCGCTTCTGGAGCGCCTGCTGACCACCCTGGAGCCGTCATGAGTTTCAAGCTCACCTATTCGACCATGTTCAATCCGCCCGCCGAGATGCACGAGCGCTTCGAAGCCGCACTTGCGCGGGTGAAGTCGGGATTGGGCAAGACCCACACCTTCTTCATCGACGGCGAGGAGATACGCGGCACGCAGCACGATGCGCGCAAGAGTCCGATCGACCAACGCATGCTGCTCGGTCAGTTTCCGGTGGCCACGGCGGCGGAAGCGACCCGTGCACTGGATGCGGCGCATGCGGCGTTTCCGACCTGGCGCGCGACTCCCGCGCAGGAACGCGTGCGGCTGATGCGCCGCGCCGCTGCCCTGATCGAGGAGCGCGTCTACGACATCGCGGCGGCACTGTGTCTGGAGGTCGGCAAGAATCGCATGGAGGCGCTCGGCGACGCCCAGGAAACGGCGGATTTCTTCACCGTGTATGCCGATGACTACCTGAAGCAGAACTGCTTCGACCATCGGCTGCCGGACGATCCGTCCACGGAGTTCCGCGCCCACAATCGCAGCGTGGCCAAGCCGTACGGCGCATGGCTCGTCATCGCGCCGTACAACTTCCCGTTCGCGCTCGCCGGTGGTCCGACGGCGGCTGCGCTGGTCACCGGCAACACGGTCGTCCTGAAAGGCGCGACCGACACGCCGTGGGCCGGGCGCCTGCTCGCCGACTGTCTGCGTGACGCCGGGTTTCCGCACGGCGTGTTCAACTACGTGAGCGGCGGCGGCAGCGTCGCGGGCGAGGCGCTGATTGCGCATCCGCGCCTGGCCGGGGTGACGTTCACCGGTTCGTTCCCGGTCGGCATGCACATCTTCCGCACGCTCGCCAACGGCCGCTATCCGCGGCCGTGCATCACCGAGATGGGCGGCAAGAACGCCTGCATCGTCACGGCGCATGCGGATCTGGAGCGCGCCGCCAGCGGAATCGTGCGCTCGGCGTATGGGCTGAGCGGACAGAAGTGCTCGGCCACGTCGCGCGTCTATGTCGACGCCAGCGTGGCCGACAAGCTGAGCGATGCCTTGCAGCAGAAGATCGCCGCGCTCACGGTTGGCGATCCCAGTCGCAGGGAAAACTGGATGGGCCCGGTGACGACGGCGGGCGCGTACGCCAACTACCAGCGCTACAGCGAGCGCCTGCGCGACGGCGGCAAGGTACTGGCAGGCGCGGCGACGCTGCGCGACGGCGACTTGGCGCACGGATTCTTCGTCGCGCCGACGCTGGCCGAGGCGCCGGCCACGCATCCGCTGTTCGAGGAAGAAATGTTCTCGCCGATCCTGATGCTGTGCCGGGTACGCGATCGCGAGGAGGCGATGCGGCTGACCAATGCCTCGTCGCTCGGCCTCACCGCGGGATGTTTCGGCAACGACGACGACGTCGCCTGGTTCTTCGACAACGTCGAGGCGGGCGTGACCTACGCGAACCGCGCCCAGGGCGCGACGACGGGTGCATGGCCGGGTTACCAGCCGTTCGGCGGCTGGAAAGGCTCGAGCTCCACCGGCAAGGGCATTGCCTCGTTCTACTACCTGGCGCAATACCAACGCGAACAGTCGCAGACGAGAGTCGAATGAACACGCGCTTCGGCAGCCTGCGCGAAGTCGTCGCCGAATTCGTCCGCGACGGCCAGTCGATCGCGATGGAAGGGTTCACCCACCTGATCCCGTTCGCCGCGGCGCACGAGATCATCCGCCAGCAGCGCCGTGACCTGCACCTGATCCGGATGACGCCGGATCTCATCTACGACCAGCTGATCGGCATGGGCTGCGCGCGCGAACTGACGTTTTCGTGGGGCGGCAACCCGGGCGTCGGCTCCCTGCACCGCCTGCGCGATGCGGTGGAACACGCCTGGCCGCGGCCGCTCGCGATCCACGAGCACTCGCACGCGGGCATGGCGGCGGCGTACACGGCCGGCGCGGCGCGCCTGCCGTTCGGCATGCTGCGCGGTTACGCCGGCACCGACCTGCCGAAAGTGAACCCGCAGGTGCGCTCGGTGACGTGTCCCTATACCGGCGAACGCCTCTCGAGCGTGCCCGCGCTGAATCCGGACGTGACCGTCCTGCACGCGCAGCTCGCCGACCGCCAGGGCAACGTGCGTATCGACGGCATCATCGGTGCGCAAAAGGAAGCCGCGCTCGCCGCGCGTACTCTCATCGTGACCGTCGAACGCACCGTCGACAGCATCGGTCCTGCAATGAACGCGATCGTGCTGCCGTACTGGGTGATCAACGCCATCGCGGTGGTGCCGGGCGGCGCCTATCCGTCCTACGCGCACGGCTACTATGCGCGCGACAACGCCTTTTACCTGCGCTGGGACGCCATCGCGCGCGACCGCCAGGAATTCCGCCAGTGGATGGACCAGCACGTCCTCGGCTGCCGCGACCACGGCGAGTTCATGCGCACGCTGGAGGCAGCGGCATGACAACCTTTGCCGAAACGGCTGCACCCGTCATTTCGCGCGCCGGCGGTGCCCGGAATGCTCGTGGACTGGCGTGTACACTCCGCTTCCTGCGCCCCGGCGGCGCGCGATCTGCCTTCGCTCGCGACGTTTTGACAAAGGCTGTCCCGGCATGAGTACGCAGGGTTACACGCCGGACGAAATGATGACGATCGCGGCCGCGCGCCTGCTGTGGCCGGGCTGCGTCTGTTTCGTCGGCATCGGCGTGCCCTCGGCGGCAGCCAATCTCGCGCGCCTCACGCACGCGCCGGACATCGTGCTCATCTACGAGTCGGGTACGATCGGCACGCGCCCGGACGTGCTGCCGCTGTCGATCGGCGACGGCGAGCTCGCCGAGACGGCGACGATGGTCGTGCCGCTGCCGGAGATCTTCAGCTACTGGCTGCAGGCCGGACGCATCGACGTCGGCTTTCTCGGCGCCGCGCAGATCGACCGCCATGGCAATCTCAATACCACCGTGATCGGCGACTACGCCCATCCGAAGACGCGGCTGCCCGGAGCCGGCGGCGCGCCGGAAATCGCCTGCCACGCGCACAAGACCTTCGTCGTGCTCAAGCAGTCGCCGCGCAGCTTCGTGGCATCGCTCGACTTCCGTTCCAGCGCCGGCTATCTCGACGGCGGCGGGGAACGCAGCAGGCTCGGCGTCGGCGGGGCCGGGCCCGAGGTGGTGATCACCGATCTGGGCCTGCTCAAGCCGCATGCGGACACGCGCGAACTCACCCTCGTCGCGCATTACGAAAACGTCAGCGTCGAACAGATCCGCGCCGTCACCGGTTGGCCGCTCGCCGTCGCGGACAAGGTGGAAGTCGTGCCGCCGCCGACGGCGCGGGAACTCGCTGTCCTGCGCGATCTCAACGAACGCACGCGCGTCGCGCATGCCACGCCACGCCTCGGCGGCGCGACGGGCGCCGGCGCGCAAACCGGGAGCACATCATGACCAAGCCGCAAGCGATGAATCTTTCCGGATCGACGAGCCCGCGCATCCGCACCGAACTGCCGGGACCCAAAGCGCGCGCGCTGATCGAGCGCGACGCTGCCGTCGTGTCGCCTTCGTACCCGCGTGACTATCCGTTCGTGATGTCGCACGGCCGCGGCGCCGAAGCCTGGGACGTCGACGGCAACCGCTTCCTCGATTTCGCCGCCGGCATCGCCGTGTGCTCGACCGGGCACAGCCACCCGGAAGTCGTCGCCGCGATCCAGGACGCGGCCGCGCGCTTCCTGCACATCTCCTCGGATTACTGGCATGAGGCGCAGGTCGCACTCGGCGAGAAGATCGCCGCAATCGCGCCCATGGGCGAGCCGGTGCTGTCCTTCTTCTGCCAGTCGGGCACCGAGGCGGTCGAGGCGGCGCTCAAGCTCGCGCGCTACGTCACCGGGCGCCCGCGCTTCATCGGTTTTCTCGGCGGCTTCCACGGCCGCACCATGGGATCGCTGTCGTTCACCTCGAGCAAGTACACGCAACAGAAGGGTTTCTTCCCGACGATGGCGGGCGTCACCCACGTGCCGTATCCGAACGACGTCCGCCCGCTGTTCGCCGGTGCGGATCAGGGCCGGGCCGTGCTCGACTACATCGAGAACGTGCTGTTCGCGAGCAACGTGCCGGCGAGCGAGGTCGCCGCGATTGTGGTCGAGCCGATCCAGGGCGAGGGCGGTTACCTCGTGCCGCCGGACGGCTTCCTCGCCGGACTGCGCGCATTGTGCGACCGCCACGGGATTCTGCTGATTGCCGACGAAGTGCAATCGGGCATCGGCCGCACCGGCAGGATGTTCGCCTGCGAGCACTGGAACGTCGCGCCCGACATCATGACGCTGGCCAAGGGCCTGGGTTCCGGCCTGCCGATCGGCCTGACCGTGGCCCGGCGCCGCATCATGGAGCAGTGGAAGCGCGGCGCCCACGGCAACACCTACGGCGGCAATCCGGTGTGCTGCGCGGCGGCGCTGAAGACGCTGCAGCTGGTGGAAACCGGTTTCTGCGCGAACGCGGCGAAGGTCGGGGCCTACTTCATGGATCGGTTGCGCGACCTGCAGAAGCGCCACGCGGTGATCGGCCAGGTGCGCGGCAAGGGTCTGATGATCGGCATGGAACTCATCGACCCGGCCACGCGCGAGCCGGCCAAGACGCTGTGCGATGCACTGATCACACGCGCCTTCCACAACGGACTGTTGCTGCTTTCCTGCGGCCAGAGCACGGTGCGCTTCATGCCGCCGCTGATGATCGACGAGCGCGAAGTGGACGAGGCGATGGCGTTGCTGGAAACGGCACTCAAGCAGGCGATGGGACAATCGTGAGGCACGGTCGCTTCAGCGCGGCGGCCGCCGCGCTGGTCCTCGCCTTCGCCTCGGCGCCGGCCTGCGCCGATCGCGAGCGCGTGCTCGCGCAGATCGACCTGCCGCACGATTACTACTATCGCGAGATGTACCTGCCGCAGCTGACGACCGGACCATCGGCCGTGGCGTTCTCGCCGGACGGCAGCGAGCTCGTCTATTCCATGGCCGGCTCGCTGTGGCGGCAGAAGATCGGCAGCGACAGCGCCAGCGAAATCACCCACGGCAGCGGCTATGACTACCAGCCCGACTGGTCGCGCGACGGCCGCCACGTCGTTTTTGCGCGCTACGAACATTCAGCCATCGAGCTTTGGCAGCTCGATCTCCAGAGCGGCCGCGAAACGCAGTTGACCCATGGCGGCGCGGTCAACGTCGAGCCGCGCTATGCGCCGGACGGCATGCGCATCGCGTTCGTCTCGACCGCGGGCACCGGGCACCTCAACCTGTTCGTTGCCGAGGTCGGCGCGGACCATCTGGGCACGCCGAAGCCGCTCGTGTACGAGCGCAAGAGCGACATCAACCGCTACTACTACTCGGCGTGGGATCACGCGTTGAGTCCCGCGTGGACGCCGGACGGCAGGCAGATCGTGTTCGTCGGCAACCACGACGTCGCCTACGGTACCGGTGGCTTGTGGAAGGTCGACGTCGATGCGCCGAGCACGCCGAAGCTGATCCTCGGCGAAGAAACCACCTGGCGCGCGCACCCGGAAGTCGCTCCGGACGGCCGCCGCGTGCTGTTCGCGAGCTATCACGGCCGCCAGTGGCACCAGCTGTGGATGACGACGCTCGACGGCGCGCAGCCGCTGCCGCTGACCTTCGGCGATTTCGACAGAACCGATGCGCGCATCGCGCCCGACGGCACGCGCATGGCCTACATCAGCAACCAGGGCGGCAACACGTCGCTGCAGGTACAGCAACTCACGGGCGGCGCGGTAACGCCCGTCACCGCGCGCGAACGTCGCTACAAGGTTCCCATGGGGGAACTGACGATCCGCGTGCGCGACGAGCACGGAGCGGTGGCGGCCCGCCTCGGCGTGATCGGCGCGGACGGGCGCGCCTACGCGCCCGCCGACCGCTGGATGCATGCCGACGACGGCTTCGACCGCAAGCTGCAGCCATTCGAGAACCACTATTTCCATTGCCCGGCGACGTGCACCCTGCAGGTGCCGCGCGGCAAGGCGACGATCACCGTCACGCGCGGCCTCGATTACGCGATCGAGGAGCGCACCATCGACGTCGGTGAACACGCCGCGGCTGACATCGCCCTGCGCAGCATCGCCCTGCCGGAACGCTACGGCCCGTGGATCAGCGCCGACCTGCACGTGCACATGAACTACGGCGGTCACTATCGCAGCACGCTGGAGTCGCTTGCCGCGCAGGCAAGCGCCGAGCACCTCGACGTGATCCACAATCTCGTCGTCAACAAGGAAGAGCGAGTTCCCGACATCGCCGAATTCACGCAACCGCCGTTCCGGCGCGATGGCGCGCTGATCATCGAGGGTCAGGAATTCCACACCAGCTACTGGGGTCATCTGGGCATCCTGCAGCCCGACGATCACTACCTGACGCCGGGTTACGCCGCCTACGCGCTGAGCGCGATGGCGAGTCCGTATCCGTACAACGGCGTCGTCGCCGAGCTCGGCCATCGCCAGCACGCGCTGATCGGCTACGTGCATCCGTTTGAGGAACGCGTCGATCCCGACAGGGACGCGAACCTGACCAACGCCTTGCCCGCCGACGTCGCACACGACCGCGTGGACTACTACGAGGTCGTCGGCTTTTCCGACCACAAGTCTTCCGCCGACGTGTGGTACCGGCTGCTCAACCTCGGGTTTCGGCTGCCCGCGGGTGCGGGCACCGACGCGATGACGAACTACGCCTCGCTGCGCGGACCGGTCGGCACGAACCGCGTCTTTCTCAATGTGGCCATGCCCGCGAAGCCTGACGAATTGAAGCAGCCGCTCAAGAACGGGCACACGTTCGCGACCAACAGCGCGCTGCTCGGTTTCGACCTCGACGGCAAGCGGCCTGGTGACGTCATCGAACCGGCAGCCGCGCACCTGGCGTATCACGCCAGCCTGCGCTCGATCGTGCCGATGGATCACCTGGAGATCGTCGCGAACGGCAAGGTCGTGGCGACGCTCGCGCTCGACGCGGCCCGCACCTCGGCCGACGCCGAAGGCGATGTCCGCCTCGACGCCAGCGGCTGGGTCGTGCTGCGCGCCTGGAACGAGCACGCCGATCCGCACGTGCAGGACATCTACCCGTATGCGACGACGAGTCCGATCTACGTGAGCGTCGGCAGCAAGGCACCGAGATCGCCCGAGGACGCGCGTTTCTTCATGCGCTGGCTCGACCGCACGGCCGAATCGGCGGCAGCGCGCACGGATTACAACAGCGCGCACGAGAGGACCGACACGCTCGACTACATCCAGTCCGCGCGCAAGCGCTTCGAGGCGATGCAGTGAACGATCGATCGATCAGGGGACTGTGTCTTGGCGTCCTGGCGTTGTGCGCGGCGCAGGCAATGGCGGGCGACACGCGCGCGATCACGCCCGATGACCTGGCGAAGCTGCAGGATGTCAGCTCGCCGGCGCTGTCGCCGGATGGCGAGTGGGTGGTCTATGCGGTGTCGCACGACAACGCCGCGCACGACAAGTCGGCGAGCGATCTGTGGCTCGCGCGCTACGACGGCAGCGCGCGCGTGCAGCTCACGTACGGCGACGCTGCGCGCAACACGCATCCGCTGTGGAGTCCGGATGGCCGGTCAATCGCGTTCCTGTCCGATCGCGACGCGGTGGACGCCGGCGGCACTCAGGTCTGGGTATTCGCGCGCGCGGGCGGCGAGCCGCGCCAGCTCACGGCGATGAAGGGTGATGTGAGCGACTTCGCCTGGGCGCCCGATTCGAAGCACCTGGCCCTGATCGCCGGCGACGAACCGGCGAATGCCGTCGACAAGGCCGCGAAGGACGCGGAGAAGAAGCCGCCGAAACCGATCGTCATCGACCGCTTCCAGTTCAAGGAGGACATCACTGGGTACCTCACGAACGAGCGGCATCACCTGTATGCATTCGATGTTGCGACCCGGCAGGCGACGCTGCTCACACCCGGTGCGCACGATGAGTGGCTTCCGGCCTGGTCGCCGGACGGCACGCGCATCGCCTACGTCAGCAAGCGCGGCGCCGATCCGGACCGGCACAGCGAGTTCCACATCTTCCTGGTCGAACCGAAGGCCGGCGCCGCGGAGCGCCAGCTGACCGACGGGCCGTTCAGCGACGATGATCCGTACTGGGAATCCGGCATCAGCTTCGGCCCCGACGGCAGCCGGATCGCATTCCTGCGCGCCGACGAGACGAACTGGCTGGGCTACGCGCCCTCGATCCTCTGCGTCGTCGATGTCGCGAGCGGGAAGGTCACCACACCGGCGCCGATCGACCGCAACTTCTTCAAGCCGAAGTGGACGCAAGACGGCAGGTCGATCCTCGCGCTCGTCGAACAGAGTCGCACCATCAACCTGAGCCGAATCGATCCGCGTTCCGGCCAGATCACGGCGCTGACATCCGGTGAACGCCTCGACAGCGACTTCGCCGTCGGCGGCAGGCACCTCGTCGTGCTGAGCTCGGACGATGCGCACCCGGCTGATGTGTACGCGGTGGAGAAGACGCCGCGCGCGCTTGGCAAACACAACGAATGGCTGGCCGACGTGGCCTTGCAGCCGATGGAGGATCTCGAATTCGCCGGCAGCCAGGGCGAAACCGTGCATGGCTATCTGGTAAAACCCGCAGGTTACGTCGCCGGGCAGCGCTACCCGACGATCCTGCGCATCCACGGCGGGCCGATCTGGCAGTTCTATCACGAGTTCCAGTTCGACTGGCAGCTGTACGCGGCGCGCGGCTACGCAGTGATCGCGGCCAATCCGCACGGCAGTGCCGGGCGCGGTTTCGAGTACGCACGCTCGATCTACGCCGACTGGGGCCACCGCGACGTCGAGGACGAACGCGCGCTGGTGGATCTGGTCATCCAGCGCGGCATCGCCGATGCGGATCGCCTCGGCGTCGGCGGCTGGAGCTACGGCGGGATCCTGACCAACTACATGATCGCGAGCGATCCGCGCTTCAAGGCCGCGATCAGCGGGGCCGGATCAGCCAACGCGCTGGCCATGTACGGCGTCGATGAGTACGTCCGCGAGGCCGAGCGCGAACTCGGCAAGCCGTGGGAACATGCCGAGGCCTACCTGCGCGTGAGCTACCCGTTCCTGCACGCGGACCGCATCAAGACGCCGACGCTGTTCGAGTGCGCGGAAAAGGACTTCAACGTGCCCTGCGTCGGCGCGGAGCAGATGTACCAGGCGCTGCGCTCGCTCGGGGTCGACACGCGCCTGGTGATCTATCCGGGTCAATACCACGAGCTCGACGCGCCGGGCTATCTCGACGATCGCATGCGCAGGGACCTGGACTGGTACGATTCGCACCTCAAGGGCACCGTTACCAAGAGCAAGCCATGAGCACCAACGTCCGCTACGTCAACACGCGTCCCGCCGTGCACGCCACCGAAGCGCGCACGCTGCCGGCGCAGTACTACACCGACCCGACGCTGTTCCAGCGCGAGCTGCGCGCCATCCACTACGACATGTGGCTGCACGCGGGGCGGGCCGAACAGCTGCCGCAACCCGGCAGCTATTTCGTCGTGCGCTTCGCCGGGGTCAACGTCGTCGTGTTGCGCAACGAGAAAGGCCAGATCGCTGCGTTCCACAACACCTGCCGGCATCGCGGCACCCTGCTGTGCAAGGAGGCGCACGGCAAGCTCCCCGGCAAGATCCGCTGCTCCTATCACGCCTGGACCTACGCGCTCGACGGAACGCTGATCGGTGCGCCGAACATGGACAAGGTGCAGGGTTTCGACCTTGCGGACTATCCGCTGAACGCGGTGGCGACGGCGGAGTGGGACGGGCACGTGTTCATCTGTCTCGCCGCGAAACCGCAGCCCTTCGAGCAGTATCTGGCGGGGCTCGACCGCAAGTTCACCCCCTGGGGCATGGCCGATCTCAGGCGCGTGGAGCGCAGGGTCTATCACCTGCAGGCGAACTGGAAGCTCGTCATCCAGAATTATTCCGAGTGCCTGCATTGCCCGATCGCGCATCCGCAGCTCAACCAGTTCTCGCATTACATGAGCGGCGACAACGAGCCGGCGCAGCCGACCTACCTCGGCGGCCGCATGGATCTGCGCGAAGGCGTGAAGACACTGTCGCTCTCCGCGCAGCAGGAGATCCGACCGCTACCCGGACTATCGCCGCAGCAACAGCGCCAGGTCTATTACTACGCGCTGCTGCCGAACCTGCTGCTCAACCTGCATCCCGACTACATGATGACGTTCCAGCTGTGGCCGCAGGCGGTCGATCGCACCGACGTGGTCTGCGACTGGTACTTCCATCCCGATGCGATCGCCAGGCCCGATTTCGATCCGCGCGGCGCGGTCGAGTTCTGGGATATCACCAACCGCCAGGACTGGGAGTTGTCCGACCTCGCCCAGCTGGGTATCTCCACGCGCGGCTACCAGCCGGGGCCGTATTCCAATCGCGAGGAGCTGCTGCTGGCGCTGGATCGCTTTGTGCTGGAGAAACTCGACAGCGCGGGCGCGCGCGCATGAGCCTGCCGCGTCAGGCGCGACATTCGGCGGCCGTGATCAGGCAGCGTGCGCCGGCGTGTCCGCCAAGTGCCGCGAAATGCCGGAAGGCCTCGTGACCACACCGCAGCGCGGCCTCGGCTTCTGGATGTGCACGGCGCTGGTCGTGGGCAACATGATCGGGGCGAGCGTCTTCATGTTGCCGGCTTCACTGGCCAACTACGGTCTGAACAGCGTGGTGGCATGGCTGCTCACGGCCACCGGCGCGTTGTTTCTTGCTGCCGTCTTCGCCGCACTCGGGCGCGTTTTTCCGACGGCGTGCGGAGCCTACGACTACACGCGCATCGCATTCGGCGAACTGGTCGGGTTCGTCGTTGCCTGGGGCTACTGGATTTCGATCTGGGTCAGCAATGTGGCGGTTGCGACCGGCGCGGTCAGCTATGCGAGCAACATTTTTCCCGCGCTCGGTACGCAGCCCACATCGGCCCTCGCCACGATCGCGGCGATATGGGTTCTGACCGGCGTCAACATCTACGGCACGCGCACCGCGGGCTCGGTACAGACGGTGACCACTGCGCTGAAAATCGTCCCGCTCGTCGCTGTCGGCGGTCTCGGCATCTGGCTGCTGATCGGCCGCAACCCGGTCATGATCGCAGCGGCGCACGCACAGACCACGTATTCGCCCGACGCGATCACCGCCGCCGCGACGCTGACCCTGTTTTCCTTCCTTGGCCTGGAGTCGGCGACGATCGCCGCCGGCAGGGTCAACGATCCCGAGCGCACGATTCCGCGCGCGACCCTGATCGGCACGATCCTGACAGCGGCCATCTATGTGCTGACGACCACGACCGTGCTGCTGCTGATCCCGGCGGCAGATCTGGCGCAGTCGCACGCCCCGTTCGCCGACGTGGCGCGCATGTTCTGGGGTGAACACGCGGGGACGTGGATTGCCCTGTTCGCCGTGGTGTCCGCGCTGGGCTGTCTCAACGGCTGGATCCTGCTGCAGGGCGAGCTGCCTTTCCAGATGGCCAGACAGAAAATGTTTCCGGCGGTCTTTGCGCGGGAATCCGCGCGCCATACGCCCGCCGTTTCCCTGTGCATCGGCAGCGTGCTGACCACCCTGCTGATCCTGATGAATTCGGCGAAGTCGATGGTCGATCTGTTCAACTTCATGGTGCTGTTGAGTACGGGCGCCACGCTGATCATGTATCTGTTGTGCGCGCTTGCCGTGCTGGTGCTGCTCAGGCGCGGCGAAATGGCGGCGTCCTCCGGGCGAGCAGGCTGGCTGGCCGTGATCGCCGTCGTCAGCACCGTGTACTCGCTCTGGGCGATCTACGGGGCCGGCATCAGCACCGATCCGAAGCTGTGCAACACGCAGCTGATCTGCTGGGCGCCATGGGCATCCAATCCGGCGATCCTCAGCGTCGCGCTAACGCTGTCGGGCATACCCGTGTTCTACTTCATGCGCCGCAAGTCCATCGCGCCCGCGACGATCTGACGCCACGAAGCACATGCCCGAACTCAAACGCACGCCCTTTCATCCGCGCACCTCGAAACTCAGCCTGCCGCAGAACTGGCGGCGCTGGGCGGGCTACATCGTCGCCGGCTCCTACGATCTCGTGCTCGACCGCGAGTACTGGGCGATTCGCGACGCCGCGGCACTGATCGACATCACGCCGCTGATGAAATACATCATCGAAGGGCCCGATGCGGCAAAGCTGCTGCACCGCATGACGCCGCGCGACGTGCTCGGCATGAAGGTTGGCCAGGTCTTCTACACCGGCTGGTGCGACGATGACGGCAAGATGCTCGACGACGGCACGATCTCGCGCCTGGGCGAGGAGAAGTTCCGCCTGACCTCCGCCGAGCCGTCGTTGCGCTGGCTGTCGATGAACGCGGTCGGCCTCGACGTCAGGGTCACCGAGATGACGGACAAGGTCGCGGCGCTCAGCCTGCAGGGGCCGAAGTCGCGCACGATCCTGAATCGTTGCTGCAAGAAGAACCTCGACAAGCTCAAGTACTTCCGCCTGATGGAGAACACGCTCGCCGGCGTGCCGGTGACGATCTCGCGCACGGGATATACCGGCGACCTCGGTTTCGAGATCTGGATGGACGCGGACAAGGCGCTCACCGTCTGGGATGCGCTGATCGAAGCCGGCCACGACTACGGCATCGTGCCGTGCGGCATCCTGGCGATGGACATGGCGCGCGTGGAAGCGGGCCTGTTCATGATCGACGTCGACTATACCGCGACGAATCACGCGTGGATCGCCGGGCAGAAATCCTCGCCGTTCGAGATGGGTCTGGGCTGGGCGATCAATCTCGACAAGCCCGGCTACTTCGTCGGCCGCCAGGCACTGGAACGCGAGCAGCGCGAAGGATCGGCGTGGAAACTGGTCGGCATCGAAATCGAGTGGGAAGGACTCGAGCGCCTGTACGCGACCGTCGGCCTGCCGCCTCAGATTCCGCCCATGGCGATGCGCGCCAGCCTGCCGGTGCTGCACGAGGATCGTCAGGTCGGCTATGCCTCGACCAGCACGTGGTCGCCGGTACTGAAGAAATACATCGCGCTCGCGCACGTGCAGCGGCCGTTCTACGAGCCGGGCACGCGCCTGGCGATGGAGGTCACCGTGGAGCACCACCGGCTGCACGCGCCGGGAACGGTGGTCAAGCTGCCGTTCTACGAGCCGGCCTGGAAGAAGGGATAAATACACCAATGAGCGTGAACAGCTACGACGCCATCGTCATCGGCGCCGGCCACAACGGACTCGTCGCCGCGGCGTATCTGGCGCGCGCGGGCCGCAAGGTCGTCGTGCTCGAACGGCGCGAGGTCGTCGGCGGCGCGGCGATGACCGAGGAAATCTTTCCCGGTTACCGCTTCACCGAATTCTCCTACGTCGTCAGCCTGCTGCGGCCGGAGATCATCCGCGACCTCGAGTTGCCGAAGCACGGGCTGAAGATCCTGCCGCTGCCGAGCACGGTGACGCCGTTGGAGAACGGGGACTACCTTGCCGGCTGGGACGATCACGATCTCACGCGCCAGGAGGTCTATCGCCACTCGCCGCTCGACGCGGAAGCCTACGACGAATACTCGCGCGTCATGGCGCGCGCGGCCAAGGCGATCAAGCCGGTGATCAGCATGGTGCCGCCGGATCCGTCGTCGCTGAGTCCACGCGACCTGCTCGGCCTGCTCAAGATCGGCAAGTACGCCAGGAGCCTGAGCGAGAAGGAGCTCTATCGCATCGCCAAGCTGGTCACGCAATCCTCGGCCGACCTGCTCGATGAATGGTTCGAGTTCGATCCGCTCAAGGGCACGAAGTCGGCGAGCGGCATCATCGGCACGTTCCTCGGTCCGCGTTCGCCGGGCACGGCGTACGTGCTGCTGCATCACTACATGGGCGAGATCGACGGTGCCTTTCGCGCCTGGGGTTTCGCCAAGAACGGCACGGGCGGGGTCTCGGCGGCAATCGCGAGTTCGGCGCGCGCGCTCGGCGTGGAAATCCGCACGAATGCGCCGGTGCAGCAACTCATCGTCAAGGGCGGCCGCGCCGCGGGCGTGGTGTTGCACAACGGCGACGAGCTGCAGGCGAAGACGGTGATGTCCGCGGCCGATCCCAAGCGCACGTTCCTGCAGTTCGTCGAGGAGAAGCATCTGCCGGGCGAGTTCGTGCAGGCGGTGAAAAGCTTCCGCGTGCGCGGCTCCTCCGGCAAGGTCAACATCGCGCTGAGCGAACTGCCGGACTTCACCTGCCTGCCGGGGGAGGGACCCTTGCATCGCGGCGCGATCTCGATCAGCCCGAGCATCGACTACATCGAGCGCGCCTACGACGAGGCCAAGTACGGTCAGTTCGCCACGGAGCCCTACATCGACATGATCATTCCGTCGATGATCGACCGTGACATGGCGCCGCCCGGCCACCACGTGATGTCGTGCTTCGTGCAGTATGCGCCGTACGACATCGAAGGCGGCTGGAACGACGCCAAGCGCGAGGCGTTCGGCGAAACGGTCATCGCCACGATCGAAAAATACGCGCCCAACATCCGCCGCGCGATCGTCGGCAAGCAGGTGATCACACCCGCCGACATCGAGCGCATCGCCGGCATCACGGGCGGCAACATCTTCCACGGCGAACTGCTGCTGCACCAGCTGTTCTTCTTCCGCCCGGCGCCGCAGTGGGCGGACTTCCGCACGCCGATTCCCGGCTATTACTTCGGTGCCGCCGGCGCGCATCCCGGTGGCGGCGTGATGGGCGCGCCCGGCAAGCTGGCGGCGGAAGCCATCCTCGGCGACGGGCGCTGACATGGCCGCGAACTACGACTGCATCATCGTCGGCGCGGGCCACAACGGCCTGGTCGCCGCAAACTATCTGGCGAAGGCCGGCAGGAAGGTACTCGTGCTTGAGCGCCGGCCGATTCCCGGCGGCCAGCTCGTCACGGAATCCTTCGGCGAAGATTTCGACGTCGACAGCCTGCACGCCAGCGGGCAGCTGCGGCCCGATATCGTGCGCGATCTCGGCCTGCGCGGCGCGCCGTTCGAACCCGCGTCGGGCGCGCCGTACGTTTCATTGCTCGACGGCGGCAAGCGCCTGCGGCTCGACGCCGATCCCGCGCGGGCGGCCGCTGCGATCCGCGAATTCTCCGCGCGCGATGCCGGGCGCTGGCCCGAGTTCGTCGCGTTCATGCAGCGTGCCGCGGAATTTCTCGACGCGGCCTATCGCACGCCGATGCCGCGCCTGCCGCACGTTTCCCTGGGCGAAGGCCTGCCGCTCGCCGCGCTGCTGCTCAAGCTGCGCCGGCTCGGCGGCCGCGACATGTTCCGCACCGTGCGTGCGATGTCGATGTCGGCCGAGGAACTGACATCGGACTGGTTCGAGTCCGACGCGGTTCGCGCGGCCGTATCGGCGCTCGCCATCCACGGCGTGACGCTCGGCCCGATGTCCGCCGGCACCGGCTACACGCTGATGCACAACTGGCTCAATCGCGGCGGATTGGCGCATCGCGTCGTGAACGGCGGAGTCGGACAGCTGAGCACGGCGCTCGTCAATGCGCTGAAGGCGCGCGGAGGTGAAGTGCGCACGGACGCGGAAGTGCGCCGGATTCTCGTCGAACATCAGCGCGCGCAGGGCGTGCTGCTGGCGGGTGGCGAGCAGATCACCGCAGCGGTCGTGTTGTCAGCGGCGGATCCGCGCCGGACATTCATCGGCCTCGTCGGCGCCGCCGAGCTGCCGCCGGAATTCGTCTGGCAGGCGCGCTCGGTCAAGCTGCGCGGCTCGGCCGCGAAGGTCCACGTTCTGACGAACGGGCAGCACGGCTTGCCCGAAGGAACCGTTGCCGTCGCGCCGTCCATACGCTACCTCGAGCGCGCCTACGACGCGGCAAAGTACGGCCAGGTCTCGAAGGAACCGTATCTCGAGGTGACGACGCGCGGAAACATCGTGTCGATCCACTTCCAGTTCGCGCCGTACGCGTTGCGCGCGGGCGACTGGGATTCCGCGGCGCAGACCGTCACGCAGCGCGCGATCGATGCGCTCGAGCAGCGGTGCCCTGGCTTCAAGGCATCCATTCAGAATACGAAGACGCTCACGCCGCGCGACTTCGAATCGGTGTATGGACTGAGCGAGGGCGATCTCAATCACGGCCAGCTGATCCTCGATCAGATCTTCTTCATGCGTCCGCTGCCGGGCTGGTCGAATCACCGCACGCCGATCGACGGTCTTTATCTGTGCGGCGGCGGCGTGCATGGCGGCGGGGGAATCAGCGGCGCGAGCGGCCGCAACGCGGCGAAATCCGCTCTCAGGGACTTGCGCTGAAGCAGCGGCCGCACTGGAACGCGGCCGCGTGGACTAGAACATCTCGGGGATGAAGCGTCCGCGGTGGTCGGGCTCGGTGTAGCTCTTGTCCGTCTTGCGTTTCGGCAGCTTGACCTTGTCGCGCGGCACTTCCTTGTAGGGAATCTTGCCGAGGAGATGCGAGATCACGTTCAGGCGCGCGCGTTCCTTGTTGTTCGAGTTCACCATGTACCACGGCGCCCATGGCCGGTGCGTGTGCGCCAGCATGTCGTCGCGGGCGCGCGAATAGTCGTACCAGCGACCGTAGGACTTCACGTCCATGTCGGTGAGTTTCCAGACCTTGCGGCCATCGTCGACGCGGCCCTCCAGACGCCGGGTCTGCTCGTCCATGCCGACTTCCAGCCAGTACTTGAACAGCAGGATTCCGGATTCCACCATCGCCTTCTCGACCGCCGGCGCCATGGCCAGAAACTTCTCGACGTCTGCCTGGGTGCAAAAGCCCATGACCCGCTCCACCCCGGCACGGTTGTACCAGCTGCGGTCGAAGATGACGATTTCGCCGCTGGCGGGAAGGTGCGGCAGGTAACGCTGGATGTACATCTGCGAGCGTTCGCGTTCGGTCGGCGCCGGGAGCGCAACCACGCGGAAGGTGCGCGGACTCACGCGCTCGGTGATCGCCTTGATCACGCCGCCCTTGCCGGCGCCGTCGCGGCCCTCGAAGACGACGCAGATTTTCTTCTTCTCGTACTTGACCCACTCCTGCAGCTTGACCAGCTCGATGTGCAGGCGCTTGAGTTCCTTGCGGTACTGCTTGCCCTTGAGGACGCGGTCGCTGCCATCGGCCTCGGCAATCTGCCCGGGCTCTTCCGATTTTTTCTTCTTGCCCATGGCTCACTCCCGTTCACTGGTTCAATGCAGAATGCACCATGCGACTCGCGGCGTAAAGCCGGCTCACCACCACGCCGTGTACAGGGCCACCAGGATGAGGACGACGCCCAGCGCGCCGATATTGAACCCCGTCGGCGTGCGGAAGCTCAGCCCGCTCGTGTCGATGCGGTTCGACTCCCGCGCGGCCGGTGTGGCCAGGGAAGTGATGATCGCCAGCGCCAGGGCGAGCAGGAACACCAGGCCCATGCGGTCGATGAACGGCAGGTCGGGCCACCACGACTTGAGCGCGATGGACAACGCGAACGAGGCGATCGTCGCGACCAGTGCGCCGGCTTCGGTGGCGCGCTTCCAGAACAGGCCGAGCAGGAAGATCACGACGATGCCGGGCGTGAAGAATCCGGTGTATTCCTGGATGTACTGGAAGGCCTGATCGAAGCTGCCGAGGAGCGGGCGCGCCGTGAGGATGGCGAGAAGAATCGCGGCGCAGGCGACGATGCGGCCGACCAGGACCAGGCGATGCTCGTTCTTCGCCGCACCCATCTTGTTGTAGATGTCGAGGGTGAAGATCGTCGCAATGGAATTGATCTTCGACGCAGTCGAAGCCACGATCGCGGCGACGAGCGCCGCGAACACGAGACCGACCACGCCCGCCGGCAACAGCCGCATCATGGTCGGATACGCCTGGTCGGCATGACCGAGGTCCGGCGCCAGCACGACCGCGGCGATGCCGGGTAGCACGATCACGACCGGCATCAGCAGCTTGAGGTACGCGGCGAAGATCACGCCCTTCTGCGCCTCGGCGAGACTTTTTGCCGCCAGCGCGCGCTGCACGATGTACTGGTTGCAACCCCAGTAGCTCAGGTTGGCGATCCACATGCCGCCGATCAGCACGGACAGGCCCGGCAGTTCCTTGTAGTGGGGATTGCCGGCCTTCAGGATCATGTGGAAGTGATCCGGCACGCGCGCGACGAGCGCAGTGAAGCCGGCGGCGATGCCGTCGCCCGCGCCGATCTGCGCCAGCGTCGTGCCGGACACGAGCAGCCCGCCGATGACGAGCAGCGACACCTGCACGATATCCGTGAGCGCCACCGCACGCAGGCCGCCGTAGAGCTGGTACAGCAGTGCGAACAGGCCGAGCGCGATCAACGCAATATCCTGGTCGATCCCCGCGACCCGGTTCACCGCGATGGAACCGAGCCAGATGATCGACGTGAGATTCACGAAGATGTACAGCGCCAGCCAGAACACGGCCATCAGTGTGCGGATGCGCGCGCCATAGCGCTGCTCGAGGAACTCCGGCATCGTCGAGATGCGGTTCTTGAGAAAGATGGGCAGGAACCACTTGCCGACGATCACCAGCGTCAATGCCGCCATCCACTCGTAGGAGGCAATCGCGAGGCCAATCGCATAGCCCGATCCCGACATGCCGACGATCTGCTCGGCAGATATGTTCGCTGCGATCAGGGATGCGCCGATCGCCCACCACGGCAGCGCGCGTGCGGCGAGGAAGTAGTCCGTTGAGGTCTTCTCGTGTCCGGCGCGCTCGCGCGACACCCATTGCGCCAGGCCGAAGATGGCCACCGCATAGACGCAGACGATCAGCTCATCGATGAAGGTGAGTTGCATGTTCCCCGCGGCTGAGACATCAGGATCCTGCCGGAGTCTAGTGTCGCGACCGCAGGGATGCTTGTGAATAGGTATGCAGCAAATGCCGCAGTTTCGTGTTGCTGTGCAGCATCACCGCGTACATTCGGCGGTTCGTTCAGGCAGGTGCGTGGCACAATGCCCGGACACCGCAGTCGCGTTTCGCGGTGCAGGAGAGGCGGTCATTCGTACCAAGGAAAAAGCGACGTCACTGGTGATTGCCCATCTGGCCGGCGTGTCCCAGCCGACCGTTTCGCGCGCATTGCGCGGCAGCCCGATGGTGAACGAGGCGACGCGCTCGCGCATCCTCAAGATTGCCCGCGAGCTCAACTACAAGGTCGACAAGAACGCCTCGAGCCTGCGCAGCAAGTACAGCGGCACGCTCGCGCTGCTGTTCTTCGAGGATCCGGCGCCGGACGACTCGCTGATCAACCCGTTCTTCGTGTCCATGCTGGCGGCGATCACCCGCGCCTGCGCGCAGCGCGGCTACGACCTGCTCATCTCTTTCCAGCAGCCCAACAACGACGACTGGCAGGCGGGATTCGAGGACAGCCACAAGGCCGACGGCATCATCCTGCTCGGTTACGGCGACTATCAGGACTACCGCTCGCGCCTGGAATTCCTGATCACGCGCCGCATCCACTTCGTGCGCTGGGGGGCGGTTCTGCCGGACCAGGCCGAGGTCTCGGTCACCTGCGACAACTACCGCGGCGGCTTCGAGGTGACGCGGCACCTGCTGCAGAACGGTGCGGCGCGCATCGCGTTTCTCGGCGACGCATCGAACCACTATCCGGAGTTTCTGGAGCGCTACCGCGGCCACATCGCGGCCTTGCGCATGGCCGGCTTGCGCGTGGATCCCGCGCTGCAGGTCGACGCGATTTCGTCCGAACAGGCCGGGCTTGACGCCGCTACCGCCCTGCTCGATCGTGGCATCGTGCCCGAGGCGGTGTGTGCGGCGAGCGACCTGATCGCGATTGGGGCGATGAAGGCGCTGCAGGCGCGCGGACTGCGCGTGCCCGGCGACGTGCTCGTGAGCGGCTATGACGACATCCCGCTCGCCGGCTTCGTCAATCCCAGCCTCACCACCGTCCAGCAGGACACCAGGATCGCCGGGCGCATCCTCGTCGACACGCTGATCAGGCTCATCCACAACGAGCCGGTGGAGAACCAGCTCATTCCGGTGTCGCTCGTTCTGCGCAAGTCGACCCAGCGCGTCTAGGCACGCCGGACCCCGGCGACGCCGGCATGAATTCGTATGCAGTGAATTGTCCCGCGGCCACGCGCTGACTACGCTAATCGCTCCGATGGGCGGAATCGGCACTCATGCGCAGCTTGTGTAGGAATTCGCTGCTGGTGGCCGCGACCCTGGTCGTCGCCATCCTCGCGAGCGCGTGCCGCGCGCCGCCGCCGCATGCGCCTGCGGCGCCTGCCGCAGCGACCGCCTGCGTGCCGGCGCCGCTTGAACAGACGCTGTTCCTGCGCGGTTCGATGACGACGTGGGCGCTGCGCGATGATCTCGCCTTTGTGTATTCCTGCGATTCCTATTACCTCAACGTGACGGCGCATGGCACGCACGATTTCCGCATCACCAGTGCGCGCGCGAGCGAAATCAACCTTGGCGCCGCCGCCGGCGACGCGGTCGTGCAGCCCGGTCAGCCCTTCGCCCTGAAGGCAGCGGCGGACGGGGGCGGGCGCAACCTACGGTTTGCGTTCACGGGCGAGCACACGCTGCGCGTACGCTTCAGCGCCGATGGAGCGCAGATCACGATCGGGCCGCAGACGTTCGTCGATCCCGCAGCGGCGCCCGTCGTGGATGCGGTTGCGCGCAGCCTGCGCTTCGATTCGCGCGATCGCGCGCACAAGGCACCCTTCGGAGCGACCACCGCGGGAGGCGAGGTCGAATTCCGCCTCGACGCGGCGCCCGGCGTCGAGCGTGCCGAGCTCGTGATCGAACGGCGGCGCCTCGAAGGTCCGCAAGCAGTGCTTGACTACAGCGAAGTGGCGCGCGTCCCGCTTTCGCGCGAACCGCGGGATGGCCATGACACGTGGGGCGGCCGCTACCGCTTCGACGCGATCGGCGTCTACGGTTATTACTTCGTCATCGATGTCGCAGGCGGGAGGTTCGTCTACGAGAACAACGCCGATCCGGTCTACTGGACACGCGAGCTGGGATCGAACGGCGCCGGAGCCATCGCGGCGCTGGCCGATCCGCGGCGCGTCCGGCATTTCCGCCACACCGTCTACCGGGAGGATTTCCGCGTGCCGGACTGGGCGCGCGACGTCATCTTCTACTACATCTTCCCGGAGCGCTTCCGCAACGGAGATCCCGGCAACGATCCCAGGCCGGGTGCCAGAACATTCCAGGACAAGTCGGTTGAGGTGCATGCGAACTGGCTCGACAAGCCCTGGCTGCCGCATTCCGGCGATGGTTCGGACGATCTCTACGGCAACGACTTCTTCGGCGGCGATCTCGCCGGCATCATCGAGAAGCTCGGATACATTCATGCGCTCGGCGCGAACACGCTGTACCTTACGCCCGTCTTCCGCGCCGCGAGCAACCACAAGTACGACACGGCCGACTATCGCAACATCGATCCGCATTTCGGCAGCAACGCGGATTTCGAGCGCCTGACCCGCGAGGCCAGCCAGCGCGGAATGCGCGTCATTCTCGACACGTCGCTCAACCATACGGGGAGCGACTCGATCTACTTCAACCGCTACGGGAACTATCCGGAAGTCGGCGCGTTCGACCGCGGCCAGATCCGCACGGATTCTCCCTACGCGAGCTGGTACCGCTTCTTCCCCGGGCAGAGCGATCCGAACCGCCAGTATCGCGGTTGGGAAGGCGCGCGGGATCTGCCGGAGATCGACAAGTCCTCGCCGGGCTTCCGCGCGTTCGCCTACGGCGACGCCGATTCGGTCATGAACCTCTGGCTCGATCGCGGCGCGGCAGGCTGGCGCATGGATGTCGCGCCGTGGATACCCGACGATTTCTGGCGTGAATGGCGCGCCGCCGTCAAGAGGCATCGGCCCGACGCGCTGACGATCGCGGAGGCGCAATTCGAGTCGTCGAAGTTCTTCCTCGGCGACGAGTTCGATTCGACCATGAACTACGTGTTCCGCAACGCCGTGCAGGCGTACGCGAACGGCGCGGACGCGCGCACGAGCTACCGCAACATCGAGCTGATGCGCGAGCTGTATCCGGCGCAGACGTTCTTCGCGCTGATGAACCTGTTGTCCACGCACGATTCCGCGCGCGCGCTGCATGAGTTCGGCTATCGCGACGCGAACACCGGTGCCACGGCCATCGCCCTGGCCAAACGACGCCTGCATCTGGCCGTGTTGTTCCAGATGATCTTTCCCGGCGCACCGACGGTGTTTTACGGCGATGAGGTCGGCGTGACCGGCGGCGAGGATCCGTTCAATCGCGCGACCTATCCCTGGGCCGACCGGGGCGGCAGGCCCGATGCGTCGATGCTCGCGGATTTCAAACGGCTGATCGCGCTGCGCAACACGCATGCCGTGTTGCGGCACGGTTCGATCGATGCGCCGATCTACGTCGACGAGCACGTCATCGTGCTGCTGCGCCACGACGGTGCGCACTGGGCGGTGACGGCGACGAACAATGCGGACGACGCCCGGCAGGTGCGGATCGAACTGCCGGCTGGACTGCGTGATGCCACCCTCAAGGATGGCTTCGGCAACGCGAGCGTGCGCGCCGCCGGGACTACGCTTGCGTTCTCGGTACCTCCGCTCGATGGCAGGGTTCTGTTCAAGGAGTAAACGACGGCATGAGAACCACTCTCCTGGTTTCGGGTGTCCTGCTGGCCCTGCTGCTGGCGCTGTTCTGGTTCTGGCCGCGGGAGCGTGCCCACACCGCACAGCCGAACGTACACGTGCTCGCGCCGCTGACGATGCCCGTACTCGACCGGCAGCGCACGCTGCGCATCTACCTGCCGCCGGGCTATGCCCAGGCGACTCGCCGTTACCCGGTGCTGTACATGCACGATGGCCAGAACCTGTTCGACGATGCGACTTCCTACGCCGGTGAATGGGGCGTGGACGAAACGCTCGACGCGCTGGCGAAATCGCAGGGTCTCGAGCTGATCGTCGTCGGCATCGACAACGGCCTCGACAAGCGCGTGGTCGAGCTCAATCCCTGGGACAACCCCGAGCACGGCAAGGGCGAAGGCTCTCTCTATATGAAGTTCATCGTCGAGGTCGTCAAACCCTGGATCGACGCGCACTACCGTACCCGGCCGGATCGTGAGCACACCGGCATCATGGGCAGTTCGCTCGGCGGGCTCATTTCGCACTATGCGATCTACGAGTATCCGCAGGTGTTCAGCAGGGCGGGAATCTTCTCGCCGGCGTACGCCTATGCGCCGCCGGTATTCGACTACACCTCCAGGCACACGCTCCCAGCCGACACGCGACTGTGCTTCTACGCCGGCGGCAAGGAGGGCGAACACATGGTTACGGACATGCGGGCGGTCGTCGCGACCATCGAAAAGACCGGGTTTCCGCAGGACAACCTGCGCGTCGTAGTCGATCCCGAAGCGCACCACAACGAGGCTCCCTGGCGCGCACAGTTTCCCGCCGCCGTCGCCTGGCTGTTCGAAGGCGCGCACTGAGCAACCTCTTCGCGGTGAGCACGCGCCTGATCGAATTCAACCAGCGACCGCGCATCGAGCGCGTCGACCTCGGTGCCAGGCAGGCGTGCCTCGTCATCGACGAAGCGCTGATCGCACCGGAGCGGCTGGTCGAGTTCGCGGCCGCGCAGCGCGCCGACTTCCGCCGGGTGGACTTCAACTACTATCCCGGCATCCTGCTGCCGACGCCCGGCACGATCAGCCAGGCGCTCGGCGCGTTCTTCGTCGAGCACGTCCGTTCGCAGTTTCCTGCGCGCCGTGTGATCCGCATGCACAGCCGTCTCGCGCTGGTGACGCTGCAGCCGCACGAATTGCGCCCGCACCAGTGGATCTGCCACCGTGACAACGCGGAGGTCGCACCCGACCAGTCGATCCAGGCGTCAGTACTGTACCTGTTTCACGATTCCGCGCTGGGCGGCACCGGCTTCTACGAGCCCTTGCTGCCGCGGGGTGAGATCCAGCAGCTGTATCGCGACGCCGGCACGCTGGCACCGGCCGATTTTTCCTCGCGCCATGGCCTCGCGCCCGGCTATCAGTGCGACTCGAACCGCTACTTCCGGCGCGTGGGCTCCGTGCCGGCAAAATGGAACCGCCTGATCTTCTACGATGGCGGCATGCTGCACTCCGGCGACATTCTTGCACCGGAAAAGCTCAGCGCGGATCCGCGTGTCGGCCGCCTCACGCTCAACGGCTTCTTCACCTGCCGCCGGCCGGTGGCCTAGGCCGATCTTGCGATCAGCTCGCGCATGCGGGCAAGGCATGGTGCGACGACGGGAATGCTCAGCATCGTGCTCGCCACCGCCATGAGCAGCAGCGCGGTGAACATCTCGCTGGTGATGATCTGCCTGTCGAGCAGGACGTTGACGAAGATGATCATGATGAGCGCCTTGGTCTGCAGCAGCCAGCCGATGATCCAGGACTCGCCGCGTGCCCAGCCGAGCACGCGCCCCGCGATCCAGGTGCCGGTCAGCTTGCCTGCCACTTCGGCGACGAGCAGCAGCAGCGCCGCCATGCACACGGCCGCGCCACCCAGCGTCCAGTCCGTGCGCAGGCCGGTGGAAAGGAAGAACACGGGCATGATCACCAGCAGCACGTGCCGGCGCAGCTGATCGATCACGGCCTGCTCGAACCAGTCGGATTCCATGACCGCACCGGCAAGGAACGAGCCGACCATGAAGTGCAGACCGGACCAGTCCGCCGACCAGGCGCACAGCACGAGCCAGATCAGGGCGACGTGCCAGCGGTCGCGCGCCGGCAGGCGCGGCATGAGCCTGCGAAAGCCGACGCTGGCCAGGGCGAAGGCGACGAGGAATCCTGCCTGGCGGCCGATGCGCTCCCAGTCCATGAGGATCAGCGCGAGCACGCCCCAGATGGCGACGTCGTCCATGCTCGCGTAGCGCAGGATGCGCTGGCCGATCGGCTGGCGCAGGATCCCGAGCTTTTCCATGAACAGGATGAGGATCGGCAGCGCGGTGACGGCGCAGGCCATGCCGATGCCGAGCACGAATTGCCAGCCGAGCGCCTGCGCACCGGACCAGCCGGGCTGGTGAAGGAGAACGACGGCGACGACGCTGCCGAATGCGAGCGGCACGCCGAGTGCGAGCCCGGCGGTGATCGCGCTCTCGCGCCGGTTGCGCCAGACCAGCCCGAGATGGAGTTCGAGACCGGCGAGACACACGAACAGCATGACGGCCCACCAGGCGATGCCGTTGAGCAACTGCACCGTTGCCGGGGTGAAGACGAACGCGTAGTAGTCGGGGAACACACGGCCCAGGATGCCGGGACCGAGCAGGATGCCGGTGACGATCTGCACGACGACGAGCGGCGCGTAATAGTCGGTGTTGCCGAGGCGCCAGAGGAGATAGGGCACCGTGAAGATGATGCCCATGGCAACGAGGAAGATTTCGCTCGAACTCATGCGCCGTGCGGCATCGGCGGCCTTGCGGCGGCGCAGTTGCGCGCGATGAAGTCGGCGTGCAGGGGCATGGCCGCCACGCAGCGTTCCATCAGGGTCTTGATGCCGCCAACGAATTCATCGAGTTCAGCATCGCTGAGCGTGTCGACCAGCGGGTGATACGTGCGTGGGGTGATGCCCTGGCCGAGCATCACCTGCACCCAGCTGGTGAGGGCAAACAGCTCGTCGCTCTCGCGGTAGAAGCGGCCGCTGTCACGGAACAGGTCCATGTTGTCCTTCAGCTCCTGCGGCACCGACATGGTGCGGCAATAGTTCCAGAACGGCGTGTCGGTGCGTTCGGTGGCGTGGTAGTGCAGGATCAGGAAATCGCGGATGCGCTCGATCTCCCACGCAGCCTGGCGGTTGTAGCGGTCGATCAGGGTCTGGCTCAGGGTCAGATCGGGCAGGAAGCTGATGAGGCGCGCAACGCTGGTCTGGATCAGATGGATGCTGGTGGACTCGAGCGGTTCGAGAAAACCGCTGGAGAGTCCGATCGCGACCACGTTCTTGTTCCAGAACTTCCTGCGTTTGCCGGTGACGAAACGCAACGGACGCGGATCGGCCAGCGCGCGACCCTCGAGGTTCCCGAGAAGCGTCGCTGCGGCTTCGTCGTCGCTGATGTGCTCACTCGAATAGACGTAACCGTTGCCGGTGCGGTGCTGCAGCGGGATGCGCCATTGCCAGCCGGCGGTCCGCGCCGTGGAGCGCGTGTACGGCGTCGGTTCGACGACGTTCTCGCTCGGCACGGCCATGGCGCGGTTGCACGGCAGCCAGCGCGTCCAGTCGTCATAGCCGGTCTTGAGCGTCTGCTCGATGAGCAGGCCGCGGAAGCCCGAGCAGTCGACGAACAGCTGACCGTCGATGCGCTCACCGCTTTCCAGCACGACGGCTTCGACGTGTCCGTCCGTCGCGCGCTGCTCGACGCGGGTTATCTTGCCCTCGGTGCGACGCACGCCACGCGCCTCGGCATACGCGCGCAGATAGCGTGCGTACAGACCGGCATCGAAATGGTACGCATAGGCGATGCTCGACAACGGCGAATTGGGGATGTCGGCGTGATTGAGGAAGCGGTTGACCGGCGCCGCGGCCGTGTTGATCGAGTAGGCGCCGACCGGAGCCGCGCGTCCGCGCAGGTACTGCTTGAGCCAGTAGTGGTGAAAAGGAATGAGGCCACGGTCCTGCCCGATCGTGCCGAAGCCGTGGATGTAGCGGTCGCCGAGGCGCGTCCAGTCGACAAACTCGATGCCGAGCTTGAACGTGCCCTGGGTGCTGCGCACGAAATCGTACTCGTCGATCTCGAGCACGCTGTTGTACAGCTTGATCTGGGGGATCGTGGCCTCGCCCACGCCGACGATGCCGATCTCGTCCGATTCGATCAGGCGGATGCTGTAGTCGCGGTTGAGCACCTTGGACAGGGCCGCGGCGGTCATCCAGCCGGCGGTGCCGCCGCCGACGATCACGATCCGCGTGATGCGCTGGTCGTTCATGACTCCGGAGTCTACTCAAAAACAAACCCCGCCGAATTCGTTTCGGCGGGGTCTGCAGGGCGCTTGCGTATCGGTCAGAACTTGTAGGTGGCGCCGAGCAGCATCTGACGTCCGTAGTCGGTGTACTGCTGCGGCAGGACCTGACCGTTGCCGACCGTGACCGTCTGCCGGTACGGTTCGTTGGTCAGGTTTTGCACCTGGAACAAGACGGTCAGGCCCTTGAAGTCACCTTCTGCAAACGTGTAGCTCAGCTGCAGGTCATAGAGGGTCTCGGACTTGATGTCGACGAACGACTGGTCGGCGCCGAAGCCCTGCACCTCGCCGAGGAAGTCCGAGCGATGGCGTCCGGCGAGACGCGCCGAGAAACCGTTCATCTCGTAATAGAACACGTATTTCGACAGGCCCGGGAACGGCTGCGAGGAACTGCCCGGACCATTCGGCTGGATCGAACTCTCGGTTTCCGAGTAGCTCAGGTAGAAACCGAAGCCCTCGGCCCGCGAGAACAGGACGTCGAGCGGCAGCGAGGCGGTGAGTTCGTAGCCGCGCATGTAGCCGCCCTGACCGTTGGCCGGCTGGTTGTAAATGCCCTGTGTCGATGCGGGCTGCAGCACGCCGCCGGTCGGATCGGGCAGTCCGGCGAAGTCCTTCGGCAGGTTCTGGCTGTAGATGTAGGTCTGCAGATCCTTGTACCAGAACGTTGCCGCGACATACGCCTTGGTCTCCCAGTATTTCTCCCAGGACAAGTCGTACGCGTTGGCGAGGAACGGCTTGAGGTCCGGATTGCCGCCGCTGCCGGACCAGTAACAGGGCACCGTCAGTTGCTGCGCCGTGTTGTAGCACGTCGTGTTCAGGCCGTTCGCATTGACGCCCGAACTCAGGCTGTACTCCGTGCTGGCGCGCATCTGGTCCAGTCGCGGGCGCGCAATCTGCCGGCCGGCGCTGAAGCGGACGATCTGCTCGTACGGGAACGTCATCGCCAGGTTCATGTCCGGCAGGAAGTCGTTGTAGGTCGTTCCGCCGGTGACGTTGGAAACACCGTTGACAGCGTCCTGTGCGCCGACCGCAAACGCGGTCGAACTCTGGTCGGAGTGGACGTACTGCCCGCCGATGTTGCCGCGCAGCGGCATGCCGCCGACTTCGGTGTCGATGTCGAACTTGAGGTACGCGGTGGAGATCTTCTCTTCGACCGTCCAGTCCTTGTTGAGGATGTCCTGGTGGTATTTCGGAATCTGGTCGTACTGCGGCAACACACAGTTCAGATCCCAGCTCACCGTGGACGGGAAGCCGACGTAACCCAGATCCACCGACGGCACGATGCAGTTGGCGGGAATGTCGGCATGCGTCGAGGTGCCGCCGGGGAGATCGAGCAGCCATTCGTTGGAAACGCGCGTCTTCGTGCGGTCGTTGTAGTTGAAGCCAAAGTCCACCTTGCTGATGAAGCTGTTGAGGTCGCGGGCGACATCGGCACGCACGACCTTCATCTCGTCGGTGACCTTCGGGAACTTCAGATACCCGTCCTGGCCCCAGCCACCGGAGTCGACGAGCTTGATGATGTTCGTGTCGTTGTAGTTGAGTCCGGGCGAGAACGTCGGCACACCGGTGACCGGATTGATCGTGACACCCCACGTATCCGTGGCTCCCGGCGAGCCGGGGACCGTGCCGGCGTACTCTTCGAGGAACGACTGGCTGCTGGTCGCCTTGCCGTAGCTCAGGTCGGCGGTTGCGGTCCAGTGGTCGGCGAAGTGGAACTTGTTGTTCCAGCCGATCTCGTAGATCTTGTCGTTGTGCGCATCGAGTTCGTCGCGCAGCACGGGCTTCACGTTGTTGAACGTGGCCTCGGTAACGACATTGCCCGTGTAGGTGGGATCGATCGGCGCGCCGCAGTAGGCGAGGCACGCCTCGAAACCGCGGTAGGTCGTATCCTGGTTGAACTTCGAGTAGTACAGGTCGAGTACGCTGGCCCACTGGTCGTTCGGGCGATACTCCAGCGTCGTCATCACCGAGTCGCGCGTGCCTTCCACGGAATCGGCGTAAACCTTGCCGCCGCCGACGACGTACGCATCGCCCGTCGCCGAGGTCTGGGTGTAGCCCCACGGTTCCCAGCGATCATCCTGCACGGGTGACTTCAGGCGCGCATAAGCGATGGACAGGCCGAGCGTGTGGTCGTTGTACTGATCGATGTACGCCGCTGCCACGCGGTAGCCCTGCGCGTCCGTATCCTGATTCACGCTGCCGTTGCTGTTCGTCTCGCCGCGTGCCGCGAGCGCGATCGTGCGCTGGCTGAAATCGAGCGGCCGCACGGTCTGCATGTCGACGGTGCCGGAGATGCCCTGGCCGACGAGCGAGGCATCCGGCGTCTTGTAGACAACCACGCCGGCCATGATTTCCGACGGATACTGGTCGAACTCGACCGCGCGGTTGTCGCCGGTGGACACCTGCTCGCGGCCGTTGAGCAGCGTGCCGTTGAAGTCGCCGGAAAAGCCGCGAATGCTCACGAGGGTCGCGCTGCCGTTGATGCGCTGCGCGGTGATGCCGGGCAGGCGCGCGATCGATTCGGCGATCGAGTTGTCCGGCAGCTTGCCGATGTCCTCGGCGGAGATCGCCTCGACGATTTCGTTCGAGTTCTGCTTGACCGAGATCGCTTCCTCGATGGCGGCGCGCACACCGGTCACCTTGA
>Ga0335076_10000441_pt1 | contig 38081 bp, 35 predicted proteins | sample Lox_Sample_25_FD_206717 | JGI IMG/M metagenome (GOLD analysis project Ga0335076, IMG submission 206717) | Soil microbial communities from Loxahatchee National Wildlife Refuge, Florida, United States - Lox_Sample_2.5 | ecosystem: Environmental > Terrestrial > Soil > Wetlands | place: USA...
CATGTTTCCGGGCGGCGCGCGGCTCCTCCTGTCACGGAGATACCGTGACCGCCAGAGTCCAGAGGAGGCAGGTTACCCGTATGCGCCAGTACGAGATGATGATCATCCTCGATCCATCGCTGGAAGAGCGCACCGTACAGCCGTCACTTGACCAGTTCCTCAAGGTCGTCACCACGGCCGGCGGGACGGTCGACAAGGTCGACGTCTGGGGCCGGCGGCGGCTGGCCTACGAGATCGACCACAAGTCCGAGGGCATCTACACCGTGATCGAGCTCAAGGCCGAGCCGGACACAGTGAAGGAGCTCGACCGCCAGCTCAACCTGAACGAGGCGGTCATCCGGACCAAGATCATGCGGCCGGACCAGCACTGATTGGTGATCCGGCCGGGGCGGCCAGGTCACGAATCAGCGGGTGTCGCAGACATCCAAGCCCGGTTACGGCTGCCCGAGCTCGACCGAACCCACCCCGAGCGAGCGGGAGTACCGATGGCAGCAGGCGATACCACGATCACGATCATCGGCAACCTTGTCGGTGATCCCGAGCTCCGCTATACCCCGACCGGCCAGGCCGTGGCCACGTTCCGGGTGGCTTCCACGCCCCGGTTCATGGACCGGCAGACCAACGAGTGGAAGGACGGGGACTCGCTGTTCCTGTCCTGCAACGTCTGGCGCCAGGCGGCGGAGAATGTCGCGGAGAGCCTCCAGCGGGGCATGCGGGTGATCGTCTCCGGGCGGCTGCGGCAGCGGTCGTACGAGACGAAGGAAGGCGAGAAGCGCACCGTGTACGAGGTCGAGGTCGACGAGGTCGGCCCGTCGCTGCGCAACGCTTCGGCCAAGGTCACCCGGTCCACCCGGTCGGGTGGTGGCGGTGGCGGCGGCTTCGGCGGCCAGGGCTCCGGCCAGGGCTCCGGCCAGGGTTCCGGCCAGGGCGGGTATGGTGGGGGCGCCCCCGGCCGTCCCGGCGATGACCCCTGGGCCAGCGACACGGGCGGCGACAACGGCTTCTCCGACGAGCCGCCGTTCTGAGCCAGCACCGCCTGAGCCGCGAGACACGACAGTAAGTAATTCCTAACCGACCATCCCCGCCGCAGGCGGGGCTCTGCCAACCATCCCGGCCAGTCGCCGGGAGTGCGAAGGAGCACCACGATGGCCAAGCCACCAGTCCGCAAGCCGAAGAAGAAGGTCTGCCTTTTCTGCCAGGAGAAGGTGACCAGGGTGGACTACAAGGACACCGGGCTACTGCGGAAGTTCATCTCCGACCGCGGCAAGATTCGCGCGCGGCGGGTTTCCGGCAACTGCACGCAGCACCAGCGGGACGTCGCCACGGCGATCAAGAACGCCCGCGAGATGGCGCTGCTGCCGTACACGAGCACGGCACGCTGAGGCCGGGGAGGTAACAGACGCCATGAGCGGCAAGCCGATGAAGCTCATCCTTACCCAGGAGGTCTCTGGGCTGGGTACCCCGGGCGACGTGGTCGAGGTGAAGGCCGGCTACGGCCGCAACTACCTCGTCCCGCGCAGCCTCGCGATGCCGTGGACGCGCGGCTCGGAGAAGCAGATTGACATGATCAAGCGCGCCCGCTCGGCGCGGGAGATCCGCAGCCTCGATGACGCGAAGGCCGCTGCCACCCGCCTGGCCAGCCTCCGGGTGCGGCTGCAGAAGCGGGCGGGCAGCGGCGGCCGCCTGTTCGGCTCGATCTCCACCGCGGACATCGCCGAGGCGGTGCGGAACGCGGGCGGCCCCGAGCTGGACCGGCGGAAGATCGAGATGCAGAACCCGATCAAGACCATCGGCTCGCACCAGGTCGCCGTCCGGCTGCACCCCGAGGTGAGCGCGAAGCTGGAGATAGAAGTCACCGGCAGCTAGTACCGAGGACGGGCCGGGGACGACCCGTACCTGCGCGGCCTTGACTTCGTGACCAGGCCGCTCCGGTGCGGGGGCGCCCCCGGCTCTTGCACGTTCGGCCGCTGGCCGGAATGTCTTATTCTCGGGGCCGCTCCCCATGGAGCGCAGGACCAGTTGGCGTCGCACCCGAAGGGACTCGGCTTACCATGCCCCGCAGATTCGACGTGGTGGTTGTTGGCGGCGGGCATAACGGGCTGGTGGCGGCCGCTTACCTGGCGCGCGCGGGGCTGTCGGTGCTGGTGTGCGAGCGGCGCGACGTGGTCGGCGGCGCGGCGGTCAGCGAGCACCCGTTCGGGCCCGCCTACACGGTCACGTCGCTGTCGTACGTGGTGTCGCTGCTGCCGGCCGATCTGGTCCGCGACCTGCAGCTAGCGCGGCACGGCTACCACGTCTACCCGCAGGGGCCCTACTTCGCGCCGCGGGCGGACGGGCGATACCTGGCGCTGCCGCACGACCCGGCGCAGCGGCGCGCGCAGATCGCCGGGTTCTCCGCGCGCGACGCCGCGAACTACGAGCGCTACGACGCGCACATGGCCAGGATGGCCGGGCTCCTCGCGCCGATGCTCAGGGAGATCCCGCCGCGGCTCGGGTCGCGCCGGCTGCCGGACCTGCTCCGGCAGGGACTGCTGCTGCGCCATCTGCGGAAGGTGGACACCAGGGCGGCGGTCGACCTCACCCGGCTGCTCACCGGGAGCATCGCGGATCTGCTCGACGGCTACTTCTCCAGCGACGCGCTGCGCGGGCTGCTGTCGGTCTCCGGCGTCATCGGCACCTGGGCCGGGCCCCGCTCGGCGGGCAGCGCGTACGTCACTTTGCACCATCACATCGGCGACGTGGCCGGGCAGGCCGGGGCGTGGGGATTCCCGCGCGGCGGCATGGGCGGCGTGACCACCGCGCTCGCCAGCGCCGCCCGCGCGCTAGGTGCGCAGATCAGGACCGGCACCGAGATCGCGGGCATCCGCACCGCCGGGGGACGGGCGGTCGGCGTCACGCTCGCGTCGGGCGAGGAGATCGCCGCGGCGACCGTCATCACGACCGCGCACCCGAAGATCTCGTTCCTGCGGCTGCTGGACCCCGGGGACCTTCCCGCGGACTTCGTCGCCGACATCCGCGGCTGGCAGTCTCGCAGCGGAACAGTGAAGATCAACGTTGCTGCCGACAGGCTGCCGGCGTTCGCCAGCCACCCGGAGTTCGACCCGCAGGTACACGGCGGCACCATCGTCCTGGCGGAGAGCCTGGACGACATCGAGTTCGCCTACCAGGACGCGGTCGCGGGCCGCCCGGCCGAGCTGCCGTTCGCCGATATCTGCATCCCCAGCGTGTTCGACGACTCGCTCGCGCCCGCGGGACAGCACATCATCTCGATGTTCACCCAGTGGGTGCCGCACACCTACGCCGACCAGCCGGACGAGGCCGCGATCAGCGCATACGCGGACCGCGTCATCGCCAGGCTGGACTCGGTAGCGCCGGGCTTCGCGGACTCGGTCCTGCACCGCCAGGTCATCGGGCCGCGGCAGATGCAGGAGGAGTACGGCCTTGTCGGCGGCAACATCTTCCACGGCGAGCTCACCCTCGGCCAGATGTTCCACGCCAGGCCGGCCGCCGGGTTCGCGGACCTGCGCACCCCGGTGCGCGGCCTGTACCAGGCGGGCTCCGCCACGCACGGCGGTGGCGGCGTGACGGGGATTCCGGGCAGGAACGTCGTGCATCAGGTCCTGGCCGATCGCCGGGCCGCGCGGTGGCACCGGCGCGGCAGCACGGCCTAGTACCGAGCAGTGCGCTCGGCCAGGTCCGGGTCGGCGTCGGTGATCAGGGCCCAGGCGGCCGCGAGCCGTGCCGCCAGCGCTGCGTCCGCAGGCTGGTCCGCTCCGCTCGCGGCGGCGGCGATCTCGTCGATCGCGCTGCCGAGCCGGCCGGCGAGGTCGGCCGGAGAGTCGTTCGAACACATGCTCGAACTATAGAGGAGACGGGTCGGCCGGGGCGGGCGAACGGCGGGATGAGCCGCTCGGGCCGGCGCGAGCGCGAATCTTTCATCGGTGACGTTGGACGTCAAATTCCCGGTGTGGATAACTTACGGCCCTCGTGCGCGTTCTCCAGGGTCCGGAAAATCTTCTATGCACAGCCTGGGAGGAACGTTCCCGCAGGCTAGTGGCCATGGCCCGGACCCAGCTCGGCGACATCCACAGCAGCATCCCCAAGCTGCGCACAACCCGCGCGGCGTGTCTGCACATGCTGTCCACAGACCTGTGCACAGCATGAATCGACGCGAGGGCCAAGGCGCTGGAGACTGTCACAGGCGTTCGATAGAACAACACCTGAGTTCTCACGTGACATTGCGGTGGGAATGGCGGCGTAGCACGGGGAGGTGCGCCAGTGAGCGTTGCGGAGATCATGCCGCGCGGCGGCGACGAGTTCGAGCGCACTCCTCCGCACGATCTCGCGGCCGAGCAGTGCGTCCTCGGCGGCATGATGCTGTCGAAGGACGCGATCTCGGACGTGCTGGACGTGATCAAGGCGCACGACTACTACCGGCCGGCGCATCAGCTCGTTCACGACGTCATTCTCGACCTGTACGGTCGCGGCGAGCCAGCCGACGCCGTAACGGTCGCGGCCGAGCTGACCAAGCGCGGTGACATCGCGCGGACGGGCGGCGCGCCGTACCTGCACACGCTGATCGCGTCCGTGCCGACGGCGGCGAACGCCGGCTACTACGCGCGGATCGTCCGGGAGCGCGCGATCTTGCGCCGGCTGGTCGAGGCGGGCACCCGGATCGTGCAGCTCGGCTACGCCGGCGACGGTGACGCCAACGACCTGGTCGACCGCGCCGAGGCCGAGGTGTACGGGGTCACCGACCGGCGGGTGAGCGAGGACTACCTGCCGCTGTCGGAGATCATGCCCGGCGCGCTGGACGAGATCGAGGCGATCGGCTCGCGCGGCGGCCACCTGGCCGGGGTGCCGACGGGATTCGCCGACCTGGACGCGCTCACCAACGGTCTTCACGCAGGTCAGATGGTCGTCATCGCCGCCCGTCCGGCAATGGGGAAGTCGGCTCTGGCCCTGGATATCTGCCGGTCGGCGAGTATTCAGCACGGGCAGGCCGCGGTGTTGTTCAGCCTGGAAATGAGCCGCAACGAGATAACGATGCGGCTGCTGTCGGCGGAGTCGCGCGTCCCGCTGCACGCGATGCGCACCGGGCAGCTGGGCGAGGACGACTGGACCCGGCTGGCCCGCCGGATGAGCGAGGTAGTGGACGCACCGCTGTTCATCGACGACTCGCCCAACATGTCGATGATGGAGATCCGGTCCAAGTGCCGTCGGCTCAAGCAGCGCAACGACCTCAGGCTGGTAGTGATCGACTACCTGCAGCTGATGAGCTCGCCTAAGCGGGTCGAGAACCGGCAGCAGGAGGTCTCCGAGCTGTCCCGCTCGCTCAAGCTGCTCGCCAAGGAGCTCAGCATCCCGGTCGTAGCGCTGGCGCAGCTCAACCGCGGCCCGGAGATGCGAACAGATAAGCGCCCGCTGCTCGCAGACCTGCGCGAGAGCGGCTCAATTGAGCAGGATGCCGACGTCGTGATCCTGCTGCACCGGGAGGACGCCTACGAGCGGGAGTCGCCACGGGCGGGCGAGGCGGACCTGATCGTGGCCAAGCACAGGAACGGGCCTACGACGGTAGTGACCGTCGCCTTCCAGGGTCACTACAGCCGCTTCGTCGACATGGCGAGGCTGTGACGGTTGTCCGCCGCGGCAAGGGGTTCCATCGTCCGCGAGCACCCCGGCGGATTGGCAGCCGCAGCGCGCCAGTCCCGTAGTGCCGTACACTGTGCGGGGTTCACCTAGCGCTCGTAGCTCAACGGATAGAGCACTTGACTACGGATCAAGAGGTTGGGGGTTCGAGTCCCTCCGAGCGCGCCGCAGGTCAGCGGCATGATGACTGACCCCTGATCCGCTAGCTCCGAGTTTCTGCCAGGAGCGGCGACACTTTCACCGGATCAGCTAGCACGCCTGCCGTGACGGCGGCGGTCTCGCGGACTCCTCAGGTGCCGGCATCGCGGCCAGCGCATGCTGCTGCCGGGGTGCCTAGAGCAAGATCCAGCCGATTTTCGCATATACCGCATATGCAGCGGCGTATGTTCGCACTGTGATGGTTCGCAGCGGATCGCCCGGTGATAGCCAGGTGAAGGCCGGCGGGCGCCGCCTGGTGCCGCGCGGCGGTCCGCGCGAACGAGAAGTGCCTCCGTGGCATCCCGGGGCACGCGTCATCACGCCGGGCTCGCGAGCCGTGACCGGCAGATCGTCAGCTTCATCACCGGAGGGAGCGTAGATCCGCTATGCGCTTTCGCATCCCTGGCGGCGTGCTTGCAGTCGTCGCCCTCGTCCTGGGCGCCCAGGTCACCGCGACGGCTTCCGCACCTCCGGCAGGGCCCGCTGTCGCCGTTGTGCCCCCCATGACACACGTCACCCTCAACGCCACTCAGCCCTGGTCGACGTGCACTGCGCGGGCATGGGCCAGCCGGCCGGGTGGCTACCGGCTGTATAACGATCAGCTCGCAGGCACGCCGGGCAAGGACTGCATCAGCACGACCGGCTACAACCTCACGATCACTACCAGCGCGAAGCCGCAGGACGCCAGGGTCGTGTTCGCCCCCGCCGAGCAGTACGGGGAGTACTACAACATCCGCGACGCTGCTTCCGGGCTCCCGCTGCCGGTCTCCTGGATCCGCAGCCACTATCTGACCAACCGGTATTCCTGTACCGGCCACGCCGCCGGGGTCTGGACGTGCGACGCGACCGATGCCTGGTTCTCGACGACGCAGGCCGCGGCTGACCTGCACGGCACGTACGAGCTGGTGATCGTCACCCGGAGTTCTCCGGCCCGCTGCCGTCAGGTGGGCCGGGTCGTGCGGCTGGGGCGGCGCCGCTGGCGCGCTGCGATGTGGCGGACTGACGGCGGCGCGGTGGGCTCGTGGCCGCTCATGTGGTTCTGCGAGGTCCGGCAGGCCTCGGGCGAGCAGGCGATCCGGATCCCGGCGTTCCTGGACTACGCGGTCGGCCGTCACTGGCTGCCCGCGTCGGCCTGGCTGGACTCGGACAACCCGATGGTGGAGTGCTGGCACGGTTGTCACGGCCTGACTGTGGCGAATCAGGTAACGCTGCGCCGCGGGCCGGCCTGACGGGCACCGCCCCCGGCCGCCCGATCTCCGCAATACGCACCTATCCGGCTGGGCCCGTTAGGTTAACGATCAACCAACTGCCTGGTGAGATGCCTCACAAGAGACCATTGCCTCGGTGCCGATGCTGGGGATACCGTCTAGTCGGCATGTAGTCATTTCCGGCACCCAACATCCGGTTCACAGCAAGGAGGACCGTATGACAGCAGCCACTGCGGATCCAGTATCCGGGCAGCGAGGCTTGTCCTCGTTGTACCGGCGCCAGCTGGATTCGTACCCCAACACTGGCCCTCGGGTCATGTATCTGGCGATCACGGTCCTGGCCACGATCACGCTGTACTACGAGCTGTATGTGGGCGGCTCGGTATCGACGCTGATCCTGAACAACCTCGGCATGTCGTTCACGTTCTACGTAGCAACCGTCGCCTTCGGCAACCTGATCGGCGCCTTCGGCTCCCTGCTCGCGGGCCTCACCGACCGGTACGGCCGCGCGAACCTGGTGGTCTTCGGGCTGTTGTTCTCGGGCGTGTTCGTGACGTTCATCCTGCCTGCTGCCACCAACAAGTGGAGCTTCACGATCGAGAGCTTTGTGGTCGGCGCGGTCGAGGGCGTCTGCCTGGTCGCCACGCCCGCCCTGATCCGCGACTTCTCCCCGCAGGTCGGCCGGGCCACCGCGATGGGCTTCTGGACTAGCGGCCCGGTGCTCGGCAGCCTGATCGTCGCGATCGTCGGGTCCATCACGATCCCGAGCGTCGTCACCAACCAGCGGTTCTGGACACACGAGTTCTACATCGGCGGCACCGTGGGCCTGGTCGTCTTCCTGATCGCCCTGATCGGGCTGCGGGAACTGTCGCCGGGGCTGCGGGACCAGCTGATGGTCTCGCTCCGGGACCGGGCGCTGATCGAGGCCCGGGCCAAGGGACTTGACGTCGAGGCCCTGGTGGCCCATCACTGGCGGCAGCTGCTCAAGGCCGACATCATCATCTCGGCCCTCGCGGTCTCGATCATGCTGCTGATCTACTACGCCCTGGTCGGCTTCCTGGTCATCTTCGCGACCACCATCTTCGGCTTCACGCTCAAGCAGGCCAACAACCTCGGCTACTGGTGCTGGGCGTTCAACGCCGGGGCCGTGATCCTGGTAGGCATGACGTCCGACCGGTTCCGGGTCCGGAAGCCGTTCATGGTGGTTGGCGGTGTCGGTGCGGCGGTCATGGTCGTGCTGTTCCTGCTGCAGTCGAAGACGGGGGCGCACCCGAGTTTCAGCTCGATCGCGGCGATCCTGGCGATCATGCTGTTCTTCCTGGGCGTCGCCTACACGCCGTGGATGGCCAGCTTCACCGAGACGGTCGAGCACCGCAACCCGGCAGCCGTCGCCACCGGGCTGGCGATCTGGGGCTGGATCATCCGGGTAGTCGTCTTCGCCTCCTCGCTCCTCCTGCTGGTAGTGATCAACTCGGTCACCCCGCTGGTCAACGCCGGCGGCTATCAGGCTCAGTACCCCGCACTGGCCTGGGCGGGCTCGCACGGCAAGATTGTCGCCGACGCGACCAAGTACAGCGCCCCGCTGAGCTTCGCCGCCGCCAACCCCACGGTGGTCGCGAACGCGCAGAAGTATGCGGTGCAGCTGGGCAACGCGGAGAAGTTCGCTCCCGAGCTGACCGTGATCCAGAACAACGCGGCGCTGTTCACCCAGGCGGCGAAGTACCCGCCGAACAAGGTCCCGGCCGCGCTCGCGGCCAAGCTGGTCAAGGCGGCCGGAGGCGGCAGCGCCGGGCTCGCGGTGCTCGGAACGATCCAGGCGAACCAGGCCGCGATCAACGGCGTCATCGCCGTCGGCCCGCAGCTGCAGGCGCTCGCTCCGTACGCCTCTCAGCTCACCGCGCTGTCGAAGGTGCCCGCGTCGGTGATCCAGGAGGTTTCCGCGCCCGGTGTCGCAGCCGAGCTAGCCGCGCTGCAGAAGGTGCCGGCGTCGGTGACCACGTACATGACAAGCAAGGTCGTGCCGGCAGCGGCCAAGTCCCCTGGCCAGTGGCGGACGTGGTACTGGATCTGCTTCGGCGGGATCATCTTCTTCCTGCTGAGCATCCCGCTGCTGCGCGGCCGCTGGCGGCCGCGCGACGCCAAGGCGGACGAGGACGCACACGAGGCAATGGTGCAGGCGGAGCTCGCGAAGCTGCAGTCGGCCAGCACCTGAGCCAGACGACTATCTAACAAGCTGGTGGCGGGCCGTAACGATGCGGCCCGCCGCCTGCTTTCCCGGCAATCAGCCGATTCCACACCTGCCCGCAGAAATTACCCAACATCAGCACATCGACAGGACGGTGTGCACCGGCATACCCTCATCCAAACCAGTCGCACTGGCGGACCCGAAAGGTGCTAGCGATGTCCGCGACTACTGAGGCTCAGCATGCAGCGCCGCGCAGGCTCGGGCTGATCAACCGTCAGCTCGAGCACTATCCACCGACCGGCGCCAGGATGCGCTACCTGGCGATCACCGTGCTGGCGACGATCACGCTGTACTACGAGCTGTACGTCGGCGGCTCGGTGTCTACCTACATCCTGAACAACCTGCACGCCTCGTTCACGTTCTTCGCGGTCACCACCGCGCTCGGCAGCCTCGTGGGCGCGTTCGGCTCGCTGCTCGCCGGGCTCGCCGACCGGTTCGGCCGGGCCAACCTGGTCGTCTTCGGCCTGTTCTTCGCCGCGGTGTTCATCGAGTTCATAATCCCGCTCGCGACCAACAAGTGGGCGTTCGCCGTCGAGGGCTTCATCGTCGGCTTCGTCGAGGGCATCTGCCTCGTCGCGACCCCCGCCCTGATCCGCGACTTCTCGCCGCAGGTCGGCCGCGCCACGGCGATGGGATTCTGGACCAGCGGCCCGGTGCTCGGCAGCCTGATCGTGTCGATCGTCGGCACGATCACCATCCCGACGGTGGTCCACGACACGCACTTCTGGACGCACGAGTACCGGATCTGCGGCATCGCCGGCATCGTCGTGTTCTTCATCGCGTTCTTCGGGCTGAAGGAGCTGGAGCCGCAGCTGCGCGACCAGCTGATGGTGACGATGCGCGACCGCGCGCTGATCGAGGCGCGCGCCACGGGCTTCGACATCGAGGCCGCGCTGCGCCACCCGTTCAGGCAGCTCATCAAGCCCGACATCGTGATCTCCGCGTTCGCGATCTCGGTCTTCCTGCTGATCTACTATGCCGCCGTCGGCTTCCTGGTCATCTACATGCAGACCGCGTTCGGCTACAGCGCGAACGAGGCCAACAGCCTGGCGAACTGGGAATGGGCCGCCAACGCCGTCACGGTGATCCTGACCGGCGTGGTATCCGACCGGCTTCGCGTCCGCAAGCCGTTCATGCTGTTTGGCGGCGTCGCCGGCGGCGTCATGACCGTCATCTTCCTGCTGCAGTTCGGGCGGCACCCGAGCTACGCCACGATGGCGGCGATCCTGGCCATCTCCTCGGTCACCCTCGGCATCGCGTACGTGGCCTGGATGGCGAGCTTCACCGAGAACATCGAGTACCGCAACCCGGCGCTGATCGCGACCGGCCTCGCGATCTGGGGCTGGATCATCCGGATCGTCGTGTGCGTGTCCGCGCTGCTGGTCCCCGTGGTCATCACGTCGGTCACCCCGCTGGTGAGCTACGGCGGCACCGTCGCTCAGTACGCGACGCAGTACAAGACGGAGCTGGCCTGGGCGCAGGCGCACCCGAAGATCGTCCAGGCCGCGACGCTGTACGCGCCGCAGCTCGGCTACGCCCAGAAGTACGCGCCCGAGATCAACTTCATCCTGAAGAACGGCGCGCTGGTCCAGCAGGCGTCCAAGTACCCGCAGGGCAGCGTCCCGCCCAAGCTGCAGCAGCAGCTGATAGCCGCGGCGGGCGGCGGCACGACGGGCGTCGCGCTGCTGGAGACCCTGAACGCGCACCAGAAGGAGATCACTAGCGTGATCTCCAACGCGGGCGGGATCCTGCCGCTGGAGCCGTACGCGAAGCAGCTGGCGGCGCTGGCCAAGATCCCGCCGTCCGTGACCGCGTACCTCACCGCGCACGGCTCGGACGTGCAGACGGCCAACGCGGAGGCGGCCGGCCAGTGGAAGCACTGGTGGTATGTGTGCCTCGGCGGCATCGTCTTCTTCATCCTCAGCATCCCGCTGATGCGGGGCCGCTGGCGCCCGCGTGACGCCAAGCGCGATGAGGATGAGCACGAGGCGATGGTGCAGGCCGAGATCGAGAAGCTCGGCCTCGGCGCGGCGCAGGAGGCCTAGCCGCAGCACGCCAGGCCGCAGCAGTGCGATAAGAAGCCGGCGGTGCCCGCAGTGGCGCCGCCGGCTTCTCGCTGCGCGGAGCGACCGCAGCCCGGCGGCTCAGGCCGGGCCGTGCTCGTCCTGCCACTCCTGCGGCGGACCCAGCCGCGCCGGCTGAACCAGATCGTGCCGCTCGCGTCGCCGCGCTCGAGCGCCCCGGATCGAGCCGGTACACCCGCCGCTGCGCGTCGGTGCGCGCGGCGACGAGCCCCGCGTCCCGCAGCACGCGCAGGTGCCGGGACACGGCGGGCTGACTCATCCCGAGCGCCTCACCAGGTCGCCGACCGGCTGCTCACGCTCGAGCAGCAAGTCCAGGATCCGCCGCCGCGTCGGCGCCGCGATCACCTCGAGCGTCGAGTGCCCGCGCCGCGGCGCGCCGCGGGTTCCGGGGCGGGGTGCGGCGGCCGCGGGGGCCGGTGCCGGGCTGCGCGGTCGGGCTCGGCATCGTCCGGGCGGCACGACGCCGGCTGCTCAGTAGCTCGTATGCATGAGCCGCCGCACCGAGTTGAGCGTGCTGTCCGCCAGGACCCGGGCCCGCTCGTTCCCGGCGGCCAGCACCTCGCGCAGGTAGCCGTCGTCGGCGGCAAATTCGGCCCGGCGGGAGCGGATCGCCGCGAATCGCTCGTTGAGAGCCGTCGTCAGCATTGCCTTCAGCGCCGCGGCGCCGCGGTCACCTATCTCCGCCGCGACCGCGTGCGGCGACTCGTCCCGGCACAGCGCGGTCATCAGCAGCAGGCTCGACACCTCCGGACGGCCTGCCGGGTCGTAGCTGATCCGCCGCTGCGAGTCCGTCGTCGCGCGCGCGACGAGCCTCGCGGTTTCGTCCGCCGATGCCCGCAGCGGCACCGAGTTCCCCAGGCTCTTGCCCATCTTCCTGCCGTCCAGGCCGAGCAGCATGGGCGCCGCGCTCAGCAGGGCCTCGGGCTCGGCGAAGAACGGGACGTCCGGGCTGTAGCGCTCGTTGAACCGGCGGGCAATGACCCGGCTCAGCTCCAGGTGCGGCAGCTGGTCCTTGCCGACGGGGACGAGGTTCGCCCGGCAGGCGAGGATGTCGGCGGCCTGGTGCACCGGATAGGCGAACATGAGCCCGCTCATCGCGGCCGAGCCGGACGCCGTCATCTCCTCCTTCACCGTCGGGTTCCTGCTGATCTCGGCGACGCTGACCAGGCTGAGGAACGGCAGCAGCAGCTGGTTGAGCGCCGCTACCTGGCTGTGAGCGAAGATCGTGGCGCGGTCGGGGTTGATCCCGGCTGCCAGGTAGTCGGCTACCAGGCCAAGCACGTCGGCGGGCAGCGCGGGCCCGGTGGCCCGGTCGGTGATGACCTGGTAGTCGGCGACGAGCACGAGCAGCTCGACCCCCGCCTGCTGCAGCCGGACGCGGTTGGCGAGCGTGCCGAAATAGTGCCCGACGTGCAGCGGCCCGGTGGGCCGGTCACCGGTGAGAATCCGGAACGCGCCAGGATCACGCGCGATGGCCTGTTCGAGCGCCGTGCTGCGGTGCTGACCAGCGATGACAGAGGGAGTGTCGGTGATGGTGGGCATGGTTGGTCCTTTCCTGGAGGTGCGGCGCCCGCCAGGAAAAGCCGACGTTCCCATAAAAGAACGGCGCTCCCTGTGCGGGCGCGCCGTCGGTGGACGTGCAAGGACGGGCGGCCGCTAGAGCGGCCACCACCAGCTAGCGAGCTGCAGTCGTTGCACAGGACAAGCGTACCTAACGAGCGCGCTGCACGTCATCTGCGTTCAGGTGGCAGCCGGGCAGGATCAGGTCCTCCGCCGCCGGACGCTCGCCGGTCAGGATCCACCGGCACAGGCCCGCGAGCTGGTAGCTGATCAGCGGCGGGACGGCGTCGCCGATGTGCCGGTACATGTTGGCGAGGGACCCCGTCAGCCGGTAGTCCCGCGGGAATCCCTGCAGGATTGCCATTTCCCTGACCGTGCAGAGCCGGTCCTGCTCAGGATGCGCGTACCGGCCGTTCCCGATGTGACCGCACTCGCGCTTGATCGTCACGGCCGGACGATCCCAGTGCAGCCGGCCGTAGATGTCGGGGTGACTGCCCAGGTCACGGATGGCAGCACGGCGGGTCATGGCGGGCGTCAGCAGGACACTAGTGTCCGGGCGGCCGAGCAGGTCGGCCCAGCTCCCGCCGTCATGCGGGATGGCTGCCAGCCGCCGCCGGTTCAGCTCGGCCCGGAACGCGGGCGCCACGTGCAGCGGATCGGCCGGGTCTGCCGCGCCGGCCGCTACCGGGGGGAGGTCCCAGATGGCCCGGCGCACGTGCGTCGCCTTCGGGTCGACGCGCCTGCCGTCCCAGAGTTCGCGCAGGCCGTACACGGGCAGGTCGCCCCTCGCCGCGACGACGATGGCCCGCTCGCGGCGCTGCGGGAGGCCGAAGTCACTCAGGAACCAGGTACCGGCGCGCGTCCGGTAGCCGAGCCGACTGAGGTGCCGGGTGAGGCTGCGCAGGTGCCCGGCGAACCTGCCGGTGACAAGCTCGCGGGCGTTCTCCAGCAGCACGATGTCAGGACGCAGCAGCTCGACGTAGTCCCCGACGCGCTCCACGAGGCTGTTGCGCCGGTCGTCGCGCAGGTGGTTGCCCGCCATCGCGCGCGAGAATCCCGTACACGGCGCGCACGCGGTGAGCACGGTCGGCCGGATGCAGTCCGGGCCGAGGTCACGACAGACATCGGCGGGCGCGGCCGCGGCGAGATCGGCGGCGACCGGCCGCAGCCCGATGCTCGCCGCGTAGCTGGCGTTGCAGCCGAGCGAGCCGGCCGTCGCGCTCGGCTTGCCGATCTGCGCGTCGGCGGCGCCGATGACGCGGAAATCGGGGTGGCGGTGGAAGCCGCAGCTCATGCCCCCTGCGCCGGAGAACAGGTCGACCACGGACCAGTGTCGTGGCATGGACCACCCCTAGCAGCTCGCGCTTGTCGCGCTAAGCCTAGGAGCCGGCGGACCTCCTGGCCCGCCGCCGGGCCGGCCGGTGTCGTCCCGCGACGTCCGCTAGCCCCGACTGGTGCCGGGGACCCGGTCCTCGAGGACCAGGTTCAGCACCCAGCCCACGATGCCGACGATGATCGCGCCCCAGAACGCCGGCCAGAAGCCGGTGATGTGAAACGGCAGCGACAGCTTCCCGGCGATCCAGCTGCACAGCCACAGCAGCAGGCCGTTCACGACGAGGCCGATCAGGCCCAGCGTCAGCACGTAGAACAGGCACCCGATGGTCTTGATGACGGGCTTCAGCACCGCGTTCACCACGCCGAAGATCAGCGCGACGACGACGAGCGTGGCGGCCTTCTTCGCGGTCGAGCTGCCGGTCAGCTCGATGCCGTGGACCAGCTCATGGGCTACCCACAGGGCGGCAGCCGGAATGAGGATGCGCAGGAGGAGCTTCATGCCCGCAATCCTGCCATATCAATCTGAAAAGCCGTAATCCCGCCGAGAAATCCGATTCAGCTAAGACGCGCCCTTGGCTGGCGCCTGCTGGCCGGCACAGCGGCCGGCTGCCACCATCGCGACCGGGGAACCACGACGTCGCGGGTGGCATCCGCGGCACGTGCGGGGGAGCAGCGGATGGGTTTCGCATGGGCGCCGGCCGACGAGCGGCGGCATGGCGCGCTCGAGCCAGAGACCGGCCGCTGGCCGCCGCCCGGAGCCTGGCCAGCGGGCGTCACCTGCGGCCGGACTGGCCGGGCCGGTGCGGGCCAGCGATCCCGCCGGGCCGTTGCGGGCCAGCTCTCCGGCCGGCCCGGCAGCCGCCAGACCGGCAGGCACGCCCGCGCTGGCGGCGCGGCGCGCACAAGTCGCGGTGGGCACCGGCGCACCGCCGCTGGCCCGGACTGGCTGCGCTATTTCCAGCGGAAGTGAACGAAGACGCGGCCGAAGTTCTTGGAGTCCTTCTCGACCCGGTGATACAGGGCCTTGATCTCGCGCTGCTCCAGGAACCGCAGCACGTGCTTCTTGAGCTGTCCCGAGCCCTTGCCGGGAATGATCTCCACCAGCGGCGCCTTCGTCCTGACCGCCTCGTCGATGACGGCCCGCAGCGCCCGGTCGATGTCGTGGCCGCGGTTATAGATGTCGTGCAGGTCGAGCTTGAGCTTCATCCACGTCTCCGGTCCGAGCTGACTCCCACGCTACCCGGCTCCGCGCTTTCTGCGGCGCGGGCGCGAGGACCTGCGCTGACTTCGCGAAGATCAGCGCGGGATCAGAGGCCGGAAGCGCGAAATTCGGTCATACTTCAATCTGCGGTGGCACCCCCGCTCGCCGCCGCGCGCTGCGGCCCGCACGTGACGCACGCGCCTAGCCTCGAGGAGACAACAGATGGGCGTTGCGAGGGCTGTCGCCGCGATCGGCGGTTCGGTGCTGGCAGCCGGGTTCATGGCCGGGGCCGCCGCGGCCGGGCCGGCCGCAGCCGGGTCCGCCGCCCGCGCCGCGCCTGCTGTCTCGATCCGGCCCGCCCTCGTGCACCTGCACAGCGCGCTCAATGGCCCGCCGAGCACCGCGTTCTGCGAGAAGAACTTCAAGATCGCGTGCTACACGGCCAGGCAGATCCAGCGCGCCTTCAACCTCGGACCGCTCTACGCCAGGGGCATCACCGGCAAGGGCGAGACGATCGTAATCGTCGACTCGTACGGCTCGCCGACGGTCGCCCATGACCTGGCCGTCTTTGACAAGGGCTCGCACCTGCCCGCGCCGCCGAGGCTGACCGTCATCCAGCCCGCCGGCAAGGTGGCGCGGTACAGGGCGAACGACAACCGCGAGGGCTGGGCCGGCGAGACCGACCTCGACGTCGAGTACGCGCACGCGATCGCCCCCGGTGCGAGCATCCTGCTGGTGGAGACGCCGACGTCGGAGAACGAGGGCAGTACCGGCTTTCCCGCGATCGTCAGGGCGGAGAAGTACGTGGTGAACCGGCACCTCGGCGGTGTCATCAGCCAGAGCTTCAGCGCGACCGAGGAGAGCTTCGCCAATCCCGGCCGCCTGCTCCGGCTGCGGGGCGCCTACACCGACGCGGCCCGCAACGGCGTCAGCGTGCTGGCCGCCTCGGGCGACAGCGGTGCCGCGGACGTGCGGTACAACGAGGTCACCTACTTCCTGCACCCGGTCACGTCGTGGCCGGACAGCGACCCGCTGGTCACCGGCATTGGCGGCGCCCAGCTGCACCTCAGCGCGGCGGGCCGGGACCTGCGCCGGCCGACGGTCTGGAATGACAGCTACAACAAGCCGACCCTGGAGTACATCACCGGCAGCAGCGAGGACTCGCCGCTAGCCGGCGGCGGAGGCAAGTCGGCGGTGTTCGGCCGCCCGTCGTGGCAGGACGGGGTCGCCGCCATCGTCGGCGCCAGCCGCGGCGTGCCGGACATCTCGATGAGCGGTGCGTGCAACGGCGGCGCCGACATGTACCAGAGCTTCCCCGGCCAGCCGGCGGGCTGGTACCCGACCTGCGGCACGAGCGAGGCAACTCCCGAGTTCGCCGGCGTCGTCGCGCTCACCGACCAGCAGGCTGGCCGCACCCTCGGCGTCATCAACCCTTACCTGTACGCGATGTCGCAGTTCCACGCGCCCGGCCTGGTCGACATCGTGTCGGGTAACAACACGGTCAGCTTCAAGCAGGGCGGTGAGTGGCACACGGTCACTGGTTTCCCCGCGCGGCCGGGCTACGACCTCGCCTCCGGCGTCGGCACGGTGAACGCGGCCCGCTTCGTGCCGGAGCTCGCGTGCCTGGCCCGGCACGCGCCGGGCGGGACCACCGCTCAGCTTGCCGCCTTCGCCGGGCTCTGCCTGTCGCGCTGAGCCTGTCGGGCCGACGTTGGTCGGGCCGACGCTGGCCACGCCGGGCCGGCGGCCCGGGCCGCCTGTGAGCCGGTAGCTAGCCCGATTGAGGCCATTAACTGGCGATTCTGCCGAGGCAGAAGGGGCAGGATTGCCGTGTGCTGCCTTATGTGTCTGCGGCGAAGGCGAGGGTACGAACCGGAATACGCCTAGCGGCGGCCCGATAGGAAGCTGCCGCAGACGCCGTCATGGCGGGCGTGGAACGGGGGATCAGATGAGCAGCATGCCTCAGGGGAACGAGCCTGGCCAGTGGGGCAGCTCGCAGCAGCAGGGCACCATGCCCGGGCAGGAAGGCCAGGGCCAGGCGACCGGCGGCGGCATCCCTGGCCAGCAGGGAACCTACCAGGGCCAGCAGGGCCAGCAGGGATCCTACCAGGGCCAGCAGGGCCAGCAGGGCCAGCAGCCGGGCCGGCCCGTCGGCGAGCAGTGGAGCGACCGCTCGGGCCGGGTCAGCCCCGTCGATCAGGCGGAGACCAGGGTCACCGGACGTCGTGTCGTCCAGTACCTGATCGACAGCTTCCTGGTGTGGATCGTCCCCGGACTGGTGTCGATCCCGTTCGACCGGAGCAGCAGCACGTTCCTGCACATCATCGGGGGAGTGGTCTTTTTCGCACTCTTCGTCCTGATCGGCGTGTGGTACTGGGTGATCAGGCCGCACTCCCACCACGGACAGACCTTCGGCATGCAGCTGCTCGGTCTGCGCGTCATCAGCAAGAGCGGCGGGCCGGCCAACATGACCCAGCTGTTCGTCCGCTGGATCTGCCTGATCTTCGACGCCATCCCATACGGCTGGCCGTTCGGCGGCATGGTGGGCTTCGTCGTGATCATCTGCTCGCGGTACCGCCAGCGGATCGGCGACCACCTCGCCCGCACGCTGGTCATCTCGACCGGGATGCTGCAGGACCGCCAGCACGACTATGCCGACGCCGGGCAGCCTGGCGTGGGCCAGCGGCTGGGCTAGCGGTTGGGCCAGCTGCCGGGCCCGCACACCGTAGTCACCGGGACTCCGGGACCTCACCGGTCCCGGAGTCCGCGCCGTAGGTGACCTCGTACCGCCTGACCCCGTCCTGGACAGTGCTGGTCGCGTCGGCCCTGGCCACGAGCAGGTCGAGGTGATAGGTCGTCTCGCAGACCGCGAGCATCTTGTTCATCGGGTCCAGCTGCGACAGGTGCTGCTCGCGCGAGGTCCAGGGGACCTCGACGGCAACCTGATAGGCGGTGCGCGGGCCGGCGCCTGCCAGCACCGCGGCCATCGCCGCCAGCCGGTCGTCATGATGCGCGATCAGCTCGTCGATGCGCGAGTGCGTGCTCGGTGCCACCGGGCCGTGCGCCGGCAGCAGGGTCATGTCCGGCATCCGCCGCACGACGTTCAGCGACTCGAGGTAGCTGCGCAGCGGCATTTCCGTCGGCGCCTCCTCGAAAGCGAGCGACGGCGTGATGTGCGGCAGCACATGGTCGCCGGCGAAGAGCAGGCCTGCGCCCCGGTCGGCGAATACCAGGTGTCCGCGCGTGTGGCCCGGGGTCGCGATGGCCTCCAGCTCCCGGTCGCCGAGATCGAAGACGTGCCCGGCCGTGATCCACTCGGTCGGCTCGCCGTAGCCGATGTCCTCGGGCTGCAGCGTGCCGTGCTCGGCGGCGAACAGCTCGAGCAGCTCGGTTACCAGCAAGTCCGCGCCGGCCAGCCCGAGCTGGAGAAGCTGGGCATTCAGCGGCCGGTGCGAGCCGCTCATCAGCCGCCCGATGGAGTGCCTCTCCTCGGCGCCGAGCGCGACCGGCGTGCCCAGCTCCTTGCTGATCGCGACGGCCTGGGTGAAGTGATCCCGGTGCAGGTGCGTGACGAGGAACTTGCGCACGTCGGGCAGCCCCGCGCCCAGCGTGGCCAGCGAGCGCTCCAGCAGGCCGCGCGAGTTGGCCAGCGCCCAGCCGGAGTCGATCAGCACGAGTCCGCCGGACGCCTCAATCGCGTAGACGTTGACCGCGCGCAGTCCGTCCATCGGCAGCGGGAGCGGTATCCGGTGCACTCCCGGCGCAACCGGAAAGGTGCCCTCTTCCAGCCACTGATGACGGTCAGGCAAGCCCAGCCCCGGCCGACCACATGCCGACGCCATCCACGTCGGTCTCCGCGACGAGGCCGCGCGCCTGGAGCTGACGCAGGTGCGACAGCACCTCCCCGATGGCCGCCTGACGCTGGAACGACGCCAGCTCCGCCCACGCGCGTGACCAGGTCACCTGCTCCGCGATCTGCCACGCGGTCTGCCCGCCGTCGGCCGCCGCAAGGATCTCCTCGGTCTCGTCCAGCCGCTCGCCGTGGTGCACTGCGAGGTCATCGAGCCGCGAGTCCAGGTCGGCGAACCGGTACTCGTGCGCGGGCAGCACCTCGCGTGGCTGGATGCCGCGCAGCTTCTCCAGTGATGCCAGGTAGTCATCGAGCGGATTCGACGACAGGTCATAGGACGAGATGTTGGGCGTGATCCTCGGCAGGATGTGGTCGCCGGTCAGCAGCAGATCACGGCTCTCGTCATGGAAGCACAGGTGACCGGGCGTATGACCGGGCGTCCATACCGCGCGCAGCCGCAGACCGGGTGCGTCGATGAGCTGGCCGTGCTCGATCAGCCGGTCGGCCCGGACCATGGGCGCGATGCTGCCGTTCTGCTGCCGGGCGGCGACCAGTTCCGCCAGGTGGCCGGCCGGCGCGCCGCACCACTGCAGATAGAAGCTCATGCCGTCGCGCATGATGCCGCGCCCGGCCTGCAGGTCGACGAACCGGTCCTCGGCCGGGTGCATGCCGATCCAGGCGCCCGACCGCTCCCGCACCGCCGCCGACTGTCCGTGATGGTCGGGATGCGCGTGCGTCACGAGCACGGCGGTCACCGCCGTCAGCGGGATCTCGCACGCGGCAAGCCCCGCGCTCAGGGCGCGCCAGCTATCGGGATGATTCCAGCCGGGGTCGATCATGACGAAGCCCGCGTCGTGCTCGATCAGGTACGTCAGCACGTACCGCAGCGGGTTGCCGATGATGGGCACCGGCACCGACCACACGCCGCCGGCGACGTTCTCGACCGGCGGGAACTCCCCGCCCCGCCATGCCTGCTCCTGCAGCGTCCCGGTCACCTGCATTCGATCGGTCCTTTCGGCCGCGCGGGAGACTGCGACGGTCCACCGGGTCCGGCTGCGAGAGATGGGGGCGCTCTGGTTGACATGGGATCTGACCCCGTGCTTCGCTCGGAGCCACACAATAAGTATAACTGATTTCAGTTTTTCGGCCTGTCTCGTGGTACAGGCAGCAACGAGAGGTGCGCCAATGAGCGAGGACTTCCGCGCCCGGGCACGCGCGTGGCTCGAGGCCAACGCGTCCCGCCGGGCATCCGCCGACGAGGAGGCCGAAGCCGAGACGCGGGGCCAGGACGCGGTCATCGCGGAGCAGAAGGCATTCCAGGCCAGGCTCTACGACGCCGGGTTCGCGGGGATCACCTGGCCGAAGGAGTACGGCGGGCAGGGCCTGACCAGCGCCGAGCAGATCGCGTGGAGCCAGGAGTCGCGCGACTACGACCTGCCGACCGGAGTGTTCTTCATCGGGCTCAGCATGCCTGGCAACACGATCCTGGAGGTCGGCTCGGAGGAGCAGAAGACTCGCTTCCTCCCGAAGATGCTGCGCGGCGATGAGATCTGGTGCCAGCTCTTCTCCGAGCCCGGCGCCGGCTCGGATGTCGCCAGCCTGCAGACGAGCGCGGTCCGCGACGGCGATGAGTGGGTGCTGAACGGGCAGAAGGTGTGGACCTCCGGCGCCCAGTACAGCGACTACGGCGCGATCCTCGCCCGGACCGACCCGACCAAGCCCAAGCACGAGGGCATCAGCATGTTCATCGTGGATATGCACGCGCCGGGCGTGACCGTCCGGCCGCTGAAGGTCGCGACCGGCCACTCGCCGTTCAACGAGGTGTTCTTCGACAACGTCCGGCTGCCCGCGGACGCGATCATCGGCGAGGAGAACGAGGGCTGGGCGGCTGCCGTCGTGATGCTGCGGCACGAGCGCATCGCGATCGGCACGATGGGCTCGTCGCGGACCAGCCCGCTCGCGTTCGACTCGCTGCGGGACATGGCCGCGGGCCTCGGCCGCGCTGGCGATCAGGGCGTGCGCCGCGAGCTGGCCGAGCTGTACGCGCGCGGCCGCGCGATGCAGCTGTTCGCGCTCCTGCTGCGGCAGGAGACGCTGGCCGGCAAGATGCCAGGCGCCCGCGGGTCGATCGCCAAGCTGGCCGGCTCCGAGCTCGCCAGGTTCGCCGGGAACGTCGCCGCGGATGTGCTCGGCGACCAGCTCGCCGGATTCGACTCGGACGAGCTGTACGCGGTCACCACGTCGATAGTCGCTGCGCCCGGCAGCTCGATCGCGGGCGGCACGGCGGAGATCCAGCGGAACATCATCGGCGAGCGCGTGCTCGGCCTGGCCAAGGACCCGGGAGTCGACCGGGCCACCCCGTTCAATCAGCTGCGCGTCGGTACGCAGCGCCAGAACTGAGCACGAGCTTAAGGAGCCCGGATCGATGGCACTGATTCTGACCGACGACGAGCAGGCGCTCGCCGAGTCCGTCCGCAAGTTTGTCGCGGACCGCAGCCCGCTGACCTCGCTGCGCCAGCTGATGGCCTCCGGCCAGCCCTACGACGCCGATGTCTGGAAGCAGCTGTCCGCGCAGCTCGGGCTCGCCGGCCTGACCATCGCCGAGGAGCACGGTGGTGCCGGCGCCGGCGTGTCGGCCCTGTCGGTCGCGCTGACCGAGCTGGGCGCGGGCCTGGTGGCATCCCCGCTGCTTGGGTGCGTGCTGGCGGCCGAGGCGCTGGCCCGGCTCGACGACGAGACGGCCCGCGGTGAGCTGCTGCCGCAGATCGCCGCCGGCGAGCTCATCGCGACGCTGGCGCTCACGAGCGGCTTCGGCGGCCACGTGACAGCCTCCGGTTCCGGTGCCGGCGTCACCCTCACCGGCACCGTGTCGCCGGTGCTGAGCGGAGCCGAGGCCGGCCTTCTGCTCGTCCCGGCTGAGGGCGCCGACGGGACAGCGATCTACCTGGTCGACGGCGCCGCGGCCGGCCTGACCCGGACGAGGCTGACCTCGGTCGATCACAGCAGGTCGCTGGCGAGGGTCTCGTTCAGCGGCACGCCGGCCCGCAGGCTGGCCGGCGACGCGGCGACCGCGCTGGCGGCCGCTCAGGATCTGGGCAACCTGGCCATCGCCTCGGAGTCGGCTGGCGCGATGCGCGCGTGCATCGAGATGACCAGCGCATACGCGCGCATCCGGGTGGCGTTCGGCCAGCCGATCGGTGCGTTCCAGGCCGTCAAGCACCGGCTCGCCGATATGGACAAGGCCTGGGAGCTGGGCTGCGCCGCGCTCCGCGATGCAGCGCGCGCGGGCGACGAGGAGCCCGGCAGGTTCCCGGTCGCGGCGTCGGTCGCCCGGGTGCTGCTGGCCGGCGCGTACGCGGAGGCGGCGGTGGACACCGTGCACCTGCACGGGGGCATCGGGTTCACCTGGGAGCACGACGCGCACCTGTACTACAAGAACGGCCTGTCCAACAAGGTGCTCCTCGGCGCGCCGGGCGAGCAGCTGGACCGGCTGGCCGACGCACTCGGGATCTAGCCTGGCCGGCGCGGAAAGCAGAACGGATTCCAGAAAGCGGGTCAGCGGTGGCACAGGCAGGGCCGGCGATTCCGTCGACTGCCGCGCAGCACGGCAGGCACGACCGGATCCTGGCTGCCGCCACCGCAATGCTGGAAGCCGGCGGCGAGGACGCGCTCCAGATGAAGGAGCTGTCCCAGCGCGCGGGCGTCTCGCTGGCGACCCTGTACCGGTACTTCCCGGCGAAGGATCACGTCCTGCTGGCCATCCTCCACAGCCGGTATGCCGCCGCGCTCGCGCGCGTCACCGGGCAGCTGCAGCCTGGCGGGTCACCGCGCGAGCGGGTGACAAGTCACCTGCTCCGTGAGTTCCGCGCGGAGCAGCGCGAGCCACGGCTGACCGCGGCCCTCGTGCGCGTGATCAGCGAGACCAGCCGCAGTTACAGCGAGATCCTCGAGCGAACAGAACAGCTGCACCTGCAGATGCTCGAGCACGTGGCGGGCGCCGGCGGCCCGGTCAGCGCGGAGCTGCGGCGGCTGCTGCCGGTGGTACAGGCGATCTTCGGCGCGGCGACCAGGCGGTGGCTGGCCGGAGTCGCATCGCCGGCCCAGGCGAGGTTCGAGATACGGGCCGGCTGCCGGCTGCTCGACATCGCCGACGAGACTGTCACCGAGGACCTCGCGCTCGCGGGGTCGGCGGGCTGACACAGCGCGGCCGGCCGGATCGGTCACGAGCACGAGAGCGAGGCGCTGCGGGTGACGGTGGACACGGCGAGAGTCGATGAGATCGCGGTGCGGTTCGCGGCCCGCGGCGGCCAGCCAGGTGTCGCCTACGGGATCGTCGCCGGCGGGGAGCTTGTGCACGCGGGCGGGCTCGGCGAGTCGTTCGCCGGCGGTGCGGCGCCGGGCGCGAGCACCGTCTTCCGCATCGCGTCCATGACGAAGAGCTTCACCGCCTCGGCAGTCATGCTGCTGCGCGAGGACGGGGTGCTGCGGCTCGACGACGCGGCGCACGAGTACCTGCCGGGTCTGCGCGGCCTGCGGCTGCCCACCGCCGACTGCCGCCCGCTGACGATCAGGCAGCTGCTGACCATGACCGCGGGCTTCCCGACCGATGATCCGTGGGGAGACCGGCAGCAGGGGATGCCGCTCGAGGTGTTCGACGAGCTGATCGCAGGTGGCGGAGTCCGCTGCTGCTGGGCACCGGGGACCAGGTTCGAGTACTCCAATCTCGGTTACGCGCTGCTCGGCCGCGTCATAGCGGCCGTTACCGGCTGCGGCTACGAGGACACGATCCGGCAGATGCTGCTCACGCCGCTCGGCATGAACCGGACCGGCTTCGAGGCGGCCGAGTTCGGCGCGGACGACCTGGCACGCGGGTACCAGCGGACCGAGACCGGCTGGCTCGAGGTGCCGCCGGACCCGTCGGGCGCGTTCGCCCCGATGGGCGGCGTCTTCAGCTGCGTCGCGGACCTCGCCCGCTGGGTGGCGGGGTTCGCGGACGCGTTCCCCGCCCGCTCCGGGCCGGCCGGCCCGCACCCCCTGGCCCGCGCCGCGCGCAGGGAGATGCAGCTCGCGCACGCCGCCATCCCGGCCGGCGGGGGACCGCCCGGCACACGCTTCACCGGTCCCGCTGCGATCAGCTACGGCTTCGGCCTGTTCGCCGAGGACGACCTCAGGTTCGGGACCATAGTTCAGCACAGCGGCGGCTATCCGGGCTACGGCAGCCACATGCGCTGGCATCCCGCGACCGGCACCGGCGCGATCGTGCTGGCGAACGGCACGTACGCGTGGGCGGGCGCGCTCGCGGCGCAGCTGCTGACTGCCGTGCTCACGGACCGTCCGGTGCCCGGCGGGCGGGCTGCCGCGTCCGGCCTCCGGCTGCGCGGGCCAGTCCCGGCCGGGGCGGACAGCACCGTGACCAGCGCGCCGGCCGCCGCGGGCCCGTGGGCTGAGACACTCGCGGCCAGGGACGCGGTCAACGGGCTGCTGCTCGACTGGGACGATGCCGTCGCGGAGCGCCTGTTCACCACGAACGTCGCACAGGACCGGCCGATATCGCTGCGCCGGGCCGACATCGCGCGGGTGCGCGAGCGCATCGGCAGGTTCGGCCCGGACCCGGGTCGCCCGGCCGAGTGCGACTCGCCCGCACACTGCCGGTGGTGGCTGGCGGGCGAGCACGGCAGCGCCTGCGTGCAGATCAAGATGGCACCGCTGCGCGAGCCGCTGGTTCAGCAGCTGCTGATCGCGGTGCCGCCGGCACCTGACTCCGCGCTTGGCCGCGCTGTCCGCCTGCTGGTCGGCATGCTGGACGGCGGGGCACAGGACTGGCCGGAAGAACTGGAGGCGGCGGCCGACACCCGGCAGGTGCTCCGGCACCTCCGGATTGCCGCGGCCTGGGCGGGCCAGTGCGAGCAAGGCGGCTGGCTGGCCGGCGACGGCAGCAGCACGGCCACCGTCGAGCTGACCGGGCCCGCCGGCGCGGCCACGCTCACCGTCGATGTCGGCGGGGCCGCCGGCGCACTGCAGCGCGCCGAGGTGACACTGCTCCCGTAGGGCGCTAGCCGGCCCGTTCCAGGATGACGACGGGGATCTGCCGCGTCGTCTTCCGCTCGTAGTCGGCGAAACCGGGATAATCGGCCTTCTGTGCCGTCCATATCCGGTCGCGCTCCTCCTGGTCCGCCACCCGCGCGGTGAACGGCAGCGTCTGGCCGCCGATCTCGGCGGTCACCGCGGGGTCGGCGACCAGGTTGTGGTACCAGTCCGGGTTCGTCGGCGCCCCGGCCTTGGAGGCGAACACCGCGAGGTCATCTCCGACCCTGCGGTACATCATCGGGTTCACCCGCTCCTGGCCGGTCTTCGCGCCCCTGGTGTGCAGCAGCAGCAGCGGCGCGCCCTCGAACTGGCCGCCTACCTGGCCGCCGTTCGCGCGGAACTCCTCGATAATCGACGCGTTCCAGTCGCTCATGCCAGCCTCCCGGCGGGGCTCTGCGCGGCCCGCTGGCCGCGCACCTCGAGGTGATCGAGCAGATCCCTGGTTGCCTCGGCCACCGCCGTCACGGCGTGCTCGAAGGCCTCGGAGTTGTGGCCGGCCGGCGCGCGGAATCCGCTGATCTTCCGCACGTACTGCAGCGCGGCTGCGCGCACGTCGGCGTCGGTCACGTTCTCTGTGTACGGTTCGCGGAGTGTCTTGATGCTGCGGCACATGACTGTGACGCTACGCCCGGCGCCCGCCGCCGCGCGCACCGGACCGGCATCTACGCTGCCACTATGACCTCTGCGACCGAGTTTGAGCTCACCGCCGACCGCGGCGTCCTGCGCGTCTACCGCAGCGGCGCGGCCGCCAAGATCGAGCTGCACCGGCCCGAGCGGCTGAACGCGTGGGACAGCGACTTCGGCATCGCGCTGCGTGATGCCATCCGCGACGTCGGCGGCGATTCCGGGGTTCGCGCCGTTCTCGTCACCGGTGCCGGCCGCGCGTTCTCCAGCGGCGCCGACCTGCGGGAGCAGCGGGACACCACCGCGGACGGCCAGCCCGACACCTACAGCAGGCTAACCGAGCGCTATCACCCGATCATCACCGGCATCAGGCGGATGGCAAAGCCGGTCGTCGCCGCCGTGAACGGACCCGCCGTGGGCATCGGCTGCTCGCTCGCGCTGGCGTGCGACCTGATCCTCGCCGCCGAGTCGGCGTATTTCCTGCTGGCGTTCGTCAACATCGGCCTGATACCCGACGGCGGCTCGACCGCGCTGGTGCCGTCCCGGGTCGGGCTGGCGCGCGCGGCCGAGCTGGCGATGCTCGGTGAGCGGCTCCCGGCGCCGGCGGCGCTGGACTGGGGGCTGATCAACCGCGTCGTGCCGGACGACGAGCTGACCTCGTATGCGCACGAGCTGACGCTCCGGCTGGCCGCTGGCCCGACCCGGTCCTACGCCGGCGCGAAGCGGGCGCTCAACGCGTGGGTCTACGGACGGCTCGACGACCAGCTCGAGCTCGAGGCGCAGCTGCAGCAGGAAATGTCCGGGTCCCGCGACTTCGCGGAGGGCAGGGCCGCATTCGTGCAGAAGCGCCCGCCCGACTTCACCGGGACCTGATCACGCCCCCGTCCTCGCCCACTTGCGGACCAGCTCTATCCGGGCGGCGATCTGCGCGGCGGTGGCCTGCGGCAGCGCCGGGCCGCCGCAGGCGCGCCGCAGCTCCCCGTGGATGACGCCGTGCTGCTGGCCGGTGATGTGATGCCGCGCCGCGACGAGGCCGTTCAGCTCCTTGCGCAGTGCTGCAAGCGACTCCCGCGCCGTGACCGGCGCCGGGTCGGGCATCGCCTGGACCGGCACCGGCAGGCTCGACTTGCGCCTGCGGAGCAGGACCGCGACCTGGTCGGGCGCGAGCAGGCCCGGCAGGCCGAGAAACTCCTCCTCCTCCGCCGAGACGCCGAACTCGGCCCCGTCGTACAGCACGCGGTCGAAGTGCGCGGAGGCCTCCAGGGCCTCGAACGGTGTCGTCTGCAGCTGATCTGCGGTATCGCGCTCGCGACGGGCGGCCGCGAGCTCGCGCGCCTCCTGCTCGTCGTCGCGGCGGCCGGCCCGGTCGAGCACGTGATCGCGCTCCGCCTCCAGCTCGGCCGCGTAGCCGAGCAGGGGCGGGATCGACGGCAGGAAGACCGACGCAGTCTCCCCGGGCCGGCGGGCGCGCACGAACCTGCCGACCGCCTGGGCGAAGAACAGCGCGGTGCCGACGCTCGTCGCGTAGACACCGACCGCGAGCCTGGGAATGTCAACGCCCTCGGACACCATTCGGACCGCCACCATCCACCGGTCGCCTGCCGCGGCGAACTTCGCGATCTTCCTGGTCGCGCCCGGATCGTCGGACAGCACGACAGCGGGCCTGGCGCCGCTGATCTGATGCAGCAGCCTGGCGTACTCCCGCGCATCCGCGTGGTCGCTGGCGATGACGAGTCCGCCGGCATCCTGCATCCCGCGCCGCACCTCGGTGAGCCGGCGGTCGGCGGCCTCCAGGACGCGGGCTATCCAGGCGCCGCCAGGGTCCAGGGCGGTCCGCCAGGCGTAGCCGAGCTGATCGGGCGTCATCGGCGCGCCGAGCGTGCCGCCCAGCTCGTCGCCGGCCCGGTTGCGCCACCGCATCTCGCCGGAGTACGCGAGGAAGATGACGGGCCTGACCACCCCGTCTGCCAGCGCCGGCCCGTAGCCGTAGGTGTAGTCGGCGGTGCTGCGCAGCGCGCCGTCCGCGCCGCGCGCGTACGTCACGAACGGGATGGGGTTGGTGTCGCTTCGAAAGGGCGTGCCGGTCAGCCCCAGCCGCCTGCGCGCCGGATCGAATGCGGTGCGGGCCGCCTCTCCCCACGACAGCGCGTCGCCCGCGTGGTGAATCTCGTCGAAGATGACGAGCGTGCGTTTGTTCAGGGTCCGCTGCATGTGCAGCGCCGGGTGGGCCGCGACCTGCGCGTAGGTGACCGCGACGCCGGTGTAGTCGGCGGAGGCCCTGCCCTGCGCGTTGCTGAACGCGGGATCAAGCGCTATGCCGAGCCGGCCGGCGGCCCGCGCCCACTGATGCTTGAGATGCTCGGTGGGCGTCACCACCGTGATCGCGCCGACGTCTCGCTGCGCGAGCAGTTCGGCCGCCACCGTCAGCGCGAGCGCCGTCTTCCCCGCGCCCGGCGTCGCGACCACCAGGAAGTCACGTCCCGCCGCGCGGAAATATGCCTCGTAGGCGGCCCGCTGCCAGTCCCGCAGGACGCCGAGCAGCTCGGGCCTGAGCGGGGAGAACGGAACGCGCGAGTCAGCCGCGGCAGCAGGGGCGGGGAAGGTCACAAGGCCGAGAGCCTACCCGCGGGCGCTGACATCGGCCCGCACCGGAGCGAGTCGTGTCGCGCCGGGACTCCCGGCCGTGCCCTCCCCTCCGCAGGCACGGCCGGTGCGGCGGCGTGCACGCTTCCGCAGACCCGAGCCGCTGCATCCATGATGCGGACGGGCGGTTTCGCGGCGCTGTGCTGGCGATTTCTGCGCCAGCTCAGGCCAGCGGGTGCGGCGGCGCCGGATATGCGGCGACGAAGATCGTGGGCTGCTGCGCGTCGCGCGGCCAGCGATAGGCGCGGCACCGGGCCTCGGCCGGCAGCACGAGTACCTCGCCCGGGTGCAGCACGCGCTCCGGATGCCGCGGGTCGGCGAATTCCACCTTGAGCCGTCCCTGGACCACCATGATGAGATCGACCTCCCGCATGCGGAACCAGCTGTCGTCGATCTGCTCGGCGTGCTTGCTGACCCAGACCAGCTCCAGCCGCCGCCCGGAGAAGACCGTGCCGACGCTGCCGAACGGAGTAGTCCTGATCTCGGTCGCCTCGCCCGTCAGCACGTTGAACACCCGAGGCTCGGCCGCGGCATCGCGATCAGGGGCACGGCCAGGCTGCCCGCCGCCGGGAATGCGCCGGCCCGTCACGGAGGCGGGCCGGATCCGCACCCAGGACGGGCGGTCCAGCGCGGCCGGCCATGGCTCCAGGCCGAGACGATCAAGGTCGGCGGTGTCGCCGCCGCCGTAGACGGCCGATGCCTTGCCGTTGACGACGACGCTCCAGCCGGTCCGGCTGCGCGGGTCGTAGCCGTCTGCCTCGAACACGACGGCGCGCTGGCCGTCGGCGGCAGACAGCTTCGATCCGGGTGCAGAGCGGAACACGATGTCCTGCCCGTGCACCGCGTGGTTCACGGGCAGGATCGTCACCTCGCCGTCGACGTCGAAGCCGATGCGCCCGACCGGCACCGAGGCAAGCAGCCGGAGGCACTCGTCGAGCGTCAGTGTCTCGAGGCCGGAGTGGTCGACCGGATTGCTGCGCATTGTTCCACCTCGCTGTCTGGCTCGCATCGGTGGCTCGCCCCTCCCGGGCGACCTGCTTGCCCTGAATGCTGCCCCGAATCGACGGGCCGCACAGGCAGCCAAGGTCCTCACTGTCAGGGCCGTTCGCCCCTTTGGCGCGGGCATTTCGGCGGGTTAGAAAGGGTCTATGACCTCTGCCGGCGTAGACCGGGCGAGGTCACACCGGGGCATGAGGCTAGGAGGCAGCCATGGCCGAGATCAGTGAGGTCCGGCGCATCGCGGACGCCGTGCTGGCGATGATCAGGGAGGATCAGGCCAGTGGCCAGGTTCCCCGCGGCGTCTCCTCGCTCGATGAGCTTGACGCGTACGTGGACATCGGCGACTACTACCGGCGCGTGCACCTGGCGTGCGAGCCCGACAGCGCGCAGTTGCAGGCCGAGGCCGGCGCCGAGATAGAGCGGCACCTGCGGTCGGGGCACGGCGGTCCGTGGCATGTCTTCTGGAAGCCGCCGCGCACGGCGGTCGTCGACGTCGGCCGGAGGTCCGGCTACGCGAGCCAGGAAGAGGCCGCCGCGGTGGGACGTGAACATGTCCATTTGCATGGTGGAGGTTTTCACCTGCACAGAGCTGATTGATTCCTGAACGAGGTATGTGTCCTCTTAGGCCTATCTATATATCCTTGTATGGTTAAATCAGGAAAGTATGGTTGGTTTCGCCCCCGAAAACTCACCTGACCTGTAAGGGAATTTCCTCCTAAAGGGGGCCTCCGAGCGTACGGTATTTCGTGCAATCTCATTTCGTGAGCAATCTCACGCAGGGAGGGCCGCCCGATGCGGCTGAGTGGTTCGCGCGGCGCGCATGCCCGCAGGGGGGCACGGTCGGCAGGGAGGCTCCGCGTCGCTGCTTCCTGTGCGGCCGTCGTAACGGCGTTAGCCGGCACGTCGGTCGCCGCCGCGCCGAGCGCGTCGGCGAGCTCGACCCAGACGGTCATCGTCACATCGAGCGGCCTCATAAGCCCGGTCTCCGCCGTGCTCGGCGTGCTCGGCACCGTCCTGAACCAGTTCCACATCATCAACGGCGTCGAGGCCACCGTCCCGACCCTGCTCGAGCCGCTGCTGGAATCCCTGCCGGGCATCACCGTGACTCCCGACGTTTCCGTGAACGTGCAGTCCGCGCAGTCCCCGCCGGAATCCACCGGGCCGCACGTCCCGTCCGACGCGTTCCTGCAGCAGACCGGCAGCACGCAGCTTGCCGCGGCCGGCGACACCGGCCAGGGCGTCACCGTCGCGGTGATGGACACGGGCATCGACAATCTCCCTGACTTCACTGGACGGCTCGTCGGCGGCGTCGACCTGTCCGGCGGGAACAACCCCTTCCAGGACGGCTACGGGCACGGCACGTTCGTCGCCGGTCTGATCGCCGGGAACGGCACGTCCTCCGGCGGGCAGTACTCCGGCGAGGCCCCGGGCGCGAACCTGGTGTCGATCAAGGTGGCCGGTACCAGCGGTACGACGGACCTCGCCACCCTGATCTCCGGCCTGCAGTGGGCCGTCGATCACCAGGGCACCTACGGCATCGACGTGCTGAACATCTCCCTCGGCTTCCAGCCGTTCGAGTCCACCGTGCTGAACCCGCTGGACCAGGCGGTCGAGGCAGCGTGGAACTCCGGCATCGCGGTAGTGGCATCGGCCGGGAACGCAGGCCCGTTCGATGGCACGATCCTGTCTCCGGGCGACGACCCGCTGGCGATCACGGCGGGCGCACTCGACGACCTGGCGCAGCCCGCCGTCGGCAACGACGAGATGAACGACTTCAGCAGTGTCGGTCCGACTTCGCAGGACGGGTGGGTGAAGCCCGACCTGGTCACCTCCGGCCGGTCGGTGGTGAGCCTGGCCGCGCCCGGATCCACGATCTACAACCAGAACCCGTCGGCGCGGATCGGCCCGGCGAACTTCGTCGGCTCGGGCACGTCCTTCAGCGCCGCGATCACCAGCGGCGCGGCTGCCCTCGTGCTCGCGGACAACCCTGGCCTCACCCCGGACCAGCTCAAGGCGCGCCTGCTCGCGAACACCAGCCCCGGGCCCGCCGGCAACCCCTTCGTCGACGGCCACGGCGCGCTGAACGCGGACGCGGCCGCCACTTCCGGCGCGATGGACTTCCATCAGTCGGACTTCCTGCTGCTGCCGGTGGTGTCCGGTCTCACCGTCTCGCTGCTGCCGAGCCTGAGTCAGGTCGACACCTGGAACCCGAACCTCTGGTCGGGCTTCACGCCCCCGGCCGGGCCCGGCAACTCAAGCTGGAACGGCTGGTCGTGGAGTGGCTCCGCGTGGAACGGATCGGCGGCCGATGGCTCGGACTGGGTCGGCAGGTACTGGAACAACTCGGGCTGGAACGCGTCGGACTGGGACGGCTCCGCCTGGGACGGCAGGTACTGGAACAACGGCGCGTGGAACGGCTCTGCCTGGGTCGGCAGGTACTGGAATTGCTCCCAATGGGATTAGCGCCTGAACGCGGGCCGTGCGCGGCGGACGAGCAATGAAGCTCCCGCGCGCCACCCGCGCGGTCGTCGCGGTCGCGGTAGCGGGCGGCGCCCTGACCGTGCTGACGAGCTTCTTACGGCAGCCCGTTCCGCTGCACGTCAGGGCAGACCAGTGGATTATCTGCGCGACCGTGGGGCTGCTCGCGCTGGCGAGCCAGCTGTGGCCCGTCGTGGTGTTCCACGGCGGCGAATCCGAGGCCTTCAACATGGACGAGGGCCTGTTCGTCATCCTCGCGCTGCTCGTCCCGCCGGTGCTGACCGTGGGGATCCTGGGACTTGCCGTCGTAGTCGCTCAGGCGGCCCGGCGGCGACCAGTCGTGAAGTCTGCGTTCAACACCGGCCAGGTCCTCATCGCTTCGGGCCTCGGGCTGGCAGTCAGCCGCGGCCTCGCCGTGCCGTCCAGTCCTTTCAGCGCGGGTGAGATCGCAGCGATCCTGTTAGGCGCAGCGGTCTACATCGGCGCGCAGTCCCTGCTGATGGACGGCCTCATGGCGTCGATGGGCTCGCCGTGGCGCGACTCGATGGACAGCCGGCGGATCCAGCTCTCGCTGGGGGGCACGGGGGCACTGGTTGGCGTCATCCTCGCGCTCGCGATCCAGACGCACGTGTGGGCGGTGGCGCTGGCGGTCCCGGTGGTCATCCTGGAACGCTGGCTGATCAGCGCGCGGTTCGGCGCGCTCTATGACCGGGCCCGGATGGAGGGGCTGTTCGAGGTAACGCTGGAAGCCAACCGGGGGCTCCGCCGTCAGGAAGTGATCGACACCGTTGTCAGGTCCGCTCGGCAGCTAATGCGGAGCCCGCAGGCCGACCTCATCGCGTCGCAGCCCGATGCCGGTCAGCTTGCCGCGCCGATGCTCGTGGCCGGCCAGCCGCAATGGCTCGTCGCCTCGGGCAGGCGACGGGACGAGCCGTTCGATGAAGCCGACCGCGGGCTGCTGCGCGCGCTCGCGGCCGTCGGCACTGCCGCGCTCAGCAACGCCGAGCTGTACCAGCAGGTGCAGGACGAGCGCGAACGGCTGGCGTCGATCACGCTGAACATCGGCGAGGGCGTCTGCGCACTCGACGCACGCGGCAAGCTGATCTTCGTCAATCCGGCCGCGGCCGACATGGTCGAGCTGCCGCAGCTGACGACAGGCGCGGATTACGAGGACCGGTCCGCGCCCGACTTCCTCCTGGGTCCGGCCCGCGAGGCGATGCGGACCGGCCGCACGATCCGCGAGGACGACGCGCGGTTCCGCGCGAAGCGCGGCGGCCACATCCCGGTCGCGTACACGGCATCGGCGGTCATGAGCAACCAGACGCCCGCGGGCGCGGTGATCGCCTTCCGTGACATCACCGAGCGGAAGGCCTTCGAGGACGAGCTGCATCACCACGCCTTCTACGACAGCCTGACCGGGCTGGCGAACCGCAGGCTGCTGGTCGAGCGCCTCGACCAGGCGCTGCGCAGATCAGCGCTGGACCGCAAGGCGCACGCGCTGATCTTCGTCGACGTAGACCGGTTCAAGGCCATCAACGACAGCCTCGGGCACGTCACCGGGGACGAGTGCCTCGTCGCGATCGGCGCGCGGCTGAAGGGCGTCATCCGCGGCCGTGACCTGCTCGCCCGGTTCGGCGGTGACGAGTTCGTGGTCCTGCTGGAGGATGTGGCTGGCGTCGACGAAGCGGTGGTGGCGGCCCGCCGGATCTGCGCCGCGGCCGAGCAGCCGATGATCCTGCCCGACGGTTATGAGATGGTCGCCACCGTGTCGGTCGGGATCGCGCTGACCGATCCCGGCAAGAGCGCCGACGACGTGCTCCGGGACGCCGACGTCGCGATGTACGAGGCGAAGGCGAAGGGCGGCGGCGGAATCTACCGGGTGTTCGACCAGGAGTCGATGGGCACCCGATCCTCGCAGCGGCTGCAGATCGAGGCGGACCTGCGCAAGGGCCTGGAGCGTAACGAGCTCGAGGTCCACTACCAGCCGTTCTACTCGCTCGACGAGCAGCGGATCGTCGGGGCCGAGGCGCTGGTCCGCTGGCGCCATCCTGTGAACGGCCTGATCAGCCCCATGAGCTTCATCCCGATGGCGGAGGAGACGGGCCTGATCATGCCGCTCGGGCGCTTCGTGCTGGAGCAGGCGTGCCAGCAGGTCCGCGCGATCCGGGACCGCCTCGCCGTGGACCTCCCGATCAGCATCAATCTGTCCCCGCGGCAGTTCCAGGAAAGCGGGCTGCTGTCCCAGGTCGCGGCCGCGCTCGACGCGAGCGGCCTGCCGTCGGACTCGCTCATCTTCGAGATCACCGAGACGATGGTGATGGAGGACCTGTCGGGGGCGCGGGAGGTCATGAAGAAGCTGAACCGGCTTGGTGTGCGGCTCGCGATCGACGACTTCGGCACCGGCCATTCGTCGCTGGCCTACCTCAAGCAGTTCCCGGTGCACGAGGTGAAGGTGGACCGGGCGTTCGTCCAGGGCATCGCGGAGAGCGCGGTGGACTCGGCGATCGTGCGCGCGGTCATCGACCTGGCGGGAGCGATCGGCATCTCCACGGTGGCCGAGGGCGTCGAGACGATCGATCAGGTGACCGGGCTCAAGATGCTCGGGTGCAGGGTGGCGCAGGGGTTCTACTTTTCCCGGCCGCTGGCCGCCGCGGATTTCGACGCGCTGCTGGCGCGCCACTTCGCCGAGCTGGCGAAGCCGGCGCGCCAGCCCTGAGACTAGTTCCAGTAGCGCGTATCAGGAGCGGAGGCCGGAGTGGCGTTCCAGGCCTTGCCCGCGAGCCGCGCCGGGTGCGCAACATGCGATGGCGCGGCGTTCCACGCGAGGCCCCGAGCGCCTCGCCCGAGGCCACGGCGATTCCCGCTGCGACTAACGCGGCGAAGGTTGTGCGGCTATCTAAGTCCTTTCCCCTGTAACGGACTAATCAGAAGGAACATGACCAGGACACGAATGGCGGCTCAATCCCGGATGCCGAAACTTCCGAGTGCGGGCTCCAGTGCGTCGAAGGCGCGGCTGGCGGCCGCCCCCAGGAAGGCGCAGATGCTCTCGCGTGACTCGCCCGCCAGGCTGCGGCGCACGCCCTCTGCGTAGAGGACTCGGTGCACCGATGCCAGCTGCGCGGCTGCAAGCTGGGCGGTTACATCGTCGGCGCCGGTGTCGGCCGAGATCGCGCTCGCCAGCGCCAGCTCCCGGTGGTGCAGCATCTCCAGCCCGCGGCTGACGAGTGCCGGACTGCCGGTGGTCATCCGGGCGAACTCCGGGCTCGCCAGTCCGAGCGTGACGTCTGCTCTGGCCACGGATTCGGCGTAGTCGCGCCGGATGGCTGCCAGTACGCTCTCGCCGCTGCGGCGGCCGGCCACCACGCCGGCCAGATGACCGATGATCGCGCCGGCGCGATCGAAGACCAGATCTTCCTTTCGCGGGAAGTAGTTCGTCACCGTCATCTTCGCCACGCCCGCGGCGGCGGCCACCTCGGAGATCGTGACCTCGTCGTAGCCGCGGGCGACAAACAGGCCGGTCGCGATGTCCGAGATCGCCTGCCTTGTCTGCTGCTTGCGGCGCTCGCGTAGTCCGGTGACCATGCAACCACGCTAGCGCGAACTTAGGTCAAACACAATATTAGGTTTGACATATATTTAGGTCGAGCCTAGGTTCGAGGTTATGCAGATGACCGAAGAACCCGCCGGCCGCCAGCGCAGTCCCGCCCGCCGGGCCGGTCAGAGCGGCGGCGCGGAGGTCTTGCGGTCGCTGCGGTCGCTGGCCATCGACGTCGGCATCCCGCTCGGCAGCTACTACCTGCTCCGGGCATTCGGCGCCAGCCTCTGGCTGTCCCTGGCCCTGAGCAGCTTCGGCCCGGCAGTCCGGTCGGTAACGAGCATGCTTGGCCAGCGCGCGGTCAACGTCCTGGCCTGCCTCATGCTGGCCGTCAGCGTGGCAGGCATCGGTGTGAGCCTGCTGAGCGGCGACCCGCGGGCGATGATCGCGAAGGAGTCGATAGTCAGCAGCGTCGCAGGGATCGCGATCCTCGTGTCCGTGCTTGCCGGCCGGCCGCTGATGAGCGCCGGCCTGATCCCGTGGCTCACCAGGGGCCGGCCGGACCGGACCGCGGCGTGGCAGCGGCTGGCCGCCGGATCGGCCCGATTCCGCCGCCTGGAGCTGATGTTCAGCACGATCTGGGGCTGTGCGCTGCTGGCCGACTGCGTCGTGCGCCTGGTCGGCGCGTACACGCTGCCCGTCACGACGATGGCCTGGCTGGGCACCGTCCTCACGCTGGGCGCGATCGGGCTGGCGATTCTGGTCGGCGGTGTCGCGGCAGGCCCGATGAACCGGATGATCACCGACGGGGCCAGCCAGGCTGCCTGCGAATGAGCCTGCGCAGGCCCGCGCTGCCGCGCGGGGCAGCGCGGGCAGACCAGCCCGCTCGCAGCCTCGCGGCGGCTATCCGGCGGGCACCTTGTCCAGGAAGCCCAGTACCAGCGCCAGCCGCCCGTCCTCGTCCCGGCGTGCGACGTCGAAGCCGACGACGAGGGCCTCCGCACCGGCGGGTGCGAGCTCCCAGGTGAACCGCGCCTGGTCGTGATGCGCGTCGACCGGCCCGGCCAGCCTGAACCGCAGGCCGGGAAACTGAACCTGCACGGCCGCGATGGTCGCGTCGATCTGCTCGTGCCCGGCGACGTCGGCCAGCGGGTCGATGTAGCGCCCGTCGCTCGACCAGATCTCGGCGATGAGGTCACGGCGGCCCGGCCCGTCAGTCTGGTTCCAGGCGGCGATGTACTTGCTGACGAGGTCGTTGAAGTCAGACATCCGAGTCGCTCCTCTTCGATGCTGGCCCGGCCCGTGCGGCCGGCGCCCTGGCCACGAGACTTCCGGCAATGCCGCCGGCGGTCGATTACCCGCCGGGTAATGCCGCATTACCTCCCGGGTAGTCGCCGGGCGTCGGGGCGCATGCCTAGAGTGCTCTGCGTGACGATCGCCGAGCAGATGAGCTACGAGCCAGCGGGAGTCGGCAGGCTGCTGCGCGGCTGGCGGGAGCGGCGCAGGCTCACCCAGCTAGACCTCGCGCTGCGCGCGGAGGTGTCGCCCCGGCACCTGTCGTTCGTCGAGACCGGACGGTCCCGGCCCACGAGCGAGATGATCCTGCGGCTGGCCCGGCACCTCGACGTGCCGCTGCGGGAGCAGAACATGCTGCTGCTCTCCGGCGGATACGCGCCGGCGTACCCGGCGAACGACCTGTCCGATCCGCCGATGTCCGCGGTACACGAGGCCATCGAGCGGGTGCTCGCGGCGCACGAGCCCTTCCCCGCGGTGGTCATCGACGGGCAGTGGGAGATGGTCGCGGCGAACCGGGCAGTGTCGCTGCTGACCGAGGGCTGCGTGCCTGCCCTGCTCGAGCCGCCGGTCAACGTGCTGCGGCTGACGCTACATCCCGGCGGGATGGCGCCGCGCGTTCGCAACCTGCCCGAATGGCGTGCCCATCTGCTCGACCGGCTGGACCGCGACATCACCGCGACCGCGGACGCGGCGCTGCTCACGCTGCGAGCGGAACTGGCGGGCTACCCGTGCCCGGCCGGGGCCCGCACCGACACCAGGTCGATCCTCGTGCCGCTGCGGATACGCGTCCGCGACCGCGACCTGTCGCTGCTGAGCACGACGACCGTGTTCGGAACGCCGCGTGACGTCACGCTGGCAGAACTGGCGATCGAGTCGTTCTACCCCGCGGATACGAGCACGGCAGAGTTCCTCAGGGCCGTCGCATACTAGACACGTGCCGGACGACGAGCCGCGGGCCGAGCTCAACGGGCAGCCCGCCGACGACGAGGCCGCGCAGCTGCTGGCCGACGAGGGCTGGGGGCACTTCACGGCCATGCAGGTGCGGGGCGGCCGCACCCGCGGCCTCGGGTTTCACCTGGCCCGGCTCAT
>Ga0335076_10000442_pt1 | contig 38055 bp, 34 predicted proteins | sample Lox_Sample_25_FD_206717 | JGI IMG/M metagenome (GOLD analysis project Ga0335076, IMG submission 206717) | Soil microbial communities from Loxahatchee National Wildlife Refuge, Florida, United States - Lox_Sample_2.5 | ecosystem: Environmental > Terrestrial > Soil > Wetlands | place: USA...
AGCACGTCGTACACCGCGTGCACCTCGTCGCCGACGATGCGGTAGTCCGGTGGCGTCGCGTCCGCGATGACCCAGTACTGCGGCCCGCGATTGAGGCTGCGCCGCAGGTGTTTTCGGGAGAACCCGTTCTTGATCCCCTGCTCGACGCGAGTGCACCGGTCGGCGAAGGGAACGGACTCACCGTCATGGCTGACAAGCGCGTCGATGTATGCCTGCGCCGCGGCGACCCGGCTCTCGTCGGAAACCAGCACGCCAGCGCTAGATGCGCTCGATGATGGTGCCGGTGGACAGGGCACCGCCCGCGCACATGGTGATCAGCGCGGTGCTCTGATCGGTGCGCTCGAGCTCGTGCAATGCGGTGGTGATCAGCCGGCTGCCGGTGCTGCCCACCGGGTGGCCGAGCGCGATCGCGCCGCCGTTGACGTTCACCCTGGCCATGTCGGGTTCGTGGACCCGCGCCCACGACAGCACCACCGAGGCGAAGGCCTCGTTGATCTCGGTGATGTCGATGTCGCCGATCTTCATCCCGGCCTTCTCCAGCACCTTTGCGGTCGACTGCACCGGGCCGTCCAGGTGGTAGTAGGGCTCGGCGCCGACGAGCGCCTGGCTGACGATCCTGGCCCGGGGCCGCAGCCCGAGCGCCTTGGCTTTGTCTTCGTCCATCCACAACACCGCCGCGGCGCCGTCGGAAATCTGCGACGACGTGCCCGCCGTGTGGATCCCGCCCTCGAGGACTGGCTTGAGCTGGCTCAGGCCCTCCAGGGTGGTGTCCCGCAGGCCCTGGTCACGGCTCACCATGTGGCGGTCGCTGGTGGGCTGCTTCTGCTCGTCGAGCACCGGCGCCTCGATCGGCGAGATTTCCCGGTCGAAACGGCCCTCGTCCCACGCCCGCTTGGCGCGCAGCTGCGACTCGAATCCGAACGCGTCGATGTCTTCGCGGGTGATGCCGCGGCGCTTGGCGATCCGCTCGGCGGCGGTGAACTGGTCGGGCAGATCGATGTCCCACGACGCGGGCCGCAGGATGCTGCGGTCGGGCCCTGCGTTGGCGCCGAGTCCGACGCGGCTCATGGCCTCGATTCCGCACGCGATGCCGATGTCGATCGCACCCGCCGCGATCAGGCCGGCGACGAGGCCGTTGGCCTGCTGGCCGCTGCCGCACTGGCAATCCACGGTCATGGCGCCAACGTGCTCCGGCAGCCCGGCGACGAGCCAGCTCACCCGGCTGATGTTGTTGGACTGTTCGCCGTACTGGGTCACACAGCCGCCGATGACCTGTTCGACGTCCCCGGCTTGCAAACCGGACGAGATGCCGGCCTTCTCCACCAATGCCTTCTGCACGGCGCCCAGTAACTCGGTGGCGTGCAGTCCTGACAGCCATCCATTGCGTTTGCCGATCGGGCTGCGGGTGGCTTCAACGATTACCGGGTTACCCATGGGGCCAGGCTAGAACACGTTTCATTACTATGACAAGCGACGATGCGTCGGCGCCTTTTTTCTACGGTGGAGGCATGTTTTACTGGCAGCAGAGCTCCACTAGGAGAGCTAGTGTCCTGGGATTGCCAGCCACTAAGCGCGCCCCAGGCCAGTCGCCAGACCAGCATAGGGACCAGCAGTAAGGAGAAGTAGCGTGCCCAGCCCTGATCTTCCGCCCGGGTTCGATTTCACCGACCCCGATATCTACGCGGAGCGCATTCCAGTCGAAGAGTTTGCCGAGTTGCGGGCAACCGCACCGATCTGGTGGAACGCACAGGCTCCGGGCACCGGCGGCGGCTTTCACGACGGCGGCTACTGGGCGATCAGCAAGCACAAGGACGTCAAAGAAATCTCACGGCGCAACGATGTGTTCTCCAGCTACGAGAACTGCGTGATCCCGCGCTTCAACAACGACATCGCGCGCGAGGACATCGACCTTCAGCGGTACGTGATGCTCAACATGGACCCGCCCCACCACACCCGGCTGCGGAGGATCATCTCCCGCGGCTTCACGCCCCGGGCAATCGGACGCCTGCGCGACGAACTCAACGAACGCGCCCAGAACATCGCCAAGGCCGCGTCAGCCGCCGGTTCCGGCGACTTCGTCGAGCAGGTGGCCTGTGAGCTGCCCCTGCAGGCGATCGCCGGTCTCCTCGGGGTGCCGCAAGAGGACCGCGAAAAGCTCTTCCGCTGGTCCAACGAGATGACCGGCAGCGACGATCCTGAGTACGCCGACATCGATGCCAAGACGTCGTCGGTCGAGGTGCTTACGTACGCGATGCAGATGGCCGCACTGAAGGCCGAGAATCCCGGCGACGACATCGTCACCACCCTGATCAACGCCGATATCGACGGTGAGAAGCTCTCCGACGACGAGTTCGGCTTCTTTGTGATGATGCTCGCGGTGGCCGGAAACGAAACCACCCGCAACTCCATCACGCAGGGCATGATGGCGTTCGCCCACTTCCCCAACCAGTGGGAGCTGTACAAGAAGGAGCGCCCGGAGACCGCCGCCGACGAGATCGTCCGGTGGGCCACCCCGGTCACCTGTTTTCAGCGCACCGCGCTGGAGGACTACGAATTGTCCGGAGTGCAGATCAAGAAGGGCCACCGGGTACTGATGTTCTACCGTTCGGCCAACTTCGATGAAGAGGTCTTCGAGGACCCGTTCACCTTCAACATCATGCGAAATCCCAACCCGCACGTCGGTTTCGGTGGGACCGGAGAGCACTATTGTATCGGCGCCAACCTGGCCCGGATGACCATCAACCTGATCTTCAATGCCGTTACCGACCACATGCCCGACCTGAAGCCGATCTCTGCGCCCGAGCGACTGCGCTCGGGGTGGCTGAACGGCATCAAGCGCTGGCAGGTCGACTACACCGGCAAATCCCCGGTGGCGCACTGATGGATTCAAAAGATACGACGGATTCAAAAGATACGAGGGATTCAATACCCACGATGGACTTCGACCTCACCGCGACACAACAAGCCGTCGCCGATGTGGTCACTTCTGTTCTGGACCGGGACATCTCGTGGACCGCGTTGGTCGACGGCGGCGTGACGGCGCTGCCGGTGCCCGAACGGCTCGGGGGCGACGGCGTGGGTCTGCCCGAGGTCGCCACGGTGCTGACCGAAGTGGGCCGCCACGGCGCCATCACACCGGCGCTGGCCACGCTGGGCTTCGGCGTGGTGCCGCTGCTCGACCTGGCCTCCGATGAACAGCAGGACCGTTTCCTGGCCGGGGTCGCCAAGGGCGGGGTGTTGACGGCGGCGCTCAACGAGCCCGGCACGGCGCTGCCCGACCGGCCCGCCACGACGTTCGCGGGTGGGCGGTTGACGGGCACCAAAGTCGGCGTTTCCTATGCCGGACAGGCGGATTGGATGATCGTTACCGCCGACAGCGCGGTCGTGGTGGTATCGCCCAAGGCCGACGGCGTGCAGTTGGTGCCCACGCCGACGTCGAACGGTTCGGACGAGTACACCGTCACGTTTGATGGCGTGGCGGTTGGTGACTCCGACGTGTTGACGGGCGCAACAGCGCACCGGGTCAACCAGCTGGCGCTGGCGGCGGTGGGCGCCTACGCCGACGGGCTGGTGGGCGGGGCACTGCGGTTGACCGCCGACTACGTGGCCAACCGTAAACAGTTCGGCAAACCGCTGTCCACCTTCCAGACCGTGGCGGCGCAGCTCTCCGAGGTCTACATCGCTTCGCGCACTATCGATCTGGCCGCGAAGTCGGTGGTATGGCGGCTGTCCGAGGGCTGGGACGCCGATGACGACCTGGACGTCCTCGGGTACTGGATCACCTCGCAGGCGCCGCCGGTGATGCAGACCTGCCATCACCTGCACGGCGGCATGGGCATGGACATCACCTATCCCATGCACCGGTACTACTCGACGATCAAGGACCTGACCCGGCTGCTAGGCGGTCCTTCTCAGCGCCTTGACCTGGTGGGAGCGCAATGTTCATCGAACTGACCCCGGAGCAGCGACAGCTGCAAGCCGAGCTACGCCAATACTTTTCAAACCTCATCACGGCTGACGAGATGAAGGCGATGGGGGAAGATCGCCACAACGCCGCCTACCGCGCGGTGATCCGGCGGATGGGCCGGGACGGCAAGCTAGGCGTCGGATGGCCAAAAGAGTTCGGCGGCCATGGTTTCGGCCCGATCGAGCAGCAGATCTTCGTCAACGAGGCGCACCGGGCCGACGTGCCATTGCCGGCCGTGACGCTGCAGACGGTGGGACCCACGCTGCAGGTCTTCGGCAACGAGATGCAGAAGAAGAAGTTCCTGCCCGCGATCCTGGCCGGCCAGGTGCACTTCGCGATCGGCTACACCGAGCCCGAAGCGGGCACCGACCTGGCGTCGCTGCGAACCACGGCCGTGCGACAGGGCGACGAGTACATCGTCAACGGCCAGAAGATCTTTACCACCGGCGCGCATGACGCGGACTACATCTGGCTGGCCTGCCGCACCGACCCGGAAGCCGTTAAGCACAAGGGAATTTCAATCCTAATCGTCGACACGAAGGATCCCGGCTACTCGTGGACGCCGATCATCCTGTCCGACGGCGCCCACCACACGAACGCCACGTACTACAACGACGTGCGCGTGCCCGCCGACATGCTGGTCGGCGAGGAGAACGGGGGATGGCGGCTGATCACCACCCAGCTCAACAACGAGCGGGTCATGCTGGGCCCGGCGGGCAAGGTCGCCGGCATCTACGACCGGTTGCACGCCTGGGCATCCAAGCCGGGCGGTGACGGCGTCACGCCGATCGATCACCAGGACGTCAAGCGGGCGCTCGGGGAGATCTATGCGATGTGGCGGATCAACGAGTTGCTGAATTGGCAGGTCGCCGCGGCCGGTGAGGACATCAACGTAGCGGACGCCGCGTCAACGAAAGTCTTTGGCACGGAGCGCATTCAGTACATCGGTCGGCTCGCCGAGGAGATCGTCGGCAAGTACGGCAACCCGGCCGAGTCGGACACCGCGGAGCTGCTCAACTGGCTGGACTCGCAAACCAAGCGCAACCTGGTAATAACCTTCGGTGGAGGCGTTAACGAAGTCATGCGTGAAATGATCGCGGCCTCTGGCCTCAAAGTGCCGAGGGTGCCCCGGTGACCGGGTCCGCGGACATTCAGGAAGCCATCGCGGAGATCAAGGCGGCCGGCGACCCCAAGCCGCGCGCCGGCCGGGATCCGGTGAACCAGCCGATGATCAACAACTGGGTGGAGGCCATCGGCGACCGCAACCCGATCTACGTGGATGAGGCCGCGGCCCGCGCCGTCGGGCATCCCGGAATTGTCGCGCCGCCGGCCATGATTCAGGTGTGGACGATGTTCGGGCTGGGCGGGGAGCGTCCGAAGGACGATCCGATGGGCCCCATCATGAAGCTGTTCGACGACGCCGGCTACCTCGGTGTGGTCGCCACCAACTGCGAGCAGACATACCACCGCTACCTGCAGCCCGGCGAGCACGTCAGCATCGCCTCGGAGATGGGTGAGGTGATCGGGCCCAAGCAGACTGCGCTCGGCGAAGGATTCTTCATCAACCAGCACATCATCTGGCGGGTCGGCGACGAGGACGTCGCCGAGATGAATTGGCGCATACTCAAATTCAAACCTGCGGCCTCTGGATCGGCCGTACCGGACGACCTTGATCCCGATGCGATGATGCGGCCGTCGTCGTCGCGGGACACCGCGTTCTTCTGGGAGGGCGTCAAGGCCCACGAATTGCGGATTCAGCGGCGCCCGGACGGAAGCCTGCAGCACCCGCCGGTGCCGGCGGTGTGGCAGGACAAGTCCGAGCCGATCGATTACGCGGTGGCCGGTGGTCGCGGCACGGTGTTCAGCTTCGTCGTGCACCACGCGCCGAAGGTGCCGGGTCGCACGCTGCCGTTCGTGATCGCTTTGGTGGAGCTCGATGAGGGCGTGCGCATGCTGGGTGAGCTGCGTGGGGTGGATCCGGCCGAGGTGAAAATCGGAATGCCCGTGCGCGCAACCTATATCGACTTGCCGGCCGGGGACAGCGGACCGGAGTGGACCCTCTACGCCTGGGAGCCCGAAACATGAGCGCAACGGTCATCGAAGTCGGCACCATGTTGCCCGAGCTCAAGCTCCACGGGGATCCGACGTTCATCATCTCGACCGCCTTGGCCACCCGCGACTTTCAGGACGTGCACCACGACCGCGATTTGGCGCAGGCGACAAAGCTGTCGCGAAGGGCTCCAAGGATATTTTCGTCAACATCCTCACCGACACCGGGCTGGTGCAGCGCTACGTCACCGACTGGGCTGGGCCGTCGGCGCTGGTCAAGTCGATCGGGCTTCGGCTCGGGGTGCCGTGGTACGCCTACGACACGGTGACGTTCTCCGGTGAGGTGACTGCCGTCGACGATGGCCTGGTCACGGTAAAGGTGGTGGGCTGCAACAGCCTTGGCGATCACGTCATCGCGACGGCCACGCTGACGATGGGGGATGCGTGATGTTGTCAGGTCGAGCTGCCATCGTTGGCATCGGGGCCACCGACTTTTCGAAGGACTCCGGTCGAAGCGAGCTGCGTCTGGCGGCCGAGGCGGTGTTGGACGCGTTGGACGACGCGGGCCTGAGTCCGGCCGATGTCGACGGGCTGACGACGTTCACGATGGATAGCAATACCGAGGTCGCCGTCGCCCGCGCGGCAGGCATCGGGGAACTGAAGTTCTTCTCCAAGATCCACTACGGCGGCGGGGCCGCATGCGCGACCGTCCAGCAGGCGGCGATGGCCGTGGCAACCGGGGTGGCCGATGTCGTGGTTGCATACCGGGCATTCAACGAACGGTCGGGCATGCGATTCGGTCAGGTGCAAACGCGTCTGGTGGGAGACGGCGGCGCTCAGGCCGATTCGACCACCGCGGACAATGCCTTCTCGTATCCGCACGGGCTTTCCACGCCGGCGGCGCAGGTCGCCATGATCGCCCAGCGCTACATGCACCTGTCCGGCGCGACCAGCCGGGACTTCGGTGTGATATCGGTGGCTGACCGCAAGCACGCCGCCAAGAACCCGAAGGCGTACTTCTACGAGAAGCCGATAACCATTGAGGACCACCAGAATTCGCGCTGGATCGCCGAGCCGTTGCGGCTGCTGGACTGCTGCCAGGAAACCGATGGCGCGGTGGCGATCGTAGTGACGTCGGTGGAGCGGGCGCGGGACCTCAAGCAGCGGCCGGCGATCATCGAGGCGGCGTCGCAGGGCTCCAGCCCCGATCAGTACACAATGGTCAGCTATTACCGGCCCGAGCTGGGTCTGCCCGAGATGGGCGTCGTGGGTCGGCAGCTCTGGGAGCAGTCGGGTTTGAAGCCGTCGGATATCCAGACCGCGGTTTTGTACGACCACTTCACTCCGTTCACTCTGATTCAGTTGGAGGAGTTGGGATTCTGCGGTCGCGGTGAAGCGAAGGACTTCATCGCCGACGGCGCGATCGAGGTCGGCGGCAGGCTGCCCATCAACACGCACGGGGGTCAACTCGGTGAGGCCTACATCCACGGCATGAACGGAATCGCCGAGGGCGTGCGGCAATTGCGCGGCACCTCGGTCAACCCGGTGCCCGATGTCGAGTACGTGTTGGTCACGGCGGGGACTGGTGTGCCGACGTCGGGCCTGATCCTCGGCTAAAGCTAGCGTGCCGCCACGCCAGCGGGGGTGGTGAATGGCCGGCTACGAACGAGCGACAACCGGAAAAACGGTCTCCATTCCGCGCCGGCCCTTGATCTCTACCTGCTCGGAGTGGCCCCAGACGTATTGCGCCTCGACGACAGCGTGCACGCCGGCGCTGACCATCACGGTCGGGCGCCCGGCGCGTCCGGCAATGCCAGCCAACCGGAACGCCACGTTAGTCGCGTCGCCAATCACGGCCGTGACTGTTCTTGTCATTGCGGCGATCGCGGCCCGGCCCTGCACCACACCCCAGCCCATGCGGATCGGCGAGCCGTCCGGCCCACGTAGCGGAAGTGTAGGCGCGAGCTCCTCGACCCTCTGGTTCGCAGCGAGCGCGAAATCGATCGCGAGCTCATTAGCCTTTGGAATCGTCCGCAGTTCCCAGACCGCATACAGTGCATCGCCGGCGTAATGATTGAGCGTGCCGTGATGGGCGCGCAGGACGCGGCTGAGCTCGTGCCAAAGATAGTTCAAGCTCCGGGCGATCACCCGGTTGTCGGTGACTTCGGAGATCGTCGAGTAGTTGGTGATATCCCCGACCACCATCACCATGGTCTCCTCGACGATCCGAGTCAGGGTCGGGCTGGTGTTGGTCATCCCGGCAGCATTGAACCGGTCCGATCGGAAGATAAGCACGACGTCGCCTATCGAGATCCGGTCGTCGGGCTTGATGGGGACCTGCACGGCGCGCTCTAGCGGCATGCCGTTGAGCAACGTCCCGTTGGTGCTGGTGTCGATCAGGAAAGCCCGGTCGGTCTCGACGTCTAAACGAATCTCAAGGTGGTTGCGGGAGATGTTCGGATCGGGGATGACCAGTCGACGCTGTTCGTCGATCCCCGCGCACTGGCGGCCGACGAATAGTTGATCGAAAATCGGCACACTTTTCTCGCCGCCATTCAGGTGCATGACTAGATGGGCCTGCGGCTTGTCCCACCAATCGGAGCGCATGGCGTAACAACCTAGCCGCGCCCGAACGGCCGCGTGCGGGCAAACTTTCCGTTGCAGCGATTTGCGCTTCGACGCGCCGACTCCACCCCAGGCGACGTCGCGAGCGAGACTCCTGGTTGTCTGCCCCGCCCGGCCTTACGACCTTGTGCATACACGAAGCGTCTGCCATCTGAAGATGCTGAGTTGTTAGCTGCAGAGGTAATAGTACAAGCTCGAGCGGATGGGCGATCACAAACGACGTACATCCCTGCGGTAGTTGGTCGAGCTTGTCCGTCTCACCAACGAAGACCAGCCGCGCCGCGGCGGCGGCGACGGGCCGACGCTCAGCGAACCAGCGTCGGGTGTGCTTCGAGGGCCGCCCGGGTTGCGATCCGGCCGGCATCCAGGGCGGCATCAATGTTTTTGAAGTCCAATGGACCGATCGCTGAGACGTCCGGCTCGATGATCGCCGCAACCCGGGGGAGCTCGCGCAGGCTTCCCTTGGAGGCCGCAAGTTCAACGCTGCGCAGCAATGTCTCTTGCAGCGGTGGTAGGGCTACATCCGTGCCGGTCAGGAGCCGCCGGACGAACGCGGGAGGCTGAAGCTTTGCCGGCAGCGGACCAAAGCCCTTCGATGGCACGTAAGTTGTACGTAGATCGACGCATATGACTTCGCCATCTTGGTCGGCGCACATCACGTCGGCCGGCAGGATATTCATCAGTCCACCGTCGACGAGGAGCCGTTCGCGATGTCGCACCGGCGGCATGAGACCGGGTATCGAGATCGATGCGCGCACGGCGACCCACAGAAGCCCACGCCGATGGATGATCTGATCGCCTGTGATCATGTCCGTAGAGACGGAGAAAAACTCTCTTGGCAGCTGCTCCACCAAGGTGGTGCTGCCGAAGAATCCTTCTACTAAACGATCGACGCGCCGACCTCGGGTGAGGGCTACCGCAGGGATCGTGTAGTCGCTGACTGGCCTGCTTTCCGCAATGAACTCTCGTGCCGCGGCGGTCGCATCCCGGGCGTCTAGCCCCAGCGCGAAGGTTGCCGCAGCGAGAGCACCGGCACTCGTTCCGCCGAACCGGTCGATGACGACGCCAGCCCGGGTGAGCTCTTCGTAGACACCATAATGCGCGAGCCCTCGAGCGCCCCCACCCCCAAGCACGAGACCTAGAGATCGACCGGCGATTCTGCGGGCCAGAGCAGCGATACCGTCGTCGTTGGCGGGGTGGTGCGAGACCAGCTGCAGCAGATCCCACCAGCTCGGATCCGGTACTACGTTGCACGTGACCAGGTGGACCGGCCCTTGCGTAACGGGTGGATCGAGCGCTTCCGGCGGATGGGCCTGATCCGCGAGGACCACAAGTCGGTCGCTTTGCGCGACAACATATCGTCGCCAGACGTCGCCCGAGCCTCGATCGGCCACCAGCAAGACCCAATCGTTGCTTCGCTCCGCCCGATCAAGGGTCTCGCTGAACGCTTCGACGAGCTCGCCGTAATGATTGGCTGCAGCCGTTGTGTCGACGGGCGGCGCGACCACTGCAGTCAAGCCGTGCGAGTCCAGGCGAGTCGCGATCGCGTCAACAATCGGGACGGCAACGGCATCGCCGGTCGACAGCACGCCGACGACCCGGGGACGCCGAGAGATGTTGGCGGATCGTGACTCGCGAAGCATCCCCGCCATCGCTCGGAACATCGCCGATCGCAGTTGCGGAGCCTTTGCGAGCACCTCGGTGAACGTGTCAGCGGCGATCCTCCAGACGACGCCGTCCCGAAGAGCTCGTATTCCGGCCGAGCGAGCAGCGCCGGTGATCACGCCCAGGTCTCCGATTGAGTCACCGGATGCCATCTCACGAAGCACCTGTCCATCAAGACCAACAGCCGCGAATCGCCCCGAGGCAATTACATAGATGGCGTCTGACGGGTCGCCCATGTGAAAGAGCCACTCGTTGGCGGGGATGTGCTGGCGATCTACGGCGCCCGTGAGTTGGTCGAGTTGTTCGTCGTCGATCTCAGCGAATATCGGAACACTCCGCAGTGCGGTTCTCTCATCGACCGCACGCGGTTCGGGCGACGGCCGTTCAGCGTTCATGAGGTGCTGTTGTCGGTGTCCCGGACCGCAACGAGGACACCCGAAACGCGATCAGTGTCAGGCTGATTGCTCCCGCGCAGAGACGGTTCATCCGCACATATCGCAGCGGAAAATGACGGAAACCATATTGCGCAGCTTACCGGTAGTCCGCTTGGCACAAAGGCGCTATGCGGGCAGGAGTTCGACGCCTGACAGCACCACGGCGTTGTCGCGCGAGGGCGCGACGACGCTGGCCAGAAACCGTCCGTTGTCTTTCCAGATACCGACCTTGAGCGTTTCGCCGGGGAAGGCCACACCGGCGAAACGCGCGCCGTAGGCGGCTACCGCCCCGGCATCGCCGTCCAGCAGCGCGTCGGTGATCGCCTTGCACGTCATGCCATAGGTGCACAGGCCGTGCAGGATGGGCTTGGGAAAGCCTGCGGCGGAGGCGAATTCAGGATCCGAGTGCAGCGGGTTGCGGTCGCCGCAGAGCCGATAGAGCAGTGCCTGCTGCGGCAGTATCGGCACGTCGACCTCAAGGTCGGGGGACCGGTCCGGGGCGGCATCCGACGATGACGGCCCGCGCTCACCGCCGAAACCGCCCTCGCCGCGGGCGAAGATGGACCGCCGTTGCGTCCACAGCAGGGTGCCGTCCGGGGCGCTGACCGTCGTCTCGCTCCAGATCACCGCGGCCTTGCCCTTGTCCCAGATATCGGTGAACCGAGTCACGGCCTTGGCGGAGCCCGACGGCGGCAGCGGCGCGGGCACCTCGACCCGTTCGCTGGCGTGCAACACCTTGCTCAGCTCGATGTCGATGCCGGGAAACTGCACGGTCGGTGGCTTGGTGGCCTTGAAGGTGGCGGCGACGTTGCCGAATGTCGGCAGCACCTGCGGGGTGTCGTCCACCAGGTAGCGCAGCTCGCGCGGATCCATCGGATCCGCGCCGGCGCCCAGCCCAAGGTGGTAAAGCTGGATATCGCTGCTGACCCAAGAGAATTCGATCGGGTCCAGCTCGGCGTTCAGCGCGACTTCCACATCGACCGGCATCTCAGTTCGCCCCCGCTTCGCCGGCTACGTGCAGCGCCGCCAGATATCCGAACGTCATGGCCGGACCGATCGTGCCGCCCGGCCCGGGGTAGGTGTGTCCCATCACCGGGGCGCTGACATTGCCTGCGGCGTAAAGGCCCTCGATGATGCTGCCGTCGTCACGCAGCGCGCGGCCGTGCACATCGGTGCGGATGCCGCCCTTGGTCCCCAGGTCCCCGGGCACCATCTTGGCGGCATAGTAGGGCGAGCGAACAATCTCGCCGAGGTTCGCGTTCGGCTTGTTGGTCGGGTCGCCGTAGTAGCGATCGTAGGCGCTCTCCCCGCGACGGTAGTCCTCGTCGACGCCCGACCGCGCGAAGCCGTTGAAACGCTGCACGGTGGCCACGAACTCATCGACCGGGAGACCGGCCTTTTCGGCGAGCTGCTCAAGGGTGTCGGCCTGGACGATCACTCCGGAATCCAGCCACTTGTGTGGAATGCGTTGTCCGGGTTGCAGTCCCGCGAAGATGTAGCGATCGCGGTACTGCTGGTCGAACACCAGCCACGCCGGGATGTTCTCACCCGGCCCCGGGCCCTGCCCGTATTCCCCGCCGTACATATGGTGGCAGGCTTCGACGTAGGGCATCGACTCGTTCATGAATCGCTTGCCCGACATGTTGACGATGATCGACCCCGGCGAGTTGCGCTCCGACAGCGCGAACCACGACGCACCCACCAACGGCACCGTCGGGCCCCACCACGCGTCCTCCATCAGATCCAGTGCGGCGCCCAGCTTCTCGCCCGCGACGATGCCGTCGCCGGTATTGGCTTTGGCGCCAACGGTCCACTCGGTGGTGATCGGCGCACGCTGGTACTTCACCCGCATCTGCTCGTTGTGCTCGAAGCCGCCGCAGGCGAGGATCACCCCGCGTCTGGCCCGGATGAGCTGCGGCTCAGCCGATTCGGAAGCCGTGGTGTCGCGAACATAGACCCCGCGTACCACGTCGTCCTCGACGTAGAGGTCGGTGAGCGCGGTGTTGAGCACGACCGGAACGCCGGCGCGCTGCAACCCGATCCGCAGCGGCCCGATCAGCGCCCGGCCCATGCCGACCAGGTTCTTGCCGGTGGCTTTGGCCCACATCGTGCGCGCACCGACCTTCAAGCTCCGCACGACGCCCCGGGGGTGCCGCTTTAGCTGGTTGAGACGCACGTAATCCTGTTGCATCACAACCACATTGAGCGGAACCTTGCCGTAGGCGGGCTCTAGCCCCGCCTCGTCGGCGCCGAGCTTGCGGGCGTTGAACGGCTTGGGCTCGATCGACCTGCCGCCCGCGCGGCCGCCCGGCGCCTCCGGGTAGTAGTCGGAGTAACGCGGCACCCAGCACATCTTCAGCGGCGTGTGCTTCAGCACGAAAGACAGCATCTCGGGCCCACGCTCGAGGTAGGCGTCGATGCGCTCCGGTTCGACGATGTCGCCGATGATGCCGTGCAGGTAGGTGCGGGCCGCCTCGGGGGTGTCCCGCACGCGGTCGCGCTCGAGCACCTCGTTGTTCGGAATCCAGACGCCGCCCCCGGACCGCGCGGTGGAGCCGCCGAAATGCGGGGCCTTCTCGATGACTACTGTCGAGAGGCCCCGGTGCGCGGCGGCGAGGGCAGCTACCATGCCGGCTCCGCCGCTCCCGACCACGACGACGTCGTACTCCTGCGCTGTCATGTAGAACACGTTATAGAATTGCCCGGGTTGGGCGCTACTGACCCGGTCACACGAACGAGGGGACTTCGGTAAATGCTCAGTGTTGCGATCCGCGACGAGCTCGCCGCCGACCTGGCGCAAGCCGAGCGCAGCCGTGAGCCCATCGCTCCGCTGACCGCTTCCTACCCGGATATCGACATCGTCGACGCCTATGAAATTCAGCTGATCAATATCCGTCAACGCGTCGCCGAGGGGGCCCGGGTGCTGGGGCACAAGGTGGGCCTGTCGTCAAAGGCGATGCAGCAGATGATGGGGGTCGACGAGCCCGACTATGGCCATCTGCTCGACGAGATGCAGGTGTTCGAGGACACCCCGGTCAAGGCGGGCCGCTATCTGTATCCGCGGGTCGAGGTTGAGGTGGGTTTCATCCTGTCCGAGGACCTGCCGGGAGCCGGATGCACCGAGGACGACGTGCTGGCGGCCACCGAGGCCCTGGTCCCATCGATCGAATTGATCGACACGAGGATCACGGACTGGAAGATCGCGTTGTGCGACACCATAGCCGACAACGCCTCGTCGGCGGGGTTCGTGCTGGGTCAGGCGAGGGTGTCGCCGAGCGACGTCGACGTGAAGGCGATCGACGCGGTGCTGACCCGCAACGGTGAGGTGATCGCCGAGGGCCGCAGCGACGCCGTACTGGGCAACCCGGTCACCGCGGTGGCGTGGTTGTCCCGCAAGGTGGAAAGCTTCGGGGTGCGGCTGCGAAAAGGTGACATCGTGTTACCCGGTTCGTGCACGCGAGCGATAGATGCACACGCCGGAGACGAGTTTGTCGCCGACTTTTCGGGGCTGGGTTCCGTGCGGTTGTCGTTCGAATAGGCTCGGATTAGTTTTGAATTAGTCCAAATATCAGGAGCGTTGAGAATGCCGTCTAAGGCGAGTGTGGCCATTGTCGGGTCGGGAAACATCAGCACCGACCTGCTTTACAAGCTGCTGCGTTCGGACTGGCTGGAACCTCGATGGATGGTGGGAATAGACCCGGAAAGCGAAGGCCTGGCACGGGCCCGCAAGCTCGGTTTGGAGACCACCCACGAAGGCGTTGACTGGCTCTTGGCCCAGCCGGAGAAGCCCGACCTGGTGTTCGAGGCGACCAGCGCCTACGTGCACAAGGATGCGGCCGCGAAGTACGCGGCCGCGGGCATCCGGGCCATCGACCTGACGCCGGCCGCGGTGGGCCCGGCGGTGATCCCGCCGGCCAACCTGCGGGAACATCTGGACGCGCCGAACGTCAACATGATCACCTGCGGCGGGCAGGCGACGATCCCCGTCGTGTACGCGGTCTCCCGGGTCGTCGAGGTGCCTTACGCCGAGATCGTCGCCTCGGTGGCGTCACTTTCGGCGGGACCGGGCACCCGGGCCAACATCGACGAGTTCACCAAGACCACGTCGCGCGGTGTGGAGACCATCGGCGGCGCCAAGCGGGGCAAGGCGATCATCATCCTGAACCCGGCCGACCCGCCAATGATCATGCGCGACACCATCTTCTGCGCCATCCCCGAGGACGCCGACCGGGATGCGATCGCGGCGTCCATTCACGAGGTGGTGGCGGAGGTGCAGACCTATGTGCCGGGATACCGGCTGCTCAACGAGCCGCAGTTCGACGAGCCGTCGATCAACTCTGGCGGCCAGGCCCTCGTCACCACGTTCATCGAGGTTGAGGGCGCCGGCGATTACCTGCCGCCGTACGCGGGCAACCTAGACATCATGACCGCGGCGGCCACCAAGGTCGGCGAGGAGATCGCCCGGGAGTCCTTAACCGCGACGGCGGGAGGAGCGCAGGCATGAGTCGCGCCGTCGACGATGCAGTGGGGGCACCCCCAGCCGCGAAGCGGCGAGGGGGACGAAGCGATGAGGAGGAGCGGCGCCATGACTTCTGACATCTTCTTCAACCCGATCTGGGACGTCCGGATGACCGACACGTCCCTGCGTGATGGGTCCCATCACAAGCGTCACCAGTTCACCAAGGACGAGGTCCACGCCATCGTGGCGGCCCTCGATGCCGCCGGTGTGCCGGTGATCGAGGTGACCCACGGCGACGGGCTGGGCGGCTCGAGCTTCAACTACGGGTTCTCCAAGACGCCCGAGCAGGAGCTGATCAGGCTTGCGGCCGAGACGGCCAAGGAGGCGAAGATCGCCTTCCTGATGCTGCCCGGGGTGGGCACCAAAGAGGACATCAAGGAAGCGCAGGACAACGGCGGTTCGATCTGCCGGATCGCCACCCACTGCACCGAGGCCGACGTATCGATCCAGCACTTCGGGCTGGCCCGCGAGCTGGGCCTGGAGACCGTTGGGTTCCTGATGATGTCCCACACGATCCCGCCGGAGAAGCTGGCCGCCCAGGCGCGCATCATGGCCGACGCCGGTTGCCAGTGCGTCTACGTGGTCGACTCGGCCGGCGCGCTGGTCCTCGAAGGAGTCCGCGACCGGGTGGCGGCGCTCGTCGCCGAACTGGGTGACGACGCCCAGGTGGGCTTCCACGGCCACGAAAACCTCGGATTGGGGGTGGCGAACTCTGTGGAGGCCGTCCGTGCCGGCGCCAAGCAGATCGACGGCTCCTGCCGTCGCTTCGGGGCCGGTGCGGGCAACGCGCCTGTCGAGGCCCTGATCGGGGTGTTCGACAAGATCGGCGTGAAGACCGGCATCGACTTCTTCGACATCGCCGACGCCGCCGAGGACGTGGTGCGCCCGGCGATGCCGGCCGAATGCCTGCTCGACCGCAATGCCCTGATCATGGGGTATTCGGGCGTCTACTCGAGCTTCCTCAAGCACGCCGTCCGTCAGGCCGAGCGCTACGGTGTGCCCGCGGCGGCATTACTGCACCGGGCCGGCCAGCGCAAGCTCATCGGCGGCCAGGAAGACCAACTGATTGACATCGCTTTGGAAATCAAGCGCGAACAGGACAGTGGCGCGGTCGTCACGCATTAACGACATCGTGCGGAAGGCTGCAATCCTCCATCGAGCCGGGTGTCGGGTTTCCTCCGTTGACGGCGCCAGGCGATGCGGCATGCCTCGAGGGGATGGTGGGCGTCAGCGTGCGCGACACCTCGGACATAGTCCGCTCCGCTGAGCGCCGGCCCGGACGTTGGGGCTATAACTAACTAACGACTCCGCTAATTGTTCGACGGTGACGTTAGTCCTCAATTTGTCTCGAGTTCACTTAAACGCGGGGCTTCCCGCCTGAGCCCGGTTTAGCGTTCCTCTATCGTCCGCAGTCGGGTAAAAAGGACGGGTCTCATGAGTTTCATGACATTGCCGCCGGAAATCAATTCGCTGCTCATGTTTTCGGGTGCGGGTTCTGCGCCGCTGTTGGAGGCGGCGGCGGCCTGGGAGGCGCTGGCGTCGGAACTGGGTAGCGCGGCTTCCTCGTTTGGTTCGGTGACGTCGGGGCTGGCGGGGCAAGCGTGGCAGGGTCCGGCGTCTCAAGCGATGACGGCGGCGGCCGCACCGTACACGGGATGGCTCAATCAGGCAGCGGCCCAGGCTACCGAAGCTGCCGGAGGGGCCCGTGCGGTCGCCAGTGTGTTCGAGGCGGCGCAGTCGGCCACGGTGCAGCCGATTTTGGTTGCGCTGAACCGCAATTCGCTGGTGCAGATGGTGATTTCGAACTGGTTCGGGCTCAAAGCGCCGGCGATCGCTCAGCTTGAAGCCGACTATGAGGCGATGTGGGCCCAAGACGTATCGGCAATGTCTGGGTACTACTCGGGGGCAGCGGCGGCCGTTTCGCCGTTGGCGCCGTTCCAGACCGTCAAGCAGGACCTGGTGGCAGCACAGCCCACCTTCGACTTGGGTTTCGGTAACCAGGGCAACAACAACGTGGGCAGCGGAAACATCGGCAACGCCAACTTCGGCAGCGGAAACACCGGTGATAAGAATATTGGCGGCGGAAACGGCACCGCCGCGAGGCCGAGCATTGGAAACATCGGCAGTGGAAACACGGGGGACCTCAACTTCGGCAGCGGAAACACCGGCAGCCTCAACGTCGGCTTCGGGAACACCAACTCGAGCTTTACCACCCCGCCGGGCAGCCCCTTGAGCAACATAGGCTTTGGGAACACCGGCAACAGCAACTGGGGCATCGGAAACAACGGCGACTCGAACATCGGCGGCGGTAACAACGGCGTTGGGAACACTGGCTTCGGGAACACCGGCAACGCCAACATCGGCTTTGGGCTGACCGGCGACAATGAGATCGGCATCGGTAATACCTATTACAACACGGTAACTGGCCAGTTCAACTTCGGAGGGCTGAACTCGGGCAGCGGCAACATCGGCATCGGGAACTCGGGGACCGGCAACATTGGTTTCTTCAACTCCGGTAACGGCAACGTCGGCATCTTAAACGCGGCCATCAATACGCCGGGTAGCCACGGCAATTTCGGCATCGGGAACTCGGGTCTGGGGAACGTCGGGTTCGGAAACTCGGGCACGGGCAACTTCGGCTTCGGCAACTCGGGCGTGCTGGACACCGGTTTCTTTAATTCGGGGCAGGTAGACACCGGCTTTGGGAACGCGGGCGGCACGGAGGATGCGGGCGGCAACACGGGTTTCTGGAATTCGGGCAATACGAACACGGGCTGGGGAAATTCTGGCAGCGTCAACACGGGCTTCTGGAATTCGGGCAACGTGAATACGGGCGTCGGAGCGACCGGCGACACCGGTGCGACTACGTCGGGCTTCGGTAACACGGGCGTAGACGTCTCGGGCTTTGGAAATACGGCTAGCGGGGGCTCGGTGAACGGTGGGATTTCGGGCATCGGAAACACGGCTAGCGGCGGCCCTCTCGAAAACGGCTTTATGTCGGGCTTCTTCAACACGGGCGTCCCTAACAGCTTGGTTCCTCAAGTCGCAGGCGTAGAGTCTGGGCTCGCAAACACCGGCAGCTTTATGGCGGGGTTGTTCAGCCTGCAGAAGCTGCTCAGCCAGCTGCCGTAGGCGACGAAGGTAGCGTTTCCGGTGGGGCATTGGACCTCGGGTAACGGCGACATCGGCTTAGGAAATTCGGGTTAGCTCAACTTGGGGGGGAGTAACGCGGGTACCGGGCTTGCTCAGCCTCAGCCGGCTCTAGCAATGATCAGGTGACGGCCGGCGCTATACGCGCTGGCCGGGGGCGATGTGGCCACGCGAAGTCCCTGTGAAATCCGCTGTTGTCGGCCTGCGCACCGCCAGCTTCTCCTAAAATCCTTTGAATCTGGCGGTAGGCGGTGATCCTCCGTCGAACTTGGCATAGCGTTTATATCGACCGTATGCGCCGCGAGGGGACCGATGAGTTTTTTCACATTGCCGCCTGAGATCAATTCGCTGTTGATGTACTCGGGTGCTGGTACCGCTCCGATGCTCGAGGCCGCGGCGGCGTGGAACGGGCTGGCCGCCGAATTGGGGTCTGCGGCTCAGTCGTTTGCGTCGGTGACTTCTACGTTGGCGGGTCAGGCGTGGCAGGGCGCGGCGGCTCAGGCGATGGCGGCCGCCGCCGCACCGTATGCCGGGTGGTTGACCGCGGCGGCGTCTCAGGCATCCGGCGCGGCGGCCCAAGCCCAGGCGGTGGTGAGCGCATTCGAGTCCGCGGTGGCTGCGACGGTGCATCCCTTGCAGGTGGAGGCCAACCGCAACGGCTTGGTTCAGTTGGTGATGAGCAACCTGTTTGGGCAGAACTGGCCCGCGATCGCGGAGACCGAGTTCAACTACGCGGAGATGTGGGCCCAGGACGTGGCGGCGATGGTGGGCTATCACGGCGGGGCGTCGGCGGCGGCCGGACAATTGCTGTCGGGTCAGGCGAGTCTGCCGCCCATTCCAAGCCTGCCCGGCCTTGGGGGCATCGGCGCCACCTCCAGCCCGGCGGGCGGCGCCATTGGCAGCGGCGGCGCGGGCGGCGGAAGTGCCGGCGGCAACGCCCAGGGCGGCGCGAGCGCGGGTGGTGCTGACAACGGCGGTGGCAACGTCAATGTCGCGCCTGCGGCAAGCGGCGGAACCGTTGCCGGCGGAAATCTCGACAACGGTTACGTCGGTAGTGCCAATGTCGCCGACTCCAACGCTGATCTCGGAACTACGGGCGCCACCAGCGTTGGCACTGGGAACGTCGGTGCCGGAAGCGTCGGCAGCGTAAACGTCGCAGGTATGAACCCCGGCATGATCGGGGCCGGCGGCATGGCAGCGATGACGATGGCGGCCGCGGCAAGCGGATCCTCAACCTCTGCGACCACAACCTCGGCGGCCGAAAGCCCGGCAACCGCTCCGAAGCCGGAGGAGACCGCGGCCCCCACTGCGCCGCCGGCCGAGGAGCTTACGGTTCCAACGGCCGCAACACCTCTCACGACGACGTCGGCCGCGGCTGGACCCGCCGCGGAGGTCTCGGCAACCGAAGCCAAGGCAACGGAAACGCGGGAAACGCGGGAGTCGGGGGAGAGGCTGGCTTTGGAGACTCCGCTGCCGGAAGCGGAAGCGGAAGCCCGGGCCAACTAACGGCGACGCGGCTCACACGTAACCACTTCCCAGTTTCCGGCGGGCATTGGAAACTCGGGCAAGCTCGACGCAGGTGCGGTTAACTCCGGCCTGGAAGTTTCGGGCATCAACCTCTCGGGTTTTATCGCAACGGGCATCGGCTTCTAACGTTGCCGGCCGACCGCGGAGCGGCGTAATCGGCGCGGCTTCGGCGGCTGTTCCGTTAGTGCCGGCACGGGTAACCTCGACGTCATGACCGCGACACCCTTGATTTCCAGCCCTCTTCGGCGCGGACTGTACGGCGTGCTTGCCGGCGGTCTGCTGAGCGCTACCGCCTCGGTGATGATCGCGTTGCCTGCGGCCAATGCGGATCCCCAATGTGATCAGACCGTGGGTCAATCCATCGACGCGTACCTAACCCGGCATCCGGACGTGAAGCAACAGTTGCAGGCCAAATCTCAGGCGGAGGGTGGCGGCGGCAACGTCATCGACTACCTAAATCGGCATCCTGATGTGCGGCAGCATCTGATCGACCTGTCCCAGCAGTGTGCACCCTAGTGAGCCGTCCTCGTCTCGGAACGTGGTGAACGACGCGCGGGAACGTTCGCCATTGACGAAAAAGTAGAACACGTTCTAGCGTCTAGGCGTGTCCTCTCATCCCATCTCCCGCCCCCTCACGGACGCGGTCGCCGAGGCCGAGAAGCTGGTCGCCGCCGCCCCGCACATCGAGACCGAAGCCGACCTTCTCGAAGGATTGCAGTACCTGGCCGGTTGCATCGCGGGTTGTATCCATCTTGCTTTCGATTACGAGCGTGACCATCCGTTCCTTCAGTCGGGCACGGGGCCGTTCACCAAGATGGGCCTCGACAACCCCGACACCCTCTACTTCGGCACGCGGGTTCAGGCCGACCGCGACTATGTGGTCACCGGCAGGCGCGGCACCACCACCGATCTGAGTTTCCAGCTGCTCGGCGGCGAGTACACCGACGACAATGTGCCCGCCAGCCAGGCGGCCTTCGACGATCGCGAACTCGAAATCGCCGCGGACGGTGGCTTCGAATGGCGGGTGCGACCGACCAACCCCGGGCAATTGGTGATCCGCGAGGTGTACGGCGACTGGTCGGCGCAGCGCGGCACGCTGACGATTTCCCGGCTGGATACCGCGGGCACCGCACCGCCGCCGCTGACTCGTCAGACGATCGAAAAGCGTTATGCCACAGCGGGTAAGCAACTGGTCAACCGGGTGAAAACCTGGCTGCAGTTCCCGCAGTGGTTCTATCTCAACATCCCGGTCAACACCATGGTCGCGCCCAGGCTGACCCCAGGCGGCCTAGCGACCCAGTACTCGTCGGCCGGGCATTTCGATCTGCAACCCGACCAGGCGCTGGTGGTCACGATCCCGGTCTCGGACGCCCCGTATCTTGGTTTTCAGCTGGGCAGCATGTGGTACATCTCGCTGGACTACATCAACCACCAGACCTCGCTGAACAACACCCAGGCGCAAGCGGATCCGGACGGCAAGGTCCGCATCGTCGTTGCCGACCAGAACCCGGGTGTGACCAATTGGGTGGAGACGCTCGGCCATCGGCGCGGCTTCCTGCAGTTTCGCTGGCAGCGGGTGTCCCGTGGGCTCACCGAGGCCGACGGGCCCACCGTCGAGCTCGTCGACTTCGACGCGGTACCGGGCGCGCTGCCGTATTTCGAGCACAACAAGATTTCCGATGACCAGTGGCGCGCGCGAATCGCTTTGCGCCAACAGCAAATTGCGGCCAGGATGCTGGGGTGACAATGTCAGGAATGCTCAAGCGAAAGGTTGTCGTCATCAGTGGCGTCGGGCCGGGGCTCGGCACCACGCTGGCGCACCGATGCGCGCGTGACGGCGCCGAACTGGTGCTGGCGGCCCGCACCCTCGACCGGCTGGAGGCCGTCGCCAAGCAGATCAACGACACCGGGCATAAGGCCCTGGCGGTGCGCGCCGACATCACCGACGACGAGGAGGTGGGTTACCTGGCCGAAACCACGAAGGCGACCTACGGCAAGATCGACGTGCTGATCAACAACGCGTTCCGGGTGCCATCGATGAAACCGTTGGCCGGCACGTCGTTTCAGCACATCCGCGATGCGATCGAGCTCAGCGCGCTGGGGGCGTTGCGTCTCATCCAGGCCTTCACGCCCGCGCTGGAGGAGTCGTCGGGATCGATCGTCAACGTCAACTCCATGGTGCTTCGGCACTCGCAAGCGAAATACGGCGCCTACAAGATGGCCAAGTCCGCTTTGCTGGCCATGTCACAGTCGCTGGCCACCGAACTCGGCGAGAAGGGAATTCGCGTCAATTCCGTTGCGCCCGGCTATATCTGGGGCGACACCTTGAAGGCCTACTTCGAACACCAGGCCGGCAAGTACGGCACCACTGTGGACGAGATCTACCAGGCCACCGCGGCGAACTCCGATCTCAAGCGCCTGCCCACCGAGGATGAGGTGGCTTCGGCGATTATCTTCCTGGCCAGTGACCTGTCCAGCGGTATCACGGGGCAGACCCTGGACGTCAACTGCGGGGAGTACCACGTCTGATGCCCGATCGCACCGACCGCACAGATATAGCCACCGTCGAAGAACTGCACGTATCGGCCACCAAACTGACCGGGCTCGACGACTTCGGCGCAGACGACGACAACTACCGCGAGGCGCTGGAGGTGCTGCTCGACTCCTACCGGCGCGAAGCGGGCCTAACCGTGTTGGGCAGCAAGATGAACCGGTTCTTCTTGCGCGGCGCGCTGGTGGCCCGGCTGCTATCGGAATCCTCGTGGAAGCAATACCCGCAGAATGCCGACGTCGCAATCGAACGGCCGATCTTCGTCACCGGGCTGGTGCGCACCGGCACGACCGCGCTGCACCGGCTGCTCGGCGCCGACCCCGCGCATCAGGGTCTGCACATGTGGCTGGCGGAGTTCCCGCAGCCGCGCCCCCCGCGCGAAACCTGGGAGTCAAACCCGCTCTACCGGCAGCTCGACGCGCAATTCACCCAGCACCACCAGGAGAATCCCGGCTACACCGGTCTGCACTTCATGGCCGCATACGAATTGGAGGAATGCTGGCAGCTGCTGCGGCAGTCGCTGCACTCGGTGTCCTACGAGACGCTGTCGCACCTACCCAGTTACTCAAAGTGGTTGTCGCAGCAGGACTGGACGCCGTCATATCGCCGGCACCGCAAGAACCTTCAGCTGATCGGACTCAACGACGCCGATAAGCGATGGGTGCTGAAGAACCCCAGCCACCTCTTCGCGCTGGACGCCCTGATGGCGACCTATCCCGACGCGCTGGTGATCCAGACCCACCGGCCCGTCGAGACGATCATGGCCTCGATGTGCTCCCTGGCGCAGCACACGGCGGAGGGATGGTCGACTTCGTTCGTCGGGGCCCAAATCGGCTCTGACGCAATGGAAACCTGGTCCCGTGGGCTCGAGCGGTTCGACACCGCGCGCGCCAAATACGATCCGGCCCAGTTCTACGATGTGGACTACCGCGACCTGATCGCCGACCCGATGGGGACAGTGGCCGACATCTACCGGCACTTCAGTCTGCCGCTGACCGACAACGCGCGGTCTGCAATGGAAAAGAGTCATGCCGAAAGCCAGTCCGGCGAGCGTGCGCCCAAACACAAGTATTCACTGGCCGATTACGGGCTGACAGTAGAAGCGGTCAAGGAGCGGTTCGCCGGGCTGTAGTTCGAATGCCCCCGTGGCGGTTGATTCAATCGGTATCGCCGGGGTGGTCCAGGTAGCCTTCGGCGGCCGCGTGCTCGATGCTGTCGCTCAGCTTCGGGCATGCGCGCGCACGCGCGGTGTCTCCGCCGGACTCACGTATTTCGGTGAAGTACGCACAACGTTGCGTTGCTTCGGTGTTCCATTGCACCGCGGTGTGACCCGGACCCAGCCGCCTGACGGTGACCGTGATGTGGCAGAAGCGGCAATCGACCGGCAGCAGCCCCGAAGTCAGGTAGCGCTCGCGGTCCGCGCGGCTCGCCTCGGCCACCGCGGCGGCGCGTTGCGGGTCATTGGCGAAATCCCTTGACTTCAACCAAGAGTTAGCGCCGCCGTCGGTCCCGGCCGGTCGCTCCTCGTGAGCGTGATGGTCGCCGTGCAGCAGCAACATCGATCGGGCCAGCCGATCGACGTCGGGCACCGCTGGCTGATTGTCGGGCATGGTCCTAATGTTGCTCGGCGGGAACGTCGTCCCGCAGTTCCCTGGTCTTCAGGTTCTCCTCGACCTCGGCGTTCCAGTACTCGTTGGCGCGTGTGGTGTCGACCTCGATCTCGAAGCGCTCCACCATTTCCGGTTTGATGTCGTCTGCATCTACGTAAAACTGCTGGTACCAGCGACGCAGCTGGTAAACGGCGCCGTCCTCCTCGACCAGCAACGGGTTGTCGATCCGGGTCTTGTGCTTCCAGATCTCGACGTCCTGCAGGAATCCCTTGCTGACACCTTCGGTGAAAACCCGCGACAGCTTGTCGGTCATCTCTTCGTCCATGCCCTTTGGCTTTTCGACGATGACACCCCACTGCAGCACGAACGAATTCTGCGTGACCGGGTAGTGGCAGTTGATCAGGATCGACTCGGCCTTGTAGCCCCCGTAGCTGTTGTGCAGCCAGTTGATCATGAACGACGGCCCGAAGTAGGACGCTTCGGAATCGAGATGCGCTTCGCCGTACGAGGTTCCCAGATCGTCCACATCGGGCCGGCCCACGTTGTGCAGGTACTGCGAGGCGATGTGGCCCTCGAAGACGTTCTTGAAGTATGTCGGCAGCCCGAAATGGATGTAGAAAAAGTGCGCCATATCGGTGACGTTGTCGATGATGTCGCGGCAGTTGGATCCTTCGATGAGGATGCGGTTCCAACGCCACTCGGTCCATTCGTCACTGGCGGCTTCGGGAATCTCGGGGATCCTGACGGCGGGGTCCGGCGGATTGCCTTCGTGGTCGTGCCAGACGAACAGCAAGCCGCCACGCACATCGGTCGTCCACGACCGGGTGCGTGCCGTTTTGGGCGTGCGCTTGGCGTACGGCACCAGCTTGCACCGGCCGTCGCCGCCCCAGCGCCAGTCGTGGAACGGGCATGCGACCTCATCGCCCTTGATGGTGCCCTCGGACAGGTCACCGCCCATGTGCCGGCAGTAACCGTCGAGCACCTTCAGGTCCCCGTGCGAGTCGGCGAAAACCACCAGCTTGGTGCCGAACGCCTGGACCGAGTGCGGCTTGCCGTCCTGGAAGTCCTTTGCGACGCCCAGGCAGTGCCAGCCCCGGGCATACCTCGTCGGCAAGGCGCCGGGATCGATCTCCCGGATGCCGACCGGTTTGGTGTCGGTACTCAAGCTTCACCTCCAACTGGCTGGTGGGCCTCTAACTAGAACACGTTACAGTTTTGGGCCTCGGTGACGCAATGACCGCGGGTCAGGCTGCGATATCCGCGGGCGTATTGACGCTGGGGTGTTGACGCTGGCCGGCTGGTGTTGTCGGAGCGTGACCGCTCGGGCCGCCCAGGACCCTCACTCCTGCTCGACAATCAGGAACGGTATATCTAGACGATGCCGCTGTTTGCTTTCGAGGGTCGGTCGCCGCGGATCGATCCCACCGCTTTCGTGGCCCCGACCGCGACCCTGATCGGCGACGTCACCGTCGAGGCCGAGGCGTCGGTCTGGTTCAACACCGTGCTGCGCGGCGATTACGGGCCGATCGTGGTGCGCGAAGGCGCCAACGTCCAGGACGGATCCGTATTGCACGCGCCTCCCGGCATCCCCGTGGACATCGGTCCCGGCGCGACGGTGGCGCATATGTGCGTCATCCACGGGGTCCACGTCGGGAAGGAGGCGCTGATCGCTAACCACGCCACGGTTTTGGACGGAGCGGTGATCGGGTCGCGCAGCCTGATTGCGGCCGGGTCGCTGGTGTTGGCCGGGACCCAGATCCCGGCCGGGATGCTGGCGGTCGGGGCGCCGGCGCAGGTGAAGGGCCCGGTCGCCGGAACAGGCGCGGAGATGTGGATCAACATCAACCCGCAGGCGTATCGCGACCTGGCTCAGCGGCATATGGCCGGGCTGGAGCCGATCTAGGCGTTTGCCGAGCGTGAAGCCAGCTTTACGCCCGCGGGGGTTATGAGATCTTCTTGGTATTCGCGATCGCCCGGTCCATCTCCCAATACGCGCGCAGGGCGACCAGCTTGCCCTCGTCGTTGGCCTTGTAGGTGAACACGCCGTCCGCGGTGATCTGGTAATCGCCCGTCGTGATGAGGATGTGCCCGACGTTGGCTTCCTCGTTGCCGCACTGGTAGGTGTCGCGGAAGAAGAACTCGATCTTGGTGGTGGGTGCGATGACGTTGTCCCAGAAGGCCGAGACTGCATCGCGTCCACGGTGCCCTTTGCCTTCGGGATCGAGGGCCGACGGCCCGATGGGGTCCTCGACGATCGCGTCGTCGGCGAACACCGCCAGCCACGCCTCTTTGTCCCTCGCCATCACTGCCTCGCGGGAGCGGCGCCCGGCCTCGTGCGCGGGGTGCTTGGTCTTTTCCTGAATGTCGGTCATGCTGGCACCTTCTCGGGCTTGTCGGCGGCGACCACCCACATGGAGTAGTACTGCGAACCGCCGCCGTAGGCGTGCCCCAGTGCTTTTCGCGCATTGGGGACTTGGTGATCGCCGCCCTTGCCCATCACCTGGATCGCCGCCTCGGCGAAGCGAATCAGGCCCGACGCCCCGATCGGGTTGGACGAGAGCACGCCGCCCGACGGGTTCACCGGAAGCCGCCCGCCGATCTTGGTTTCCCCCGCCTCGGTGAGCTTCCAGCCCTCGCCCTCCGGGGCAAACCCGAGGTTTTCCAACCACATCGGCTCGAACCACGAGAACGGCACATAGATCTCGGCGGTGTCGATCTCGTCGATCGGGCTGGTGATGCCGGCCGCCTTCCAGAGCGCGGCGGCGGCGTCACGCCCGGCCTGCGGGCTGACCTGGTCGCGTCCGGAGAACGCCAGCGGCTCGGTGCGCAACGCGGTCGCGTGAATCCACGCCACCGGTTCTCCTTTCGCCAGACGGGTTTCGGCGATCTCCTCGTTGCCGATCACCACGGCGCAGGCGCCATCCGACGACGGGCAGGTCTCGTCGTAGCGGATCGGGTCCCACAGCATGGGCGACTCCATCACCTTTTCCAGGGTGATGTCGGGCTGCTGCAGATGCGCCAGCGGGTTCCTGCTCCCGTTCAGCCGGTCCTTGACCGCGACCATGGCGCCGATGTTGCTCGGCGCGCCCGAGCGGCGGATGTAGGCGCGTACGTGCGGCGCGAAATAGCCACCCGCGCCCGCGCCGACCGGCTTGATGAAGGGGATCGGAATCGACAACGCCCACATGGCATTTGATTCGGACTGCTTCTCCCAGGCCATCGCCAACACGCGCCGGTACTTCCCGGACTGCACCAGACTGGCGGCCACCACCGCAGTAGACCCGCCGACCGACCCCGCGGTGTGTACCCGGATCAGCGGCTTGCCGGTGGCTCCCATGGCGTCGGCCATGAACAACTCGGGCATCATGACGCCCTCGAAGAAGTCGGGCGCCTTGCCCACCACGACGGCGTCGATGTCGTCGAATGTCGAGCCGGAGTCTTCCAGCGCCCGGTCGATCGCCTCGCGCACCAGGCCGTTCATCGAAACGTCTTTACGCTTGGCTACGTACTTGGTCTGCCCGGTACCCAGTACCGCGGCGAGGTGCGCCCCTGCACCGGCCATCAGTTCTTCCCTTCCATGACCGCGACCAGGTTCTGTTGCAGGGCAGGGCCGCTGGTGGCGTGCGCCAGCACCCGCTCGGCCGAACCGTTCCAAATATGTTGTGCCGCAAAGCCGATACGCTCCAGGCCGGCGACGAACATGGGATTGGCCGCCAGCGCACCGCCGGACGGATTCACCTTCGTCGCCCCCGGAATGTTGATCGCCGCTCCGAGGATCAGGTGCTGGTGGGTGAACGGCGCACAGATCTCGGCGACGTCGAGGTTGTGCGTTTTCCCGCCGGTGGCCGCGCGCGCCGCCGCCCTGGTCGACGCCGACTCGGTGAGGTCGCGTACGCCGAGCGACGGCGATTCGATGCGGTGGTCGATACCGGTGATCCAGGCCGGGTTTTCGCGCAACTCGCGCGCCCGATCGTCGGCCGCGAGCACAATCGCGGCGGCGCCGTCGGTGATCGGGGCGATGTCGTGCCGGCGCAGCGGGTCCGCGAAGAACGGCCGCTCGAGCAATTCGTCGAGGCTGACCGCCGGCTGCTCGGAGTCCACCCGTCTGGCGTTTGAGAAGGAGTCGAAAGCGACGCGAGCCATCTGCAATTCCGTCCACTTGCCGGAGTCGAGCCCGATGCGGGCCTGAAGCCCTGCCATCGAGACCGAATCCGGCCACAGCGGGGCCACCGTGTAGGGGTCGGTCTGGCGCGACAGGACGCGGCGCAGGGTTCCGGCCGACGACTTTCCGAAGCCGTACACCAGCGCGGTGTCGACCTCGCCGGTCAGGATTTTGATGTAGGCCTCGTAAAGTGCCCACGCCGCGTCCATCTCGACGTGTGATTCGTTGATCGGGGGAACGGCGCCGATGGAGTCTATCGCGGAGATAAACGAAAACGCGCGTCCGGCAAGGTAATCGGATGATCCCGAACACCAGAAACCGATGTCGGCCTTGGTGATCCCGAGCTCGTCATAGAGTTCGGCGAAGCATGGCATCAACATCTCGACGCCGTTGGTGGTGCCGTCGGTGCGGCGGACATGCGGGGCGTGGGCGAAGCCGACGACCGCAACGTTGCGAGCGCTCATTGCAAGTAAGCCCTTTACAGGTGGTGCTTGTAGGTGTCGTAATCGGCGTCGGGCTCCCCGGTCGGCCGGAAGTACTCGATGTTGTCGATGCCAAAACCCCACTCCTCGCGGGGTTTCCACACCGCCTCGACACGCATGCCCATCCGCACCTCGTGCGCGTCGATGTCGGCGACCAGATGCAGGAACGGGATGTCGGCGCCGTCGAGCAGCACGTAGGCCGCCACGTAGGGCGGTTTGATGCGCTGGCCCTGGAACGGGATGTTGATGATCGCGAACGTCGTCACAGTGCCTTTGTCCGGCAGCTCGACGAACTCGGTCGTCGGCAGCCCGGTGGCCGGGTCGGCCCCGTGCGGCGGGAAATACACTTTTGCTTGTTCCCCGCGTTCGCTCCTTGTGCGCGCGCCCAGCAGTTTGCCCTCCGCGATCGCCCGCAGGTAGGCGCTCTCCTCGTGCGAGGCGGTGTGCTGGATCGTCAGCGAGATCGGGGTGACGATCATGGTGACCTGTTCCTGGTCCCCCTTCGGTGATTCGGGGACGGGCTCGGCTTTGTCACCCAGCGCGAAGTAGGCGATGTCGGTGATGGCGCCAACCGTCTCGTCGGCCCAGTGCACGTGCACCCTGGTCCCAGTGCGGATCTTGGCGGGTTCGCCGGCATCAACCGCGTGCATCAGCAGTGTGTCCGCGCCGTCCAGCTTGATCAGCGCCCAGGCGAAGGGCCGGTCCAGCGGCTGCCCTTCCAGCGGCTCGGGCTGCCAGGTCCAGGACGCGACGGTGCCGACGCTGGACACCGGTACCATTTCGCCCAGCGGCTCATAGGTGACCGGGTCATATTCCGCCGGCGGGACATGCACCCGGCCATCCGATCCGCGCACCCCCAAGATGTGGCGCTCACGCAACGCGGTGAAGAACTTGCCCAGCGTGGCGCCCACCGAACGGGTGTAGTCGAAGGACAACGTCAGTGGCGCGGAGAGCGGTGGCTCAGGATGATCCATCAAGGTCGGGCTGCTCGAGCTGGCTGTCACGCCTTCGAGTAGAACAGGTTCTAAGAATCGTTTCAACAGTGGGTCGGCTGGAAGGGCAGAGGCTATGAAGCTGGGGTTGCAGCTGGGGTATTGGGGGGCTCAACCGCCCGAGAACGCCGGGGAACTCGTCACCGCGGCCGAGGCGGCCGGATTCGACGCCGTGTTCACCGCCGAGGCGTGGGGATCCGACGCCTACACACCGCTGGCCTGGTGGGGCTCCTCGACGCGACGGGTGCGGCTGGGCACGTCGGTCGTCCAGCTGTCCGCGCGGACCCCGACGGCGTGCGCGATGGCCGCCCTGACGCTCGATCACCTGTCCGGGGGCCGGCACATCCTGGGGCTGGGCGTCTCCGGCCCGCAGGTGGTCGAGGGCTGGTACGGCCAGCGGTTCCCCAAGCCCTTGGCCCGCACCCGTGAATACATCGACATCATTCGGCAGGTGTGGTCCCGGGAAAATCCGGTGACCAGTTCCGGGCCGCACTATCCGCTGCCGTTGACGGGCTCTGGGACAACGGGACTGGGCAAGCCGCTCAAGCCGATCACCCATCCGCGGCGCGCCGACATCCCGATCATGCTGGGCGCCGAGGGCCCGAAGAACGTGGCACTGGCCGCCGAGATCTGCGACGGCTGGCTGCCGATTTTCTACACCCCGCGGATGGCCGATACCTACAACGAATGGCTCGACGAGGGGTTCGCCCGGCCCGGCGCGCGCCGCAGCCGCGACGACTTCGAGATCTGCGCGACGGCCAACATCGTCATCACCGACGACCGCAGCGCCGCCTTCGCGGCCATGAAGCCCTACCTGGCTCTGTACATGGGCGGCATGGGCGCCGAGGACACCAACTTCCACGCCGACGTCTACCGCCGGATGGGCTACGCCGAGGTGGTCGACGAGGTCACCACGCTGTTCCGGTCGAACCGGAAGGACGAGGCGGCGAAGGTCATTCCCGACGAGCTCGTCGACGACGCCGCGATCGTGGGCGATGTCAACTACGTCCGTGAGCAGGTCAAGGTCTGGGAGGCCGCGGGCGTGACGATGATGGTGATCTCCGGCCGCAGTACCGAGCAGATCAGCGAGCTTGCCACGTTGATTTAGCCAGGTATTGCCCGACGAATAGAACAGGTTCTAGATTGGCCCGATGACAGCCTCGCAGCACACCATCGCGGGCACGGTACTGACCATGCCGGTGCAGATCCGCAAGGCAACCCAGCACATGGCGATGTTCTCGGTCGACGCCGGCGCGGCGCAGCGCCTGATCGACTACAGCGGCCTGCAGGTCTGCCATTACTTGCCCGGGCGCGCGATCGTGGTCCTGACGTTCATGCATTACATCGACGGCGACCTGGACCAGTACCACGAATTCAACACCAGCGTGATGGTCAACCCACCCGGGGCTCGGTCTAAGTCCAAGCGGGGTGGCCTCAGAGCCCTGCAGTCGGCCGGCGCCTTCACCCACCACATGCCCGTCGACCAGGAGTTCACGTTGGAAGCGGGAACCAAGATCTGGGGATACCCGAAGGTCATGGCGGACTTCACTATTCGCGAGGGCCGTCAGTTCGGCTTCGACTGCAGCATCGATGGGCAACTGGTGGTGGGCATGGAATTTCGCCGCGGCCTGCCGTTCCGGCTGACCCCGCGCCACCAAGCGCAGCGCAGCTACTCGCGCCGCGACGGCGTCGCGTGCGAGACCGCCTTTGACTACACGCTCGACGGTGTGCGTACCCGATTCGGTGGGGTGCGCGTCCGGCTGGGCGATCACCGCTACGCGAAAGAGCTTGCGTCGCTGGGCCTTCCCAAGCGCGCGCTGCTGTCCAGTTCTGCTGACAACGTACAAATGACATTCGGCGATGCGCAGGAGATCTTATGACTATGACGAGACCGGACGTCGACCTGACCGACGGCGCCTTCTACGCGGGGGACTCCCGGGCTGTCTATCGCTGGATGCGGGAAAACGAGCCGGTCTTCCGGGACCGCAACGGGTTGGCCGCCGCGTCGACGTATCAGGCCGTCATCGAGGCCGAGCGCAACCCCGAATTGTTCTCCAACGCCGGCGGCATCCGACCCGACCAAGACGGCGTCGAGATGATGATCGAGATGGACGACCCGCAACATCTGTTACGCCGCAAGCTCGTCAACTACGGTTTCACCCGCAAGCGCGTGAAAGACCAGGAATCCAAGATCGTTTCACTCTGTGACACGCTGATCGACGCGGTGTGCGAGCGCGGGCAGTGCGACTTCGTCCGAGACCTCGCCGCGCCGCTGCCGATGGCGGTCATCGGCGACATGCTCGGCGTGCGTCCGGAGGAACGCAAGATGTTCCTCAAGTGGTCCGACGATCTGGTCAGCTTCTTGAGCAGCACTGCGGCGCAGGAGGATTTCCAGATCACGATGGACGCCTTCGCCGCCTACAGCGAATACATGATGGGGATGATCACGGCGCGCAAGGAAGAACCGACCGACGACCTGGTCAGCGTCCTCGTGCATGCGGAGGTCGAAGGGTCCCGCCTGGAGGACCACCAGATCGTCACCGAGGTTCTGCTGCTGCTGATCGGCGGCGACGAGACCACGCGTCACACGCTGTCGGGCGGAACGAGGCAGCTGCTGCTGCACCCCGATCAGCACCGGCGTCTGGTCAATGACCTGGGATTGCTGCCCAACGCGATCGAAGAGATGCTGCGCTGGACCGCGCCGGTGAAGAACATGGCACGCACGATCACCGCCGACACCGAGTTCCACGGCACTCAATTGCACCAGGGCGAAAAGATGATCCTGCTGTTCGAGTCGGCGAACTTCGACGAGAAGGTCTTCGACGATCCGGAGAGCTTCAACATCGAGCGCTACCCGAACAACCACCTGGCGTTCGGCTTCGGGACGCACTTCTGCCTGGGCAACCAGCTCGCCCGGCTGGAGCTGTCGATCATGCAGACGCGTCTGCTGCAGCGCCTCTCGGATATGCGACTGGCGTCGGACGACGACCTGCCGCTGCGGCCGGCGAACTTCGTGTCCGGCCTCGAGAGAATGCCGGTGGTGTTCACGCCCAGCGCGCCGCTGGGCTAGCTGGGCTGCGCGTCGAGCGTGCATTCACTGCGAGATTCTGGCGAGTTTTTCGCGCTGAGTACACGTTCGGCGATTAACGCCGGTTAGCGGTTCTGGAAGTTGGGCTTGCGCTTCTCGGCGAACGCCTTCGGGCCTTCCTTGGCGTCGTCGGACAGAAACACCTTGATCCCGATCTGGGTGTCGATCTTGAACGCGTCGTTCTCGTTGAGTCCCTCGGTTTCCCGGATCGCCCGCAGGATCGCCTGCACGGCGAGCGGGCCGTTGTTCTCGATCACTTCCGCGATCTCCAGCGCCTTGGTCAGCGCCTGGCCGTCGGGGACGATGTGTCCGATCAGGCCCATCTCCTTGGCCTCGGCGGCGGTGATGTGCCGCCCGGTCAGCAGCAGGTCGCACGCGACGGTGTAGGGGATCTGCCGCACCAGTCGCACGGCCGAACCTCCCATCGGGTACAGGCTCCACTTGGCTTCCGAAATACCGAATTTGGCGCTCTCGCCCGCGACCCGGATGTCGGTGCCCTGCAGGATCTCGGTGCCGCCGGCGATCGCGGGTCCTTCGACGGCCGCGATCAGCGGCTTTTTCAGCCGACGACCCTTCAGCAAAGCGTCGATGCGCGACGGGTCGTAGCTGCCGTCCTTGAACGAGTCGCCCGGCGGCTTCTTGGTTGCTGTCTTGAGATCCATGCCGGAGCAGAAGTAGCCTCCGGCCCCGGTCAGGATGCAGCATCGGATGTCGTCATCGTTGTCGACGCGGTCCCAGGCCTGCACCATGATTTCCATCATTTCGGTGCTCAGCGCGTTGCGGGCGTGCGGCCGGTTCAACGTCACGATCAGGGTGTGACCGCGCTGCTCCACCAGGGCGTCGGGTCTTGATTCCTCGTTTGCTGTCGCTCCGGCATTATTCAGGGCCACGGCCACCGCCTTTCCCTCGACATTGGGCATGAGCTTGTCAAGAAATGTAACACGTTCTAGTTTGGTGGCCGTGGCCCTGAATATTGCCGATCTCGCCGAGCACGCCATCGACGCTGTGCCTGACCGTGTTGCCCTCATCTGCGGCGACGAGCAGTTGACCTACGCCCAACTGGAGGAGAAGGCCAACCGGCTGGCGCACTACCTGATCGATCAGGGCGTCAAGAAGGACGACAAGGTCGGTCTCTACTGTCGCAACCGCATCGAGATCGTCATCGCCATGCTCGGCATCGTGAAGGCGGGCGCCATCCTGGTGAACGTCAACTATCGCTACGTGGAGGGCGAGCTTCGCTACCTGTTCGACAACTCCGACATGGTCGCGCTGGTCCACGAGCGCCGCTACTCCGACCGGGTCGCCAACGTGCTACCCGATACCCCCAACGTCAAGACGATCCTCGTCGTCGAGGACGGGAGCGACACGGACGCTCAGGACTACGCGCGCTACGGCGGCGTCGAGTTCTACTCAGCGGTCGCACAGGGCTCACCCGAGCGCGACTTCGGCGAGCGCAGTGCCGACGACATCTACCTGCTCTACACCGGCGGCACCACCGGCTTCCCCAAGGGTGTGATGTGGCGCCACGAGGACATCTATCGGGTGTTGTTCGGTGGAACCGACTTTGCCACCGGTGAATTCGTCAAGGACGAGTACGACCTGGCCAAGGCCGCTGCCGCCAATCCGCCGATGATCCGCTATCCGATTCCGCCGATGATCCACGGCGCCACCCAGTCAGCCACCTGGATGTCGATCTTGGCGGGTCAAACCACCTTGCTGGCACCGGAATTCAACGCCAACGAGGTCTGGCGCACGATTCACGAGCACAAGGTGAACCTGCTGTTCTTCACCGGCGACGCCATGGCGCGACCGTTGCTCGACGCCCTTGCCGAGGACAACGACTACGACCTGTCATCGCTGTTTCTGCTCTCCAGCACCGCGGCGTTGTTCTCGCCGAGCATCAAGGAGAAACTGCTGGAGCTGCTGCCCAACCGGGTCATCACGGACTCGATCGGCTCCTCGGAGACCGGCTTCGGCGGCATTAGCATGGTTGCCAAGGGCGCGGTCAACAGCGGTGGCCCACGAGTGACCATCGACCACCGCACCGTCGTCCTCGACGAGGACGGCAATGAGGTCAAGCCCGGGTCGGGCGTGCGTGGCTTCATCGCCAAGAAGGGCAACATCCCGGTCGGCTATTACAAGGACGAGAAGAAGACGGCCGAAACTTTCAAGACCATCAATGGCGTTCGCTACGCCATCCCCGGGGATTGGGCTCTGGTCGAGGAGGACGGCACGGTCACCATGCTGGGCCGCGGTTCGGTCTCGATCAACAGCGGCGGTGAAAAGATCTACCCCGAGGAGGTCGAGGCGGCGCTGAAGGGTCATCCCGACGTCTTCGACGCTCTGGTGGTCGGTGTGCCCGATCCGCGTTACGGCCAGCACGTGGCCGCCGTCGTTCAAGCCCGGCCCGGGTGCCGGCCGTCGCTGTCGGAGTTGGACAGCTTCGTGCGCTCCGAGATCGCGGGATACAAAGTGCCGCGCAGCCTTTGGCTGGTCGATGAGGTGAAGCGTTCGCCCGCAGGCAAACCCGACTACCGCTGGGCCAAGGAGCAGACCGAGGCGCGCCCGGCCGACGACGTGCATGCGAGCCACGTGCCGACCGGCGCGTCCTAACCACAGGCCCTGGCCGGGTTCGCCCACACTCACCGTGCCGGCCCCGCATCGCCGCCGGCACCCGCATCGCCGCCGCGACCACCGGCACCGCCACGACCACGTCAAGTGCTCAAGGCGCGGGGCGTCTAGAGTCGAGATGCGATGACGATCGACGTGTGGATGCAGCATCCGACGCAGCGGTTCCTGCGCAGCGATATGTTGGCCTCGCTGCGGCGCTGGACCGGCGGGTCGATACCCGAGGACGACGTGCCAATCGAGGTCACGGTGGCCGCGATGGACGCCGCCGACGTCGACCTCGGGCTGCTCAGCGCATGGCGCGGCCCCAATGGCCAGGACCTGGTGTCCAACGACGAGGTCGCCGAGTGGATCCGGTTGCACCCGAGCCGTTTTGCGGGCCTGGCGACCGTGGACCTCGACCGTCCGATGGAGGCGGTCCGCGAGTTGCGGCGCCGGGTCGGCGACGGATTCGTCGGTTTGCGCGTGGTGCCCTGGCTTTGGAGCGCTCCGCCCACCGACCGCCGGTACTATCCGCTGTTCGCCGAATGCGTCGAGCGCGGCGTGCCGTTCTGCACGCAGGTCGGTCACACGGGTCCCCTGCGCCCGTCGGAGACCGGACGCCCGATCCCCTACATCGACCAAGTTGCCCTTGACTTTCCGGAGCTGGTGATCGTGTGCGGGCATGTCGGGTATCCGTGGACCGAGGAGATGGTCGCCGTCGCGCGCAAGCACGAGAACGTCTACATCGATACCTCGGCCTACACGATCAAGCGACTCCCGCCCGAGCTCATAAGCTTCATGAAAACCGGTACCGGGCAACGCAAAGTCTTGTTCGGCACCAATTACCCGATGATTACCCCTACGCACGCTTTGGCGGGGCTGGACGAACTCGGGCTCAGCGACGAGGCGCGCCGAGATTTCCTGCGCGGCAACGCCGAGCGTGTTTTCGGATTGGAGGCAAAGAGGTGAACGGCGCTCAGGCCCTGATCAATACCCTGGTCGACGGCGGCGTCGACGTGTGCTTTTCCAATCCGGGCACGTCGGAGATGCATTTCGTGGCCGCGCTTGACGCCGTTCCCCGAATGCGCGGGATGCTGGCCCTTTTCGAAGGCGTGGCCACCGGCGCGGCCGACGGGTATGCCCGCATGGCCGACCGGCCGGCCGCGGTGCTGCTGCACCTGGGCCCCGGATTGGGTAACGGCCTTGCCAACCTGCACAATGCGCGCCGCGCCCGCGTGCCGATGGTGGTTGTCGTCGGCGACCACGCCACTTATCACAAGAAGTATGATGCGCCATTGGAATCCGACATCGACGCGCTGGCGGGCACCGTCTCGGGATGGATGCGCCGCACCCAAGAGAGCGCCGACGTAGCGTCCGACGCCGCCGAGGCGATCGCCGCCAGCAGGTCCGGCCCGCACATCTCGACCCTGATCTTGCCCGCCGACGTGTCGTGGTCCGACGGGGCGCATCCCGCGCCGGCGGCGCCCGCGCAGCCGATGGGGGCGGACCCGCTGCTGGTGGCCGAGGTGCTCGAGGTGCTGCGCTCCGGGGAACCCACGGTGCTCATGATCGGCGGCGACGCCACCCGTGGGCCGGGGCTGGGCGCCGCCGCGCGGATCGCCCAGGCAACCGGTGCACGGTCCTTGTGCGAGACGTTCCCGACGCGGCTGGAGCGCGGTGCGGGCGTCCCGGCCGTCGAGCGGCTGGCCTACTTCGCCGAGGCCGCCACCGCCCAGCTGGACGGCGCAAAGCACCTGGTGCTGGCGGGCGCCAAGTCGCCCGTGTCCTTCTTCGCCTACCCCGGCATGCCCAGCGACCTGGTTCCGGCCGGCTGCGAGGTGCACGTGCTGGCGGAGCACAGCGGTGCCGCAGATGCTTTGGCAGTGTTGGCCGACGAGGTGGCGCCCGGCACGGTCGCGGCGGTGGCGGCCGCGTCGCGCCCGCGGCTGCCGACGGGCGCCCTGACGTCCGCGTCGGCTGCCGACGTGGTCGGGGCGCTGATGCCGGAACGGACGATCGTCGTCGACGAGTCGAACACGTCCGGCGTGCTGCTGGCGCAGGCCACCGCCGGTGCACCGGCCCACGATTGGCTGACGCTGACCGGCGGCGCGATCGGCTACGGCATCCCGGCCGCGGTGGGTGCCGCGGTGGCCGCTCCCGATCGTCCGGTGCTGTGCCTGGAGTCCGACGGGTCGGCGATGTACACGATTTCGGGGTTGTGGACCCAGGCGCGCGAGAACCTCAACGTGACCACCGTGCTGTATGACAACAGCGCCTACGACATCTTGCGCATTGAGCTGCAACGCGTCGGTGCCGGGTCCGCTCCCGGTCCCAAGGCGCTCGATTTACTCGATTTATCCAGGCCAAGAATGGATTTCGTCAAGATTTCCGAGGGCATGGGAGTTCCGGCGCGTCGCGTCACGACCGCCGAGGAACTCGCCGACGCCCTGCGCGCGGCCTTCGCCGAACCCGGGCCGCACCTGATCGACGCGGTGGTGCCGTCACTGCTGGGTTAGCGCCGAAAGATGGTCGAGGAGCCAATTCGTCATCGCGTTGAGGACATCGATTCCGGTCTCGAACGTGCGTGCCTCGGCCGCTAACGCCACACCCACGTGTCCGGATTC
>Ga0335076_10000443_pt1 | contig 38043 bp, 32 predicted proteins | sample Lox_Sample_25_FD_206717 | JGI IMG/M metagenome (GOLD analysis project Ga0335076, IMG submission 206717) | Soil microbial communities from Loxahatchee National Wildlife Refuge, Florida, United States - Lox_Sample_2.5 | ecosystem: Environmental > Terrestrial > Soil > Wetlands | place: USA...
TTGATCGGCGAGGTCCGCCATCATGCCCAGCAAGGATCGGGGATCGTCGGAGCGCAGGTCTTCCGAAGTCACAGGTAGAGTCCATGCGTACTCCATCGTCGTTACATGCTTGATTAGCCCGCCGATACACAGTGCGCTGACAGTTGGGGTGCAGCGAGCCTGCTCGTCAGTCAGACCATGAGAAACGGCGAGGAACGCTGTGTGCTGGTACTTGAGGTACTCAAGCAAGCTTTGACGTTCTCCAGCTACGGGCAGAGGCATTGCGAGCATGGTGCATAGTTTGCGACACGTGCGACGATTCGGGGTTCGAACGGCGTTAACTCGGCGATGGGAGCGACTAGCGGAAATACTCTCTGTGTCGGCTGGTTGCATGACACCGAAACTCGGCCCGCTCCGGCTTACACTTCCGCCATGTTCTCGGAGACGCGCTATGCGCTGAACGGCGACCTGCGCGTCGCGTATCGCACGTCGGCTGAAGGTGAACGGGACATTGTGTTCGTCCCGAATTGGATGACCTGCTGCGACATCTTGCCGGAATTACCGTCCCTGCAAGGGTGGGTCGAGGCGATGACATCGCTCGGTCGGCTGATCTTCTTCGATCAGCCGGGCTCGGGAGCATCGGATCCCGTCACGCCGAGCGCGCTGCCAACCTTGGAGCAGTGGGCCGACAGCATCACCGCCGTGCTGGACGATCTCGGCAGTCACGAAGCGGTGCTCCTGGCAAGCAACGGCGGGTCCGCAACGGCGGCGCTGTTCGCAGCCACACATCCGTCTCGCACAACCGCGCTGGTCGTGCTTGAGGGCTACGCGGATTTCACGCGCACCGATGTGTTCGACAGCGAGGAATTCTTCGCTGGCATTAACGCCACGTGGGGCACGGGTGAGTCCCAACACGTAATCAATCCAGACATGCCGTGGAACGAAGAGGTCCGGGCGACATGGGCGCGACACGAACGTCTGGCGGCGAGCCCAGCGACCGTTGCCCACGTGATGCCGCTCGTGATCGAAGTTGACGTGCGGGCGGTGCTTCCCACGGTCCGGGTGCCAACACTCGTCGTCCACCACACCGATGACCCAGTGATTCTGCCCCAGAAGGGCAAGTACGTCGCTGATCACATCTCGGGCGCGAAATACGTTGAGCTCCCAGGGCGCAACGTGTACCACTTCGTGGAACCGTGGCGCTCGTCGTTTCAGGAGGTCGCCCACTTCCTCACCGGCCAGCGGGCTGAGGTGGCCGATGATCGGGTGCTCGCCACGGTGCTTTTCACTGACATCGTGGACTCGACGCGTCGCGCGGCGGAGATCGGCGATCGGGACTGGCGTGCCTTGCTCGATGCGCATGACGCCGTGGTCCGGTCGCAGCTTGTTCGTTTTCGGGGCCGCGAGGTGAACACGTCGGGTGATGGCTTCCTGGCGATGTTCGACGGCCCGCAGCGAGCGATCCGCTGCGCCATGGCAATTCGCGACGCCGTTAAGGCGCTCGGCATCGAGGTGCGCGCCGGGTTGCACACCGGCGAGTGCGAGCTCCGCGGTGATGACATCGGCGGGATCGCCGTGCACATCGGTGCCCGCGTGAGCGCCCTGGCAGGGCCGAACGAGGTACTGGTGTCCAGCACGCTGCGCGACCTGGTGATCGGGTCAGGACTCGAGTTCGACGAGCGCGGCGCTCACCAGCTCAAGGGCGTGCCCGGCGAATGGCGCCTGTTCGCCGTCGTGTCGGCGTAAACCGTTGAGCGGCCGTCAAAATGGCGGTGGGTCGTCGTCGACGGGTGGGGCGGGGCCGGGTTGTGTGGGTTGTCTGGTTGGGGTGGCGAGTCGGGTTTGGCGGTTGTGGTGGCGTTCGGTGGCGATGCGGTGCGCGCGGTTTTGGGCGCGGGTGGTGGTGCGCAGCGGCATCATCGCGGTGCGCTCGCCGCAACCCTCTTGGTCCGGTGTCTGGACGGGTGGCGGGTCGCCGGTAGGCGCACACAAGCTGGGGAACAGCAGCGCTGCCCGGAGTGGTGACATAGGCGTGCCCGTTGGGCAGCCGCCAGGTCGCGTTGAGCTTCGTGTCGCGCCTACTCGGTCGATATATCCCACGACTCACACTTCGGCGAGCAGATCGCCTGCCCGAGCAACTGACCCCCTGCGGGGGTGCCTTGACGCCGATCAATAGCGCGGCATATCAGGCTCTCTAGATGTCGGATCGCACTCGGCTGACGGCAGGGACGATTGGCCCTTACAGAACGCCGGAGTCGAAGCGCATTCTGATGACGAGTCTCACTGCTGTGTAAGGGAGCGCAATCATGGCCGAGAGCACCGAGAAGAAGACCGTGGCGAAGTGGGCGTCGGACGTGTCCGACGACATATTGAAACGGCTCGAAGCCAGACAACTCGCCGCAATCGAGGCTCTGCGCAAGTTAGTTGACCGCCTCGACGACACAATGCCCGACCTCGTTGATGACCCCGCGCTGCGCAGGAAGGTCATCGACGCCATCGGGGACTACTACGAGCAGCTCACCAAGAAGACGAACGAGTTCCTGCGCAGCATTGTGCGTGGCGAAAGCAGGATGGGTACCCAGTCAGGCGGCGCGACCCCTAGCCGCGCGCTCAAGGCGGTAAACAAGCAAGACGCCCAAAAGCCAGCTCCTAGGGGCGCCGCAAAGCCCGCTACTAAGCGCGCTGCAAAGCCAGCTGCCGATTAGGTCGCTACCGGACAGGTGTCATCGACCGCACCGGCGTCAACCGGCACACCGACGCGGCGCCGACGGTTCTGGCAGTCCGGTCGCCCGAAAATGCGCAACCCCGTGTATAGGGTGGGTGAGGCTCAGATCACCATGCCATCGGGCAGCTGCTCGTCGCGCCAGCCCCAAAACGTTTTCATCAAATGATGGCAGCGATTGCGCGAAGAACACTTTAGTTTCCGCTCGTTACATGACGCCGAAACTTGACCTGCTCCCCGGCTTACACTTCCGCAATGTTCTCGGATACGCGCTATGCCCGCATCGGCGACGTGCGCGTCGCCTATCGTGCGTCGCGTGAAGGACTTCGCGACATCGTGTGCCTGCCGGGCTGGTTCACGTGCTGTGAGGTCATTCCGGAGCTCCCGTCCATGCAAGGGTGGATCGAGGCGATGACGTCGCTCGGTCGGCTGGCCTTCTTCGACCAACCAGGCATGGGAGTGTCCGATCCTGCCCCATCGGGCGCGCTGCCGACCTTGGAGTCATGGGCCGACAGCATCACCGCGGTGCTCGACGACCTCGGGAGTCGAGAAGCGGTCCTCGTCGCCAGTACCGCCGCTTTGCCAGCGGCCCTTTTCGCAGCAACACATCCGTCCCGCGCAACGGCGCTGGTCGTGCTTGAGGGCTTCGCGCATCCGCTTACCGAAAACCGTGAAACTCCCGCACCACCCGAGGAATCCGTCGCCATGTGGGGCACCGGGGAGATGCAACATGCGGTCAACCCGGACATGCCGTGGAACGAGGAGATCCGGGCAACGTGGGCCCGACAGGAGCGCCCGGCGGCAAGCCCCGCGACCGTTGCTCTCGTGATGCCTCTGCTGGCCGTAACGGACGTGTGCGCGCGCTGCTTCCCGCAATCCGCGTGCCAACCCTCGTCATCCACCACACCGACGACCCGGTGATCCCGCCCGAGTGGGGCAGGGACGTCGCCGACCACGTCCCCGGCGCGAAGTATGTCGAAATCCCCGGGCGCAACGTGTACCACTTCGTTGAACCGTGGCGCGAGTCCTTCCGAGAGATCGCGCAGTTCCTCACCGGGCAACAGGCAGAAGTGGCCGATGACCGGGTTCTGGCCACGGTTTTGTTCACCGACATTGTGGACTCGACGCGCCGGGCGGCGGAGATGGGCGACCGTGACTGGCATGCCTTGCTCGATGCGCACGACGCGGTCGTCTGGGCGCAGCTCGCGCGGTTTTGTGGCCGTGAGGTGAACACGTCGGGCGACGGCTTCCTTGCGATGTTCTAGGGCCCGCAGCGGGCGATCCGCTGTGCGATGTCGATTCGCGATGCGGTGCAGGCGCTCGGCATTCAGGTGCGCGCCGGGTTGCACACCGGCGAGTGCGAGGTCCGCGGTAATGACATCGGTGGTATCGGCGTGCACATCGGCGCGCGCGTGAGCGCGCTAGCGGGGCCCAATGAGGTGCTCGTGTCCAGCACGCTCCGGGACCTGGTGATCGGATCGGGACTCGAGTTCGAGGACCGCGGCGCTCACGAGCTCAAGGGCGTGCCCGGCCAATGGCGCCTGTTCGCCGTCGCCTCCGCGTAAACCCGTTGACCGGCCGTCAAAATGGCGGTGGGTCGTCGTCGTCGATCGGTGGGGCGGGACCGGGTTGCGTGGGTTGTCTGGTTGGGGTGGCTAATCGGGTTTGGCGGTTGTGGTGGCGTTCGGTGGCGACGCGATGCGCGCGGTTTTGGGCGCGGGTTCTGGTGCGCAGCGGCATCATCGCGGTGCGCTCCCCGCAGCGCTCGGGGGGTTGGAGTGCGGGTAGCTGCCCGGTGGGTGCGCCCAAGCCGGGGAACAGCAGTGCGCTGCCCGGGGTGGTGACGTAGGTGTGCCCGTCGGGCAGGCGCCAGATGATGGTGCCGTCGGGCAGCTGCTCGTCGTGCCAGTCCCAAAACGTTTTCATCAAATGATGAAGCCGGCATAGACATTTCAGGTTCGACGGGTGGGTGGCCCCGCCCCGGGCGTAGGGGATGGTGTGGTCGATGTCGCAGCCGATGGCCGGGCGGTCACAGCCCGGGGCGCGGCACGTCAGGTCCCGGCAGCGCACGAAGTCGGCGAGTTTGGCCGACGGCGTGTAGCCGGGTTCGGGACCGGTCGGCGGGCTCAGCAGGATCAGTCGGGACGATTTGGCCAGCTCGGCGATCACCTCGGCCGGCAGGAGTTCCTCGAGCCCGGCCACCGCGCCCGGCGTGGTCCCGCGGCCCTCGACGCTGGCCTGCTCGGCGACCACGTGGATGACCACCGGCCCCGCCGGGCGGGGGTCCGCGTCGCAGTCGGGGCTGCCGCACCGGCACCCCAGCCGCTCGGCCCCGGCGGCCAGCGCCCCCAACGCATCGGCGCGGCGCTGATCCCGCGAGCGTGGATCGGCCGCACACACCGTGGCGGCCAACGCATCCAGGCGCTGATCGAGCGCGGCGGCATCGGTGGCAAACAGCCGGCCGTAGACCTCCGAGATCCCCGACTCCAATTCCCAGATGGCCACCTCGCGGTCCTGGGCGCGCTCGCGGGCACGGCGCACCGCATCGGGGTCACGGTGGGCCACCACCCGGTCGATCTCGCTGGCCAGCCGGCCCTGGGTCATCGACGGCCACCGCGACGCGCGCACCGCCAACTCGCCATCCACGCTCGCCAACACCGCCGCATCGGTGATCAAGTCGGTGCGATACACCATCGTCTGAAATAGCCGGTAATCGATGTCCCCGGCGCGAAACACCGCGGCTACCTGAGGTAGCCGCTCGCGCATGGCCAGCGCGTAGCGCATAAAGCTGCCCGCCATCCCCAGGCTGGTCCGAAACGCCGCGGCCACTTCGGCGCCCACCGCCGCCCAGGTGTCCACCGCCCAGTCGGCCTGCTCCCCGCGCTGGGCGCGGCGCATTTCAAACAACTCCCCGACCGCATCCAACCGATCCGCGGCCGCCCGCGCCTCGGCCCGCCATGCACCACACATGCGATCCACCAGCGCCCGCGACGCCTCGCTCCGCGGGGGCTCCCAGTAGTCATGAAGCCGAGTATCGAACATACGTTCGAGTATAGCAACAGGTGCCGACAACGTTTCTGACGACGACGGCTCGGAAAGCCGGCAGTGCCTAGCCGCCCCGGGCCTCGATCATTGCCGAGCGATTGACCTTGGTGGCAGCGGTTCGTGGGATCGCGTCGACGAACTCGACGGTCTTGGGGGCCTTGTAGTGGGCAAGTCGGCTCTTCGCGTACTCGATCACCTGCTGTTCGGTCAGCGGTGCGGCACCGTCGGTGTCGGCGAGCTGAACCACCGCATGCACGCGCCGCCCCCACTGCGGGTCGGGGAGCCCGATGACCACCACGTCGGCGATGCCAGGATGGCCCGCGAGCGCCGACTCCACCTCCGCCGGAAAGACATTGGCGCCGCCAGTGATGATCATGTCGACGCGGCGGTCGACGATGTAGAGGTAGCCGTCCTCGTCCAGGTAGCCGATGTCCCCGGCGGAACGAAACCCATCCTCGGTCGACGGCAGCGGCGGCGCACCGCCCAGATACTTCGATCCCGCGCTCATCGGCGCGCGCAGGTAGATCTCGCCGTGTTCACCCGGGCCAAGGGGTATCCTCCCGGCGTCCAGGATCCGTATTTCGGTGTCCCGGAAGCCGCGGCCGACACTGCCCGGATGAGCGAGCCACTCGTCGCCACGCAACGCGGTCAGTCCGAGGTTCTCGGTCATGCCGTACGCCGTGACGATCTGCTCCGGGCTCAGCAGCTCGAACCAAGTGTGCATGAGCGACGGCGGCATCACCGCGGCGCCCTGCAGGATGAAGACGACGCTGGACAAGTCGCGCTGCCGGACGTCGGGCCGGGCCGCGATCCGCGCCAGCATCGTGGGGGTGGCCGTGAAGTTGGTGATCCGGAATCGTTCGATCACGTCCAAAACCAGTGCTGCGTCAAACTTTTCGAGCACCACTAGATGGTCTCCGGCCAGCAGGAAAAAGAAGGTGGCGAAGCCATTAGTGTGATACATCGGTGCGGGCACCATGATCGTCTGCGGCTGGGCCACCGGTGTCCAGTTCGACAAGAACGGCTCTCCGTGCTGGGGCGTCCAGAGCGACGGCGCCAAGCTGAGGATCACTTTCGGCACGCCGGTCGACCCGCTGCTGCAGATTCCGTTGGCGTTGGGGGAAACGGCTGCGGGCAGCGGGCTTTCGGACTCAGCGGCCGCGCGCGCATCCAACTCCCACCGGGTTTTTTCGTCGACGACCACGGCGGGACCGATCACCTCGCGCACCCGGTCCCGCTCCCATTCGGGCAGATCCCAGTGCATGGGAACGGGAACCGCGCCGATCTTCCAGCACCCCAGCGCGGCGAGCATCAGGTGCCGCGAGTTCGGGATCGCCAGTGCCACAAGGGAACCCACACCAGCGCCTTCCGCCGCCAGCGCCCGCCCCCACTGGTTGGCGCGGGCGTCGAGTTCACCGAAGGTCAGGGACTCCGAGGTGCCGTCGAGCGCGACAACCGTCACAGCCTTCTCGTCGGGCCGTTGTTCAGCGAGCTGTTGGAGTTTGGTCCCGAACGGGATTCCATCCTCCAGCGGATTGGCGGCCGTTTCCGATGCGAGGGGCTGGGTGCTCATGCCGATACCGGCCCACTGAACAGCGTCTCGAGGTGGCCGTCGCGGACGTCGGGTATCAGTCGCAGCGCGAGCGCCCCGGCGCTCAGCGGCAACCGGATCAGTGGTTGGGTGTGCCGGTCCAGGACACTGACGTCGGACTCGTCGCAGAAACCCAGGGCGCCGAGCAACTGGTGAGAGGTCCGCAGCACCTGTCGTGCGGTGTCGGCGGCCTTGTACCTGAGTACGAGTGCGTCGGCCGAATGCACCTGCTGCGGTAGCGATTCCGGTCGGCATACGGTGTACTTCGCGAGTTCGTTAAGTCCGCGCACCGCGACGGCGGCATCCGCGACGGCGAATCGGACGGCCTGGAAGTCCGCCAGCGGCTTCCCGAACTGAATCCGGGCGCGCACGTGCTCGGTGACGATGTGCAGCGACTGCTGCAGAGCACCCAGAATCCGCCATGATCCCAGCACGAGATGAAGACTAACGTCGCCGGCCGGGATGGTTCCATCGGGTGCGCTCAAAGTGGCCGGCACCAGGAACGGCCCGAGCTTGGCGTTCGTTCGCGATGACGGCTGCGGGTGGTACCGGGTGCCATCCAGGTCGGCGGCGATCCAGTCACCGGGCAGATCGCCGTGGTCGATGCGCGGCGTCTGGGGGTTTATCAGGGTCAGCCGGGCGCCGTCGATCGCGAGGAGCTCTTCCACGACGGGATAGGGCAGAGCGTTCGCGCCGGCGGCCTGGCAGAGCACCGCGGCGGCCAGCAAGTCATCGGACGCCGACCGGACATCGAGCTCGAACGCACCGAGGTCATTCAGGGCCGTGCGCGCCGCATCCCGAACGGCGTCGTCGGTCTCGGCGCGCAGCGCGGCCGGTGGGCCGCCCAACCGGGCGAGGCGCTTGACGGCGACGGCGGCAAAGTCGCTGATATCCTGTGGCAGTTCGGTTTTCACCGGTGTTCTCCCAAAACGTCGCGTGCCACCAGCATTCGCTGCACCTCGATGGTGCCCGATGCCACAGTGGCTGCCTGTGCGTAGCGCCAATGGTCTTCGATCGCCCCGTGCAGTGGCGCCGACGCGCCGGCGTCGAGCGCAGCAGGACCCAGCACGTCGAAAAGCAGCTCGGCGACCTGCTGATCGCAGGTGGTTGTGGCGATGCGGGCGGCGCTGGCCGCCGCACCCGCAGAAGGGTCGTCCTGCAGCGAGATGGCGCGATACGCCAGCAGCCTGGCCACCCGCAGGTCGATCAGCGCCCGGACCCAGCGGGCGCGAATCGACTCGGGCAGCTCGTCCCACTCGTCGCCGAGTTGGTTGCGCAACCGGTCGAGCAGCGATTCGCACCGCGCGTAGCGCGCGATGCCGACCCGCTCGAACGCCAGCGCCTCGCGCATCACCCGCCATCCGTCGCCGACCTCGCCGAGAACGTCGCCGGGGGAGGCCTGCAGGTCGTCTAAGAACATTTCGTTGAGGTGATGGGGCCCCAGCATCGACGGGATCGGCCGGACGGTAAAACCGGGCCGGTCCATCGGAATCAGAAAGAGCGTGAGCCGCTTCGGTTTTGGAGCGTCCGGATCGGTGCACGCCGCCAGCACGCACCAGGATGCCATCAGTGCATACGACGTCCACACCTTCTGGCCCGTGATGCGCCAGCCGTCGCCATCCGGCACCGCGCGGGTGCGCAACGAAGCGAGATCGGTTCCGGCCTCCGGCTCGGAAAAGCCCTGGCACCAGATCACATCCCCGGCCGCGATGGCCGCCAAGTGCTTGGCCTTCTGTTCGGCCGTGCCGTAACGCATGAGTGCCGGACCGACCCAGTTGATTCCCATGTACTGCGGACCGCGGGGCTCGTGCTGGGCCCACATTTCCTCGCGCAGCACCGTCTGCTGCCAGACCGAACCGCCGCCGCCACCATGCTCTTTCGGCCAGGCCAGCGCCAGCAGCCCCTCGGCGGCCAGCAGTTTGCAGAACGTCTCGGTGGTGGCGAGGTCCTGTGGATTTTCGGTGCAGGCGCCGAGGAAGTCGCCGGGGATGTGGTTGGATACCAACTCTCGCAAGTGGTTTCGCAGTTGTCCGGCGTCCTCGCCGAGGTCATAATCCATCCTGGTCATCCCTTCGGCAGCCCGAGCAGCCGCTCGGCGATGATGTTGCGCTGGACCTCCGACGTTCCGCCGTAGATGGTCGCGGCCAGCGCGTCTTGGCGTTCGAAGAGCAGATCCGGATCGCTGGCCGAATCCGGGCCTTTGGCGGCGGCGGCGAGTTCCCAAACTCGTTGTAAGGTAACGGATCCGAGCAGTTTCAGGATGTCGGCCTCCGGGCTCGGCCGTCCGGCCAGTTCATTGCCCAGTGCACGGTATCCGGTGGCCCGCAGCGCCTCGGCATCGGCGAGCAGCGAGCCGAGCTCGGCGTAGACGCCGTCGCTCGGCTGTGCACCGCGTACCGAGTCGAGTCCGCGTTTGATCTCGACCCAGTTCATGATCCAGATCATCTGGCGTTCGTGGTGCAGCGACGACAACGCGACGTTCCAGCCGCCATTGAGTGGGCCCAGCAGGTTTTCCGCCGGCACTTCGACGTCGTCGAGGAAGACCTCGCAGAACGTCTCGTCGGAGATCGACGCCATTCGGATGGGCTCGATCCGCACCCCGGGCGCATGCAGGTCGAGGATCAGGCAGGAGATGCCGCGATGTTTCGGCGCCGCGGGATCGGTGCGCACATACAGGGTGCACCATCGCGACTCGTGGGCCTGAGTGGTCCAGATCTTATGCCCGTTGACCCGGAATATCTCTCCGTCGCGATCGGCCCGCGTGCGCAGCCCGGCGAAATCGGATCCGGCTTCCGGCTCGGACATGCCGAGCGCCCACCATTCGTCGCCGCGGAGCAGGGGGACCAGCAGCCGGTCGATCTGGGCGGGCGTGCCGAACTGACGGATGCCGGGCGCGGCGACATTCGGACCGGCGATGTTGGGCAGCTTGGGCGCCGACCGCATTGCCGCCTCGAGCCGGACCTCCATCGCGTCGCGCAGACCCAGCGACCGGCCGCCGTGCTCACGCGGCCAGGTCGGTTGTATCCATCCGGCCTCGAAGGCGGCCCGCTGGTACTCGCGCCGCAGCGTCAGGTCCCAGCGGTACTCGCGATATTTCTCGTAGTAGTCCGTCGGCAGGAATTCGGTCAACCACGCGCCGAATTCGTGGACTATCGAGACCACCGCGGTCATCCCACGCCTCCGGCGAACCGGCGGCCCACCTCGTGATAGAGCGCGCGGCTGTCGCCCAGTAGCGCGGCGCCCTGCCAGGCATGCCGGACGTAGAGATGGATGTCGTGCTCCCAGGTCTGCCCGAGGGCGCCGTGCACTTGTACCGCGGTGCGCGCACAATTGACCGCCGCCTCGCCGGCCGCCGCCTTGGCCAGCGCCGCGGCGGTCCAGGCGTCCCCGGTATCCGGATCGGCAAGCCGGGCCGCCGCCGCGTAGGTGAGGCTGCGGGCGCGTTCCACGCCCACGTGGTTGTCGGCCAGCGCGTGTTTGATGCCCTGGAAGGCGCCGATGGGGGTGCCGAACTGCCGACGTGCCTTCGCGTGCTCGACGGAGCGGTGCAGGGCGGCGCTCGCAACGCCGACCAGGTCGGCGGCGGCGGCCACCAGCGGCGCTGCCAGCGCCGCTTCGAGGTGGACGGGCGCAGTGGCCAATGGCTCCGCGTCGATCTCGACGTCGGCAACCGGCTGCGCGGGATCGATCGACTCGCCCGCCGTCACGGTCACCCCGCTGGCACTGCCGCAGCGCGCGACCGCGGCCACTATGCCATTGGGGCCAACGGGGCCCTCAGCGTCGGCCCGCGCCAGCGTGACGATCAGCTCGGCGCGGGTCAGGTTGGGGACCGCGACAGCCCGTCCGCGCAGGCGCCCCTGTCGAAACGTCATCGGTGCGCCGGGCAGCCGAGACCCTCTGGCGTCGACCGCCAGGGTGGCGACGACACCGCCGGCGATATCGGCGAGCACCGAGTCGAGGCCGCCGGCCCGCAAGGCGCCCGCGGCCAGCCCGACGCTGCTGAGCAACGGGATTGGCGCGATGGCGGCGCCGCATTCCTCGAGAACGACGGCCAGTTCGACGGGTCCGTAGTCGCCGGCCCCTTCCTCTGAGGGCGCTGCGAGTTCGGTCCAGCCGAGGTCGACGACCGTCTTCCACGGCGCGCGCCAACGCTCGGGGTCACTCAGCGCCTGGCGGGCGGCGTCGGGCGGACATTCGGTGCGCAGGATGTCGCGCACGGTGTCGCGCAGCGACAGCTGCTCCGAAGTCAGTCCGACATCCATAAGACCCCTAACATAATAAAAATAGTAAACTAGCGACGCTGTTGCAATCGCATGGAATCCAAAGCACAGGTGGTCTCGTGGTCGAGTGGTATCTGTTTATGCCGCAGGTGCGGCTGTCGGCGGCCGACATCGCTGAGCGTGCGGGACATGCGGAGGCCAGCGGTTTCGACGGAATGGCGTTCATCGATCACCTCGAGGCGCCCGGGCTGGCCGGCGAAAGCATCTGGGAGGCAATGGGCATCGCCACCTGGGTGGCGGCCAAGACGGAGCGGCTACGGATCGGCCATCTGGTCCTATGCGACGCCTTCCGGCATCCCGCCGTGCTCGCCAAGCAAGCCGTCACCCTCTCGGACGCGTCCAACGGCAGATTCGAGCTCGGCCTCGGTGCGGGATCCTGGCCCGCCGAGTTCACCAGATTCGGTGTGGGTCAGCAGGATCCGATAGCCAGGGTCGAGCAGCTCGGGCGTCACTTGGCTCTGATCAGGCAGTACTGGGGTGACGACGAGAGCGCCGGTGAAGCCGTGCAGGAGCCGCGGAGGTCCCATCCGATACCGCTGGTACTGGGCGGCACCGGTCCCCGAATGATGGAACTCGTTCGTAGATATGCGGATTGGTGGAACCTGCCGGCCAACCACATCGATAAGTTGCCCAAGCTGGCCTCCGCCGCCGGGGCGGCCCGAGTGTCGGTCCAGCAGATGGTGGGCTTTGCCCGAGCCGGCAGCGATCCGAACACCGTGCGTGAAGTGAGCAAGCGGCGATTCGGCAACCTGGGGTCGGGACTGGTCTGCGGCGACGCCGACGAGTTGATCGCGCACTTCACCGGCCTGGCCGCCCAGCGGGTCGAGCGGTTCTACGTGTGGTTCGCCGATTTCGCCGTCCCGGAGTCCCTGCATGAGTTCGGCGAATCGGTGATCAAGTCGTTTGCTGGCGCCGGCGACGCGCCTCGGTAGGCACAATCGGCGGCCGGGCGAAGGGACCCCGGCGCACGGCGCTGAGCCGGATCTCCGGCAGGTCGACCGACGGGTCAACGGTGTCCAGCCAGGCGACCGCCTCGGCGACATCGGACACCCGGATCGCGTACATCTCGAAGGGAACATCCTGCAGCATTTCGGTTTCCACCGGGCCCGGCGTCACGATGTGCACGGCGATGCCGTCACGGTCGACTTCGAGCGCCAAGGCGCGGGCGAACGCGTTCATACCGGCCTTCGACGCGGAGTACGCGGTCCGCGCCATCATCGGCTCGTGCGCCGCCGACGACGATACGAACACGAACCGCGAGCCCGCGCGCATCCGTGGCAGCGCGGCGGCGGTCACCACGAAGCAGGAATCCAGGTTGGCCGAGATGATGCTCCGCCACTGGTCGAACGTCTGCTTGCGCGCGTAGGTCCCGCCCAGCGTGCCGGCCGCATGAACGACGAGGTCAATCCTCTCCAAAGTGCTTATCGCAGAGGCGAACCCGTCCGGATCGGACGCATCCGCCACGATATGGCGCGCGCCGATCTCATCGGCGGCCGCACGCAACGGCGCTTCGCGTCGTGCCGAGAGCACCACGTCGTAACCCAGCTCGCTCAGCTTGCGGCCGCATGCCTTTCCGATCCCGCCGCTGCCGCCGGTGACTAATGCGGTTCGCATCGACGTCAAAGGCGTCAGGGACGCCGGATATCCCGCGGGCGGGACAATGCCTGCGGCGAAAGCGCGTAGATGCGTTGATCGGGCCGGCCAGACAGCACATAGGTCTGCGTGTCGGCGAGATGGCGGCCCGCGATGCGGCGGGCCCGGTCGACGTCACCCTCCGCGATGGTCTCGGTGAGCTTGGTATGAGTGCTGAGCACCGCGCGACGCTGAGCCAACGAGGGGTAGGTCCCACGCGCCGCGCTCTCGTCCGCCCACTGTTGCTCGTGGCTGGTCCACAACGTCTCCAGGCTGCCGACGACCGCGATGATGGTGTGATTTCCGCAGCCGCGGACCACGAGATCGTGGAATTGACGACCAATTTCGGTGAAGAGCCGACCGTCGTCGAGATGCTGGGCCATCGAGTCGTTGACCCGCTTGAGTTCCGGCACCAACGTGTCCGCCCGGTCGGGCCGCTGGGCCGCCAGTGCGGCGCACGCCGGCTCGAGTTCCTGCAACGCCATGCCCAGGTCGGCGACCGCGACCGACTCGCTCTGCAGTAGCAGCCCGAGCATGTAGGCCGCGCTCGTTTTCGCCGGCGCGTGCACGACGGCGCCGCCGCGATTGCCCCGCCGGACAGAGACGAGCCCCTCGGTTTCCAAGATCCGCAGCGCCTCACGCAGCGAGACCAAACTGACGTTGAACTGTTCGACGAGCACCTCCTGGCGAGGCAGGAGATCGCCGTCGGCGAGTTCGCCGTCGATGATCTGGCGGCGCAACTCGTCGGCTACGATTTCGGCGATCCTCGGCGCCGACAGTCGGCGACGGGCGTCGGGGCCAATTCCCAGGGCGGTCATCCAATCCTCGCGTGCTCGGCTGGCTTAGCTATTTTAGCAGTAATGGTATAAATAGCCGCGTGAGGCGCGAGCCCGACAGCCGGCCGACACCGCTTGACGAATTGCGTGTCGTCGAGATCAGCGACCGGATAGCCGGCAGCTACTGCGGCAAGCTGCTGGTCGACGCCGGGGCGCAGGTGCACAAAATCGAGCCGCCGCAAGGGGATTGGCTGCGCCGATACTCCGCCAGCTGTTCGCCGGTGCCGGCTGGCACTGCCTCTCCGTTCTTCAGCTACCTCAACGCCGGCAAGCGCAGCCTGACCGTCGCCCAAGACTCCGAGCGTTATTGCGCCGAACTGGCCGCCGCCGACGTCATTGTCGTCACCGCCGGCCCCTCGCAGGCCGTGGCGCTAGGCATCGATCCGCAGCGCCTGCTGGCCGAGTCCCCGCGGGCCATCATCGTCACGATCTCCGACTTCGGTTGGACGGGACCGTATGCCGACCGCGCCGCCAGCGAGTTCACCTTGCAGGCGTGGGCCGGCTCGCCCGGTTTTCGCGGCGATCCCGCCGGGCCTCCCATCGCGATCGGCGGCGACCTGGGGGAGTACATGGGCGGTGTGTACGCCGCGTTCGGCGCGCTGGCCGTGCGCCGCCGCGTCGAGCGCGGCGGCCTCGGTGAGCATCTGGACCTATCCATGCTCGAGGCGATCACCGCGATGCAGAGCAGCGAATGGCTGCATTCGCAACTGCTGCGGGTCCCGCCAATCCGCCGCACCCTCGAAGTGCCCTCCATCGAACCGGCCAAGGACGGCTACGTCGGGATCACGATGGTCACCGGTCAGCAATGGCTCGATTTCGTCGCGATGGTCGACTGCCCCCAGCTGGAGGAGATCGAACAGCTGCGCTTCCAGATCGGGCGGTGGGCGTACCGCGATCTGATCCGCCAACAGATCGGCCCGTGGTTGGCCGATCGGACCGTCGACGAGGTCGTCGAACTGGGGCAACTGTTCCGGCTGCCGATCGCGGCGTTGGGCAACGGCTCCACGATCCGCGATCTGGAGTACGTGCGGCAGCGCGAGGTGTTTGTCCGCAACCCCGCCGGCTTTCACCAGCCCCGCCCGCCATGGCTGCTGTCGGCGTGCGCGCCCGCGCCGCTCGGCGCCACCCCCGCTCCCGGTGAGGCCAATGACGAATCACCCTGGCAGAGAAGCGAATCCGAATCACAGCCAACGCCGAGGGGGCTACCGCTCGAGGGTGTGCGCATCGTCGATCTGACCGCGTTCTGGGCCGGGCCGGCCGCCACCCACTTGTTGGCCGCGTTCGGCGCCGACGTCATCAAGGTGGAGTCGATACAGCGACCCGACGGCATTCGCTACTCGGGGGGGATGCGCACCGATGTGGACGACTGGTGGGAGTACGGCTGGGTGTTCCATGCGATGAACACCAACAAGCGTTCCGTCACACTGGATTTGGGGTCGGACGAGGGCTGTCGCTTATTCATCGAGCTGGCCGCCAAAGCCGACGTCGTGATCGAAAACTTCTCACCGCGGGTGATGGACCAGTTCGGTCTCACGGCCGACGCGCTGCTGGAGGTCAACCCGAGACTGGTGGTCGCCCGGATGCCCGCGTTCGGGCTGGACGGTCCGTGGCGTGAGCGGGTCGGATTCGCCCCGACCATGGAGCAGATAGCCGGTCTGGCCTGGGTGACCGGGCTGCCGGAAGCGCCGCCGGTGACACCCCGCGGGGCCTGCGATCCGCTGGCCGGCGTGCACGCCGCATTCGCCGTGCTGGCCGCGCTGAACTTCGCCGACCGCACCGGATCGGGCCAGCTGGTCGAGCTGCCGATGCTGGAAACGGTGCTCAACGCCACCGCGATACAGGCGATCGAAGCCGAGGTCTTTGGGGTGACGCTGGGCCGGCGGGGCAACCGCGGTCACGGCGAATCGATCCAGAACCTTTACCGGTGCACCGGTGACGACGACTGGATCGCGGTCACCGTGCGCGACGATGGGCAGTGGCAAGCCCTGGTCGACGTGCTGGATCGACCCGCCTGGTGTGACGAGCGCCTGGCCACCGTGGACGGGCGGCGAGAGCGGACGGACGACATCGATCGCCGCCTGCGGGATTGGTTCGCCGGGCAGCCGCTGGAATCGGCGGTGGAGCGCCTGGCCGGCGCGGGCATTCCCGCCGCCCCCGTGGTGTCGCCGTCATTGGTGACCGATAACCCCCAGCTGCGCGACCGGGGATTCCTGGAGACCCTGAATCACCCGAGCACCGGTGCGGGCCTTTATCCCTGCCCGCCGTTCGCCAAGCTGGCCGGCCAGAGCAAATGGCTGCTCCGTCCGCCGCCGAGGTTGGGCGAGCACAATGGAGAGGTACTGCGCGATCGGTGCGGGTTGACCGAAGAAGAGCTGGCGAACCTGGCAAGGAGCGGAGTGATCGGGACCCGCCCGGCGGGCCTCAAGAAATAAGGGTTAGGAGGGCGTCTGATGCGCGTGACGGTCGACGAGAACTTGTGTGAGGCCAACGGCTTCTGCGAATCGCTCGCCCCGGAGGTGTTCGAACTGGGCGACGCCGACGTGGTGCAGATCGCGGACGGCCCCGTGCCGCCGCGCCTGGAGATCGACGTGCGCGCCGCGGTGGACCAGTGCCCCAAGGCCGCGCTGCGGCTGGTCGACTGACGGGCTTTAGAGTGCGTCCATGTCGTCCCGAGACTTGGGCAAGTACGCCGCGATGCGGCCCTATTTTCAGGTCGTCGCCGAGGCCCTGACGGGATTGGTTGACGGCACCGACTTCTTCGATATGCACGCCGAGGATGTGGTGGTCGAGTACGTCATCACCGTCCCGGATTACCCGCGCCGGATCGTCGGGCGAGAAGCGCTGGCCGAGCTGTACTCGGATTACGGGGAATCGATCGTGCAGAGCGGCAGCAGCGACGTGTACCGCTATTACGACCCCGAGAAGTCGGTGGTGATTCTCGAGTACACGATGCACGGCACGGTGGTGAGCACGGGCGTGCCGTACGTCAACCGCTTCGTATCGATAATCACGGTCAAGGACCGCAAGATCGTGCACTGGCGCGACTACCTGGACCCCTTGGCGGTGCTGGCCGCATTCGGCAACACGCCGGCGCCCTACTGACCTATCACCGCTCGGTGAGCGATATCGCCATCTCGTCATAGATCGACATGTTGGTTAGCAGATTCGGATAGGCCACCTTGGCCGGACCGAGGGCGATGTCGTCGCACCGCAGCAGCAGTTCGTCGAACACCGCGCGGAGTTCCGCGCGGGCCAGCATGGCGCCCAGGCAATGATGGGGTCCGCCCCCGCCGAAAGCCACCTGCGGGTTGGGCTGACGCCCGATGTCGAAGGTGAACGGCGAGGAGAACACCTCCTCGTCGCGGTTCGCCGAACGCAGCATCGAAACCACCCGCTCGCCCTTCGCGATGTGTTGGCCATCCATCTCGACGTCGACCTTCGCGGTGCGCGTCCAGTACGCGACCGGTGACGCCCAGCGCAACACCTCCTCGACGGCGCTCGGCCGCACCGCTTCCTGCTCGCGGTACCGCTCGATCTGCTCCGGGTGCGCGACGAACGCCTGCAGCCCCGTGGCCAGCGCGTTCTTGGTGGTGTCGCTGCCGGCGAACGCCAGCACGAAGAAGAAGAACTCGAGTTCGTTGGGGGGCAGGCTGAATTGCTCGCCGTCGTCACCGGTGATCACCGCTGTCGCAAGGGTGCTCCAGATGTCATCGGCGGGATTGCGCCGCTTGTCCGCGGTGAGCTCCATCGCGTACCCGAAGATGGTGGCGTAGAGATCGGTTTCGTCTTGCCGGCTCAGTTGCGCCTCGGGCGAGTTGGCCTTCAGGATGCGGTCCAGGCAATCGAAGATTCGCGGCCGGTCTTCTTCCGGTATGCCGATGATGTCGCCGATGACCGTCATCGGCAGGGCGTCGGCGACGTCCTCGATCCAATCGCCGCCCCCCTGGTCGAGCAGATGGTCGATCATCCGTGCGGCGCGCGCCCGGATGCCGTCCTCCAGTTTGGCGACCGCGCGCGGGTTGAACGCGTTGGAGATGAGCTTGCGGCGCTTGTTCAATCCCGGCGGGTCCATGTTGATGATCGTCGGGTACGACGAGAACATCCCGACCGGCTGGATGAGCGGACCGTCCACGGCGGTGAAGGAGTCGGCGTCCCGGTGCAGCCGGATCGCGTGCCGGTGCTTGGTTGCCACCCAGAATTCGCGCCGGACCGTCTCGGCGACACCGGGCGTCAGCTCGTGGCGGAAAAGCGGCCCGGTGCGCCGCAACTCGGCGAACAGCTCGTCGGGAAAGCCGTTGCGCCACAAGGCGAAATCGGAGAGATCCACTGCCGCAGCCGTCATCTGATACCCCGCTTCATGGCGACACCACCGCACGTCGCGCCGCCGCGTTGACGTTCAATGCTTAAAATAGTAAAAATAGACGTAGTCGTCGAACCCCGCTGGAGTGCTCGTGACGGATACAATTTCGGATTCGGCCGCAGATCCCTCGGAACGTGAGTTCGGACCGGGCGGCATTGCACTGTCGACCTACCGGTTCCCGACGGGCTGGTTCATCGTCGCCTTCGCATCCGACCTGGCCGTCGGTCAGGTCAAGCGCGCGCACTACTTCGGTGAGGAGCTGGTGCTGTTCCGCACCGAGTCCGGCCGGGTGCACGTCATGGACGCCTACTGCCAGCACCTCGGCGCCAACCTTGGCGTCGGCGGCACCGTGGAGGGCGAGAACATCGTCTGTCCCTGGCACGGCTGGCGCTGGCGCGGTGACGGCACCAATGCCCTGATCCCGTACAGCAAGATCGGCTGCAAGAACAACGTCCGGATCCGCACCTATCCGAGCGTGGAGTGGTACGGGTTCATCCTCGCCTGGCATGAGCGTCACGGCCGGGCGCCGTACTGGCAGCCGCCGGTGCTTCCCGAGCTGGAAACCGACGAGTACTACCCGCTGCACCCCCACACCCAGATGCTCAACCGGGTCAAGGTGCACCCGCAGATGATCATCGAGAACGCCGCCGACCCCTACCACGTCCAATATGTGCACAAGGCCGCAAACCCCGCCACCACCGCGTCGTTCGAGGTATCCGGTTACCACCTGCACGCCACCGTCAACGCCCATTTCGGCGGCGGCCGCGCGTCGACCTGGTTGACCCCGAACGGCCCGGTCGACGCCAAGATCATCTACGACAACTACTCGCTGGGGTTGGGACTGGTTCGCTTCCCGAGTGAGCTGGTGGCCACCGTCCAGGTCACCGGGCAGACGCCGGTCGACGAGGACTACACCGACTACTTCTACACCCAGGCTTCCGTCCGTGAGCCCGGCGACAGCGGCGACGTGCCCACCGGTCGCGCCGCCAAGTTCCTGGCGCTGCAGCAAGAGGTCATCAAACAGGACTTCTTCACTTGGGAGAACATGAAATACCTCGAGAAGCCGAACCTGGCTCCCGAGGAGGCACACGACTACGCCGCCCTCCGCCGCTGGGCACACCGCTTCTACCCGGGCCAGCGGCCCTCGTCCTCCGACTTCGGCTACACCGCCGATGGTGAGCCCGACCCGGCGGCCGCAAAAGCCTAATGCCGGGGCCGTCCGAGTTCGGTGTCGACAGTTTCACCGTGCCGGCCGTGCTGGATCGCCGGGCCGAGCAGCACCCCGACCGGGTGATGATGTCGATCGCCGGCGTCGACCTGACCTTCGAGCAGATGCGGCAGCGGTCCTGCGCGGCGGCCAACGTGCTGGCCGGGCTGGGCGTCGGTCGCGGCGACTGCGTCGCGCTGTTCACCGCCACGTGCCCGGAATGGGTCTACTTCTGGCTGGGTGCGGCGCGCATCGGCGCGGTGAGCGCGGCGGTGAATGCGGCGAACAAGGGCGACTTCCTGCTGCACACGCTTAGTCTGTCGCGGGCCAAGGTGATCCTCACCGACGTCGAGCGGCGCCCCCGCGTCGACGAGGTCGCCGGCAAGCTGGACATGGTGACCGACATTGTGGTGCAGGATGACTCACTCGACGCCATGCTGGGTCGCGTTGCCGACTGCCCGCCGGCGGAAGCCCCCGCATCGGTGGGGGACATTGGGGTGCTGTTCTACACGTCGGGCACCACCGGGCCGTCGAAAGCGGTCGCCACGACATGGCATTACCTGTTCTCGGTGGCCGCGACCGCCGCTTCGGCATGGGAATTCGGCCCGGAAGAGGTGCTGTGGACCGCGATGCCGCTGTTCCACCTCAGCGCGGCGCCCAGCGTGCTGGCCCCGATGCTGGTTGGCGGAACGACGGTGCTGGCGAAGGCCTTTCACCCCGGGGCGGTCTGGGATGACATCCGCGCCCACGGTGCCATCGGGTTCGCCGGCGCCGGCGCGATGGTGTCAATGCTGCAGAATCTGCCGGCGGATCCGCGTGACGCGCAGCTGCCGCTGCGGTTCATCTCTGCCGCGCCCATCGACGCGAACTCCTACCGCGACATCGAACAGCGTTACGGTTGCCGCATCGTCACGATGTACGGGATGACCGAGGCCTTTCCGATCGCTGTCAAGGGCGTAGCCGACGAGGGGGTCCCCGGCACGTCGGGGCGGCCGAATCCCAATTTCGACGTGCGCATCGTCGACGCGCACGGCGATCCGCTGCCGCCCGGCACGGTCGGGGAGATCGCGTGCCGACCCAGGCACCCGCACGTGATGAGCGAAGGATATGTCAGTGAGGGTTTGCGCGTAGACCCGCATCCGGAGTGGTTTCGCACCGGCGACTTGGGCCGACTCGATGCCGAACAGAACCTGAGCTACGTCGACCGCGTCAAAGACTCGTTGCGCAGACGCGGCGAAAACGTCTCCTCGGTCGAAGTGGAGACCATCGTCATGCGCCACCCCGCCGTGGCCGAGGCCGCGGCGGTCGGGGTCCCCAGCGAATTGGGCGAAGATGACATCCTGCTGATCGTGACGTTGCGCCCCGGGGCCACACTGGATTGCGCGGAGTTGCTGGACTTCTGCGCGGCCCGGATGCCCTACTTCTGCGTGCCGAGATTCGTCGAGACGGTTAATGAACTTCCGAAGAACGTGATCGGACGAATACGTAAAGATCTGTTGCGAACTCGTGGCTTAAATGAGTCCACTTGGGATCGCGAAGAACACGGTTATATCGTTAATCGGTAAGTTAAGTTAGTGTTACATGAACCATTTTTCCCTTGTATTTCCGAGAGAGGCCGGAGAGCCAAGATGTCCCTCACCTACCAGCAAGAGCAGTTGCTCCACGCCGCCACGGGCCGCGCTGCCATCCTCGATCTGACCGCCCGGCACAACAGGGCCTACTCCGACGGCGACCGCGAGCGCTGGATCGCCACCTTCCGGCATGCCGGCGCCAGCTACACCCGCGACGGTGACCGGTTCACCGACCTGCGCGCGGCATTCGACGGCGGCGATGGACAGCGCCTGGTCACCGTCGATCACGAGATCCGCATCGACGGCGTCAACGCGACCCAGCGTTGTGTCGTGGTGCTGTTCGCCGCCATGTATGGCGACACCACCCTCCGGGCCACCGGGACATACCGGGACACGCTGATCTACGAGCGCGGCGGCTGGTACTTCACTTCGCGTGTGCTCGAATGGGATTCGGTGCCGAGTCGGCACCCGCTCGTCATGTGAGCGGCACCGCTACGTGGAGCAGGACCTCAGCTACGAGCTAGCCTTTGGTACCTACGAAGACGCGCTGCGCATGGTCGGCGCGAAGTGCGAACCGCGCACCGCGGCTCACCCGGTCAGTGGCGCGCGCATCCAATTGTTCGCCGCGATGGTCCGCGACGGTAATCGTTCGTATTGGGATGCCGAGTTTGCGCGCCAGAGATGGGGAGGGCTGCTCGCCCCGCCGGCCTTGTTGATGGGCTGGCTGATCCCCCCGCCGTGGGAACCGCCCGAACAAGGAAGTGCCAGGCCGCCGGTGGCGTCGGTGGTGCTGCGGGTGCCGTTGCCCGGCACCACGTTCATCAACGCGGCCAACGATGTCGAGTTCTTGCAGCACATCGTCGAGGGGGATCTGCTCACCGCAGTCGAGGAGCTGGTGTCGGTATCGCCGGAAAAGCGGACCCGGCTGGGGGTTGGTCATTTCGTCGAGACGCTGGAGACCTATCGCCGTCAAGACGGCGCCGTGGTCGCCACATGCCGTAATACCTTGTTCCGCTTCACACCTGGAGCACCCTCGTGACCGGTGAAGATCTGGACTGGAACGAGATCACCGTTCCCGTCGACCTGCCCGAAGTGGTCGACCAGATCAGCTACCAGCGGGTCGTGGAAAACGCCGGGGCAACCTGGGACTACTTCCCCGGCCATTTCGATCCCGCCTACGCCCAAAGTCAGGGCAACCCGACGATTTACATCAACACCATGCACCTCGCCGGATTCGCCGACCGCGTCGCCACCGACTGGGCCGGGCCGAGCAGCCGGGTGGTGCGCCGTTCGATGCGGCTGGCCGGCTCGGTGTATGCCGGCGACACCATGATCGGCCGCGGGCGGGCGGTGACCAAGCGGCAGGACACCTCGGTGAGCCCGCCGCGCCGCCTGGTCGACATCGAAATCCAGGTGACCAATCAGCACGGCGTCCTGTGTTGTCCGGTCGAGCTCACCCTGGAGATGCCCGGATGCCGATGTGACGGAGATGGATGAAGGCGTAGGCGAACTGCATCTGGCGGTGTGCCGACGGTTCGGCGAGGCAGTTCACGCGGCGAATGGCAAATGGGACCGCCGATCCCCGTGCGACGCGTGGGACGCCAGAGGAGTCCTAGGCACGTCATCGGTTTTCACGACGTGCTCCTCTTGCGCCCCCTGGTACTGAAGCCCAACCGGCCGCGAGAAGACCCACAGCTGAGGTGGCAACTGACCTACGACTCGCTGACAGACGCCTTCGAATCCGGCAGGGCGACACAGCTGGATGTGTACAAGCTGATACCGAACCTGACCCGCGATGTGTTAGTGCACGCCTGGGACCTGGCTCGCGCGGTGGGAGCCGACGATCGGCTGGATCCCCAGTGGTGTGAGCTGTTCTATGCCGGCTTACCGGAGGATCCCCAGGCGTTGAGTGCGTCAGGAATGTTCAACGCCCCAGTGGCGGTGAGTAGCGAGACCTCCGAAAGTGATATGCAGGCGAGGCTTCTTGCCCGCTTGGGCCGCGATCCTTCATGGCGACCGGGCCATTCGTAGCGGCGGCAACTTTCCTTTGCAGACCAGCGTCTGAAGCTCGACGTACTCGTGGAGGCCCTCCGGGCCGAACTCGCGCCCGATGCCCGACTGCTTGAAGCCACCGAACGGGGCGCCGATGTCGAGCGTGTACATGTTGATGCCATAAGTGCCGGTGCGGACACCGGCCGCGATCTCGAGGCCGTGGGCGATGTCAGAGGTCCATACCGAACCGGCCAGGCCGTAGTCGCTCTCGTTGGCGATGCGGACCGCGTCTTCCTCGTCGCGGTAGCGCAGCACCGTTAGGACCGGGCCGAAGATCTCCTCGCGGGCGATGCGCATGTCGTTGGTGGCGTCGGCGAAAAGCGTTGGCCGGACGTACCAGCCGCGCCCGGCCGGGCTGTCGTCACCACCGAGGACGACGCGCGCGCCATCGCTGCGGCCGACCGGATGTAATCCTGGACCCGGCGTTGTTGCCGTTGCGCGACAAGGGGTCCGATGTCGGTTGTCTCATCGGCGGGATCGCCGACGTTCAAACCCGACATCATTGCGGCCAGCGCGTCGACGACCTCGTCGTGCCGCCGATCGCTGACCAGGATGCGGGTCTGTGCGACGCAAGCCTGGCCGTTGTTCATCAGGCCGGCGGTTTTCAGCCCGGCCACGGTCTTGTCGATGTCGGCGTCGTCGAGGATGATCGCCCGCCGACTTGCCGCCCAGTTCCAGGCTGACTCTCTTGAGCTGCTCGCCGCACAGGGCCGCTATGCGGCGCCCGACGGCACTGGAACCGGTGAACGCGATCTTGTCCACACCCGGACGGCGCACCAGCGCCTCGCCGATATCCGGTCCGCCGGGCAGCACCGACACCACCCCGTCGGGCAGGTCCAGTTGCTCGATCATTTCGGCCAACCACAAAGCGTCCAAAGGTGTTTCGGGTGCGGGCTTGATAATGACCGTGCATCCCGCGATCAGGGCCGGGATCAACTTGGGCATGATCAGGAATTGCGGCACGTTCCACGGCACGATCGCCCCTACCACCCCGACCGGGGCCCTGCGCAGGTGTACCTCGCCGAGCACGCCCTGGCGCCGTTCCGCCCAGGGAAAGTCGCGCGCGGCAGCCAGCGCCAGGTGTATGAGCGACACCGCGGCCGCCGCCTGGCCCAGTCGGCTGAAACTGCGCGGAGACCCCATCTCGTCGGTGATCAGGTCGGCCATCTCGTCGATGTGACCGCCGTAGATCCCGGCGAGCTGTTCGACGTTGGCCATCCGATCGGCATGGGTCATGCGTGGCCAGGGGCCGTGGTCGAAAGCGTGCCGCGCGGAGGCGACGGCGGCGTCGACGTCCTCGGGGCCGGCGACCTGGACGTGGCCGACCGGTTCTTCGGAGTGTGGCGAGATCACGGCGAGCTGCTGCGGGTTGGCGGGTTTGCGCCACTGGCCCCCAATGAACAGTTCGTCATAGCTGCGATGGCCGGGATTCTGTGTCATCGGGGGACTTCCTCGGGGAATGGGACCGCGACCGCAATTTCGCTATTGACGCTAACATAGCCAAAAAAGCAGGATGGCGCCGTGGTGGCGAAGCGAGGCGTGACATGAGTAGCGATTGGCGTAGCTACCCGTTCCAGTTGGTGCCCGGTGATTCCCAGCTGAATTTTCCGGCCGCCGAAGGCGAACACCCCGACCAGGAGTCCGACACCTGGTTCATCGCCGGCCAGCTCGACGCCACCCAGCGCGACCGTTCGTTTGCCTTCCTGACCATCTTCAACAAGAACCGGCCCGGTGGGACGGTGGTCGCGGATTTCTACACGATGGCGCTGTTCGACCTGGATACCGGCGATTACGGCACCTATACGGATTACGACATGCCGCCTGCCAACCTGGAGCCCGGGGCCCAGCACAAGCTGGAAATGGCCTCGGGCTATCTCGACATCAGCTACCACAGCGGCGCCGGCACCGCGTCGTGGACCAGCTGCCGCGACGGCGACGAGAAGTTGCTGCCCTACACCTACCGGGTCAGCCTGGTGGGCGAGGACCACTCCGGTCGGCCGATGCGGCTCGACCTTGCCGTGACCCCGACGCGCGCACCGACACCGGTGGGCGCATCGACGTACAACGGGAAGATCGTCTGTTTCGGCCAAAGCGACACCTACTCATATTTCCAGACCGGAATGGCGATGACCGGAACCCTGCGCTGGGGAGATGTGGTCGAGCAGGTCTCCGGCAGCGGCGGCCATGTCGACCGGCAGTGGTTCCCGAAATATGCCGGTGGCGGGGGAGCTGGGGGAGACCCGCGGGCCAGGTCACACGAATGGCGCACCATCAACTTCGACAATGGCGTGGACCTGAGCATCTGGCGGCAATTCGACCGCACGAACGGCAATGCGCTGCAGCCGTTTACCGGCGTGACCACCAGCTATCCCGACCCCGCCATGCCGCCAGACTGTGCCGAAGATGTCGACGTCACGATCAGCAGCTACGTCCGCTGGCCGAACGCGGTGCGGCCGCTGGTGCGGCCGGTTGCAGCGGCTCGATACATGCCGGATCGCCACCGGATCACCTGCGCCACACTGCAACTGGACATCATCGGAGAGCCGCTCGTGGCGGCCCCGGCGCACGGCCTGCCGATCGAATACATGGAAGGTCCCTACCGCTATCACGGAAAGCTGTGGGGCAAACCCGTGACCGGGTTCGCGTTCAACGAACGCTCGCTTGCGCTGTACCGGGATTGGGAGCTGGTCGAGGTCCTGGCCACAACCGTCGCGAATGTCGAGCCACCCGCCCCGGACCTGCAGACCATGGTGGATCGGGTGGTGCCGTTGGTGGCCGCCGGCCGCCGCGGCGAAGCGGTCGAACTGTTACAGCAGGCGCGTCCCGACCAGAAAGAGCCGTTCGCAACCATTCTCGACGACCTCATCGCCGTTCTTTCCGACGACAGCGCGCGTCGAGACTGAAACCACGTACACGTTTTCCGGCGTGTCGTGTGCGTGGTTGCAGTGTCGCGAACGGCGGCCGTCAGCTTTGGCGGAACGAGGCGAGCGCCTGGGCCCAGGCGACGTGGCGATGCTGCAGTCCCGGTTCGTTCCGCCCGAACACCAGGTGGTCGCGGGCGCCCGACTCGAGGTTGGTTTGCAGGCCCTCGACGAGCCGGTAGTCCTCGTCGCGCACCGTGGCGTGTGCGTATTCGAAGACGGCTTGAGCGCCGGCGGCCACGGATTCGGCGGAAAGGTCCAGCGGTGTCGAGTTCTGGTGCACGGTGACTGACCGACCCGGTCGGTCGCCCGGGTAGATCCGGAACAGCTCGCCGTTGGCCACGGTCACCGACAGCACGATGTTGGGGAACAGCGCGTAGATCACGACCATGTTGTGGAACGGGTCCCACCGCTCCTCGGGAACATTGTCGAGTTCTGTGATCGTGTTGAGCGGGAAGATCAACCGGTGATGGGGACCGTACGAGTCGAATACCGTGCAGTTGCTGCGCGCGATGGTGGCAAAGGTCTGCCGGTGCACGGTGGCGAAATGGTAGTTCTCCGCGAAGGTGTCGACCGCCAGCTTCCAATTGATCGGAAAGTCGAGCACCTTCTCGCCCAGCGGGGACCAGCGTCCGATGCCCCAGGAATCGAGCTCGTCGGCCAGCGGTCCCAGGTGCGCGGCGACGTCCAGGGTCGCGCCGGGATCCAGTGCCACCCAGAGGAATCCGGCGTATTCGGCGGCAGGCAGTTCTGTCAAACCGTCGGACTTGACGGTGACATCGGGGAAGCCCTCGCGGCCCGGCAGGCCAACCAACCGCCCGGTGTTGTCGTACGTCCATGCGTGGTACGGGCAGGTGAACCGCTTCGCGCTGCCGCACCCCGTCACCACCTGGGACTGGCGGTGCAGGCAGACGTTGTCGAACGCCTTGACCGACCCGTCGGACGTTCTGGTCAGCAGAATCGATCGCCCCATCACCGTCTTGGTGCAGTACGCGCCGGGATTGGCAAGCTCCGAGACGTAGCCGACGAGTTGGGGGCTGGCCAGCAGCATGGCCCCGTCCTGGTGGTGTCGCTCGACCGAGGTGTACTCCCGCGCGTCGACCCGGTGCTGCCCAGGAGCGAGATCGGTCGCCTTGTCGCGCGCCAACTTCAAGGCACGTCGGGTCAGGTCGATGAGCTGGTCGTGATCCATCGAAAGTCCCCTGCAGTCGAATGCGGTCCCACGGCCGAAACCGCCTGCATCGTTGACCTTAACTTTACTAAGTTAATAGTGACAATGATAATTACGTTATCTAGACGAATTCGTACCGGCCCCGACGAGCCCGGGCTAATGCTCGAGCCAGCTCGCGGCGAATCCGCTCTGCTACGCTCGCTGTCGCGAGTTCGAGCGACCTGCGCTAGGAACCGAGGAAATCACGGCACCCTCCGGCGACGGGCCTGACCCGGACCTCAAGTGCTTCGCCCGACGCTGGGCTGGGAGTGATTCGTCATGGCCATGGATCCATTGGACCCGGCAGCAATCGACTCCGCCGTGGCACACGCCTATTCGCTGCATCGGCATAACTCCGAGGGACACAACGCGAATTACATCCCCGCACTCGCCGGCGTGGACCCGGGCCTTTTCGCGTTGTGCGCGATGACGCCCGACGGCCACATCGCCTCGATAGGAGACGTCGAGCACGAGTTCCCGATCGAGTCCATTTCGAAGGTGTTCACCCTGGCGTTGGTCATCGAGCAGCAAGGGCACAGTGCGGTGCGCGCCAAGATCGGCGCGAATCCGACCGGAGCTGCATTCGATTCGGTGCTGGCACTCGAGCTGCACCACGACAAGCCGACGTCACCCTTGGTCAACGCGGGCGCGATCGCCACGACCAGTCTGGTACAAGCCACCGATTCCGCCGACCGGTGGCGCAAGGTACTGGATATTCAGAGCGCATTCGCGGGGCGTCCGCTGTCCATCGGTGCGGAGATAAATGCTTCCGAGCAGGCCACCAACGCGCACAATAAGGCCATTGCCTGGCTGATGTGCAGCGCGGGAACGATTTTCTGCGACCCGATGGAAGCCTGCACGGTGTACACCCAGCAGTGTTCGACGATGCTGACCACTGCCGACTTGGCGACCATGGGCGCGACCTTGGCCTCTGGTGGGGTCAATCCCCGCACCGGCGAGCGGGTCATTGCGGACTCCAACGTCCCCTACCTGCTGGCTGAAATGGTGATGGAGGGGATGTATACACAGTCCGGGGACTGGGCCTACGCGGCCGGGGTACCCGCTAAGAGCGGTGTCGCGGGTGGCGTGTTGGCCGTGGTGCCCGGCCGACTCGCGGTGGCCGCCTTCTCGCCGAGGTTGAACGCGGCCGGCAACAGTGTGCGCGGTTGGTTCGCCGTCGCGAACGTCGTAAACCGGCTGAAGTTGGGCCTGTTCGGCAACCACTACCAGGAGTGATCATGACACCCCAGACGTCCGCACGACCTGCCGAGCCCCCGCCCCACAACGTGCAGCCGCCAGTCGCTCCCAGTGCCGCACCCGCCCGCACCGCGCCGGCCGAGCTGACAGACGAGCAGAAGGCTTGGCTTGCCAAGGCTTCGCGGCACGATGTCAACGGATGGGTGCACGTCTCGATCGATGGCGCTCCGTTCGAACGCGGGTTCCAGTACGGCTACCTCGTCGCCGACGAGTACGCCGAGTCGATCCGGGTCTACCGGGCGATGACGTATCAAAACATCGGCATGACCTACGATTTCTTCGTAGCTCAGGCCGTCGAACTGCACGCCGCCAAGGTCCCGTCCGAATTGCGCGCCGAAATCGAAGGTGTTGCAGCCGGTTTGACCGCTGCCGGAGTTCCGTCGACGTTCGACGACGTGCTGGGGATCAACGACTGGATGGAGCTGACCGGTTACTGGTGGCCCAAGAACTCTGGCCGCTACACCGCGCTTGCCCCGACCGGTGGCGAGGGCAACCACTGCAGCGCGTTCATCGCGACCGGCAGTGCGACCAGTGCCGGTTCAATCGTGCTGGGTCACACCAGCTTCACCGACTTCTGGCAGGGCCAGTTCGAGAACGTGATCCTCGACCTGACCCCCGACGACGGCAACCGAATGGTCATGCAGACCGCGCCCGGATGGATCGCCAGCATGACCGACTTCTGGCTGTCGTCGGCCGGTCTGGCGATCACCGAAACAACCATCGGCGGGTACGAGGGTTTCAAGGGATATGACGAGACGCGGACGCCGGAGTTCTGCCGGGCCCGCGTCGCAACTCAGTACGCCAACGACATCGATCACTGGATCAGCCTCATGAATGCCGACAACAACGGCGGGTACGCCAACTCGTGGTTGATCGGCGACATCAAAACCGGTGAGATCGCGCGCTACGAAGAGGGTTTGCTTTATCAAAGCCTGGCTCGCAAGACCGACGGCTACTTCTGGGGTGACAACGCACCGACCGATCCGCGGATCCGTAACCTGGAATGCTTCGGGACGGGGTTCAGCGATATCCGCACGCCCAACGGCGCCCGCCAGGTGCGCTGGCAACAATTGCTCGGGGAGTTCGACGGGCGGATCGACGTCGGGGTCGGCAAGCGCATGATCGGTGACACCTTCGATCCGTACCTCAACTACACACGCCCATCGGCGCGCACGATCTGCGCACATTCCGACGAGGATCCTTGCGAGGATAGTGGTTTGACGCCGTTTACACCTTTTGGCTCCGTCGATGCCAAGGTCGCCTGCGCCGCCGACATCGCCGAGATGAACCTGTGGGCGCGGTATGGGCGCGCCGATGGTGTGCCGTTCGACGCCGACGAATTCCTGCGCCAGCACCCGCAATGGAACTGGCAGAAGGGTTACCTGAAGAGCCGCCCGCAACAACCGTGGACATACATCACCGCCACGGACAACGAAGGATAGCTTCGATGCGCGCATACCGCTGCCCGCACTGCGGCTTCGCCGTGGCCTTCGAAGACCAATGCTGTTCGGCCTGCGCGACTGACGTGGCGTTCCACAAGCCCTGGATGTCGGTGGCGCTCGCGCCCTCCGCCGGCGCGTCCACCACGATCGACGACGCCGAGTGGGTGCGGTGCGCCCACTGGGATCGAGGCTGCAACTGGCTGGTCGATAAGGACTCGCCGACCGGTGTCTGCTTCGCCGACGGCTTTGTACGGACGGGACCGGATGCTGACGACACCGAGGCACAGAGCGAACTCGCCAGCACCCTGAAAGCCTTGCGGCGCCTGATCTTTCAACTGCTCGACCTAGGTTTGCCGATCACACCCTTTCACGAAGACCCGAAGGGCCTGGCTTTCGATTTGATTTCCAGCAAGTCCGTCGGACATCCGGTGACGATGGGGCACGCCAACGGCGTCATCACCATCGACCTGGCCGAATCGCTTGAGCTGTACCGCGAACGGCTGCGGATCGTCCTCAAAGAGCCCTACCGCACCATGCTCGGTCACATGCGCCATGAGGTCGGCCACTATTATGAAATGATCTTGATCACCGGCGGCACACTCATCGACCAGGCCCGCTCCTTCTTCGGCGACGAGCGCCGGGACTACCAGGCCGCGTTGGCGGACTACTACGCCGGGCACGTCCCGGATCGCTGGGAACACGACTACATCTCGCACTACGCGAGCGCCCACCCCTTCGAGGACTGGGCGGAGACCTTCGCCCACTATCTGCACATCACGGGAACGTTGGCGACCGTCGCCGACTCCGGGCTGATGCTGCGTGCCGACCGGGTGCACTTCGACCTCGACGCTGACATCGACCCGCGGGTCCACTACGGCGAAGCCGACTTCGCCGCAATGGTGCACGACTGGGAGGTGCTCTCCGGCGTGCTCAACCGAGTGAACCACGCGATGGGCAGGGAGGCCCTCTACCCCTTCCGGCTCAACCTTCCGGTGGTGGCCAAGCTCGGCTTCGTCCACGACGTGCTCAGCGCGGCTGAAGCCCACTGAAGCGGTCTAGGTGCGCGGCCGTGGCGCCCCGGGATGTGCGTTGCCGCACTGTGATGCAGATGTGATTGGTGTGGCCAGTGTGTTTTTTGGTGTTTTCGAAGTACCCTGTGGCATGTGTCGGTGCCTCGGCGTCATGTGCTCAGGTTCGCCGCGGCGACGCCAGCCCTGGTAGGGCTGGGTGTCGCGGCGGCGTCGTTGCGCGCCGCACCGGCATCGGCGTCGCTCGGCACCTTGCTGGACTACGCGGCCGGAGTCATCCCGGCCAGCCAGATCAGGGCCGCCGGGGCGGTGGGATCCATCCGGTACGTGTCCGACCGCCGGCCCGGCGGCAACTGGATGCTGGGCAAGCCGATTCAGGTAACCGAGGCCCGCGACCTGAGCAGCAACGGGCTCAAGATCGTCTCGTGCTACCAGTACGGCAAGGGCAGCACCGCCGACTGGCTGGGTGGGGCCGGGGCGGGGCTGCAGCATGCGCAGCGCGGGATGCAGCTGCACGCCGCCGCCGGCGGTCCGGCGAACGCCCCGATCTATGCGTCGATCGACGACGACCCGTCGTATGACCAGTACAAACAGCAGATAGTCCCGTATTTGCGGTCCTGGGAGTCGGTGATCGGGCATCAGCGCACCGGCGTGTACGCAAATTCAAAAACCATCGACTGGGCGCTCCACGACGGTTTGGGCTCCTACTTCTGGCAGCACAACTGGGGCTCGCCCAAGGGGTTCACCCATCCCGCCGCGAGCCTGCATCAAGTCGAGATCGACAAACGGAGTGTTGGCGGGGTCGGGGTGGACATCAACGAAATCGTCAAACCTCAATTCGGGCAGTGGGCCTAGCGGGGCCCGACGGCCCAAGTTCCAGCAAACACTCGTTCGCTGATTTTGCTCGGCCGCGCGCTCACGGGATGCGGCTGACGCGGCACGAAGCGCGTTTAAGCAACGCGATTTTTTTAACATAACGATTACATAACAATCGTGCCTTGAACAGCGCAGTTATAGCTACTCGACCGTAACCACCTGCATGCAGCACGTTTGTTCGCCGCGCCCGCGCGGCCGGTTAAACCGGGTGTTACCCACGACACGGTTACCCGTGCGTAGAACTCATCAGTAACCGATCAACATGCAAAAAGGGCACTGATCCTTATGACACGCTTGGTAGAGCCGATGCCGTCCGCCGCGCCGTTTGGTCCACGGGGCGGTCTGCCGACAGCACACCGGCCAGCCGTCTTCCGGCTGTGATTCGACGGGGAATCGACTAAGAGACCGAGCGGGCCCCACCCTCGGGGCTGACCGGCCGAACGAGATGTAAAGACGCATACAGGGAGATACAGAAGGTGACGATCCACGAGCACGATCGGGTGTCCGCTGACCGCGACGGGAGCGGCCCGCACACTTCCCATGCTCTGGTCGACCGCCTGACGGCCGGCGAGTCGTACGCGATCGCATTCGGCGGCCAGGGCAGTGCCTGGCTGGAGAACCTCGAGGAACTGGTGTCGTCGGCCGGTATCGAGTCCGAGCTGGCAACCCTGGTCGGTGAGGTGGAACTGCTCCTCGAGCCGGTGGCCAGGGAGCTGGTTGTGGTGCGTCCGATCGGTTTCGAGCCGCTGAGCTGGGTGCGTGCGCTGGCGGCCGAGGATCCGGTCCCGTCGGACAAGCACCTGACCTCGGCCGCGGTGTCGATACCCGGCGTCCTGCTCACCCAGATCGCGGCCGCGCGCGCCCTGGCGCGGCAGGGCATGGACTGGGCCGCGACACCGCCGGTGGCCGTCGTCGGGCATTCGCAAGGCGTGCTCGCTGTCGAGGCCTTCAAGGCCGCGGGCGCGCGCGACGTCGAACTGCTGGCGTTGGCCCAGCTCATCGGGGCGGCCGGAACGCTGGTAGCCCGCCGACGCGGGATCTCCGTGCTGGGGGACCGCCCGCCGATGGTCTCGGTGACCAACGCCGACCCGGAACGCGTTCGCCGGTTGCTCGACGAGTTCGCGCAGGATGTGCGCACCGTCCTGCCCCCGGTGCTGTCCATCCGCAACGGCCGGCGGTCGGTGGTCATCACCGGCACCCCCGAGCAGCTCTCGCGGTTCGAACTTTATTGCCAGCAGATCTCCGAAAAGGAAGAGGCCGACCGCAAGAACAAGGTCCGCGGCGGGGACGTCTTCGCCCCGGTCTTCGATCCGGTGCGAGTGGAGGTCGGCTTCCACACGCCGCGGCTCGTCGACGGCATCGACATCGTCGGGGGCTGGGCCGAGAAGGTTGGCCTCGACGCCGGGTTGGCCCGCAAGTTGACCGAATCCATCTTGGTGAACGGTGTCGACTGGGTGGACGAGATCACGCACGTTCACCAGGCCGGCGCGCGCTGGATTCTGGATCTGGGTCCCGGCGACATCCTGACCCGGCTGACCGCGCCGGTGATCCGCGGCCTGGGCGTCGGCATCGTGCCCGCGGCGACCCGCGGCGGTCAGCGCAACCTCTTCACCGTCGGGGCCGTCCCCGAGGTCGCCCGGGCCTGGTCGACCTACGCCCCGACCGTGGTTCGGCTCCCCGACGGCCGGCTCAAGCTCTCGACGAAGTTCACCCGGCTGACCGGACGATCGCCGATCCTGCTTGCGGGCATGACCCCGACCACCGTCGACGCCAAGATCGTCGCCGCCGCGGCCAACGCCGGGCACTGGGCCGAGCTGGCCGGCGGCGGGCAAGTCACCGAGGAAGTCTTCGCCAACCGCATCGAGGAGCTTGCGGGTCTGCTCGAGCCCGGCCGCACCTATCAGTTCAACGCGCTGTTCCTCGACCCCTACCTGTGGAAGCTCCAGGTCGGTGGCAAGCGGCTGGTGCAGAAGGCCCGCCAGTCCGGCGCGGCGATCGACGGCCTGGTGGTCAGCGCCGGCATCCCGGACCTCGAGGAAGCCGTCGAGCTGATCGACGAGCTGAACGACATCGGCATCAGCCACGTGGCGTTCAAGCCCGGAACGGTCGAGCAGATCCGCTCGGTCATTCGCATCGCGACCGAGGTGTCGACCAAGCCGGTGATCGCGCACATCGAGGGCGGGCGTGCCGGCGGCCACCACTCCTGGGAAGACCTCGACGACTTGCTGCTGGCGACCTATTCGGAGCTGCGGTCGCGTCCCAACATCACCGTCTGCGTCGGCGGCGGCATCGGCACCCCCGAGCGGGCGGCCGAATACCTGTCCGGGCGGTGGGCCGAGTCGTACGGCTTCCCGTTGATGCCGATCGACGGCATCCTGGTCGGCACCGCGGCGATGGCGACCAACGAGTCCACCACGTCGCCGTCGGTCAAGCGGATGCTGGTCGAAACGCAAGGCACCGACCGGTGGATCAGCGCCGGAAAAGCCCAGGGCGGCATGGCTTCCAGCCGCAGCCAGCTCGGCGCCGACATCCACGAGATCGACAACAGCGCCTCCCGGTGCGGTCGGCTGCTCGACGAGGTAGCCGGTGACGCCGAGGCCGTCGCCGATCGCCGCGACGAGATCGTCGCGGCGATGGCCAACACCGCCAAGCCGTACTTCGGCGACGTGGGGGAGATGACCTACCTGCAGTGGCTGCGGCGGTACGTCGAACTGACCATCGGCGAGGGCAATTCGACCGCCGACACCGCGTCACCGGGCAGTCCGTGGCTTGCCGACACGTGGCGCGACCGTTTCCAGCAGATGCTGCGGCGGGCCGAAGCTCGTTTGCATGTAAAGGATTTCGGGCCGATCGAGACGTTGTTCGCCTCCGATGAAGCGCTGCTCGACGAGCCCGACAAGGCCATCGCCACCCTGCTTGCGCATTACCCGGACGCCGAATCCGTGCAGTTGCACCCGGCCGATGTGCCGTTCTTCGTCACGCTGTGCAAGACGCTGGGCAAGCCGGTCAACTTCGTGCCCGTCATCGACAAGGACGTGCGGCGCTGGTGGCGCAGCGACTCCCTGTGGCAGGCGCACGATGCCCGTTACGACGCCGACCAGGTCTGCATCATCCCGGGCACCGCGGCGGTCGCCGGCATCACTCGGTTGGACGAACCCGTCGGCGAGTTGCTGGACCGCTTCGAGCAGGCCGCCATCGACGAGGTGCTGGCTTCTGACGGGCAGCCCCAAGCGGTGACGTCGCGCCGGTTGGGCCGACCCGACGTGACCGGACCGCTGGCCGTCGTCCTCGACGCCGCCGACGTGCAGTGGGCCGGCCGCACCACGACCAACCCGGTTCATCGCATCGCCGATCCGGGCGACTGGCTGGTCCACGACGGACCCGAGAGCCTGCGCGCCACACACTCCTCCACCGGGGCCCGGCTCGAGGTCGACGGCGGCCCGGGCAATGAGCAGGTCGTGCTCAGGGTGCCGGTGTCCGGTACATGGGTCGACATCCCATTCACGTTGCCCGCCAACACCGTTGACGGCGGTATTCCGGTGGTTTCCACCGAGCACGCCAGCACCGCCATGCGCGCGGTCCTGGCGATCGCCGCCGGCGTCGACGGGCCGGACTTCTTGCCCGCTGCCACCGGCGGGACGGCCACCGTGACGGTGGACTGGGACCCGGAACGGGTCGCCGATCACACCGGAGTCACGGCCACCTTTGGAGAGCCACTGGCCCCCAGCCTCACCACCGTGCCCGACGCACTGGTCGGCCTCTGCTGGCCCGCCGTTTTCGCGGCAATCGGCTCGGCGGTCACCGACGCCGGCGTCCCGGTGGTGGAGGGCCTGCTGAGCCTGGTGCATCTCGACCACGCCGCCCACGTCGTCGGCAAGCTGCCGACGGTGCCGGCCCAGTTGACGGTAAACGCAACGGCTTCGCGGGCCGTCGACACGGACATGGGCCGTGTCGTGCCGGTTTCGGTGACGATCACTTACGCCGACGGCGCACTCATCGCGACCCTGGGTGAGCGTTTCGCGATCCTTGGACGCACCGGTACCGCCGAGCTCAGCGATCCGCTCCGAGCCGGCGGTGCCGTTTCGGAGAACGCGACTGAAACCCCGCGTCGCCGCCGCCGCGACGTGACGGTGGCCGCACCGGTCGACATGCGCCCGTTCGCCGTGGTGTCCGGCGACCACAACCCCATACACACCGATCGGGCGGCCGCGCTGCTGGCCGGCCTGGAATCGCCGATCGTGCACGGCATGTGGCTGTCGGCCGCCGCACAGCATGCGGTGACCGCCACCGACGGTCAGGCCCGCCCGCCCGCGCGGCTGGTCGGCTGGACCGCGCGGTTCCTAGGGATGGTTCGCCCGGGCGACGAGGTCGACTTCCGGGTGGACCGCGTCGGAATCGACCAGGGCGCAGAGGTTTTGGAAGTAGTCGCGCGCATCGGATCGGATCTGGTGATGTCGGCGACCGCGCGGCTGGCTTCCCCCAAGACGGTCTACGCATTCCCGGGCCAGGGCATCCAGCACAAGGGCATGGGCATGGAAGTGCGCGCCCGGTCCAAGGCGGCCCGGAAAGTGTGGGACACCGCCGACAAGTTCACCCGCGACACACTGGGCTTCTCGGTGCTGCACTTGGTGCGCGACAACCCGACCAGCATCATCGCCAGCGGCGTGCACTATTACCACCCCGACGGCGTGCTGTACCTGACGCAGTTCACCCAGGTCGCGATGGCGACGGTGGCCGCCGCGCAGGTCGCCGAGATGCGCGAGCAGGGCGCCTTCGTCGAAGGCGCCATCGCGTGTGGCCACTCGGTCGGCGAGTACACGGCGCTGGCGTGCGTGACGGGCATCTACGAGCTGGACGCCTTGCTGGAGATGGTGTTTCACCGCGGTTCGAAGATGCACGACATCGTGCCGCGCGACGAGTTGGGCCGCTCCAACTACCGGTTGGCGGCGATCCGGCCGTCGCAGATTGATCTGCCCGACGACGAGGTTCCCGCCTTCATCGCCGATATTGCGGAGAATACTGGCGAGTTTCTAGAAATCGTGAACTTCAACCTGCGCGGCTCGCAGTATGCGATCGCCGGCACGGTGCGCGGTTTGGAGGCCCTGGAGGCCGAAGTCGAGCGGCGCCGCGAGCTCAGCGGCGGCCGGCGCTCGTTCATTCTGGTGCCCGGCATCGACGTGCCGTTCCACTCGCGGGTGCTGCGGGTCGGTGTGGCCGAATTCCGTCGCTCGCTGGAGCGGGTCATGCCGCGCGACAAGGATCCCGACATCATCATCGGGCGCTACATCCCCAACCTGGTGCCGCGGCCGTTCACGCTGGACCGCGACTTCATCCAGGAAATCCGTGATCTGGTGCCCGCAGAGCCGCTCGACGAGATCCTTGCCGACTACGAGACCTGGCGTAACGACAAGCCCCGCGAGCTCGCCCGCAAGGTGTTGATCGAACTGCTGGCGTGGCAGTTCGCCAGCCCCGTGCGCTGGATCGAAACCCAGGACCTGTTGTTCATCGAGAAGGCCGCGGGTGGCCTGGGCGTGGAGCGGTTCGTCGAGATCGGTGTGAAGTCGTCGCCGACCGTCGCCGGCCTGGCCACCAACACCCTCAAGCTGCCCGAATATGCCCACAGCACAGTGGAAGTGCTCAATGCCGAGCGCGACGCCGCCGTGCTGTTCGCCACCGACACCGACCCGGAGCCGGAGCTGGATTCCGAAGACGAACCGGAGCTGGCCGATTCCGACTCGGCCGTTCCGGCCTCATCGGACGCAGCACCTACGCCAAATGTCGCCCCCGCCGTCGCTCCGGCTGGCGCCGGAGCTCCGTCGGGTGCTCCGGCGGACGACATCGGGTTCGACGCCGCCGACGCCACTTTGGCGCTGATTGCGCTGTCGGCCAAGATGCGCATCGACCAGATCGAGGAGCTGGACTCCATCGAGTCCATCACTGACGGCGCGTCGTCGCGGCGCAACCAGCTGCTGGTGGACCTGGGTTCGGAGCTGAACCTGGGCGCCATCGACGGTGCCGCCGAGGCCGATCTGGC